>Ga0209721_1000083_pt1 | contig 91649 bp, 79 predicted proteins | sample TshhotsprinmetaG_FD_184139 | JGI IMG/M metagenome (GOLD analysis project Ga0209721, IMG submission 184139) | Hot spring microbial communities from South Africa to study Microbial Dark Matter (Phase II) - Tshipise hot spring metaG (SPAdes)... | ecosystem: Environmental > Aquatic > Thermal springs...
GCCGATAGCCGATAGCCGATAGCCGATAGCCGATAGCCGATAGCCGATAGCCGATAGCCGATAGCCGATAGCCGATAGGCAATTGGTGCGTCGCGAGGGTAGCGGCGCAGCGCTGCTGCGCCCCTCCTCTGCGGCCTCTGCGATCGCTGCGGTAGAATCAATAGCCGATAGCCGATAGCTGATAGCCGATAGGCAATTGGTGCGTCGCGAGGGTAGCGGCGCAGCGCTGCTGCGCCCAAGCAGCGCGAAAGGTAGCGGCGCAGCGCTGCTGTGCCCAAGAAGCGCGAAAGGTAGCGGCGCAGCGCTGCTGCGCCCAAGCAGCGCGAGGGTAGCGGCGCAGCGCTGCTGCGACCCCGCCAAGGTGTATGCTCGCCCTGACAAGCTACCCCTTGACAACCGACCGTCGCGGCATAAGCACGGTGTAATCGAAATCGAGCACCACTGCCGGATCGTAGTTACCCTCAGCATCGCGGTAGGGGAAATCGTGGCACGGTCGATCTTTGGTGGCGACAGTGCGCACTCGCAGCGCCCCAATATCGCTTCGTCCGGGAATCTCCAGCTTAGCCAGAATCTCCGACCAGGCGTAGATCGTATCACCCGCGAAGCTGGGATTGGTATGGCGACCGCCATTGATTGCGGCGATGCTAAGCGCATTAGCTAAGCCATTGAACGAGAGTGAACGGGCCAGACTGATAATATGACCACCGTAGACAATCCGTCGGCCAAAGCGTCCTTCACGCTCTACGTGCAGATTAAAATGCACCCGCGCAGTGTTCTGATAAAGGCGCGTAGCCTGCATATGCTCGGCTTCTTCAATCGTCACGCCATCGATATGATCGATCTTCTCGCCGACTTCGTAATCTTCCCACACATATGCGCTACCGGCGCGAGCCACATCGTACTGGCCGGGCTGAATGTGATAGGGAACCATCAAATCACTCACCGGAACCGAATCAGGTAACTCAGGTATGACCGGCTCCGGCGCCGGCGCCTCCAGATTGCGCTTGCGAACCATCACCCAGCGGATATATTCCAACACTAGCTCATTGCGCTGATTAACACCCACTGAATGAACATACACGACGCCCGTCTTACCGTCTTTGTTCTGGCGCAGACCGATCACCCTTGAGGTTGTCGAAAGGGTATCACCAGGATAGACCATCACGCCAAACCGACCACCGGCATACCCAAGATTGGCAATCGCGTTAAGCGAGATGTCGGGGACAGTCTTGCCGAAAACGATGTGAAAGACGAGCATGCTATCAATCGGCGCTCGTTCGAGACCTAAAGTTTGAGCGAAGGGAGTAGCCGAGGTGACGGCGAACCGCGATCCGTAAAGCGCGGTATAGAGCGCCACATCACCCTCGGTAACCGTGCGAGGCGTGGCATGCACGATCTCCTGACCCAGGCGAAAATCTTCGAAGAAATTGCCGGGATTGGTTTTAACGCTCATCTGCTGCTCCTTACCGCTGAAACAGATGCGTAACGCAGAGAAAACTGTCTGTAAGAACACATCAGCGCGGGGTGATGTGTCTATCACCACCCCGCGCCTCGCGGCTCATTGCTCGAACCCATACGCTTTCGCCAGTTCGGGGTCTTTCCTGGCGATCATGCGGGCCAGATCAACAATCACCTTCGCCTGCTTCCATGTCGCGTCATCTTGCATCTTGCCGTCAATCATCGCCACGCCAGAGCCGTCTGGCATCGCATCAAGGATACGCTTGGCAAAGAGCACTTCGTTTACATCGGGGCTAAAGACGCGCTTGGCAATCGGAATCTGGTTGGGCGCAAGCGACCAGGCGCCGGTGCAGCCGAGCAAGAAGGCATTGCGGAACTGCGCCTCACAGGCAGCTTCATCTTTCAGGTCGCCGAAGGGACCGTAGAAGGCGCGGAGACCGTGCGAGACGGCGACATCAACCATGCGGGCAATCGTGTAGTGCCAGAGATCTTGCTGGAAGAAGGCCCGCTCGGTCTGCCCCTCTTGCGCATCGGCGAGCACGCCATAGAAGGGGTGACCGCCGCCGACGCGCGTGGTCTTCATGCCGCGTGACGCGGCCAGATCGGCAGGGCCGAGACTGAAACCATGCATGCGCGGACTGGCGCCGGCAATCGCTTCGAGATTGACCATTCCCTGCGCCGTCTCGAGCAGAGCATGAATCAAAATCGGCTTTTGCACGTGATATTTCGCTTCGAGCAGGGCTAAAAATTGATCGACGAAATGAATATCCCAGGGTCCCTCGACCTTCGGGATCATAATCACATCGAGTTTGTTGCCGACCTGCGCCACAATCTCGGTAATGTCATCGAGCACCCATGGGCTATTGAGCGCATTGACCCGCACCCAAAGCGCAGTATCACCAAAATCGGTATTGCGCGCGACTTCGATGAATCCGGCGCGGGCCGCTTCTTTGGCGTCAACTGGGATCGCATCTTCGAGGTTGCCGCACAGCACATCGACCTGTTTGGCAACTTCGGGAATGCGAGCGCGAATCTTCTCAATGTGGGGCGGGAAGAAGTGAACAACTCGCTCAGGTCGCACTGGCAATTCGCGAATCGGTTGGGGCGCGCCGATAGCGAGCGGATTGTAAAAATTGCGCGGTAGCTTGTGCATTCATATCCTCCTTGCCAAATTATCCTGACTGACCCAACAATACCCGGGAGAATGGCTTACAACGCCAAACAGTTCAGTCCTCGGTTGTTATTCTTCTTCCGGCCCGGCCACAATGCCTTCATCGTGCAACCGACCTACCTCACCTTCACTCAAACCGAGCACCTCAAGCAGGATCTCGTCGGTATGCTCGCCGAGACGCGGCGCCGGACGCGCCGGCAAACGCGGCGTTTGACTGAAATCGAGCGGTGATCCTGCCATCAGATACGAACCGATACCGGGCTGCTCAACCAGCTCAAACATCGGGTTGTCGGTTGAACAATCGGGATCCTGGGCAATCGCTTCGCGTACCGTCCGGTACGGCCCCCACGTTACCCGGTGCTGTTCAAAGATGCGCTGTACCTCGGCAAAGGTGCGGGCGTGAAACCACGGCTCAAGCAGAGCGGCAATTTCGCGACGGGCGCGGAACCGGTCACCTTCCTCATCCATGTTAAGACCAAGGCGCTGGCCGAGCGCGTTGAAGGCATCGGTCAGACCGGTAGCTTTGCCTAATGCCTTCCACTGCAAATCGGTCAGGCCGACTACCATAACGCGCTTGCCATCGAGCGTTTCGAAATCGCGCCCAAAGGCGCCGTACAGATAGTTACCCTGCCGGGGCCGATCGGTGTTGTTGACCATCACTTCGGCAATCATACCAAGATGGCCAATCATCGCCAGACCAACATCTTTGAGCGCCAGCTTGACCAGTTGGCCTTCGCCGGTCAGGCGCCGATGACGTTCGGCAGCCAGCAAACCGACAGCGATCATCTGACCGGTGACAATGTCCCACGCCGGTAGCACGTGGTTGACTACTTCCGATGAGTTGAACGGCCCGGTCATGAAAGGAAGCCCCAGTTGCGGGTTAACCGTGTAATCAACCTCAGAACCGCCGTCACGCCGGCCAAGCAGATTGACCATGATCAAGTCGGCACGATGCCGTTTCAATGCATCGTAGCTGAGCCAGCCGCGAGCCGGGAAATTGGTGATGAACAAGCCGGCATTGTCGCCGGGAGCGCAGATCAGTTGGGTTAAAAGTTCCTGGCCGCGAGGATGGCGAATATCGACGGCAATTGAGCGTTTGCCTTTGTTTAGGCCGGCCCAAAACAAGCTATGCTTGCCATCGAGCGTGACCGGCCAGCGTTTGTAATCGAGGCCGCCACCGATGGGATCGAAGCGGATAACATCAGCTCCGAGCTGAGCCAGGGTCATGCCGCCGAGCGGTGCGGCAACAAAGGCCGATCCCTCAACGACACGCATACCACTGAGAATGCCATTCATACTGATTGCCCCCTGTCATTATCTCCCACGGAAGCCGGGCAATAGCGAGTGGGTTGCCTGACCCTCCCGCCAATGCCCTGGCGTTCTGATGGTTGCAGCTAAATCACCCGCTTGGCGCGCAATTCACCGATCTGCTCGTCATCCATTCCCAACCACTCGCGTAACACCTCATCGGTATGCTCGCCGAGTTTGGGACCGAGCGACCGGATTTTGCCGGGAGTCTCTGACAGTTTGGGCACAATATTCGGCATGATCAGGGTCTCGCCGATGTCTGGGGCATCAATTGCTACCAGATTGCGGCGCGCATGCACGTGGCGATCACCGAAGAAATCGGCAATGTCATTCAAGGGCGCAGCCGGAGTGGCCGTAGCATAGCAACGTTCGAGCACCTCTGCTCGCGTCAGTGAGCTACACCAGTCGCGGACAATTTCGTTCACGTCACTGGCATGCGCCAGACGCACTTTCTGATCGCCATAGACGCTCGAAGAAGCCAGTTCCGGTCGTCCCATTGCATTGGCAAGGCGAGCGAAGAGCTTATCGGTCGCGCACGAAATTGCCACCCACTTGCCGTCTTTGGTCTGGAAGTGACCGTGAGGGCAGGCAAACTCGTTGTAGTGCGAACCGTGCCGCTCGCGCACCTTCCCGTACATACCATAAGCCGGCACCAGCTCATCGCTACAACGGAATACCGATTCGTACAACGCAGCGTCAACATACTGGCCGCAACCGGTCTGCTCACGGTAGCGCAATGCCAGGAGCACGCCGATGCAGCCGTACAGGCCGGTCATATAATCGGCCAGCGTCGTCGAGCCGGGAGTTACCGGCGTGCCTTTAGGCATGCCGGCCAGATAAGCAATGCCGCCGACTGCGTGCGCAATGCGCGCAAAGCCGGGTCGATCGCGGTAGGGGCCGGTTTGACCGTAACCGGTAACGCGCAACATGATCAGGCGAGGATTGATCTTGCGCAACACATCCCACCCCAATCCCCACTTTTCGAGCGTACCGGGGCGAAAGTTCTCGCATAAAACATCGGTTTGGGCAATCAACTCTTTGAAGACACGCGCGCCGTCAGGATGTTGTAAATTGAGCGTAACCGAACGCTTATTGCGCGACTCACTTAACCATGTCAGTGTGTCACCACGCGCTGTTGGCGTGCCAAAGCGACGGAGCGCATCGCCACCGATTGGATGTTCTACCTTCAGCACATCGGCGCCAAACTCGCCCAGCAACGTCGCGCAGAAGGGCGCAGCAATCACCGTTGCCGCATCAATCACCCGAATCCCGGCCAGGGGCAGGGTCGTATCTGTTTCAGCCATTGCGTTCACCTCGTAGTGTCGAAACAGCGCAGGTAAATGGTCGCATCGTTGCGGCTTTGCAGCAGAGCGTTAAATAATCTTGCGAGCGCGGAGCTGTTTGATCTCCTCAGCCGAAATGTCGAGCAACTCGCGCAACACTTCATAGGTAGCGTTCCCCAGCGGCGGGCCGAGATTGGTCACCCGACCCGGCGTTTCTGAGAGGGTGGGAATGACGTTAGGCACCACCACCTCGCCAACCCCTTCGGCCTCGACTCTGGCCAGATTCCCGCGCGCGCGAAAATGCTCGTCGTTAAACATGTCGGCAATGCTGTTGAGTGGGCCAACCGGCACCTCTTTCTCAAGACAGCGTCGCATCACTTCATCACGGGTCAAAGAGCCAACCCACTCGATGGTAATCTGATTGACCACATCGCGCGCGGCGAGTCGCTTGCGTTGATCGCCATACAGTTCTGGAGCGGCCAGCTCAGGGCGCTCCATGGCTTCGGCGAGCCGCTCGAACATCTTATCGGTCGTGCATGCAATCGCTACCCACTTGCCATCTTTGGTGCGGAAATGGCCATGAGGTACCGCCACAAAGCTACCGGCGCCTTCGCGCTCACGGATCTTGCCAAACAAACCGTATGCCGGCGCAATCTCGTCGAGAATGCGGAAGACCGCTTCGTAGATGCCAACATCGATCAGTTGCCCGCGACCGGTCAGTTCTTTATGGCGCAGCGCGATCAAAACGCCGACCGCGCCAAACAGGCTGGCAATGTAGTCGCCAAGCGGCGCGGTGCCGGGCAATACCGGCGTCTCGCCGGGAAAACCGGCCAGATAGGAGAGACCACTAAAGGCATGCGCAATATGCGCAAAACCAGAACGACGCCGGTACGGCCCGGTCTGACCATACCCCGACACGCGCAGCATTATCAGGCCTGGATTAACTGCTTGCAATGTTGGCCACGATAACCCCCACTCTTCCATCGTGCCTGGACGGAAATTTTCGATCAGGATGTCTGACTTCGCGACCAGTTTCAAGAATAGCTGTACGCCTTCCGGTTGACGCAGGTCGATTGTCGCCGACTTGCGATTACGCGCTTCACTGAGCCAGGCTAACGTCGCGTCGTGGCGCGTCGTAGGCGTGCCGAAACGACGCATCGGATCGCCACCGATTGGGTGTTCAACTTTGAGCACTTCTGCGCCAAATTCACCCAGGATAGACGCCGCATATGGACCGGCCAGAAAGTTACCGACATCGATCACGCGAATACCGCTCAGCGGCAGTCGGTCGCGGTTAGTCGCCGGTTCTGGCATGGGCATTGGATCGTTGCGTGGCTCGTCCACCGATGCAGTTACTTCTGGTTCCGTTGACATAGCCGATTCGCTTCCCTCCGGCACGCTTGATGTCTGATTGGTGGTCTTCGTCGGGCGTACACCTTTTGCCATCGTTCCTGCCCCTCCTTGCCATTTACACTACAGGCAGCAACACAAAACTGCCATGTGCCTCAAATAAGGCCACCATGGCCGTCAACGATAACGTGTTCTCTTATACGGGCGTGGGTAATGCGCGTGTTTGTACCATAGCATAAGACAAAACTTTTCGCAATTACCGGTTACCAACTTTTAACTACTGGTTGATATAAGTAAATCCTTAGATCAATGGCGTTACAATAAAAAGTACATATCAGTTTCACGATCTATATTGCCCGGTTCGCATAGCCGGCAACCTGCTTCCTGGCCATTAGTCGCCGGAGCAATCAGAACCGGGTGGGCAAGCCGAGCGATGATCCATACATCGCCGATCTTGCCGCCGTTGAAGCGCTTAACACCGGGAAACAATCGCTTGCGGATCGCGTGGGGGAGCAGACATCAATAACAGGTATGCCGATCTGATCAGCCTGTCGGCCACGATATGCGCTTTGCGCGATGCGCAGGCATTTCGTAAATCCGTTTGTCGCGCAATCATGGAATCGCTTCCCGTCTCAAGGCGACTCTGCCGACAAAATTCTGAATTCATGAACGAAATGGAGGTACCGCGTGAGCAATGAAGACTGGATGGCGTGGATCGGGCGCACCGAACTGGTTGAAGATGACATCTGTCTGGCCCAGGCGCTGGCGGCGGCAGCGACACTCGAACCACCTTCAGCGTCGCTCAGCGCTGGCGCGCCATTGCCACCGCTATGGCACTGGTTCTATTTTTTGCCTCGCGCGCCACAATCCAAACTCGGCAGCGACGGGCATCCGCAACGTGGCGGCTTCATTCCCCCCATTCCATACCCGCGTCGCATGTTTGCCGGCGCGCGGCTTCGCTTCCATCAACCGTTACTGATCGGTCAGCCTGCGCGTCGCGAAGGGGTGATACGCAATATCACCCAAAAAACCGGACGCACCGGCCCACTTGCCTTTGTGACGGTTGGTTATCAGATCTACCAGGGTGATACCCTCTGCATCGAGGAGGAACAGGACATCGTCTATCGCGAACCAGGCGCGCCGGTTCCAGCGCCAACACCGGTTGAGTTGCCGCCGGTAAATGATGCGATTACCCGCGCGATCACTCCTGACACGCGCCTGCTCTTCCGCTTTTCGGCCCTGACGTTTAATGCCCACCGCATTCACTACGATCGCCCTTACGCGCAACAGGAAGAAGGGTATCCCGGTCTTGTCGTCCATGGGCCGCTGGTGGCGGTGTTACTGATGGAACTGGCCCGCCACAATACCACGCGCCCGATCACCGGCTTCAGCTTCCGCAGCCAGGCCCCCCTTTTTGATCTGGCTCCTTTCCGGTTGATCGCCCGCTTCACCGATGATCGGGTTGAGCTGGAAGCGCAGGGACCTGATGGCGTCACTGCTCTCAGTGCCACGGCAGAGTTAGGATAGGTATAGAAACGATGGGCCAATCGACGGGGAACGACAACCCGCCAGGACGTTCGCTTCAGGCGTGTTCGTTCCCCATTGCTACATCGATTATCCGCCCGGCCCCGGCATAAATATTGCACGACGCGCCACGCAGGAAGCCGATCAAGGTCATATTGAAGTGTTGCGCTACCGCGACGGCCAACGCCGAGGGCGCGCCAACAGCGACCACAATAGGGATGCGGGCCATCAGCGCCTTTTGCATAATCTCAAAGCTGGCCCGTCCACTGACCAGTAACAACGACCGTCGGAGCACCTCAAGCTGACCGCTCAGCAGATGCGCGCCGATGAGTTTATCAACTGCATTGTGGCGACCAATGTCTTCGTGGATCGACAGCAATCGGCCATCGGGGGTAAAGAGTGCCGCAGCATGTAGACCGCCGGTGCGGGCAAACAGGTCTTGAGCCTGCCGCAACGCGCCATCGATGCTGCCGAGTGCCGCGCAGCTCACCTGGACAGGTGGATCGTCGTTGAGCGGCGCGCAGCCGCGCAAGCGCAACGACTCTAGCGAAGCTTTGCCACAGACACCGCACGACGATGAGACGAAGAAGAGCCGGCGCGCCGTGTCAAGATCGACGTTGAGACCGGGCCGCAACGCGACAATCAGAGTATTAAACCGGGCATCATCGTCGAGATCGGCGTCAACACAGTAGCGGATGGTACTGATGTCGTAACGTTCGCGAATGATACTCTCGCCAAATAGAAAGCCGGCAGCCAGTTCGACATCGGCCCCCGGCGTGCGCATAACAGTCGCCAGCGGTACCGCAAGCGCACTATCGGGCAGCAATAACCGGATCTCTAACGGCTCTTCGACTACCACCACATCTTTTTCCTGTCGCCAGCGCCCATCGCGCACTTTGACCACGGTACGCCGACGAACAGTTGCGCGAGTGATCATTGATTTCTGCCTTACATTGCTAATGCCTGCTCTCGACAGAGAGACGCTCGATGTCCTGCGACTCCAGCCGATGAATACTGACAATCGCTTTATAGGCCGGCACGCCCGACCCCGGATCACGCTGATGAGCGTTAATCAACACATTCCCTTCCGGCCAGTGTACCTGCACATTACCCGGCATAATTGGCGCGCATTTGATCCGCGCTCGCAGCTCGCCAACGTCTGAGCGCAATATCACCCAATCACCTTCCCGCGCGCCTAACTGTGCCACATCGGTGGGGTTAATCAACACATCTTCGCGCAAAGCGCCGTTAAGTGGATCGCGTTCGGCGTGCACCAGCGAATTGAATTGTTTGCCGCGCCGGGTTTTCAACACAAACTTCCCCGCTGGCAAGACGGTTCGCGGTGGCTGTAGCGGGGTAAAATGCGCTTTGCCGTCGGGCGTGGCAAACTGGCCATCACGACAAAGTAGACGCCCACCCCACTGAACGTGATCGCCTGCCTTGCGCAGGAACTGAATACCATCGTAATCAGGAATGAGCCGGGCGATCTCGGCGCGGATCTGCTGACCATCGACAAAGCGGATCAATCGTGACCGCTCAGGATAGACTCGCTCGGCCACCTGCATCAATATTTCCCACTCACTGCGCGCCTCGGCTGGCGGCGAGGCAATGAAGGGCGAAAAGATGATTTCACGTTCGGTTGAGGTTTCGGTGCCGCCATCGCGCTGTTCGTAACGGGTTGCTGCCGGCAACAAAATCACCGTATCAGCCGGATCGACCAGCATCTGACTGGTCAACACGATGTCCTGATGAACGCGCAACGGTGGGCGGGCAAGCGCCGTTCGAATATAGTTAGGATCGGGCATCGTATCTAAAAAATTACCACCAACCGCATAAAATACATCGAGTCGACCCTCGTAAGCGGCATCGAGCATCTCACCGCAACTCAACCCCTTCCAATCCGGCACCGCAAAGCCCCATTGCTCACTCAGCCAGCGCGCGTGATCGGCGTTTACCGGTTTGCCACCGGGGAAGGTGGTGGCAGTGCAGCCCATCTCGCCGCCACCCTGCACGCCACTATGACCGCGGATCGGCATTACACCGCAGTATTCCCGTCCGATAAAGCCGCGAGCCAGGGCCAGATTGAGAATGGCTTTGACGTTTTCTACCCCATACTCGTGCTGCGTGATGCCCATACTCCACACAAACACAGCACTCTTTGCCTGCGCAAGCGCCTCGGCCAGCGCCAGCATCTCCGTCCGGGTAGAACCGCTCGCCAGTTCCAGTTCTTCCCAGGACTGCAAAGCCAGCGTAGCTTGCACGTCGGCAAAACCATGCGTGTGCGCTTCGATATAGGCGCGGTCGATCCAATCGCGTTCAATCAGATGTTTGAGCACGCCATTAAGAAAGGCAATGTCACCGCCAGTGTGAATCTGGAAAAACCGGTCGGCGAGACGAGTGCCAAACAACGCACTCTCGAACACGCTCGGCACCCAATAGCGTTCAAGCCCCGGTTCACGGTAGGGATTGACCACAAAGATGCGCGTGCCATGCTGTTTGGCGTAGTAGAGATATTTGGTCGTTACCGGCTGGTTATTGGGGGTATCGCTGCCAATGAAGAGCAGAACATCGGTGCCGATCCAGTCACGATAGCTACAGGTCGAAGCAGCCACGCCAAGCGCTTGTTTCATCGCCGTAGTGCTGGGAGCGTGACAGAGACGGGCAGCGTTATCGACGTTGTTGGTGCCGAGAAAACGCGCAACTTTCTGGGCGACGTAGTATGTTTCGTTGGTGATACCGCGCGAAGTAAGGTAGAACGCGACCCGGCGCGGATCGGTGACACGAATGCGCGCCGCGATCTCGTTGAGTGCTTCGTCCCAACCGATCCGGCGAAAACCGGCCTCGCCACGGCGACGGATCAGCGGGAATGGCAGCCGACCGAGCGCGCGCAGCTCGCGACCATTCAGCGAGCGCAAGGTTGCTACATCTTCCAGACGCCGAATATCGAGGGGCGGCATGGTGTTAAGCCGGAGCAAATTCAGCCGCACTGTGCAGAGATGCACCCCCTTCATGGTGAAATCGCGCAGTCCGGCAGTGCCCAGCGCGCAACCATCGCACACACCTTCGTTCAGGATCCGCCACGCCTTGCCAAGACTATCGCGGTTTTCCCATACGGTGCGCGCGATCTCCCAGTAGTGATTAGGCTTGACCTGACCGAGACCATTCGGCACCAGACTCACCCACGTCGCCGGATTCCAGCCCCGTCGTTTCATGCTGCCTCCTTGCAGGGTCGTTGCATAAGGGAATGCTATTCTTATTGTACCAGCAAGATTGCGCATAACAAGTAACTTCCGCGCCGCTGGGGCGCCCCTCTAGACAAACCACCTCACCTTCGTGTAGACTAAAAAGAGAAGAACAATTGCCACATATCACGTCAAGGCGACGATGAACTGGCTCATTATCATCGTCTGCCTCAACGTATATGTAAGCGCCGACAAAGCACGCATTAGTTATGCAAGCTCAACCCGAACCGATTTTGGTGATTGCCGCCCATGCCGACGACATCGAGTTTGCTGCCGCCGGAACAATTGCCGGCTGGGCAGCGGCTGGGCATCCCATTACCTACTGCATCGTCACCGACGGTTCGGCAGGTTCTAACGAGCCAGGCACCGATCTGACAGCGCTGGTTGCTCGTCGGCAAGACGAGCAACGGGCAGCGGCAGCAGTGCTAGGCGTGCGCGATGTGCGTTTCCTCGGCTATCGTGATGGAGTCTTGCAGCCCACCCTTGAACTCCGCCGCGAACTGACACGACTGATCCGTGAGGTGCGCCCCTTCCGCGTGCTTTGTCAGGATCCAACACTGGTCTTCGCCGGAAACAGCTACATCAATCATCCTGATCACCGCGCCGCCGGTGAAGCCGCGATCTATGCCGTGTTTCCCAGCGCGGAAACGCGCCCCATCTTCCCGGAATTGCTCGCCGAAGGCTACGAGCCGCACAAAGTGCGCGAGCTGTATCTGATGTTCCCTCCTGCGCCCGATCTCTACCTCGACATCAGCGACTGGATTGAGCAGAAAATCGAGAGTCTGCTCTGTCATCGTTCGCAACTTGGCCCCGACGTAGCCGATTGGGTGCGCAAGTGGGATGCCGAGAACGGCGCTCACATTGGTGTTGCCTACGCCGAAGCCTTCCGGGTGATGCGTCTCGTCGATAATTAGCCCCGCGACACCAGATCATCACCAGCGGGCAGCGCAAGCTGCTTCCCGGTGATTTGGTGTATGCGCTGTTTTTATTGTTGTCAGTGCCGGCACTGCCGGCTAGAAAGGAACGACATTGGCCGATTGATACCCGTGAGGTGCGCGTGAGTCAGGGCCGCGCGCATCTCGGTCACGCCGGGTGCTGAGTCCGGTGTGCAGCCCTGTGTTCGTGTCCGCGCCAGGGTCGGGGCATGTGCCTACGATGTGGTCTCTGGTTAAAACCTGCTGCGGTGTTGCAGTCGCGCGCTGCGCGTTGGAGACCACGGTAGCGGACGTAGTTAGTGAGGTTATATGAGTACCTTAACGAACAATCGCTTGCAGGCCCTCAGTGACAACGTTTGGCTGCACTTCTTCCAGATGGGCCACTTTTCCAGTACCGACGCGCGACCCACTGTGCTGGTGCGTGGCGAAGGGTCGCGCGTGTGGGATCAAGACGGAAATGAGTACATCGACGGTCTCTCCGGTCTGTTTACGGTCAACGTCGGCTACGGTCGCCGGGAAATTATTGAGGCGATCAGCGCTCAACTGAACAACATCGCTTACGTCAGCCCCTTCAGCTTCCCCAGTGTTCCTCTGATCGATCTATCGGCGCGATTGGCTGCGCTCAGCCCAACTGGCCCCCGCTCGCGCGTCTTCCTCACCACCGGCGGTTCAGATGCGGTCGAGACTGCGCTCAAAATTGCCAAAGTATATCAGCGCCGCCGCGGTTTTGCTGACCGCACCAAGATTATTGCGCGCCGGGTCAGTTATCACGGCACCTCGATGGGCGCTCTTTCGGTCAATGGCGTCACCTCGATCCGCAACGGTTTCGGCCCGCTCGTGCCGGGAGCGCGTCACGTTCCGCTACCCTATCGCTATCGCTGCGCATACTGCGCTCACCACAGCGGCTGCCAGAAGGTCTGCGTCGATGAGGTGGAACAACTGATCGAATTCGAAGGGCCTGAAACCATCGCCGCGATTATTATGGAGCCGGTGCAAAATAGCGGTGGCGCAATTGTCTCGCCGCCAGGCTACTTGCAACATATTCGCGACATTTGCGATCACTACGGGATCGTGATGATCGTCGATGAAGTAATCTGTGGCTTTGGCCGGGTTGGCGACTGGTTTGGCTCAACCGCGATGGGGGTGAAGCCGGACATCATTACTTGCGCAAAAGGGATCACCAGTGGCTACGCTCCATTGGGCGCAGCCGTTGTGAGTGATGCGATCGCAGATACGTTTGTTTCCGATAATGATGCCGATAAATTTATGCACGGTATTACGTTTGGCGGGCATGCTGCCAGTTGCGCGGCGGCGCTGGTCAACCTTGACATTATCGAGCGCGAACATCTGCTTGAGCGCAGTCGCGAAATGGGGAATTATCTGATGCGCGAGTTAGAGGCAGCGGTTGGCAACCACCCCAACGTCGGCGAAGTGCGGGGAATGGGCATGTTCATGGCCGTCGAGCTGGTGCGTGACCGTGTCACCCGCGAGTCGCTGGAAGAAGAGCGCCTAATGGTCTGGTTGAGCGATCAGTTGAAGCAGCGGGGCCTGATCTGTCGTGCCGATGACCGACTTGAGCCGGTCATCCAGCTTGCGCCGCCGCTGATCCTGACTCGTGAAGAGGCTGACCGCTGCGTGCAGATCGTGACTGAAGCGGTGACTGCGCTGGGCCGTAAGCTGGGGAGCACGCCAACTATGTTTGCGCTCAACCTGCCAGCCGAAACACCAACGGCAGTGGCGGCAGATTAAGTAACGACTGATGCGATAATGGCTTGATCTGTACCGACAGAACCAACTCTGTCGGCACAGTGTGATCGACAACCACCTGAGCAAACTCGACCTGGCACAGAACGCAGTCAGCGTCTCATGTCCCATCCTGCAACCCGCTTGCCATCGGTGAGCGGGTTGCAATCTGGGCAAAAGATGACCGGGCCAATCAACCGGCAGACAACATCTGCACCTGCCGCGCCAGCGTGATGGCATCGGCGAAACCTTGATTTACCTGCCGCACAATACCGCGCCCATCGAGCACCACCGTGGCCGGTGCGGTCAAAATACCGAGACGATCAACCAGATGCGGATGCTCCGGCGCTAACACGGTTGCTACCGTCACCTGTTCGCCCAACAGCGCCACCAGTTGCGTCAGCGCCGGCGCCTGACGGCTTCGACACTCACGGCAACCAGGAGTGGAAAAGGCAACGACTACCGGCTTGCCGGGCGGAACAATACCGATGAAAAGTTGAGTTTCGCTCAGCGCCCTCAACCGACCCGCTTGCCAGCGGCGTAATCCTGCCCAGACCAGCAGGATGACACCCCCAATCACAGCAACGACCAGTAGACGTTCAATCATGGGAAGATACTCGCTTCAACACACCTAAACGTTGGAGGTGGAAGAAGATAAAGCAACCGGCGCAAAAACCGAACAGCAGATTGATCGCCGCCAGCGTTACCACCAGCAAAGCCAGTACCCAGCCGGCAATTTGAGCGCCAGACCACAATGCCAGCGTAGCCAGAATCAGCACAGCAGCGCCCATCCCCTGCGCGAAGCGGTGTGGCGCTGCGTCTTCGGCAACGAGATCGGGACGCAATAATCTCAACGGACGGAGAACGTGCCGGTACAGAAGCTGAAACAAGGCTAACTTCGGCGAAATGGCACCTGGCGTCATGACGGCGGCTACTACCGCGACCAGCCATGCTTGTTGAGCGACAAATGCGATCAACAAGAGCAGGATGATAATAGCCTGATTAACCCGGAGCGCAGTTCGATCAAAGGGATGCGACGGTGAAGTGATTGGTTCAGCAGACATTGTTAACTTCCTCGCGTCACTTTTCAGAATTTACGTCATTATCTTAAATAAAATGACCGATTTTGTCAAGATTAATCCAGAACATTGTCGCCAGGCTATGAGACCAGGATTACCGCCCCGTCGCGCTAGCGCTTGCCAATCGTAAATGGCGGAAGCGACATCAGGCGCAGATACAACGGTCATGAATGCGACTGAACCGATCAGATTGATAACCTTCGCGCCTGAAGCTATTTGCTGCCAATCGATCAGCTCCATCAGACCGGTTGCGCACCCTCTCTTCATATGTCAATGACCCCAGCGCCCGCGCCTTTTTCTGCAATCAGACCTTTCCACAGTCAACCGCCATGCTACGCTCAACTGTAGCGTTTCAACTGATTCGCTATCAGTCACACGATTCGAGAGAATTGCTTACAACAATGCTTTCACAGGCGAAATCGGGACCGATCTCGTTGCAGCATTTGTTGATGGTCAAAGAATCTGACGACCTGGTTTCGTGGAAGGTTATTGCCGGCAGGAAACGTGGAACGTGGAAAGTAGGGTACAATAAAGCAAATGCGACGGAGTATTACACTCCGTCGCTGCACTGGTAGCGGCGGCAGGATTCGAACCTGCGACCTTCGGGTTATGAGCCCGACGAGCTGCCACTGCTCCACGCCGCGTCACCGTTTGATAATATAGCACATCAGGACAGGTATGTCAAGCAGTTTTTTGCTACACGTTGTTGTTAAACAGGCTGAGACTCCAAATCAACTCGATCAGATTCGCGACCTGTTTCGCGAATATGCCGCCAGCCTGCCAATCGATCTCGATTATCAAGGATTCACCACCGAGTTGGCGGCACTACCCGGCGCGTATGCGCCGCCGCAGGGACGACTCTGGCTGGCGCTGGTTGATGATATTGCTGCCGGGTGTGTTGCGCTGCGACCACTGACCGCCACTGTTTGCGAGATGAAACGGCTCTACGTGCGACCACAATTTCGCCGCTACGGGATAGGCTGGCAACTGGCAAGCCGGATAGTCGCCGAAGCAGCGACCATTGGCTACGAGCTGATGCGCCTCGATACGCTGCCATCAATGCAGCGGGCGATCCAGCTTTATGAAGCGTTGGGGTTTACCCGGTGCGCAGCGTATTACCCAACCCCTATTGCCGAAACGGTGTTTATGGAGCGGCGGCTGGGAGAGCAATAAAATGGCTGTAGTGTTGTCGCCGTGCCGCTGTAACCGACGCAGCGGAAGCAGCCCGGCAACATTGAGGTTACAGACTGCTCCGCTGCGTTTGCCCTGGCACATCGACTACTCAGCGCACCGAGCGGTAGCCCCCCGACACACCACGTGGCGAAAGCACTAACTGCCAGAGCTGGCTGGCCCGCGCCATAAAACTACCGGCGCTCATCAGTAAGTAGAGTCGCCACATGCGGTAGAAACGCTCACCGTAACGCGGGGCAAGCTGCGGCCAGGCCTGTTCAAAATTCGCATGCCATGCTTTGAGCGTGGTCACATAGTTGACGCCGAAGTTGTGCCAATCTTCAAGCACAAATAACCCCTCAAACGCAGCGGTGAGCAGGCGTGGGGATGGGAGCATAGAGTTGGGAAAGATGTAGCGTTCGATCCAGGCATCGCGCCCCTGATAAGCCACATTTGTGCCGATGGTATGCAACAGGAAGAGACCATCATCGGCCAGCAATCGGCGTACCACGCGCATAAACACGCGGTAGTTGCGATAGCCGACGTGTTCAAACATCCCAACCGAGATAATCCGATCAAACCGACCACGAGTCTGGCGATAGTCTTCCAGCCTGATTTCAACCGGCAACCCGCGACAACGCTCTTGAGCCAGTATGGCCTGTTCTTGCGAAACGGTAATCCCAACAACATGCACACCGTAGCGCTCGGCCAGATACTGAGCAGTGCCACCCCAACCACATCCGATATCGAGCACGCGCATCCCCGGTTGCAGATCGAGTTTGCGCGCGATCAGATCAAGCTTCGCCTCCTGGGCTTCATCAAGAGTGCGGGCGCCATTCTCCCAGTAGGCGCAACTGTAGATCATGCGGCGATCAAGCATTGCCGCGTAGAGATCGTTACCAATGTCATAGTGCCGCTGACCGATCACAAAGGCGCCTTTGCCACGCTGACGATTGAGCAAGCGGCTGTCGAGCCAAAGCGGGAAGTTGACCAGCCAGCCAACCTGATTCGGCGCCTGCGCGCGCAACAGCCGACAGATAAACTCGTCGATCGCCGCGCAGTCCCACCAGCCATCCATGTATGCTTCGCCCAAACCCAACGAGCCACCGAGCAACGATCGCAGGTAGACCCGTTCGTCGTGGACCTGGATATCCCAGGGTTGTGAACCATTCACAGTGATTCCCGCCGTCTTGAGCAGATCGGTTGCATAGGCGCGCGCAAATCGGTTGAGAGCGTGGGAAAATGTTCGCGATGCGCGCGCAGTGGTCGCCAGAGAAGCCAGTTCACGTTCAGGCATACCATCCCCCTTATGACATGCTCCAGAACAAAAGAACACGCTTCGCAACCGTCGCTTGCCGCAAATTCACCTACGGTTTCAGTTCGCTACTTGTCACCCCCTGGTAAGAGCGGTATACTGCTTGCAAATAAAACGATTGCATATGGACAGGTTTACTATTATGAAACAACACAACGTTCGATCTCATTTGCCGCACCAGCTTATTCACGATGTTTACGTTTTGCTGGATGACGGTGACCGGCGCGCGCTGGCACATTCCAACCTGTCTCCACTCGAGTTCAATCTGCTTTTGCAGCTTGATCTCGAGCAAGGTCAACGATTGACCGATGTCGGCGCCAAACTGCTCTGCGTCAAGAGTACCATTACCCGACTGGTCGATCGCCTTGAGCGTGAAGGATTGGTGCGACGCAATCCCGATCCCGATGATCGACGCGCTCAGCGTCTGATTCTCACGCCGCGCGGCGCAGCGGTGCGCGCAGAAGCGCTGGCGATGCATAATGCTGCCGTCGAACGCCGGATGAATTTGCTCGACGAACAGGAGCAGGAAGAGTTGACTCGCTTGCTCCTGAAACTGCGTGATGGTCTCGCTGCGGATCTGGCCAACCAACAAGCAATTGAAGCTGAGTCATAACTGGTTTTCAATGTACTGCGCATCATGGCCTGCTTTCAAACGGTATTATTTATAGTACCGCATATTTGATAGCAGGCAAGCGTATGCGCTTGATTCAACTGACGCTGGGATGGTTGGCCGGAATTACACTGGCGGGAAATCTGTCTTTGCCGTCGCGCTGGTTTGTGCTGGCTGCCGTCATCGCAGCAGTGGCAATCGCGTTCGACCGTAGTCGCGGACGCTGGCTAACACTGATGGCGCTTTGCATAGCGCTTGGTGGGGTGCGTTATCATCTTGCCCAACCACTGATTGGGCCATACCACATCGAACGCTGGGCCGATAGCGATTCGGTGACTCTGATAGGCCGCATTGAAGATGAACCGCGCCGCGATGACTCCGGTCAACAGATCGTCATTGCCGTTACCCATGCCGGCACTGACAATCGCATGACACCGGCGGAGGGGCGAGTGTTAGCGCGGGTGCCACCCTACCCGGCCTATTATCCGGGTGACCGGTTGCAGTTAAGCGGACAATTGACGAAGCCTCACCCTGCTCAACGACCAGATGAATTCGATTATCGCGCCTACCTCGCCCGGCGCGGTATTTTTGTGTTGTTGAACCGCCCTACGGCAATTCAGCGCCTCACTGGATACGAAACGTCGTGGGGGCTTGCGCCGATCAGCCAGTTTCGCGAGCACTGTCGGCGCATTGTATTACGCCTTTTACCCGAACCGCAAGCTGCGCTGGCAATCGGTATCTTGCTCGGCATTCAGGCCGGTTTGCCTGATACAACTCGCGCTGCTTTTGCAACAACCGGCACGTCACACATCCTGGTCGTGTCGGGATGGAACTTTACCATCGTCGCCGCGACGCTGTCGGCGCTGGCGACTCTGCTACGATTGCGGCCATGGCAAGCCTTCTGGATCAGTTTGACCATTATGTGGATATATGCTGGTTTCACCGGCGCTTCCGCCGCAGTTGTACGCGCAGCAATGATGGCCAGTCTGGCTTTGCTGGCCCGCACTGCCGAACGTCAGAGCGAACCGTGGCGATTGCTATTGGCTGCCTGCTCGCTGCTCACGCTGATCAACCCGCATACACTGTGGGATCTCGGCTTTCAGCTCTCGGCTCTGGCTACCGCTAGTCTGTTCGCTTTCGGCAAACCGGTTGAACGCTGGCTGAACGGAATCCACTGGCTGACACACCCCATCGTGGCAGCAGTGCGTGAAGCGCTGACAGCAACTCTGGCCGCTCAGATCCTGACCTTACCGCTCATGCTCTATCACTTCGGCAATCTATCGCTGGTTGCGCCGCTGGCCAATATCCTGATCGTGCCAGTTGTACCGATAGCAATGCTGTTGGGAATGGTGGCGCTGATCGGCGGGTTGATCTGGCTGCCACTCGGTCAATGGCTGGCAACAATCGCCTGGTTGCCGCTAAGCTGGATTACCGGCACAGCCGCTGCCCTGGCGCAACCGGTATGGGCTGCGATTGCAGTGCCGACCTTTCCCCTTTGGTTCTTACTGATCAACTACGCAATCATGATTGGATTCTGGCTCTGGCAACGGCCTGATCTGACAGAGCACATCGATGTCGATAATGCTGTATAACCTCAATCGTTAAGAGCCATCATTACCGGTCAGGTTTCCGCTCATCTTTGGTCAGGGCAAGCGGAGCGCCGCAATGCAATCACCCTTTTGCCGGGATCGCACTGGCTACGACACTGACAGGAGCACAGCGGGGCTGTGACCCGATATTTCGATCAGTGCTCGCCAGTACCGTTCATTGCCGTCTCTACACTCCTGGCCGCGCCGCAATGCAATCACTCTTTTACCGGGATCGCGCTGGCTACAACACTGACAGGAGCACAGCGGGGCTGTGCCCCGAATGTATTGCTCACTAACAGCGTTCGTTGCGGTACAACGCATTTCTCAATCGCGCTTGATCTGTCACCAGGAGAGGCTTCTGCTCAGATCGAACCGGTATTACCGTTTGCGCCTTGTGTTATGATACAAATGGTAAGCTAGATACCTAAAGGAACACTGTCATGGCCCAGATTGCCCCCTATGGTAGTTGGCGTTCGCCAATCTCTGCCGCAATGCTCGTAACCAAACAAGTCAGCCTCGGCTGGCCACAGATCGATGGCGCCGATCTCTACTGGATTGAGGGGCGTCCGCAAGAGGGTGGACGCAACGTCATCGCGCGACGCGCCGCCGATGGCGCCGTCGCCGATGTCACTCCCAGCGGGATGAATGTGCGCACACTGGTACACGAGTATGGCGGGCTAAGCTATGTTGTCGATCAGGGTGAGATCTTCTTTGTTGAGTTTAGCGATCAATGCCTTTACCGCCAGCGCGTCGGTGAAGCGCCAGTTCCGCTTGGCACGCCAGCCGGTCTGCGTTTTGCCGAGCTGATCGTCGATCGTCCGCGCAACCGTTTGATTGCCATCGGTGAGGATCACCGCAATCCCGGTGAACCTCAGAATTACCTGGTTGCAATCGATCTCGCAACCGGAGCCACCACTCCATTGCTGACAGGACGCGATTTTGTTGCCGCCCCACGCCTCAGCCCTGATGGAGCCTGGCTGGCGTGGCTGGCCTGGGATCATCCCAATATGCCGTGGGACGCTGCCGAGTTATGGGTAGCGCCGATACTGGCCGACGGTCGCCTGGGCGAAGCGCGCCAATTGGCCGGTGGTCCTGGTGATTCCTGCTTCCAACCAGAATGGACAGCCGATGGCCATCTTCTGGTAGTAGCAGAACGCACCGGCTGGTGGAATCTTTACCGCCTGGATCACACCGGCGCTGCGATACCCATCTACCCGACCGAAGCCGAATTTGGTCAACCGCTCTGGCAGCCGGGTATGCGAACCTACGTACCCTTGCCGGATGGTCGCATTGTCGCCGCTTTTTGCCGGCAAAGTCGCTGGCACATGATTGTGATCGGCCCGAACGGTCAAATCGAACCGCTCGACGTACCGGTCACAGTAATCGCAATCGTTAACGGCGCCGACAACCGGGTCGTCTTCGTCGGTAGTTCGCCCACAATGCCAGCCACGCTGTTTCTGCTCGATCTGTCTGATCGTTCGCTGACTCTAATTCGACGCAGTGGCGATATACCGGTTGATCCAGCCTATCTCTCGTTGCCAGAAGTGATCAGCTTCCCAAGCGCAGGTGGACGTACCGCTTACGGCATCTTCTACCCGCCTCATAATCCCGACTTTACTGCTCCTGACGACGAACGTCCGCCGCTCCTGGTTATGATCCACGGTGGCCCAACCGCAGCTACCTTTCCTACCTTGCGTCTTTCGATCCAATACTGGACGAGTCGCGGCATTGGTGTGCTCGATGTGAACTATGGCGGCAGTACCGGTTTTGGACGAGCTTACCGCGAGCTGCTCGATGGCGCCTGGGGCATTGTTGATGTGGAAGATTGTGTCGCTGGCGCGCGATTTCTGGCCGCCAACGGCAAGGCTGATTCTGACCGGCTGTTGATTACCGGTGGTAGCGCCGGCGGGTTTACGGTACTGGCGGCGCTGGCCTTCCATAATACCTTTCGCGCTGGAGCCAGCCACTTCGGGGTCGCCGATCTGGCGGCACTTGCCCGTGACACCCACAAGTTTGAGTCGCGTTATCTCGACCGCCTGATCGGCCCCTACCCTGAACGGAACGATCTCTATCAGGCACGATCGCCGCTCTACCATGCGCATCAGATCAATGCGCCGGTCATCTTCTTCCAGGGCCTGGAAGACAAAGTGGTACCGCCAGCGCAATCCGAAACGATGTATGAGGCCTTGCGCGCCCGTGGTATTCGCACTGAGTATGTGCCGTTTGCCGGCGAACAGCACGGGTTTCGCAAAGCCGAAAATATCATTACTGCCATCGAGCGCGAACTGGCCTTTTACGGCGAAGTGCTGGGCTTTACGCCGGCTCTGTGACGACAAGGTAAGGGAAAGACGCAAGCGCATCTGGATGGGCAATGACTCTGCGGAACAGATGAATGTTTGATCATCCTGACGCGCTTCATCGCGGCTGAGTTGCGTGCTATACTTAGGATCATCAAACGACACGACATCGGTTGCGGGAGAAAGATCTTGAGCACGGAACCAGCCGCTTTACTCGAGCGCGCTACTGCTATTGTTGCCGCTCAACTGAACGGATTGCGCGAACTGTACCAGCAGGCCCTGCAACAGCAAGAGGGAGCGGTGCAGCGCGCGCGCCAGTTGGCGAGGCAGCTTGATGAGGCCATTGTGCAAGAGCAGTTTGCTCGCGAGCGCGGCCTGCCAACCGTCACAGCGGCGGCGCGAGTCAAACAATTGCGCGCCGAACATGCCGCCGCCGCTGAAGCCGAAGCCGAGTTGCGCCGCTCGCTACGCCAGCTCGATCAGCTCATTCGCCAGATCGAGATGAGCAGCACGACTTTGACCCGCAACGTTGAAGGCATTGCCGCCGATCCGTGGGTACAGGCACTGCGGGCACAGGTCATCAAGGGCCGCGAGGAAGAACGTATCCGGTTGGCGCGCGAAGTCCACGATGGTCCGGCACAGGTGCTCGCCAATGCTCTGATGGGAGTGGAAGTCTGTCAAAACCTGCTCCAGGAGCAGCAGCTCGATCGTCTTGGCGTAATCCTTAGCCAGCTCAATGATAGCGTGCGCGAAGGTCTGCGCGAAGTGCGCAGCTTTATTGCCGACCTTCGGCCAGGCAAGCTTGAAGAGCAAGGACTTGTTCCCGCACTCCATGAATATATTCGTCGCTACCGCGATACCGTCAGCAGTCCTGTCATATTCGAGGCTGACCCATTGCCAAGACTGCCGGCTGAAGACGAAATTGTGCTCTACCGGATTGTCCAGGAAGCATTGCAGAATGCGCGCAAACACGCTCGCGGCGCGCCGGTGCGGGTGACGATCCTGGCGCGCGGCGGACGTTTGCTCTTGTCGATCCGTGATGAAGGGCCGGGTTTTGATCTACGCGAAGTGATCCGGCGCGCCGGACGCGAGAGCTGGGGCCTCACCAGTATGCGCGAACGCGCTGAACTGATCGGCGCTCAGTTGACCGTCACTACCCGACGTGGCGCCGGCACTGAAGTGCAGGTAACGATGCCGCTCCCGGCATAACAAGGAGTTGATTGTGACAGTGCCATCAACACCAAAAATCAAAGTATTAGTCATCGATGACCATCCCCTCTTCCGCCAGGGAATCCGCTGGAGCCTGGAAAACGCTCCCGATATTGAAGTTGTGGGTGAAGCAGAAAACGGGCAAGAGGCAATTAAGCTGACCGAACGCCTCTTTCCCGATGTTGTGCTCGTTGATATTAATTTGCCGGGACTGAATGGGCTGGAAGTGGCCCGTGTGATCAAGCGACGCGAACCACGCACCGGTATTATCGTGCTGAGCGTGTATGAAGACGATGACCAGTTGTTTCAGGCCATTAAGGTTGGCGCCGCCGCCTTCACTGCGAAAGATATTAGCCCGGATGAACTGGTGCAGATGATCCGCGAAGTGGCCCGCGGACGTTACCTGATCAACGATGCCGTGCTGGCGCGCCCCAATGTTGCCACCCGAGTGCTGCATCAGTTTCGCGAGCTGGCCGCCACCGATGAGGAAGATGGCGCAAACCTCTTTGCTCCCTTGACCTCGCGCGAGATCGAGATTCTCGACTGTATTGCCCGTGGTCTCTCGAACAAACAGATTGCCAGTGAGTTGAATATCAGCGGTCAGACGGTCAAAAATCATATCACCTCGATCCTTGCCAAATTGCAGGTGAATGACCGCACGATGGCGGTGATTGTCGCTATCAAAAAGGGCTGGATCAAGATGGGGTATTCTCAGTCACCGGATGGATGATTTGGCTGATGTTCTTGCGCAAGATAGCGCGATTGCCGGTAGCCACCACGGAAACCTCCGTTTACACCGTCACCATTTGTCATTCACTAAACTACATACGATAGCAATTCCCCGTGAAACTATTCTATTGACAGTGTTGTCCATCATCTGAGTCGTTGCCAAATGGCTTAATCGCGCCGCGCAGAACTCAGATGTTCACCATCGCCACCAGACTCCGCAATGTGAGACGGCAAGCGCAACCAGGCAAACTCCCGGCAACACTCTCGGCGCGCCTCAACCGGGCGTCACCACGATGCTGGCGAAGCGACACACCCTGCCTGCTCCAAACCAGCGCAACATTAGACATCGCCATCATCCGCGTAGCGCCGCGGCGATCACTCGATCCAGTCGCGCAGTATCACGGGCTAAAACCACGCTGTCAAACGTTAATCTGGGCAACCGGTCAATGACGATCTGGCTCGCCACATCGGCCAATTCCCGCGCAGTGATCGGCAACGCCGAACGAACGGCCTGGCGAAGCTGCTCAGCCTGCTGATCGGGCCAGAGCCGGTAGCGCATGATCAACCCTTCGGCAGCGCCAAACAGCCGCGCCGCGCGCATCTGATCAACGCGCAGATCAAGATAAGCCAGTCCGATCAGAACGGCAGCAAGTTCTTCGGGATAATACACCTCGAAGGCTTCTTGCCGGGCAGCATTCATATGCATGCGCGCCACATCGTGACGGTTGGCGGCCAGGGCCAGATAGCCTTGCCAGCGCCACAGGACTACCTGCGCATACCGAATTCCCATTTCACCGATGATCCTGGCCGCAACGTTCAGATGACGATCCGCCCTATCCAGTGCGCCCTCAATCACATCGATAATAGCGAGACGAAGATGGGTTTCCCATAATGCCATCGCATCGCCATTGTCGGTCAATTCGCGTTCGAGAGCGTTGAGCAGCCGGCGCGCCGCCAGAAGATCGCCACGCCCGCGCAATGCATCGGCCAGATCACATTGATAACGGTAGAACATGATGTGGTCGCCGGTATCCCGCATGAGATCAACCGCTTCGGTCAGGCGCGGCAACGCTTCAGAAAACTGCCCGTGCATGCGATACGCCATTCCAAGCTGGTTTAAGGCGTAGGCCAGGATTGTGGGAGCCTGATGCTGGCGCGCAAGCGTGATCGTCTCGGTCAGAATCGCTTCACAACGCTCAAAATTGCCAGGATAGCGATTGAGCATTCCCAGGTATGCCAGTCCCTGCGCTACATCGGCTAAACTCCCCGCCTGGCGCGCCAGCGCAATGCCACGCTCGATCTGTGCAGTAGACTGGAGCGAACCCTGCTGTGAAGCAACGTAACCTACCGTGATCAGCGCTCGCCCCAGTAACACTGGCGGGATAGCAGGCAAGTCGGCAGACATTAGCAGCGGCTCGATTAAGCGCGCTTCGTAGACTGCTCGCCGACTCAGCCAGTATACCCGCAACGCGGTTGTAATCTGCGCGGCAATAACCCCGCCATCGGCGCTGAGCGACCAGCGGATCGCCGCGCGCAGATTGGGGAGATTATCGTCGATTTGACCGAGGATGCTGGCTGCTGAAGCACCTTCAAGCATAGGTCCGGCAGCCTCGGCAAATGCGGCATAGTGAGCGGCATGACGCAGGTAGGTTACAGCGGAATCAGGCAGATTCTGCAAACGAGTGTCGGCGTAGACCCGAATAGTTTCCAGCAGCCGAAACTGTCCACGCTCGCCAGACTGAACAAGTCCTGCTTCAACCAGTTGGTCTAACTCAGCCACACCGAGCGCATCGGCAGCAGTGGCATCAAACGCGCCCCGAAACACACCCAATCGGGCGAATGAGAGCTGCGCTACCGGCGAGAGCATTCGTTCACTCCAGGCAATGGTGGCATTCAACGAACGCTGATGTGCGGGCAGATCGGCAAAACCACTGTCGAGATCGTCTAAATTATCCCTGAGACCGGCCAGAATCGCAGCCGGTTCCAGCGTATCGATGCGAGCTGCGGCCAACTCTATCGCCAGTGGCACCCCATCAAGGAAATGGCAAAGCGACGTTACGGCCTCGACATTGGCGGCATTGAGTGTAAACGACGGTTCGACTGCCCGGGCGCGTTCGCAAAACAGGCGGATGGCCGGCGCCGAGACGACTGCACTGAGATGCCGTTTTGTCGGCAATGCCAGCGGCTTCACCCGCACGCGAGTCTCGGCCCGCAAGCGCAGCGGTACCCGACTGGTCACGAGAATAATAATACCAGGCGCCACAGCGAGGATCCGGGCAAGCAATGGCGCGGCTGTCGTGAGATGCTCGAAATTGTCAAGGCAGAGCAGAAGAGAACGCTGAGATAGAAACGACAGTATTGCCGCTTCCACATCCTCCCCGGTAATCCCCAGGCGCAACGCGATCTTGGCCGCAACCGCAGAGGGATCGTCTAGCTCAGCCAGTTCAACAAAGTATGCGCCATCGACAAAAGTTGACTGCGCCGCCCAGGTGGCGGCTAACGCCAGGCGTGATTTACCTACCCCCGGCGGGCCGACTAACGTGATCAGCCGGGTCGAACCCGATCGAATCAAGCGGGTAAGCTCCGACAGAGCTGCTTCACGTCCCAATAAGGGAGTCGGCGCTACCGGTAAACGGGTATGCAATACGCCACCGGCAGACGCCCCATTCCCGGCATTCGTTGCGGGAAGCCGCTGAAAGCGAACCGCGTCGAGCAGAGCGCCACGCTCTTCACCGCGCAAACCTAACGCATCGGCCAGACGAACTGCCATTGCCAATGGCGGGAGCCGCGCGCCAGACTCATATTTTCGCAGAAGAGAAAGTGAAATGGCCGCGCGCGCAGCCAGTTGCGCCTGCGTCAACCCAAGTTCGGTGCGACACTGCTTGAGAATGGTGGCAAATGTGATAGCGATAGGTATGCTCGACTTTCCAGCGCCGGATGCCGGCTCAGCGTCAGCAATGCCGTGATCAACCTGCGAAAGATAGTATATCCTTGCGCCGACAAACACAAACGATATGGACATTTCTCAGAGTCCAGATCACCACTTGTCGGCATACGGGCATGTGTCACTCTTGTGTTACTTCATTGTAGCATTTGCGGCTTGTTATTGGCTGAAGAGTTTGTTACAACCAGAATATCGTCGGGTAAAGCTTTCGTTAGACAATGTTTGCAAGAGAAAACAGCGCTCAAGATGGTCTTGCCTGGCTTTCCGCCAGAGCCGAAGTGCCTCTTTATCCGACTTCGTGAGCGAAGGCAGAGTCTGCTTCCTGCCTTGAACGAGTATAGCAGAGAAAGGAGCTGAAATAAGATCGAATTGTAAGCGCATACCGATTGGGAAATATCATCGTTCAATGCAGGAGAATCCATGATCCACTTCACCAGTCTCATTCAATCGGTCGGACTAACCCCGGCATTGTCGGCCTACCCGTTCACCAGCGTTCTGGTGTTGCTGTTCATCGGCGGCCTGGTGCAACAGCACATGCTAAATCCCGAACAGATCGCCCGTGAAACGATGGGGTTCTCAACCTTGTTCGCGAGTCAAGTCGGTGGAGTCGATCTGCCGGCATGGGCGTTTGAAGGGCCATTTCTATTCTTGATTGCGCTTGGCGTCATCTACGAGTGGTCAAGCGAACGCAGCGCCACGGCGCAAGAAATGATGGGATTTGTCAACCGTATGGTCAAGACCTTTGCCGGCTTCTCAGTGCAGTACGGTATGGTCAATAGCCAGATGGAGGAAATTCTCAATCTGTTAGCGCAAACGTTGCCACCCGACGCGCTCGCGCTGCTGAGCGGTGGCGTGGCAGTGGCAACCGTTGCGCCGATGGCAGTGCAGCCGGCTGAGGCATTAGCATGGCTGGCCCAACCAATCGCAATTATCTGGTCAACTATTGCCAGTGTCGCGATCTGGATTATCTCTGGCATTCGCGCTGCTATTATCGGGTTGATTTCACTGATGGATCCGGGCGGACATCTCGGCCTGTTGCGGCTCTTCTCGCTTGGTGATGGCGGGTGGGCGATTACCACGACTATCGTACTGATTTTCTTCCCGTTATTGGCCTTACTCCTGGCCGGGATTACTGTGCTGAGTCTCTGGTTGATCCGACGTTATTTCGAGGCGCGGGAACGCAAGCAGCTCATTGCATGTGCCAGTTGCGGCAGTCAGATGCATCCCTCGGCGCTGGAATGCCCTTCATGCCGCCAGCTCAACCAGCAGCCCCGCATGGTGGGCATGTTTGGCCAACCACGACCAGAACCGGTAACCGACCCGGCGGCCCATAGGATTGCCCTGATCAAGAATCGCCGCTGCCCAAGCTGCGCCACCCGGCTCAAGAAACGTGATATCCAACAGGCATGCCCGGCGTGCGCGACTGTCACCTTTGCCGATATTGCGCAGGTCAATACGTTCATCCGCACACTTGATCGGCAACTGCCGCGTGCGTTACTGATCAGTGGACTGCTCGGATTAGTGCCTGTCATTGGCGTGGTACCGGCAATCATCTATTATCGGCTCAGCCTGATTTCCAGCTTGCAGAGTTATGTACCGGTAGGAATTGGCTGCTTTACCAATTGGGGGCTGCGGTTTGTGGCCATCTTTCTGATCGCGTTGCAATCGGCGCCTGGGATTGGAATCTTTGCCATTCCGGCCCTATGCCTCATCAACTATACGGTATATCGCCAGATTATTTACGGTCAGGCCACGAACAAGATCCGTCGCGCTGAAACCGTTGTGCCCGATGGCAGCACAGTATCATCATAGCGATTGCGAAAGGCGACAGATTCATCATCTGTCGCCTTAATCCTGATGATGAAGGCAAGAGGGCGCGCCAACCCGACAGCTCTACGCCGTCTTGCGCGCCTTGCCACCTGACTTGCGACTCGACGGCGCCGGTTTTTCTGCCGTAGCAGGAGCCACAGCGGAATTACCGGTTGCCGCCTCTACCACCACACCGGCCTGCGCTTCATCGAGCGAGTTGGCAATATAATCGCACTTGGGGTAGCGCGAGCAACCGTAGAACGGACGACCAAACTTGCCGCGTCGGCGCAACAATTCGCCTTCACCGCACTTTGGGCACGGCACGCCAGTTGGTTCGGGCAACGGCACCGGTTTGCCATCACGCCCAAGCCGGCGAGTATTCGCGCATTCGGGATAGCCCGAACAGCCGAGGAAAGGACCAAAGCGGCTCTTTTTGATCACCATCGGTCGCCCGCAGAGATTGCACAGGACATCGCTCGTTTCGGGGGCACTGGCCTTGTCGAGCACGATTTGACCGTTTTCGTCGCGGTGAAAATCGCTGGTGAAATCGCACGACTCACTATCATCGTCACGGTTGTAACGCGAACAGGCCAGAAACTCACCGTTGCGGCCAAACTTGATCACCAGCTTACCCTGGCCACACTTCGGACAGTCAAGATCAGTTGTGATCTCTTCGCGCTTGATGTTGCGCATCTGGCGCTGAGCTGTCTCGAGTGTCGAGCGGAAGGGGCCGTAAAACTCGCGCAGCACCGGCACCCATTTCTTCGCCCCTTCAGCAATATCATCGAGCTGCTGTTCGAGCGCCGAGGTAAAGTCATAATCGACGATGTTACCAAAATATTCAACCAGTAAATCGGTCACCACGCGCCCTAAGGTAGTCGGCACCAGCTTCTTATCGACCATCTCGACGTATTCGCGCTCCTGGATGGTCGAGAGGATGGTCGCATAGGTGCTGGGCCGCCCGATTCCCAACCGTTCCAGTTCTTTGACCAGACTGGCTTCGGTATAGCGCGGCGGCGGTTCCGTGAAGTGTTGCACTGGCAACAACTCAACCAGTTCTAACGACTCACCTTCGGCCAGTGGCGGCAAACGGCGCTCGCTATCTTCATCTTCTTCGCCTTCGTCAAGACTGACGTTGTAGACGGCGAGGAAGCCGGGGAACTTGAGCACTGAGCCGGTAGCGCGGAAGAGGTACAGCGGCGCCGTGGCAATCGCTGGCCGGGCAGTAATATCAACCGTCGTGCTATCGAATATGGCAGGGGCCATCTGGGAAGCAATAAATCGCTTCCAGATCAGATCGTAAAGCCGCCAGAGGTCAGGTTCGAGCTGTTTGACCAATCGTTCGGGCACGCGGGCACTGCTGGTAGGACGGATGGCTTCGTGCGCTTCTTGCGCGCCTTTCGCTTTGGTCTTATAGACCGGCGGTTGATCGGGGAGGTAATCAGCGCCAAATCGCTGATCAATGACTTCGCGCGCTTCGGCCTGCGCCTCGGCTGCTACCTGGACGCTATCGGTGCGCATATAGGTGATCAGGCCGACCATTCCCTCATCGCCGCCAATATCCACTCCTTCATAAAGGCGCTGGGCCAGCGTCATTGTCTTCTTGGCGCTAAAACCCAACTTGCGCGCCGCTTCTTGTTGCAGGGTACTGGTGGTAAACGGCGGCGCAGGATTACGCCGTTTATCGCGTCGCACAACCCGCGTAACGGTATACCCGGCCCCCTGGAGATCGGCGACAATTGCTTCGGCCTGCTCGCGGTTTTCTATCGAAAATTTCTCCAGCTTTTTACCGTCGCGCTCGACCAGGGTTGCCCGGAACAGATCACGTGGCGCTACCCCTGCCACTTTCAACAGATCGGCTTCAATCGTCCAGTACTCTTGCGGTTGGAAGTTTTCGATTTCGCGTTCGCGCTCAACGATCAACCGCACTGCCACCGATTGCACGCGCCCGGCGCTCAGGCCACGCTTCACCTTATCCCACAGCAATGGGCTAAGCTGATAACCGACCAACCGGTCAAGCACCCGCCGGGCCTGTTGCGCATCGACCAGATTCTGATCGATCTGGCGCGGTTGCTGCAACGCCTGTTGCACCGCATTGCGGGTAATCTCTTGAAACACTACGCGGTAGACCGGCGTCTTCTTTGGCGGCTTGACTGCCTGGGTAATATGCCAGGCAATCGCTTCACCTTCGCGATCCGGGTCGGTCGCCAGGTAGACGGCATCGGCATTGCGCACCACCTGACTCAGCTCACTCACGACTTTCGGTTTGACAATCTCGTAAGAAGGGGCAAAATCGTGCTCTATATCGATCGCCAGCCCACTCTTTGGTAGATCGCGCACGTGACCCATGCTCGAGGTCACTTTATAGCCTTTGCCCAAATATTTTTGAATCGTCCGCGCCTTGGCCGGCGACTCAACGATCACAACTTTTTCGCCCATGTGACAGTTTCCATTATGTAATATATGAGTTAACCGGTTTTCATCTATCGTCATCGCACTATACGCGGCGCCGGCTTGCTTGTCAAGAGCGATCGTTCCCGCTTTCAGCAATAATCCCACTCCCAATGCGACAGCAATAGGTTATTGAACTGTAACTCGCTCGCTTACGATGAACTATTGACAAGCGGCATTGATCAGATACCCTGTGGTTAGAACCAGCAGTTTTTACCCGACGTCGGTCAGGTTGATTGCGCCCGTTTTTGCCTCGATCTGCTGTTATACTAACGGTATCGAGGATTGACGCGGGCTGCCGGTAAGGAGTTTTGCTATGGCTCCAGAGACGCAAACGACGGCGCAGCACGTCCCGTTATTCGATATGTTTGAGCCTGCCACTTACGAAGCGTGGCGGGCAGCGGCAGAACAAACCCTCAAGGGCGCGCCGTTCGAAAAGCGCCTGATCACCAAAACCTACGAGCAGATCCTGCTCCAACCGATTTACAACGCTGCCGATATTGCCGATCTTCCACACCTGGCCTCCCTGCCCGGTTTTGCGCCATTCACGCGCGATACTCGCGTGTTGGGGCCACTGCTGGAACGCTGGCAGGTTGCGCAGGAACTGCCCTACCCAACGGCAACCGAAATCAATCAGGCGGCCCATGCCGATCTCCCACGTGGGTTGACGGCACTCAACCTACCGCTCGATCAGGCTACGTTGCACGGCCTCGATCCCGACTCTGCCGCGCCAGCTCAGGTCGGCGCCGGCGGGTTGTCACTGGCAACTCTGGCCGATGCGCGCCGTCTGCTCGATCAACTTGATCTGAGTCGGGTGGCGTTATTCATCAATGCCGGCGCGCAAGCATTGCCGGTTGCCGCCATCCTGCTGACTGCCGCAACCGAACAGGGCGCGGCGCTCGATCAGGTACACGGCTGTCTGGGCGCAGACCCGCTCGGGATACTGGCCGCCAGCGGCACGCTGCCGGCCTCACTCGATCGCTGTTACGACCTCCTGGCCGAATGGACGCGATGGGCGATCGCCAATACGCCTCGCCTGCGCTCGATTATTGTCAGCACCCACGTCTACCACAATAGCGGCGCGCACGCCGCGCAAGAGCTTGGCTGCGCGCTCGCCACCGGCGTGGCTTATCTCCGCGCTATGCAAGCGCGCGGTTTGAGCGTTAACGAGGTAGCACCCCGCATCCAGTTTGCCTGTTCGGTTGGATCGCAGTTTTTCCTCGAGGTAGCGCGTTTGCGGGCGGCGCGAATGCTGTGGGCGCGCGTGGTTGCCGCATTTGCCGGTGATGAAGCGGCGCAACGGATGCATCTACACGTCCGTACCTCGGCCTGGACGAAAACGCGCTACGATGTTTATAACAATATGCTGCGCGCCACCGGCGAGGCAATGGCAGCGGTGATGGGTGGAGCGCAGAGTATTCACATCAGTCACTTCGATGAAGCCTGGGGCTTACCTGATGAGTTTTCGCGTCGGATCGCGCGCAATCTGCATGTCATCCTGCAAGAGGAGTGCAATTTCTTCCGCCTGATCGATCCGCCAGGCGGATCGTGGGCAGTCGAGAAGTTGACCGATGAGATTGCTGCCAGGGCATGGGCCTTCTTCCAGGAGATCGAACGCCAGGGTGGTATGGCGGCAGCACTGCAAGCCGGAATACCGCAAACGGCAATTGCCGCTACGCGCGCTGAGCGATTCGATGCAATCGCTCACCGACGCGAAGTGATTGTTGGCGTCAATATGTACCCCAACCTGGCCGAGAAATTACCGGAAGTGCGCCAGATCGATCATGTTCAGTTGCATGCGGCACGCGCCGTTGAGCTGCGCCATGCGCGCGAGACTCGTTCAGAGGAAGCATGCCACGCCGCTCTGTTGGAACTGGCGCAACAACGCACAATGACCGCTACCCTGGCCGCCACACGCGCTGGCGCGACATTGGGCGAGCTGAGCTGCGCGCTGGCTGCTGCCGATAGCGCCGCCCCGCAGGTAACATCGTTGTCAGCCTATCGCGCCGCCGAACAGTTTGAAGCCCTGCGCGCCGCAGCCGATGCCTACACGACCCGCGCAGGTCGTCGTCCGACGGTCTTTCTTGCCAATATGGGACCGATCAGCCAGCACAAGGCACGCGCCGACTTCGCGACCGGCTTCTTTACCGCCGGCGGCTTCGCCGTCATTGGGAATGATGGCTTTGCTACCGCTGCTGAAGCTGCTGCGGCTGCATTGGCCTCTGGCGCCGAAATTGTCACAATCTGCTCAACCGACGAAACCTATCCCGATATTGTGCCGGAATTGGCCCAAACCATTAAAGCGCAACGACCCGATACAACCATTGTCCTGGCCGGGTATCCTACCGATCTGATCGACATGTATCGCGCTGCCGGAGTCGATGAGTTCATCCATCTGCGCGCTAACTGTTATGAAACGCTGGCCCGGCTGCAACGCTTGAAAGGAGTGGCTGAGTGAAAAACCCTGATTTCACCACCCTGTCATACCGCGACGAGCGCCCCGCGCCCGATCTGGCGCAGTGGCAGGCCCTGGCCGAACAAGAGGCCGGCAAGCCACTGCGCGAGCTGGTCTGGCGCACGATGGAGCAGATCGACGTGCGCCCACTCTACACGGCTGCCGACCTGGCCGGCCTCGAGCATCTCGGCTTTACCGCCGGTATCCCCCCTTATCTGCGCGGACCCTACCCAACCATGTACGTCACCCAACCATGGACAATCCGCCAGTACGCTGGCTTCTCAACCGCCGAGGCCAGCAATGCCTTCTATCGGCGTAATCTGGCCGCGGGGCAAAAAGGTCTGTCGGTCGCATTCGACCTGGCCACTCACCGTGGCTACGACTCTGACCACCCCCGAGTCGTGGGTGATGTCGGCAAGGCTGGCGTCGCCATTGACTCGGTGCTTGATATGAAGATTTTGTTTGACGGCATCCCGCTCGATCAGATGTCGGTCTCGATGACGATGAACGGGGCAGTGATTCCGATTATGGCCTTCTACATCGTCGCCGCCGAAGAGCAGGGTGTGCGACCCGAACAGCTCACCGGCACCATCCAAAACGACATCTTGAAAGAGTACATGGTGCGCAATACCTACATCTACCCGCCTGAGCCATCGATGCGCATCATTGCCGATATTTTCGCTTATACTGCCCGCCATATGCCCAAATTTAACAGCATCAGCATTTCGGGCTACCATATGCAAGAGGCTGGCGCCACCGCCGATCTTGAGCTGGCCTATACCCTGGCCGATGGCCTCGAGTATGTGCGCGCCGGCTTGAAGGCGGGGCTGGCCATCGACGCCTTTGCGCCGCGACTCTCGTTCTTCTGGGCGATCGGCATGAACTATTTCATGGAGATCGCCAAGATGCGCGCTGCCCGCCTGCTCTGGGCCAGGATTATCAAGCAATTCAATCCCAAGGATCCGCGTTCGCTGGCGCTGCGCACCCATTGTCAGACATCGGGCTGGAGCCTGACCGAGCAAGACCCGTTCAACAATGTTGCCCGTACCTGCATCGAAGCGATGGCCGCAGCGCTCGGCCACACCCAGTCGTTGCATACCAATTCGCTTGACGAGGCTATCGCTCTACCAACTGACTTCTCGGCCCGCATTGCCCGCAACACGCAGTTGTACCTGCAAGAAGAGACGGGTATCTGCAAGATTGTCGATCCGTGGGGTGGTTCGTACTATCTTGAGTGGCTGACCGATGCCCTGGCCCGGCGGGCATGGGATCACATCCAGGAAGTAGAAGAGCTGGGAGGCATGGCCAAAGCTATCGAAGCCGGCCTGCCCAAACTCCGCATCGAAGAGGCGGCGGCCCGTCGCCAGGCCCATATTGACTCGGGTCGCGAGACGATTGTGGGGGTCAACAAGTATCGGCTCGAGTATGAAGCGCCAATTGAAATTCTGGAAGTGGATAACTCCGCTGTGCGCCAGAAGCAGATCGAGCGCTTGCAGAAGCTGCGCGCCGAACGCGACGAAGCCAAAGTGCAGGCAACCTTAGCCGAACTGACTCGCGTGGCTGCTACCGGCGAAGGTAATCTTCTGGCTGCGGCTATCGAAGCGGCGCGCGCGCGGGCTACCCTCGGTGAGATTTCGCTGGCAATGGAGAAGGTCTTTGGGCGCTTCAAAGCTGACATTCGCTCAGTGTCGGGAGTGTACGGTAGTGAATATAATGATGCCGAGCAGATTCAGCACGTGCGCGCGCTAGCCGACTCTTTTGCCGCCCTCGAAGGCCGCCGGCCCCGCATTCTGGTAGCCAAGATCGGCCAGGATGGTCACGATCGTGGCGCGAAAGTGGTGGCAACCGCCTTCGCCGACCTCGGCTTCGATGTCGATATCGGCTCACTCTTCCAGACCCCAGACGAGGTAGCCCGACAGGCCGTTGAGAACGATGTCCACGTGGTCGGAATCAGCTCACTGGCCGGCGGTCACAAGACGCTGTTGCCGCAACTGGTCGAAGAGTTGCGCAAACTGGGCCGGGACGACATCATGGTTGTAATCGGCGGTGTCATTCCGCCACAGGATTACGACTTCCTGCGCGCGCATGGCGCGGCACTGATCTTTGGTCCTGGCACCATCATTCCGGTCGCCGCCGAGAAGTTACTGCGCGAATTGCAACGTCGTCTGCACGGTGACAGCGTTGCTGCGCCGGCCCAATGATAGATTGGCGCAAGGAGGCTCCATCACTTAGCATGTCAAGAGGTGGGTCTGCGCCACCATGATCGACAAACAGATCAACCCCGCTCTCGTTGACTGAGAGCGGGGGCAGCGTTTGCGAACAAGCGCTGCGGAATGCGTCAGCCATTGCAGAGACCTGTTATGACCAACGAGCATTCAACTACCGATGATATGCCCTTCGCGCTGTCGGTGCTGGCCGGAATTGCCAGCCGTCACGACGGCCTGCCTGGCAGCGCGCCCGCTCCGGCTACTCCATCAGTCGGCTCTCGGCGCCGCCAGCTTACGGTTGAAGAGTACGTCGATGGCGTGCGTCGCGGCGATCGCGCTATCCTTGCTCGCGCTATCACCCTGATTGAGAGTAATGCAACATCGCACATTGCTCAGGCCCAAGAGGTGTTGCGCGCTTTGCTGCCCTTCACCGGCGGCGCCTTGCGGGTCGGTATCACCGGCGTGCCCGGAGTTGGCAAAAGCACCTTTATTGAGGCGCTCGGCACGATGCTCTGCGATCGGGGGCATCGGGTGGCTGTGCTGGCCATCGATCCTTCGAGCAGCATTTCACGCGGCAGCATCCTCGGCGATAAAACGCGCATGGAGCGGCTCGCCCGTCATCCCAATGCCTATATTCGTCCTTCGCCATCGGGCGGTAGTTTGGGCGGCGTGGCCCGCAAAACGCGCGAAACACTGCTGCTCTGCGAGGCAGCCGGTTTCGACATTGTGCTGGTCGAGACGGTCGGCGTTGGACAGAGTGAGACTGCTGTGCGCGGCATGGTTGACTTCTTTTTGCTGTTAATGCTGGCCGGCGCCGGCGATGAGCTGCAAGGGATCAAGAAGGGTGTGATCGAGCTGGCTGATGCGCTGGTCATCACGAAAGCCGATGGCGATAATAAGGCGCGAGCGCTGGCGGCGCAGGCCGAATATCGCCACGCGCTGCGGTACCTCGCGCCGGCGACACCGGGATGGAAACCACCGGTGCGCACCTGCTCGGCACTCACCGGAGACGGGATAGCGGCGGTGTGGAATGAGATTGAACGCTTCCGCGCCGAGACTACGGCGAGCGGCGTCCTGGCCTCCCGCCGCCGCGAACAGGCCCGCGACTGGCTCTACTCGCTGATCGATGAGCAGTTGCGCGCGCTCTTCTTCGCCCATCCGACGGTGCGTGCCCGATTGCCGGTGATTGAGCAGGCAGTGGTGGAAGGTAGTCTGCCGGTAGTGAGTGCCGTGCAGCAGTTGCTGGCCGCATTAGGGGAATCGTGAACGCACCTTTGCGGATGGCAGTGGGGTATGAGATCGAATGCTTCCGCGCCGAAGCCACAGCGCGCGGCAATCCTGGGATCCCACCGCCGCGAACAGGAGCGCGACTGGCTCTACTCGCTGATCGATGAGCAGTTGCGCGCGCTCAACGCATATCCAATGACCGGCACCTGTACAGGCTGTAGTGGTGAGTGACGCGCCACAGTTGCTGCTGGGTTGGGGAATCGTGAACGAGCGTCAGCGCCGTGTCATGACCCATCTTCACGCAGAATGTAGCCTACACTGCGCACAGTATGGATCAAGCGCGGTTCGCCATTTGCCTCAAGCTTCTGGCGCAAGTAACGCACATACACTTCGATAATATTGCTCTCGCCGCCAAAGTCGTAGTTCCAAACCCGGTCGTAGATGATGTCGCGGGTCAACACCTGATTCGGGTGGCGCATAAAGAGTTCAAGCAAATCATACTCTTTGGCAGTCAATTCTACCCGCCGATCTCCCACCCGCAGCTCGCGCGAACGAGTATCAAGGGTCAGATTAGCAAATCGTAATATATCCTGGCGCTGACCGGCCTGCTGGCGTCGCAACTGGGCGCGGATCCGAGCCAGCAGCTCTTCAAACGCAAACGGCTTCACCAGGTAATCATCAGCGCCGGCTTCCAAACCGGCCACGCGGTCACGCACGGCATCGCGCGCCGTTAACATGATGATCGGGATGCTTGACTCGACACGCAGGCGACGGGCCACTTCAAACCCATCAACTTCCGGCAACATCAGATCAAGCACAATGAGATCATAGTTGCCGGTAGCTGCCATGTTCAGGCCTTGCGCGCCATCAAAAGCCACGTCTACCCGGTAGCCTTCAAGGCTCAGGCCGCGTCGTAGATAAGAAGCAATTTCCGTCTCGTCTTCAATGATCAAAATTCGCGCCATGCCTGTAGTATACGAAGAGACCGTTCGTTCGTCAACGGATTTACAGGTTAATGCGGTTCACTATCAAGTTCGTTCAAAAAATCTTCAGGATGCTGGCGAATCTCCAGACTCCGTTGCTCAATCTCGCGACGCAACTCCCGCCGCAAGCGAGCTGCCATCCAGCGCCGACGCTGTTCGGCGGTTTCGATCCGCACGGGTGGTACCGGACAGGGACGAAAATGCTCATCAACAGCCACCATTGTAAAGTAGCACGTCATCACGTGGCGCTGCGTGCGCGCAGTAATATTCTCGGCCACCACCCGAATCCCGACCTCCATCGAGGTATTGCCGGTATAGTTAATCGACGCCAAAAACGTCACCAGTTCCCCCACATGAATGCGGGCGCGAAAGATCACCTGATCGACAGAAACGGTCACCACATACCGGCCCGAATAGCGTGACGCACAGGCATATGCCACCTGATCAAGTAATTTCAGGATATGACCACCGTGAACATTGCCGGCGAAATTCGCCATATCGGGCGTCATCAAGACTGTCATTTGCAAGGTGCGAAACTGCTCGGTCTGGTGAGTTCCTCCATTCGTTTCCATACATCACCCCGCGAGCTGGATCCTGTCGAAGATGCTGCTTTGTCAAGTATACTCGCGAGAGATACGGCCAGATGGCTTGTCAAACCGCAGTAAACAGTAACGCCAGAGGCCGGCGTTGAAGGTGTGAGTCTGGGCAATACAACCGCGCATTGCCGCAATCTGGAGATCGGATTGCAGGCGCAGAGCGCGCAATACCAGCGCAGCCGGCAGGGTCAGTTGAGCAAAGTGACCGAGAAAGCGAAGCGATGGCCCGGCGCTGAGTGTCAGATCGGTGCGCTGACTCAGTTGCAGGCCGGCCAGAGCGGCCAGTTCAATCAACTCATCAGCCGTGACCAGATCGGGCATTGCCCATGGATACAGCCACGATCGGAGGGCATCACGCTCGGCGGGGCTAAGATCAGGCCGCGCAGCAAAGCGGTCGGCGATAACCAATCGACCGCCTGGACGCAACAAACGGACAATTTCGTCCAACAATGCCGGCTTGTCAGGAGCGTGACAAATGCTCTCCAGCATCCACACAACATCGCAGCTCGCGTCACACAGCGGTGTAGCGGCATAGTCGGCGCAGAGAAACTGAGCTTTTCCTCCACGTCGAGCGCGTTTTGCCTGCTCTGGAACCAGAGTGAGACCGATGACAGGCCCCTCGTGGTGAGCGGCAATACTATTGGCGCTCGCGCCGGCGCCGCAACCGGCATCGAGCAGGCACTCACCAGGTGCCAGTTGGGCAGCAGTCAACATTGTCTCATCGATTGAGCGGAGCGCCGCGCGATGTGTGCGCGCCTGCTGCCACAAACCGGCATGCATAGCCTGGGAACCGCGAATCACGCCAAGCACGCGAAACATCCAATCGGTTTGGCGATAGAATAGGCGCACCGCGCAATGATGAGCTGACATGATCACTGATAAGACCAGATGCGCACGGTTGAGTCAAAGCTGCCACTGGCGAGCACATCACCACCGGGCGCAAATGCAACCGCAGTGACACTCTCATTATGACCGCTCAGTTCCCACGATAGAGTGCCATCTTGCACCTTCCAGATCCGCGCGATACGACCGAAATGAGCGCTGGCCAGATAGCGATTATCGGGGCTAAACGCAAGGCTAAAGCAAGCGCCAGAAGGGGTTGCCATGATTTGCAGCGGATGACCGTCACTAACCCGCCAGACCACGATCATCCCATCACCACCAGCGCTCGCCGCCAGTTGACCGTCAGAACTAAACGCCACGCTGAAGACTGCATCGCTGTGAAATTGCATCGTCCGCATCAGTGACCAGCTCTGTGTTTGCCAGAGCCGCGCGACGCGATCGTGACCGGCAGAGAGCAACAATTTGCCATCAGGACTAAAAGCAACACTGTTGATGACCCCTTCATGCCCAGACAAGGAATGGCTCAACCGACCATCAGCAGCATTCCAGATACCAACAACCGGCTCCCAGCCGCCAGTTGCGATCACATTGCCGTGTGGTTGAAAGGCAACGCTGAAAAACGCGCCACTACGCTGTTCATCACCGAGATGGAACAGCAATTCACCATCGCTCACCCGCCAGACACGCGCGCCGTGTTGACGACCGGCAGCCGCAATCAACCGGCCATCGGCGCTAAAAGACACTGCGTTAATCTCGCCGATATTGCCGCTAATAACGCGCTGCAACTGTCCATCAGGCAACCGCCAGAGCCGTACCATCCCATCCCACGAACCGGTAGCCAGCCACTGCTGGTCAGGGCTAAACGCGATACTATTCACCCAACTCTGCACCGACAACATCTGGCGCAGCAACGGACGCTGAACGGCGAGCATATCGGACATCGGTCGTTCGAGCTGAAAGAAGCGGTGGTGAGCGGCCAGCAGATGACGATCGGGGCGCAAGGACAGGCGACTGGGCTGGCGCAACCGTCTGCCAGCCAGAGCACCGTATTCGCTATCACGTAGCTCCGGCGCAACCAGCACTTCTAGCGTCATGGCATCAATTGTCAGGAGACCGGCTTGAAAGAGGATTTGCAGATCGGCGCGCAATAACAATGCATTGTGTGGTTCTGCTGGACCCTGTGAGTCGATCAAAACCGGGCGCAACACAGCGCTCACCTTACAGCCACTCATCGCGCAGGCGCCATCGTAGGCCACCAGCAATCTTGCCCGCAAGGCGTCTAGCGCCGACGAACCTTGATCGAGGGCCGAATCAAAGACCAGGTTGGGGATGGAACGTTGCTGCATTGTGCTCATTCCGGTCGTTATGTGGACTACAATGTCCATGATAGCATTGACATTGCAAGAATCATACCGGAACTACATAAATGTTACCTGTGTTATTACGGCCTGCCAGATAACACTTCTTTCATGATACCATCAACTAACGATAATGAATGTGGGCTTCAACATGGCGAATTGCTCTTCAGCCATGCCTGAACCATGGCTAAATCATCTGGGGTATTCAGATTCATCAGCGAGCGCGCGAGGGGATCGTAACGTTGCCAGAGTTCAGGGCCAGGATCAACCCAGGACAGCGACCTCAAAGCAGTCTGCAACCGGCGCTCGCCGCGATCGAAAACGCGGCGCAATGGCGGTAAAGCGCTTTGGCGGTAGACTGCCAGCAGCGGTTGCGGTCGGTCAGGCTGACCGGGGAGCGTTGGCGCCAGCGCATCGCCGGTAAAGGGCCACTGCGCCAGCGCAGCCAGCAATTGTGGCGCGATCAGTGGCATATCGGCAGCAATCACCAGAGCTGCCGGCGCGCGCATCGCCTGCAAACCACTGATTAAACCACCGATCGCTCCGCTCCCCGGCTGTTCATCGCACACCAGTCGCGCTGGTATATCAGGCCATGCCTCGGCATCATTGAGCACAACAATTGTCTCAACGCATAGTGGCTGCAACAGCGCAACCGCATGATCGAGCAATCGCGGCCCACAATCGCCCCACAGCCGCAGCCTTCGCTTATCAGTGCCAAAACGACGACTGCGGCCACCGGCGATCACGATCCCGCTCAGGAACGTTTGCTCAGTCATCGTTGTCGCAATACGCTGGAGTGAAAGAAAGTGTTATGAACCAACTTTGCCGAGCGAGGCAAGGAACTCGGCATTACTCTTCGTTTTGGCCATTCGGGTCAGCATCAATTCGGCGCCTTCGTTCTCGCCCAACATGCTGACCATCCGGCGCAGCATCCAGCTCTGACGCAGTGTCACCGGATCGAGCAACAGGTCCTCGCGGCGCGTACCCGAACGCTGAATATCAACTGCGGGGAAGATGCGCTTCTCGGCCAGCTTGCGGTCGAGGTGCAACTCCATATTACCGGTGCCCTTAAACTCCTCGTAGATCACATCGTCCATGCGCGAGCCGGTATCAACCAGACAGGTAGCAATAATCGTAAGCGAGCCACCGTCTTCGATATTACGCGCCGAACCGAAGAACCGTTTAGGAGGATACAGCGCCGCCGGATCAACACCGCCAGAGAGGGTACGCCCGCTCGGCGGCATCGCAATATTGTAGGCGCGGGTCAAGCGAGTGAGTGAATCCATCAAGATCACCACATGGCGTCCGTGCTCAACCTGTCGTTTCGCCTTTTCCAACACCAGCTCGGCCACTTTGATATGCTGCTCAACCGGCTCATCGAAGGTGGCTGCAACCACTTCGCCCTGCACCGAACGGCGCATATCGGTCACTTCTTCAGGGCGCTCGCCGATCAAAAGCACGATGAGCTGAATATCGGGAGCATTGGTTGTAACGCCATTTGCAATTGCCTTGAGCAGCATCGTCTTGCCCGCCTTTGGCGGCGCGACAATCAACCCGCGCTGGCCGCGACCAATCGGCGCAATCACATCAACAATGCGCGTCGGCAAAATATTTGGCTCGGTTGACAGCACAATCTGAACATTTGGATGGATTGGGGTTAATTGCTCAAATTGGGGCCGCTTCTGCGCAGCTTCCGCCGGTAGACCGTTAATCCGTTCAACATAAAGCAGAGATGGATATCGTTCTACCTCTTTTGGCGGACGCACACGGCCCTCAATCATATCGCCGGTGCGCAGATTGAAGCGCCGGATCTGCGACTGGGCAACATACACGTCATCAGTGCTAGGGCTAAGCCGGGGATTACGCAGGAATCCGTGACCATCCGGCACAATCTCTAACAAACCGGAACCCTGCATCGTTACCGGTTCTTCGACTACAGACGTGGTAGTGGCGGTACTTACAGGTAGCGCAGTGAGAGACTCGCTACCCGTTGTCGCGCTTTGGTCACCATTGATACGGCGCCGACGGCGGCGCGCCTTGTCGGTTTGTTCGGAGGTTCCTGAAGTCATACGCTTGTCATCCATTGCGTGTGTTATCACTCCTCTGTATGGGGGGTATTGGTGGGCGGAGTGGCCTGATCGGTCAGCGAGGCAGATGCCCGGCCAGCGCCAGATTCACCACTGCGATAGCCGAGAGCGGCCAGCCGGAGATGGATTTCTTCGATCCCTTTGGCGCCTAAATTGCGGATTCCCATCAGGCCGCGCTCGTCAAGACGCAACAACTGGCCGATAGTATGGATCTCTGCCCGGCGCAAACTATTGTAGGTACGGGTGCTTAGGCCAAGTTCATCAATCGTGCGGTTAGCAATCTCATCAGGGATGGGCGGTGGCAGATTGGGTGATTGCTCTTGCTCCACCGGCTGGTTCAGACTGACAATCCGACCAAAATACTGGCTCAAAATCTGAGCAGCATGGCTCAACGCATCACCCGGCTTGATGGTGCCATCGGTCCAGATCTCGATAATCAGGCGGTCGTACCCGGTGAGCAGATCATCGCCAATCTCTTCCACCACAAAGTTCACGCGCGGGATCGGGCTAAAGAGCGCATCGACCGCAATCTCGCCAATCGGCATCCCGCTCACCGTATCGGCCAGTTGCACACCACGACCGCGCTCGACCGTCAACTGCATCTCAAACGTCGTATGTTCATCGTCGATGGTGCAGAGATAGTGTTGCGGATTGACGATCTCAACGGTGCTGGGAGCGTCAATATCGCCGGCGAAGACCGGGCCTGGGCCTTGCTTTACTAGTTGCAACGCCACTGCGCGATCGCTGTACGAGCGCAGACGAATGCCTTTGATATTGAGCACCAATTGCGTTCCGTCTTCAACAACGCCGGGAATGGCAGAAAATTCGTGAATGACCCCTGCAATCTTAATCCGCGTGACCGCAGCGCCGGGAATCGACGAGATGAGCACCCGGCGCAACGCATTGCCGAGCGACGAGCCGTGGCCGCGCTGCAAAGGCGCAATGGCGAAGCGGCCATAGTTTTCAGCCGCAGTGATCAGGGTAACCCTTGGCGTAATCAGCGACAATTCAAGCGTTTCCATATTCCTGTTCCGAAAGGCTCCGCAATAGCTATCGCGCCCGTTATTGCCATGCCACGTTAGCCTGGCAATGAATGGTACGCCTCGCCAATCAATTGGCGTATCGAACCTGCAAACGCAACCACAAGTGATGAGAACGGGAAGCTGTGCCTACAGTGCGCCCCATTGGCGGCGCTGCAACGCAGTTGGCGGCGGCAAGACGCCTGCATATGCGCGTGACCTAATCATAGTGATGAGAGTTACATGCTGTGCAGGCCACAGACTCCTTATATGATACCATAAAATTGTGACTTGCGTTGCAATGCGGGTCTGGCGCATTATTTGATGTTTCTCGCCGAGGTTGCGGCGCGCAACACTGGCCTGCCGCCTGGAGATGCCTATGCTTACCGGAGTCTGGCGTGATTGGTTGACCATCGCTCTTATTATTGCTGGCATTGGCTGGATTGTGATCAGTCGCCCGCCGGATACGCAACCTGCTCTTGTCAGCCCACGACCGGGTTTCATTGCGCCCGATCTGACTCTGCCACTGACTAACGGCGAGACACTCTCGCTGGCCGATATGCGTGGCCGCGTGGTGGTAGTGAATTTCTGGGCAAGCTGGTGTGGGCCTTGCCGGGCCGAAATGCCGGCATTTGAGCGTATCTACCGGGAAGAGCGTGAGCGCGGGTTAACAATTCTGGCAGTTAATAGTACCAGTCAGGACGATATAACTGCGGTCAACGCCATGCAACGCGAGTTTGGTCTGAGTTTTCCTATTGCCCTTGATCGCACCGGTGAAACCGCCAACCGGTACGGCATTCGCATGCTCCCTACCACCTTCATCGTTGATCGGAACGGCATCATTCGCCAGGTCTTCTTTGGCGGACCGTTGAGCGAGGCCAGTTTACGAAGCGTGATTGAGCCATTACTCGCCGGACAAGAACCGTAAACAATGCGCAGATATGCGACGCAAACGCACCGAGACTGTCGCCACCCCGTCTATAACCTGCGTTGTTTGCAGTCAGAGTGCTGCGCATTCTAATGGTCTGAACGTAATTTTTTCTATTGTATGATTTGGTGTGAAATGATTGCGGGACATTGTCAGTATATAATCATTTATAATATATAATAACAAAGTGATCTAAAAGCTGACATACAAATTCCCAGACTCTATGCTTCCTGTGCTTAATCTTGGTCCCTTCGCTATATACACTCCTGGCCTCATCATGCTGCTCGGCGGGTGGCTATTGCTGCAAGCCATTGAACGAGCTGCGCGCAGACGACAGCTTGATGGCGAACGGCTCGCTCTGACCGTCTTTGTGGCGCTTCTGGCCGGAGTAGTCGGCGCGCGACTGGGGTATGCTCTGGCGGCCTGGCCGAGCTATCTGGCCGATCCGTGGGCTTTGCTATCACGCGATTTGCAAGCCTTCTCGCTGCCGGCTGGCGTTGTCACCGCTGTCGGTCTTGGTGGCTGGTTACTCTGGCGACGCGGCTGGCCGCTCTGGCCGACCCTCGATGCGCTCGCTCCCGGTCTTGCGCTGGCAGCGCTCACCTATGCCCTGGCCCAACTCGCCAGTGGCGATGGCTATGGGTTACCTGCCGATCTGCCGTGGGCCATCCAGCTCTGGGGTGAATCACGCCATCCCACTCAGCTCTACGCCGCATTCACTGCGCTGATCGCCCTGATCGTCTGGCGCGCGCGCTATCGCCAACCGCAACCTGCCGGCGCAGCCTTCCTCACGACAACAGCTATCCTGGCTGCCGGTACGTTGATCGGCGAAGGATTTGCTGCCACCGGATGGCTGCTGCCGGGTAATGTTCGCCTGTCTCAGGTCGTCGCGTTGACAATACTTGTCATTATTATCCGAATATGGTCAGAAATCTTTCCGCAACACCAACCTTCATGACGCGGTATACTAGCACTACCAGCAAAATCCTTGCACTGGAAGTTTACGAGAAGACACATGCGGGTGTTGATCGTCGAAGACGAACTGATTATCGCGCAAGACTTGAGTCAGACCTTACGGCGCATTGGCCATTCAGTCCTCGATGTAGTGACAAGTGGTGAAGCAGCTCTGATCACGGTTGCGCGCCAACAGCCTGACCTGGTTTTAATGGATATCCGTCTGAGCGGCGCGATGGATGGCATTGAAGCCGCGCGCCAGATTTATAGCCGCTGGGGAGTGCCAGTTGTATTTTTGACTGCTCACGCCGACGATCAAACAGTGCGCGAGGCCTTACTCGCCGAACCATGGGCTTACCTGCTGAAGCCGTTTGACGAGCGTGAACTTGAGGTGGCAATTGCCGTTGCCGCGTATAAGCATCGGTTAGAATGCCGTCTTCAGGCCAGTGAACGGCATCTCCGCACAACGCTGACCAGTATCGGCGACGGGGTCATTGTCACTGATCCGCAGAGCCGGATCACCTTTGTCAATCCGGTTGCGGCGCGCTTATTGGGAATCACTCCTGAAGAAGCAATTGGCTGGCCGCTGTCACGTTTCTACACTCTGATCGCAACCAACACCGGGTTGCCCGCCGACAGTGTGACGGCAACCACTGATAATGGTCTGCCACCACCAGTAACCCTGCTGACCAAGAACGGCAATCGCTTACTGGTCGAGCATACCGTTGCTCAGATCTCCGGCGACGATGGCGCCAACGAAGGTGTGGTCATCGTCTTCCGTGATGTGAGTGAGCGGCAGCGTGTGATCAATCAATTGCAAGACGCGAAACGACAATTGCATACGTTCCAATCCATCCTGGAACAACGCGAGAAAGCTATGGTCACGCTCGGCACATTGGCCCATGCCCTCGGTGAAGCTCGCTCACCCCAGGAGGTGTATACCGCAATTATTAACGCTGGCGCCACGCTCTTGCCAGGACACCGGGGCACCCTGTTAATCTACAATCCCACAACCGATCTCGTCCATCCGGTTGGACATTGGGGCGAGCCGCTCGTGCATCGACCGGTGCCTCGTTGCTCGTGCTGGGGTGAACGTCGTTGGGCTTTGAGTCTGGCCGGTGATAGTCATGTCTGCCATTTTATTCCGCATGGATTGCTGGGTGAGCGGATGTGCCTGCCCATTCGGCAACACGGCAACGTCATCGGTTTGCTCAGCCTGTACCATCCTGATCCGGTTAATGGCGGTAGTTACCAGACGGCTGCCGTGCTGGCTGAGCTGGCCAGTCTTGGGTTTAGCGCGCTGACAGAACAATCTCTACCCGGATAACTCACCGGACTGCATCAGCCTGCGTAAGTCGACGCATTGAACGGCGCGTCACTCATCAAAGGGCTGGTATCGCTCAAGCAGGAGAGGAGCTGGTTGGTGGAACAGAAGATCGCTGTCAGCTTGCCTAAAGCGCCAACCGGGATCCGTGGCCTTGATGAAATCACTGGCGGCGGTCTGCCGCGTGGTCGGCCAACGCTGATTTGTGGCGGTCCCGGCTGTGGCAAAACCCTGCTCGCGTTTGAGGCGCTGGCTCGCGGCGCAGCACTCTACGGTGAGCCTGGTCTGTTTATCTCGTTCGAAGAAAGTCCAGCCGATCTCCGGCTCAATATGGCCAGTATCGCTATTGATGTAGCCGATCTGGAACAGCGTGGATTGCTGCTGATCGAGTGGATTGACCTTGAGCAGGGTGAAGTAGCCGAAGTTGGCGAGTATGATCTCGAAGGATTATTCATCCGGCTCGGCCTGTTGATCGATCGGATCGGGGCAAAGCGAATCGCGCTTGACACGATCGAAACCCTCTTCAGCGCTTTTGGTAATCAGACGATTCTGCGCGGTGAATTACAACGACTCTTCCGCTGGTTACGCCAGCGTGGCTTGACGGCTATCATCACCGCCGAACGAGCCGGCCCAGGCCTGAGCCGGTTTGGCATCGAAGAGTTCGTGGCCGATTGCGTGATTTTGCTCGATTATCGGATTACCGAACACGTGTTGACCCGCTCAGCCCGGATCGTCAAATACCGTGGTTCAGCTCACGGCGTCAACGAGTATCCATTCACTATCGGGCCACACGGAATCGTGATGATGCCAATTACCTCGTTGAATCTCTCCTACCCGGCTTCAACCGAGCGCCTGTCAAGCGGATTTCCCGATCTCGATCGGCTTTTCGAGGGTGGTGGCTATTATCGCGGCTCGCGAATTCTGGTCAGCGGCCCGACCGGTTCGGGCAAAACGAGCCTGGGCGCACTGTTTGTCACAGCGGCATGCGCGCGCGGCGAGCCGGCAGTATTTTTCGCCTTCGAGGAGTCGGCAGAACAGGTCGCGCGTAATATGCGTTCAATTGGAATTGATCTCCAGCCGTGGCGCGAGCGCGGCCTGTTGCACATTATCAGCAGCCGACCGGCGCTCGCCGGGATGGAGACCCATCTGGTTACCATGCTCGATACCGTCGAACGGAGCGGCGCGCGGGTGGTTGTGATCGATCCAATCACCGGCTTTCACACTATCGGGCGACCGGTCGATATTACCGCTATGCTCTTCCGGCTCTTCGATGGCCTGAGCGCGCTTGGCGCGACTACGCTTGCCACCAGCCTGACCAATGCTGGCGCCGACCCCACTCAAAGCGAAGTCAACATTTCCTCGCTCGTTGATACGTGGATTGTGCTTCGTCATCACGAAGGCAACGGCGAACGAAACCGCAGTCTGCTGGTGCTCAAATCACGTGGCATGCGCCACTCAAATCAGGTGCGCGAACTGGTGATGAATGAACGGGGGCTGGCCCTGGTTGAGATTTTCGCCACCGGCGAGAATATTCTGGTCGGCGCGGCGCGTATTGCCGCGCAAGTCAGGGAACAGCAAGAATATGAACTGCTCCAGCGCGAAGCGCAACAACGCCAGCGTCGCTATGCATGGCAACGCCGGCAGTTGGCGCTGCAAATTGAAGCGTTACAATCAGAACTTGCCGCGCTTGAAGAGGAGATGCAGACCGATGCCGTGTTAACCGAGGCGCGGGCGCGTGCCCAGGCTCAGAGCCGGCTAGCCGCTGCCCGATACCGTAGCGCGAGCCAAGAGGATAGCGATGGATAATCAACTACCGGAGTACGATCTCTGGCTTTATATTGCCGGTCAGACTCCGAAAAGCTTGCTCGCAATTGCCAATTTGCGTCGCATTTGCGATCAGTATCTGGGTGGTCGCTACCGTGTCCAGGTCATCGATCTTCATCACGAACCCGAACGGGCTATCAGCGACAACATTCTGGCCATTCCAACTCTGGTGCGTAAATTGCCACCACCTATGCGAAAAATCGTTGGCGATCTCTCGAATACCGAACGGGTGCTGGTTGGTCTTGATCTGACGCCCCGGCGACATACAGGGAGCTGAGCCGATGGATATTACCAATCAGCCAGTTGTGCCATTACTGCGGTTGTACGTCGCCGGCGCGACCAGTCGTTCAACTCGCGCGATTACAACCGTGCGCCGGTTGTGCGAACGCTATATGCCCGGTCGCTATCGGCTTGAAGTGATTGATGTATATCAGCAACCGGATCGAGCGCGCGAAGATCATATCATCGCCACGCCAACCTTGCTGGTTGTCGAACCCGGCCCGCCAACGGCATTTATTGGTGAGCTGCGTTCTTCTGATTGGCCGCGGGTGGCTGCCGCATTGAATATCTTAACCGAAGATGATTAAGGCGCGAGGGCTACGCAGTGAGTCGCCCTCCTCCGTCTGCGCAATGATCTCGTACAGATAGGGAAGTGCCGTATGGGAAACGAACTGCAGATGAGTCCGGCAGAGATAGCTCGCCTGCAAGCGCGCCTCGCCGAACTCGAAGATCTGGTGCGCGCCTTACAGATGGGCGAGGCAGATGCTCTGGTGATTGACGGGCCACGCGGGCCGTTGATCTACACCTTACGCGGCGCTGAACATCCCTACCGGGTACTGGTCGAAACGATGAATGAAGGCGCTTTGACCCTCCTGGCCGATGGCACTATTCTCTACTGTAACGGTAAATTTGCCGAGATGGTCGGCTTGCCGCAAGATCAGTTGACCGGACGTTCCCTGCTTGATCTGGTTGCGCCCGCCGATCGTCTGCTCTGCGCAGAGTTGCTGGCTGCCGGCGCCACCGGCTCGAGTAAAGGTCCAATCACGCTGCAAGCGATCGATGGTTCGCAGCGTCCGGCCCAAATCTCATTGCGCGCTTTGCAAGATGAGACTGAAGCCAACATGTGCGCAGTTGTAACCGATCTTTCGGGGCCGCAAGCGGTAGCCGCTCAGTTACGGGCCGCGCTGGCTGAGAAAGATCTCTTGCTGCGTGAAGTCCATCATCGCGTGAAAAACAATTTACAGATCGTGTCGAGTCTGTTGCGCTTGCAAGCCGAGAATATCAGTGACGAACGGGTCAGTGCCGCTGTGCAAGACAGTCAGAATCGGATCCGAGCGCTGGCGCTGGTTCACGAGCAACTCTACCGTTCCGAAAGCCTGGCTCATATCGACATTGGCGAATATTTGCAAAGCATTGCCACCAGCGTCTGGCGTTCGCTGAGCATGCGCGGTAGCCCGATCCGCCTGGCCAGCGAAGTGAGCCACGGTGTCAGCATTAATATCGATCAGGCGATTGCCCTGGGCCTGATTGTGACCGAACTGGTCTCAAACAGCGTCAAACACGCCTTTCCGACCGGCGATCGTGATGGCGTTATTAGCTTGCGAGTCCGCAAGGAATCCGATGCCTTGCATGTCGAGGTTTCTGACAATGGGGTCGGGATGCCGGTGCCGATCAATGCCGGCGGTGGCAGTCTGGGCATGCAACTGGTTCACGGTCTCTGTCGCCAGATCGGAGCCACACTGCAATTCGGCTCTGGCCCAGGGACAACCGTCATCATCCGCGTTCCAACTGAAAAGGTCGAGCAGCGCTAACTATCGCAAGGTCATCACGGTTCCAGGCGCCCTTCTAATGCGCGCATTGCTGCGGTCAGTTGTTCCTGGCGAATAGCAGCCGTGACATCGCCGCGCGTGCGTTCGAGCACGGCGCGCAATGCATCGGTTGCGCGACGGAGACCGCCGGTGATGGCTTCCGGATAGTCAACCGTGATCAGTGAGCCGTAAACGTTATCCATGATCTCGAGCAATCGCTCACTCCGTTCCACCTCACCCCGGCGCAATCCATCGAGAATAGCGCGGCGCAGCTCGCTGGCAGCTTCAGCCAGACCGTTGAGATAGGCCGCCGGTTCAACGCCAATCACTTCGCCAGTTGGCGGTTCTTCACCAGACAGAAAAGCCAGCACGAGATGAGCTTCGGCGTATTCTTTCAGCGCGTCCTGGGTGTATCCAGCGTAGCGCACCTCTATAGCGCCAGCCGTGGCATCGTTGATTTCAGCAACCACCTCTCCCGCCAGATCCAGCAAATGACGGGCAGTCACAAAATCACCGCGATGGGCAGCGCGAATGCTGTTAGCGCTTTGTCGAACCAACACTCGCGTCGCTGCAATGGTTCGTTCGCGCGCGGCGTGGATGCTTTCCAGTTGCACCACACACCCGGCCACAATGTGCTCGATGCTCATACTCAACCTCTCGCTCGCTGAAGGTATTGTATTATAGCATCAACATCTTGTATTCGCGCTACCATTGCGCCGACATCTCGCTGATTCACGACTGTTTCAGCGATGATCAGACCACCTGCGTCAAACGTAGCTCCTCCCTGTATGGCGCAGAGCAGGTAATCACGCGGCCACCCACACTCGATTGCGACCGGACACTTTGGCAACGTAGAGCGCCTCGTCAGCCCGCGCCAGCAGACTCTGCAGATCGTCAGTTGCGCGATATTCGGCGATGCCAAAGCTGGCGGTGACCGGCTGATTTCGCAGGGTAATTTTAGCCATGATCTCGCGGCGCAGACGGTTGATCAAGGCTTCAGCTTCAGTCTGGCGGGTGCGAGGTAACAGCAAACAGAATTCCTCGCCACCCCAGCGCGCAATGGTGTCGGTTTCACGAATGGTGGCCTGCGCCAGTTGCGCCACCCGACGCAACACCTGATCGCCTTCCGCATGACCATACGTGTCGTTAATGCGCTTGAAATAATCGAGATCCCACAGGCAGATGGTCAACGGTTCGTTGTAGCGCCGGCTATGAGCAATTGCTTCTACCAAAACCTGTTCACCCCGGCGACGGTTGGCAACGCCGGTGAGCATATCGATAAATGCCCATGTTTCGACCAGTTCATACTCGATCTGCAAGCGTTGTGATTGGGATCGATAACGACTGACAATGTAGATCAAGCAGAGAAAGAGTGCGCCCATACCGTAAATTTGCAATGCCTGCAATCCCGGACCAATGTCGATCCCACGTATTCCGGCCAGTGTTATCTGGCCGGCAACAATCGCAATCGATACGCCATACAGGCCAGCGACAATTATGAGACCGGTACGATGGCGAAAGAGATGAAACCCTAACGTGCAGATCATCAACAAAAACCAGATGTCATCATTGATAGTCTGTTGCTGCAACTGCGTGAGGGTCTGACCGAGAATCGGCGGCACAATACCATTGAAGAGGAGCGACTCGGCGCTAAAGACAATAAACGTGAATCGCTCAACTGTCACCAGCCTGCCACGCCGGAAGGTCACCATCCAGATCACAGCGAGCGACACACCGATCAGCGCCAGATCATTGCCGATGTAAATGAGTCGAACCCAGAGCGGTTGAACCTGATCGAAGATCAGGTTGATAATATCAAACGCTACCAGGAGAATGCCAAGCGAACCAGCGATCTGGTATGTGCGACGCCGTTGCTGATCGAAACGGTTGCGTTCTTGTTCAATCATCGTTTGCATAGAAAAACATCTTGTCCTGGCGCAAACATATATTCACCTCACCGTCATAATCTCATTTCACGCCATCCGTCATCGGTAACCGTAAGCCTCAATTACCCTATCGCGTCGAAATATGAAGTACCCTTCGAGCAACACCGAAATCAGCTCACTCATATCATACCTGACAACAGGCATCAGCGGCAGAGAACAGGGAGATTTTTTGCGCTATTGCCCTGGCGATGATGTTTCCAGTGCGCCAGAATCAGCAATCAGACCGGGGTAGTAACAGGAAACGCAGCGTCGCTACCGGAGTGGGGAAACAAAATCGGTTGCCGACCAGGCCAGCGCGCGCACCGGCGATCCGTCGGCAGCAACCAGCGGAAGCGGCAAGAAGGCAAAGGTGTAGCGCTCACCGCACACGAGCGCAGCGAGGTTACAGAGGTTTTCCACAATGAGCACCTGCTGACTCAGCAATGTCACATGGGCGGCATCACCACCATCAACCGTTGAGTCAACGCTCAAGGCGTCGATCCCGACCAGGGTCACGCCACGTTGGGCCAGCGCCTGCGCCAGTGTTGCGCTCAGATAGGGATGGCGGAAATACTCATCCCGGCTCCAATACTCTTCCCAACCGGTGCGGATCACAACTATCATCCCCGGCTGGAGATTGTAGCCGTCTAGCACTGCCGGGTCAATTGCGGCATTGGCCGGGTAACCCCGCGCATCAATCACCAGCCCCGGCCCGATAAATCGCTCGACAGGGATCGCCTCAACGCTGACACCATCGGCGAAACGGTGGCGCGGCGCGTCGAGATGCGTGCCGCTATGACTTCCCAGACGCAATGCGCTGATCTGCCAGGGTGGATCGATCAGTGCATTGATCTGCACGGCGGGATCGCCAGGATACACCGGCATATTCGTGTGCAATGGGCGAGTCAGGTCGTAGATCATTGACAATGACTCCTAATTGAGACTGCTGGCGCGCGAGCGTCGCGCTCGCGCCATTCATGGCCTTACCATCAAGCGCGATGACAAAGCGATGGATGGTCTGCAACCTGCGCGCTCGCCTCCGTCGTTCCACCATCTGGAATGATAATAACACTTTCAGGGCGAAATCCGATCTGCACATGACAACCCAAGCCGGTTTCAAGATCGGCGTAGGCAGCGTAGGGATGAGCGATCTCCAGCGCCGTTTCCCCTACTGCAACCTGCAAATAATATAGACGCCAGCCCGGTCGCCGCTCAATAATTCGCCCCGGCAACAGATTATGGCCCGCGAAGCGATGCAATGGTCGATCTGGATAGACCAGCCTGATTTCTTCCGGTCGAATGAAGGCAGTAACCACAGTGCCGGGCGTTGGCGGCTGCGCCGGCAGAGCGGCTGCGATCTGCCAGCCTTGCCAATCAAGCCAGACCCCTTCCAGATCGCGCCTGATCACACGAGCGCGAATGATGTTGGTCAGGCCAAGAAGCTGTGCCACTCGCACATTGATTGGATATCGACACACCTCGGGAAGTGAACCGATCTGCTCAATCCGCCCCTCGCGCACAATAGCTATCCGATGACCGATAGCAAAGGCGTCATTGAGATTGTGGGTGACATAGATCACTACCAGATCACGCTCGGCTTGCAATGCGCGCAGATCAGCGTGCAGTCGATCGCGCACCGGCTGATCAAGCGCCGAGAATGACTCATCGAACAGAATGACAGGTGACTCGGTCGCCAGCGCGCGAGCAATGGCAACCCGTTGCTGTTGCCCGCCTGACAATTCGTGTGGTTTGCGCCAGGCCAGGTGAGCCAGATGCATCCGTTCGAGCAAGTCATAGGCGCGGCGGCGCGCCTGAGCGCCATTCCCCAGCGGAAAGGCTACATTGTCCAGCGCCGTCATATGGGGAAAGAGGGCATTATGCTGGAAGACATACCCGATCCGGCGTCGGCGCGGCGGCAGATTGATCGCCGGAGAACCAGACTGGCGACGAAACAGGATCGTATCATTGAGACAAATCAAACCCTCATCAGGCGTCATCAGACCGGCAATCGCCTGTAACGTCTGGGTCTTGCCGGCGCCAGACGGACCAAACAGTACCAGGATCTCGCTACCCATCTCGAAGCGAATATCGAGCTGGAGCTGATCAAGTCGTCGCCGAAGCTCAACGCGCAAACGCGGTTGCATCCTCTTCTCCCTGCTCGGTCACCACCGGAGAAGACCGCAGCGGACGAGCGCGTTCCAATTGACGCACCCACCACAATCCCACAAACGCTATCGCCGTCATCACCAACACCATCAGATGGGCATCGGCATAACGCTGCGCCTGCACTGCGTCATAAATCGCCACCGGCAATGTCTGAGTGCGACCAGGAATATTGCCGGTCACCATTAGGGTAGCGCCAAACTCGCCCAAAGCGCGCGCCCCACCCAATACGATGCCGGCGATGATACCGCGTCGGGCTAATGGCAGGGTGATGCGCAAGAAAATGCGCAATTCGCTCGCGCCCAGCGTGCGCGCCGCCTGTTCAAGGCGCAGATCGACATTCGCCAACGCAGCTTTGCTGCTCTGAATCATCAGCGGCAACCCGACAACCACTGCGGCCACGACGGCTGCCGGCCACGAAAACAGAATGCGGATTTGAAACCATTCTACCAGCGGACTACCCCGCCCTAAAGCGAGCAGCAGATAATACCCAACAACACTTGGCGGTAATACCAGTGGCAACATCAACGCCGTCTCGACAAGCGTTTGACCGGGAAACTTGACTCTTGCCAGCCAGATCGCGATTGGCAAACCAATCACGAAAATGCCGCACGTTGCCAGCGCCGTCACCTGTAATGAGAGCCAGAAAGCCGGCCAATTCATCTCGCGCTACCTCGCTGATTCACGTATCTCGCCGGGTAGAACAAAACCGTATTTCTGCATAATTTCGCGTCCGGCGGGACTGTCAACAAACCCCATAAACTGGCGTGAACGTTCGTATTGTCTGGAGTCGGCAACAATTGCTACCATCTGGATCAGGGGATTCTCAGGATGCAACTCAGCCGGAATCAGCACCCACGAGCCACTGCTCTGCACACTCAGCGAGAGGGCCACAATGGCTACTTCAACATTGCCAGTATCAGCCAGCATGAGGGTCTGAGCCACATTTTCCCCAAATACCAGTCGACTCTCAATCTGATCCCAAATTCCGACCCGCACAAGCGCTTCCCGCGCTGCCTGTCCATACGGCGCATGTTCGGGATTGGCAATAGCAATGCGCCGATATGCCGGGTCAACGAGATCGTGCAATTGCTGTGGATGCAACGATTGATCGGCCCGCGTCCAGATCGTGATGCGTCCTTGGGCGTAGACCCTCATTGATGACGGATCGACATACCCTTTCGCAGCCAGATCTTCAATAAAGTTCTTATTGGCAGCGTAGAAGAGATCAAATGGCGCGCCACGTTCGATCTGTTGGGCAAGTTGACCGCTTGAACCAAAATTGAATACTACCGGAATGCCGGTGCGTTCGGTAAACAAAGCGCCGATCTCCTGAAATGCCGGTGTCAGATCGGCAGCAGCCGCAACCGTAAGCTCACTACTGACAGGCGCTCGCGGCGCGCTACAACCCACCAGTACCCACAGAACGATCAACAACAGATGAAAGCGGGGCATCGCGCGCATCCTTATGAGTTTTCTGACACCTCGACCAGCGCTTGCCGACAAGACTCTAACCAGGCAAGTGTCGCCTGTAGTTGCCCGAAACGATAGCTGAGCACCATCTGTTCCACCGAATCAGCCGGTAACGAAGTCATCCGCGTATGAGTGTCACGTAACCATTGGCGGCAAGAGTCGATCTGTCGTTCAAGCAATTGCGCAGTGAGTGCGCTTCCTTCGCGGCGCGCAAAGTACAGTTTGGCCAGAAATTCCAGCCGAATATCACGCCCATGGAATACCGGCGTGGTTAACCACGCGATGAAGACAGTTTCTCCCTGAGCCGTCACCGAGAGTACTTTACGCCATGGCCGATTGCCTTGACTCTCAAAGTGATGGCTGAGATATCCCTCTGCTTCTAAGCGGTCGAGCAAGGCATATAGATGGCTCTGTTTTAATCGCCAGATGCTACCTAAGCCATCACGCTGCTGCATTTGGCGAAACAACTCGTATGGATGCATCGGTTGCTGACGCAGTAAGCCTAACAGCGCCAGTTCAATCGTCAAGGATTGTTTCGGCAACGACATGCGGGTATCACTTCTACCGACGCAATTGCGCTTGCGCAGGTCAGGCAACCTGACAGCGCGCGCATATCCTTTTTGTGAATATTCACAATATGAGTATCATACTGCAAGCGATTACCCATCGTCAAGGTCGGCGCAGTTCATCAGGCAGCGTGGCACTGGCGCTGCCCTTCCCGCCCGGTACGTTCCGCAACATGCGCGCAAAGCTCTGGTCAAAACGCAAATGGGTGGCGCGAGGCGCAGGCATTCCACACTCCTGGACAAATCAGTTGTTAAACGTTTTGTAGCCTGACGATGATCCTTTTTCATCATTTTTGCAAGCAGCCGCCATATACTACTGCCAGCTTACGATCGCTTCTCCAGCGCAGGGCATTATTATGTCAACAAGTACAATTAACAAACCGTTCCCGGCGCCGCCATCTATCAAAGACACCGGCCTGCTTCGGCATACTGACGGCCAGCTTAAATTTGATCCATCTCTTTCGATCCTGGACGAAGCTGTCACTGCGCTCGATCACATGTTCGCGCGTAACCAACAACCAGTCCCTGACCTTCATCCTACCAATTGGGAATTATCGATCGATGGTCTGGTGCGACATCCACTGACTATCGACTACCACGATTTATACCGCCAGCCACTGAGCAGTATGTTTGCCGCCTTGATCGGGAGTCGGCACGACCGTGACAGCCATGCGGCCATAGCCAATGCTGAGTGGATCGGCGCGCCAGTGGCGCTCTTTCTCTCCGCAGCCGGCGTTAAACCCCAGGCCAGCTTCGCGGCCTGCTGGAGTTACGGTCCTCAACCTATCGCGCGGTATCTGCCCATCGCCAAACTCTGGCAAGACGGCATGCTGGCGTATGCCGTCAATGGGCAACCCTTGCCGGCAATCCACGGCGGGCCGGTGCGGCTGGTTGTGCCGGGGTGGGCCGGTACGTACTGGGTCAAATGGATTAAGCGCATTACGCTGCTATCGGCAGATTCAGCTCCGCCGGAAGCGCATCTCAGTGGTGAATTGGAGATCGATTGCCAGCTCTTTAATCTCGCCGAGGTCGCGCACCTTCACAATCGTTCGCAACCGTTGCGCGGCGTGGCATGGTCTGCTGCGCGCGGTGTTGCGCAGGTGTCTCTGTCGCTCGATGAGGGTTCATGGGAAGAGGCAATCCTCGATTGCGATCTTGGACCGCGAGCCTGGCGACGCTTCGTTTATCACGGGCCACCTCTTGGCAACCACCATCTGCTTGCCGTGAGGGTGACTGACTATCACGGCCAGAGTGTGATACGTCAATGGCAGCTCAATATCAATTGAAGCTGTTTTGAGCAAAAGGTTGACCGGCGCAGCGCGGCTACGCCGGTCGCAACAATGTATCACCCACTTTGTCGCGCAAGTATCCTTCTCATTCGGCGCTCAACACAACCCGAGATCACCGATTACCCGCGCACTTTTTCGCGCAAATATCCTTCTAATTCGGCAATCGGCACACGCTCTTGAGTCATAGTATCGCGATCACGTACCGTCACCGTTCCGGCTAATGCCGGGTCTTTACCCTGACCAATCGTATCAAAATCGACCGTGATGCAAAACGGTGTGCCGATCTCATCCTGGCGGCGGTAGAGCTTGCCGATGGCCCCGGTATCATCATAAATAGTTCGCATCTCGCCGCCTGTCTGCAACTGCCGCCGCACCGCTTTAGCAGTGGCAACAAGCTGATCGTGATTGCGCTTAAGCGGAAAGACCGCCACTTTGATCGGCGCCAGCCGCGGCTTGAGCCGCAATACGGTGCGGTAATGCTCATCGATCAGTGGCTGGGCCTGGCCGCGCAGCTTTTTACCCACTTCAATCTGATCGGCGCCGGGCATTGCCAGCAACTGCTCAACTTCAGGCAAACGTTCGGTTAGCGCCTGAGCCAGCTCCTGACCGCGAGCCAGAATAGCATCGCGCGCCTCGCCGCTGAGCTTCTCATTGCGCCCAACCGACTTCAGGAATGACTGCAACGCCTCACCGACTGCTGCCAGCCGCTCAGCCGGCGGCGCCTTAGTCAACTCCTCAGCATATCCCTCACACAACACCGCCAGCATACAGCGCCCCACACCCGCTGAGGGTTCGATCACGTAAGGCACGAGGTGACGACCACTCGCCTGATCGAAATAGGTGAGGCGAGCAATACTGTCTTCGTTGTGGTTGACACGGGCGGTCAGATTGAGCTGATCCTGATCTTTGCTATGGGAACCGAGATCGTAGTCGGTTCGGTTTGCAATCCCCTCAATCTCCTGCACCCCAATATTGGGGTAATCGTACATCAGATCGAAGGTGCGTTTCGAGTAGTGAGCCAGCTCATCAGCCGGCACATCGTAGATCGTGATTCGACTCCGCGGGATCCCAATCTGCTCCCACCACTTCAGGCGATCCTCCAGCCAGCGCTGATGCCACTCTTCGTCAGTGCCGGGCATCACAAAATATTCGATCTCCATCTGCTCGAATTCACGCACGCGGAAGAGGAAATTGCGCGGGTTGATCTCGTTGCGAAACGCCTTCCCTACCTGCGCGATCCCAAACGGCAACTTACGCGCCGTGGTCGTCAGTACATTGGCGAAGTTAACAAAGATGCCTTGCGCCGTTTCTGGTCGCAAGTAGGCAAAGGAGCCGCTATCGGCGACCGGCCCAATCTGAGTCCGAAACATCATATTGAATGGGCGCGGTTCGGTCAGGTCACGCGAACCACAGTTCGGACAGACGCCATGAATATGGTCTGCCCGCCAGCGCATCTTGCAGGTACGGCAATCGACCAGCGGATCATTGAACGTCTCTTCGTGACCGGAATACTTCCAGACCAGCCGATTCATCAAAATCGCGGCATCGAGACCTTCCATATCATCGCGTTCGTAGACGTTAGTGCGCCACCAATCCGCGATAATGTTATTTTTCAACTCAACGCCGAGCGGACCGTAATCATACACTCCTTGCAGGCCGCCATAAATCTCGCTACTGGGAAAGATGAAGCCACGACGCTTGGCCAGCGCCACGATCTGATCAAGTGATGTAGCCGGCATTACCTTCCTCCTTCGCACACAATAGATGTTCAGCAGCGCATCAGGATACAGTATTGCAACATCAAGACAGCCTTACTTCCGACTCACTCATCTGCATAGCAAACTCACGAACGCAGCGCAATAAAAAAACCGGGCGACGAATCGCCCGGGGACGCATCACAATCTGACGCGCGGTTCCACCCCGGTTAGCGGCCATAGCCGCTCACCTCAATCAAATCTACGGCTCCCCGGCGCCCTTCCGCCATTCTGAGCAACCGGGCTTGCACCATCCCCGGCTCGCTGGATGCCCATCGCGACGTACTCCTCCGGATCTTCGCCAGCATTACGAGTATAGCACAGGCAATGTGAGGCTGCAAACATCATGGGCAACGGCAATCATGCCCCGGGAAGGCGCCCATACGTCTCTCCGGTCACGATATGGGAGGAGCCACCTTGCTGCGAGCGTTTGCTGCTCACGCCCCGTCGGTCAGCGCGCGTCGGGCACTAGCACACTCCGCCGGTCACAATATGGAAGGGGCACGGCGACACCGTGCCCCTCCTTACGCCAGGCTTCGCTCAACGACGGGTATGACCATTACTATCAGCAGGGGACGAAGAGACCTCTGCCGTCAGATGAGTGTAGATCTGAGTTGTGGCGATTGAAGCATGCCCCAGGCGCTCTTGCAATTCGCGCAGATCGACCCCACTACGCAACTGATGCGCGGCAAAAGAATGGCGCAACATGTGTGGAGTCAAATCGTGCATACCCACCTGCTCGGCGTAGCTCTTGAGGATAAGCCAGAAACCCTGGCGCGTCAGTCGTTTGCCCCGGTGATTGAGGAAGAGAGCATCACTATCACCGTTGGGATGCCGGGCCAACTGTGGACGGGCAATGTCAAGATACTCTTCCAGCGCCGTTAAGGCTGGCTCGCTAAGCGGAATGACCCGTTCGCGGCTTTGCCGGCCCAAACAACGCACCGTCTTTGTGTCAAAAGCAATATCATCAACATTGAGCGCGACCAGCTCACTGACCCGCATCCCGGTCGCGTAGAGCACTTCGAGCATTGCCTTGTCGCGCAATCCTTCCGGAGTGCCGTTTTGCAATGGCAATTCCAGCAACTCATCAACCTGATGCTGGGAGATGGCGCGCGGCGGGAACCGATCAACGCGCGGTGTATCGAGCTGCCCGGTGGGATCGTGGCTGATAACGTTGCGTTCTTTAAGGAAACCAAAAAACGACTTCACCGCAGCTAACCGGCGCGCTACTGTCGAATTAGCGTACTTTTTCTCCTTCAGATTGAGCACAAAGGCAATCATAGCCTCGGTGTCAACATCTTCCCAGCGTTCTACACCTCGCTCCCGCAAAAATTCACAGAGCTGGTCAAGATCGGTGCGGTACGCCGCAGTAGTGTTGGCCGACATCTTCCGTTCATCGGCCATATACGTGAGAAATTGCGCTACATACTGGTTCATGCGTCTGCCCGGTCACTGTTCGCTACCTGTGTAGCGGTCTGCGTAGCGGTTATGGTAATGGAAAGATGGCGGCGTGTCAATTTAGAAACAGCAGCTCTCTTTGTATCCACAATACCGACAACGGTAGAAACCTGCCCAGAGATGCATCTGCATCTGACAAACGGGGCATTCGTTCTCATCATCATCAACCCCGTGGAAACTGCAACCATCTGGTTGCAACGGCTCTTCCGGTTCGGTCGATGATTGTTCGGCTAGCAATATCTTCATCAGTTTTCCCCCACTCCTGTATCCAGGCGCTCCTATTGTACCATGCACAACTGGTCGGCAATGGTTTCTGTGATGGATTCTGCTATACTGACCATAGTTCGATTGCGAAGAGGTCACATTTGCATGCGCACGCTTATCATCTTTAATCCAAAAGCCGGCCACGCAGAGCAGTTAGAAGCTGAACTGGAAGCAGCGGCCAATGTCTGGCGTGAGCGGGGCTGGATAGTCGAATTGCAACCCACCAACGGTCCCGACGAAGGCCGCTTCCTTGCCAGACAGGCGGCAACCAGCGGATACGACCTTGTGGTAGCCGCCGGCGGCGATGGCACCATCAACGAAGTCGTCAATGGCCTGGTTGGCAGTCAAACCATACTGGCAACCTTGCCGCTTGGCACCATGAATGTCTGGGCGCGTGAATTAGGTCTGCCGCTTCAACCACGCGCTGCTGCGCAGACCATTCTGTCGTGGTCGCCGCGCGTCATTGATCTGGGTCGGGCCGGTGAGCGCTACTTTCTTTTGATGGCAGGCATCGGTTTTGACGCCGCAATCACGGCGAATGTTCGCCCCGACGAAAAGCGTCGATTTGGCGCGCTGGCCTATGTCGCGCGCGGCATTGAAGAGGTGATGCGTATCCGCGGCACGCGCGCGCGCATCCGACTCGACGGTCGTCAGATCAAAGCGCGCGTGCTGATGATCGTGATTGGTAATTCTCAGTTGTATGGTGGATTGGTCAAAATCACCCACCGCGCCAGCATTGATGATGGTTTGCTCGATGTCTGCGTGATTAAGGGTGATAATGGCATCAATGCGATTGGACACCTGATCGCCATTTTACGCCGTCGCTTCAGCCTCAACCCTGACATTGCCTATTACCGCGCCCACACGATCGAAGTAGTAACGCGCCCACCACTGCCGGTGCAGGTTGATGGCGACCCCATTGGCACAACTCCCTTAAGCTTTAGCGTTGTGCCGGCGGCGTTACGCGCCTTATTACCACCTGAATTGCCCGATGATTTGATCCAGCAACCACCACCCAGTGCTCGCCGTTGGCCGCAACGACTGCTGGCATGGCTCCGTCGTCGTCGAGTAGAATAGAGCCGGCGCAGCATGATCAATCGCGGGACATGATTTTTGCGCTTCACTGCTGCATAGACTCGCCCGAATAATGCCGCTTATCACGCAATCCTGCCACAACACTGTATGTCTGGCTATCGATTTCTGATCGTTCTAACATTGCTGCTCACCGCCTGCGTCGCCCCTTCTACGCCAGCGCCATCACCAACGCCGGCCACCCTGCGCGGCGAAGAAGTGAACGGACGACTACTTTTCAGTCGCAGTGGCGGTATCTGGCTCTGGGAAGGGCGCACTGCGCGACAATTGATCGCGCCGCCAGCATCCCAGGCGGCCTTCGATCCTGACGGCGAACGAATTGTGTTCGTTATTGCCCGGGCCGGCGCTAGCGATCTCGTGGTAGCCGATCGCGCCGGCGCCATCGTGACCCGCCTGACCCGCAACGATCCGCCAGCGCCACCGGGGAGTCTCGAGCGCGTCTACGCAGCAATGTGGGCGCTCTACCCGACCTGGCTACCCGATGGCAGTGGCATTCTGGCCGCAGCCCAGGCAGCGCCACCAACGGGCGATCCGCCTGCCGATGCACCATTGGCTATCTTCCGCTACGATCTCGCCGGTCAACGTCAACCGATCTTTGCCGATCCGAATGCCCACCTTGGTCGCGCAGTGGCGCTACCCAACGGCAATCTGATTGTCACGCGCACTCCGCTCGGTAGTGAAGGCCAGCAACAGCTCTATCAGATTGTGGATGGTCGAGCAACGCCGCTTCCCGGAGCGCCAGCGCCGGCTTACGATCCGACTCTCAGCCCTGATGGACGCTGGCTGGTATTTGCGGTGACAATCAACGGCGGTAGCGATCTCTACGCGCTGCCGTCTGATGGTGGTTCGGCAACGCGCCTGACCGACTTCGGCACGGCGCGATCACCGGTCTTTTCTCCCGATGGCTCAATGCTGGCCTTTCTCGCCATTCCACCCGGAGGACATGGGTTTGATCTCTACCTGACTGAGGTAACGGTTGCCAACGAAGGGTTGCAGATCGGCACGCCGCGCCGTATCTCCACCGATTTCGCTATCAATGCTGATGCCGGGTTGTCCTGGGCGAAACCATAAACGGGCACGCTCAACGTGCCCGTCTCAACCCACCCTCTGGCGTACCTTCACCCTGCCAGCTCAGTTGACTGGACAGTTAGCGGAATGGTTACTGCTGCCGGACGTTCGCCAAGCAGGTAGGCGATAACATCGGCGGCTGAATATCCCTGGGTGAGATCAAAGATCGCGCGCAAGCGTAGCAGATCGTCACCGCTGGTCAGGAGCGGCGGTTCGACGCCAATATCTGCGCGCGCTTGCCCAACCCCAATATTGGCCATCAGCGCGTTGCACAGACACCGCCGGCCTTCAGTTTCAGCCAGATCGCCACCCTTCTTCACAAATGTCGCAATCGGTTCGCTCGCGCAGCGATAACCGATTGTTCCTTTTGGTGTGCGATACATCGTCCGCAGATAGCCAAGGTCGCAAATCCGCTGGCGCGGCACACCTTGCGCCGGATCGGTATCCCAGCGCACCACTTTAAAAGGATAGCCAGTAGGCGAGGCGCGCGGATCCGTAAAAACATCAACCGCGCCCCGAACCGCAGCTTCGAGCACCGAACGGCGTAGTGGCTCAGCCAGACCCGAATCGTTACAGAATGCAAACAGCGTCCCGACCTGAATACCCATCGCGCCGGCAGCGCGAGCCGCCGCCAGACCTTCAGGCGAGGCCGTGCCGCCTGCCAGCCAGAAGGGCAACCCTAATGCGGCAATTTTGGTTGGATCGACCAGATCGCGCGGGCCATAGATCGGTTCGCCACGTTCATTGAGTTGCAGTTCGCCACGCGGCGGCGCATTGTGACCACCGGCAGTCGGGCCTTCGATCACGAGACCATCGACACCGGCGATTTTACGCGCAAACATCGTTGCCAGGGTCACACTCGCGACAATCGGCAAAAACAGGGGACGACGCAACGACGGCGGGTTGCCGGGCCAATGCTCGGCAGGATCAAACGTGATATATGTTGGTGGCGCGCCATCATCACCCTCGATTTCCGCCGTCAGGCGCGCCGGCTGATTGGCGACCAAGGCATCAAGGGCTGCCGGAATTTCACGCGGGATCCCTGCACCCATAATAATCACATCAACCCCGGCCAGCAAAGCCCCGTAGAGCAGCGCCAGATTCGGCAACTGAATCTTGGTCAGCAGATTCATCCCGATTGGGCGATCGTGCCCCTCTTTTGCCAGCCACACCTCCACAAATGCAGCCAGCATTGCTACCTGCTGCCGTTCTTTACTCACCTTCAGGTTGTACATTGGCAACAATGCGTAGGGTTCGCCAGGCGCTCGGCCAGATGGCCGAAAGTAGACATCAAGCACGCGCTCGGCCACCCCGGGGATTGGGAAGTGAGCCATTGCCCGCCGCATCGCACCGTCCGGATCGCCATCTTGCAAGCGCCGGATCAGGATCGTATCGATACCGGTGCCTGAGACGACGCCAAGCTGGCCACACGCGGCAACAGCCCGCGCCAGCCGCCAATCGGAAACGGCGGCACCCATGCCACCCTGAATGATCATCGGCAAATCGGTGGCGCGCATTGTTCAAGACTCCTTAAATATTGCAAAACACAGGCGATTACATACGCTGCCGTAACGGAAACGGAGCGACTGGGTATAGTTCCACAGGCTAGTCATCGGGGTTGGTGGAATACATCAGCAATCATCGGTAGCCTGACCCTCTGCATCTTATCATACCGCAGAGGCGAAACTGGCGCTAGGTAAGAATTCGCTACCAAACGACTTCAGTGACTGCTACGCACCCCATCTTCGCAAACCACCATGTCAAGTCGCCGATCATGCGGCTCGCGTGGTAGATAATCAACCGCTTGCGCCGCAAAAGCGACACCAACTGCAATCGTTGGCATCGCCGCAAGGAGAGTATCGTAGTAACCGCCGCCGTATCCTAACCGGTACAAATCACGATCGAATGCGAGCAATGGCACTACCGTTAACGACCAATCACCCGGTCGGGCCGGGATGATATGACGTGGTTGGAGCGTGCCAAACCGTCCGCGCACCCATTCAGTGTCAGCCAGACTACCGATCCAGCTATGTTCAAGCTGGCGCGGGCCGACCACCACCGGCACAGCTACCGCCTTGCCAGCAGCCAGCGCTGCGGCAATCAATGGTCGCGTATCTACCTCTGAGCGCATCGGCATATAGCAATGAATTGCCGATGCATTCATAAACGCCGGCAATGTCAACATCAGCTTGCAAATGTGGCTACTGCGCCGATCACGATCAGATAAAGCGTCACGGCGCGCTATCATCTCGGCACGCAAAGCGGCTTTCTGCGCGGCAAGCTCTGTCATTACACATTACATTTCTACATTTCTGCTATGACATTTCCAAAAGAATACGAAAGCGCGGAGCGGGCAAGCGCCAGAGGGCTCGCCATCCATTACTCCGCGCCTTCGTTGGCGCGCTACAGATGCGGCGCTTTAATCTTGCGAATAATTGATACAAACGGCGGCAACGGCTTTGGGCGGGGGTTGCGCCGGAACCAACCCAGCTCAGCCCGCACCGCCTGCTCTTTCAACTCCGTTGCCCCCCAGATAAAAGAGGCGCCGGTCACACCGAGCAGCGCCGACCAGCCGGCATCCGCCACAAAAAGCGAAAGAGCGATCATACCGATACCGAACAGTAAAGGGTACGGCCACCAGAGATAGCCGAGATAGTACTCCATCCGAATCACCCAAAAGAAGCCAAAGCCGATAATCCCCAGGCTAAACAGGCCGATAGCCAGACCTTCCCACATCATATTAGTACCCTCACCATTTGCAACAACACACAACTTGTCACGCTACACAATTGCCAACCTCAAGCCAATTCGGGATTTCGCTCACGCACAGTCGGCTGCTCAGCTTCTGACGGATCGCTCGGCTCACGATCCAGGGGATCGTGCAGCGTTGCCTTCCCTTCAGCCAGATAACGGGCATGGCGCGGATTGTTGGGATTTGCCGGAGCATGGCCGTGGCGCACTCGTCGATCCTGGCGTACCAGCTCGAAGGCATCCCACCAGAGCGAGATACCGACCACGCTACATACACCACCAATGGCGATGCTGGGCGCGAAGAGAGCGGCAACATTCAGAATCAAACCGGCAATGATCAAGATGACCATCGGAGGCCGAATATCAGCGCTGTGCGCCTCGAGCCAGCGAACGCCAACGTGTCCCCACCAGATGCTGAGAAATGTAGCCAGCGCTAACCAGAGACCACTTGTTTGCAGCATGTAAACCCTCATAAATCTACTTAAATCATAGCAATCCCTTGCAGTATTACACAGAAGCGCAGGTGTGTCAAGCGAAGCGTATGACAGGGAAAAAGGGGCAATCGAACCCACGCGCTGACAAAGCGCAAATCAAACGCCATGCTCGCGAGGAAAGAGTATCGATAACCGGTAAACTCACTTAGCGAAGAGCATCTATGATGTTCACAAGCCTGCCAGCAATCTGGCAACCTCTTCGTGCATCACGGCGCGAAACCGTCCCCAACTGGCCCAGCGGCCATTAATCGCGGGATCATCATGTTCAGGCAACCCATTGAGACGCTGCGCCAATGCCGGCAGGTCAGCAGGAGACACCGCGCGCAGCTCGGCCACCTGCTCGTCTGGATCGGCCACGTGAAGCACGCCATCTAACTCATCAAGCAAGAAGACGTAGCTCACAAACCGGCGCTGCGCCGAGAGAGGTGATTCATAGGTGATGACACTCAGAAAGCGCCGTATCTGCACGGTCAGGCTCGTTTCTTCGGCCACTTCGCGGGACAGCGCCGCGGTAATCGACTCAACCGGGCCAACGCCACCGGTCAGCAACCGAAACACTTCGGGAGGGTAATAGGTCTTGCGCGCCACCAGGATCCCGCCATCACGTCGCCGCACAACCATCCCGACTTCGCCCACCCGATCGGTCTTTGTCAACGGATCAAACTCGCCGTCGTCTAATATTGCGTGACGATGGTGGGGCGCGCCATACTGTTCGGCCAACGCAGTAACTTCGTCTTGATGGTGGGCAGGAATATACTTGAATAGCGATTGCATCGTCATAGCCATAACCTCTGCACTGTGGCAAACATCAGAACGCGACCCGGCAGTAACGGCTCGCCGGGTCGCTCGCTGTGGAATGCCTCCTCTGAGGCAAGCTTACCCTCGTAATTGCGCGACAATTGTCAGGTCTTGCTCACGCCACGCTGCCAGATCCTGATGCGGATGGTGCGAGTCACTCCCCCCCGACACCAGCAACCCGTAGCGAGCTGCGGCGTTTAATAGCCGCGCGCGAGTGGCAGCATCGTGGGTTGGATAATAGACTTCGATTCCATCAAGACCGGCAGCCGCCAGCGCTGCAATGTCTTCATCCGTAGCCGGGATAGCATAAATCCCCTTCTCTCGACCGGGGTGCGCTAACACTGCCAGCCCACCCAGATCGTGGGCGACGCTGATGATCTCGTGAACCCCCACCGGATGGTACGCAGCGGCAAAGTGGGTGAGAATGAACCGCATGCCGGCCTCTTCATCGCCTTCCCCGACTACCCGCCCGGGCAGATCATTATGTCGAGCCAGTGTCGTTGCGACCTCGGCTACGGTTGGTGGTCGGTCGCGGTCGGTCATGCCGGGCAAGACAAAGCCAGCGGCAGGCAAATCGCGCATCAATTGCGCCGCATCAGCCGCATTGCGCTGCACAACTTCGGCGCACAGATCGAGCAACGCCGGCGCTTCCGGATCAACACCGTAGACCAGCGTATGCCAGAGCTTACCGCCAAAGGCGCTATCGATTTCCACCCCGCTGATGACCCGCACACCGTAGTGCATCCCGGCCATCGCTGTCGTGATCACATTCGCCGTGGTATTGTGATCGGTCACTGCAATCATCGTCAAGCCGCGCGCTGCCGCCGCTACTGCCAGCGCCACCGGTGTCCAGGTCGCGTGGTGCGGTGTGGCATTGGTGTGAATGTGCAAATCGATCATGGTCGCTCCAACGGCAGATTAGCCGCCTGCCAGGCTTCAATCCCACCCTCTAGTTCCGCGACCGGCCCATAGCCAAGATCGCGGAAGATCTGCGCTCCTCGCTGCCCGGCAGTCGGACGGTTGACATCGCCGTAGGTGATAATGATTCCATCGGGTGGCAATGCCGCCAGCCGCTGATTGAGATCTGGCGTGGCCAGGTTCAGCGCGCCGGGCAAATGTGCCTGGCGATACTCGTCGCCAGTGCGCATATCGACAAAGATGACGTTGCCGGCCTGCCAGCGTTGGTACGCATCAGTTACCGAAATAACCGGGGCAGGTGGGCTGTTACCGGGATCGCCATGGCCGGCTGCCGTCTCAACGATTGGCGTAGCAGTTGGGGTAACTGCCGTCGATGGCGCGCCGGTTCCGGTCACTACAAAGGCTAAGATTCCGGCCAGGATCACGATACCACCGATGATAGCCGGCAAGCGCCATGCCGGTGGCTGGTTGGATACTGAAGGTTCAAAATGTTCCATACGTCAAATGTGGTATAGTCTATGTCCTCATCGTATTATAATGCCGATAGTCGATCAGCGACCCGCCGCCTTACACAACAGGAATGACTCGATTATGATCACTGCACTACTCCCCGATCTCTACCAGTTACGCCTGCCCCTCCCCTTCGCCCTCAACCATGTTAACGCCTATTTGCTCCGCGATGAACAGGGCTGGACGATTGTTGACACCGGTCTGCACACGCCCGCTGCCGAAGCAGGATGGCAGGCCGCATTCGCCGAACTGGATATCGATCCGCGTCGGATCCATACGATCGTCCTCACCCATTTTCACCCCGATCACTTTGGCATGGCCGGCTGGTTGTACGAACGCTCCGGCGCGCAAGTGTTACTGGCGCCGCGCGAGATCGAACTGGCCGAGGAGGTATGGATCCACCGCGCCGACCATGACGATCCCAGTTTACGCCATTTTCTTCGTCACGGCATGCCGGCAGATCTCGTCCGGCAGGTAGTCGGCGCGATTGCCGCGCTGCGCGCTGCGACCCGACCGCATCCGCCGCTGACACCACTGCCTGCCGGCGCCTGGTTGACGATGGGTGGACGGCGCTTTCAAGCCATCCATGCTCCCGGCCACAGTGACGGGCAGTTGATCTTCTACGCTCCTGCCGAGCGATTGGCGCTGGTAGGCGATCAGGTACTGCTCAAGATCACGCCACACATTGGCGTCTGGCCTGAAAGCGAACCAGATCCCTTACGCAAATATCTGAACTCACTGGCTGAATTGAGGACGTTAGCGGTTGATCTGGCCCTACCCGGTCACGGAAAGACCATTACTACCTGGCAGGAGCGACTGACCGAATTGCAAGCCCACCATCACGAGCGGCTGGCAGCGATGCTCCGGGCCACGCGCGATGGCGCCGATACCGCCTTTACCGTCGCGCGGCGCGTCTTCGATGTCGAACGCTTTACCCCCCACGAGGCGCGATTTGCAATTGCTGAAACGATTGCTCACCTCGAATTACTGGTTGCTGACGGCCTGATCGAGCGGCGGGAAGACGAACTGGTACGTTATATCTCCCTGCAATGATTCGCCAATCTGTAATCTACGCCCGATCTGCATACTTCGACGGCCATGCTACGCTGCAAGCATTGATACGGATACGCATAGCCGCAAGCGGAAATGCTATGGGTCGCTGGAAGCACGCGCCAATCCTGCCGATAACACTCATTCTGACGCCAGGCCTTATCGCGCTCATCGGGCTGGCGATTTCGCACATCATCACCATCTGCGCGCTCAGCGTCTTGATAGTATTCTTGTTGATCGATCGTTTTCTGCTCTTCCGCGCTATGCGCGCGCTGGTCGGCCACTTGCAGGCCGGCCAATTCGACACCAAACTGGAAGTCGGCGCCGGGGTATGGGGTGAGGTCTGTCACGCCATCAACCGCATTTTGCAACAATGGCGCACCGCACAACACATTCAGCGCCTGCAACCAACCCAACCCGCGCTACAGCACATCGATCCACTCACGTTGCATCCACCGGTCGATGGACAGCTCGTATCCATTGCCGTCCTGGCGATTGGTCGATCAGCTATATCTGATCCGATCACCGAAATTCGCGCTTTTGCTCACCTCATTCACGAATCGGCAGAGCGCCAGCAAGCGCTTATCCAGTGGCATAGTGATCACATACTCCTCATCTTTGGCGCGCTGAGTGCCGGGTCAGATCCTATCCGGCAGGCCATTGCTGCTACCAACGCAATCACCACTGCCGCACTCGCTACTGGTCTGCCGCAACCATCCTTCGCGCTTAGCGCAGGTATTGGGCGCGTAGCAGTTGTGCCCTTACTCGGTCTCTACGTCACCGGCACGCCCCTCGAACAGGCCAGCTCGCTCGTTCGGCAGAGCGAGCCGGACATCCTGATGTGTAGCGAAGAGGCCAGTTTTCAGCTCCGCAACACCGGCCTCGCCACCCTGTCAGGCGCGCGCCTGGTGATTGCCACCCGCAACAAAACGCTCGAACGAGGCGCCATCCAGCAGTATCGGCAGCCAGAATAATGATACGATCCTTGCGTTTTACATCAGCCCGGCGTATAATATTCCTACGTATTACTCCGACCAAGCCCCGTCGAATGGCGCGCCGCCGCTTCTGCGCAGGGATCTTTCATGGAAGAGCTGAATCATGCCGGTACTAAATCAAATGACGACGTTCGCCAACCTGATTTGAACGATCTGCTCGACCGTGGCGACCAGGCGCTCATGGAAGAGATACTCCGCGATCCCGCTCATTCGTATCGCAACTTAAAACACGGCGACACGGTTGACGGGCGGATCATGCGGATCGACCGTGATGAGATACTGGTCGATATTGGCGCGAAGGCTGAAGGGATCATTCCTGGCCGTGAAATGCAAACCCTGAGCGACGAAGATCGCGCTGCGCTGAAGGTTGGCGATACCGTGCTGGTCTTCGTTGTACAATCGGAAGATAAAGAAGGGCGCGCAATTCTTTCGATTGACAAAGCCCGCCAGGAGAAGAGCTGGCGCGCATTGCAAGAGTGCTACGAGAGGGGCGAGATCATCTATGCCCGCGTGAAAAATTATAACAAGGGCGGATTGCTGGTCGATCTCGACGGTGTGCGTGGCTTCGTACCCGCTTCACAGGTGTCGAGCATCAGTCGCAGCTCAGAAACCCAAAAACAATCCGAAATGGCCCGGCTGGTGAATGTCGAATTGCCGCTGAAGGTCATTGAGATTAATCGCAACCGCAATCGCCTCATCCTGTCAGAGCGACAGGCCCTGGCTGAGACCCGCGAGACCAAGAAAGATGAGTTGCTCGCTGCGCTGCGCGAAGGAGATGTGCGTGAAGGCGTCGTATCATCGATCTGCGATTTCGGCGTCTTCGTTGATATTGGTGGCGCTGATGGCCTGGTGCATCTGTCCGAGATTTCATGGTCGCGCGTGAAGCATCCCGGAGAGGTGCTCAAGGTCGGTGATAAAGTCAAAGTTACCATTCTCAACATCGACTACGAACGAAAACGCATCGCTCTGTCAATTAAGCGCACGCAAAGCGAGCCATGGTCGCGCGTTGCCGAACGGTATCAATTAGGACAAATCGTCGAAGGCACGATCACACAATTGACATCGTTCGGCGCATTTGCCCGTATTGAAGACGGGGTGGAGGGGCTGATCCATATTTCCGAAATAGGCGATGAGCGGATCCAACACCCACGTGAGGTGTTGAGTGAAGGTCAGGTGGTGCAAGCGCGGATCATTCGGATCGATCCAGCCCGGAAGCGAATGGGGTTAAGCTTGCGACTACACCATGAACCAACTGAGACCGAGAGCGGCGATGAAACGGAGGAGTCCGGCTAGCGCTCGCGGGTTCGTGGCTGAGATGGCGCTCTCACCCACGAGCATTGCAGTGACGGGCATCGTTGTGTATTCCGGTCTGTCTGGCCCAATAGTCGTTTCCTCCAATCGAGCATGCGGAGAATAAGTTATGTCTGACCTCTACAGCAAATTCACCAAGCGTGCCAAGCAGGTGTTGCAACTGGCTGCCGAAGAGGCACGCGCATTCAACCATCCATACATCGGCACCGAGCATATTTTGCTGGGCCTGATCCGAGAAAGTGAAGGGATCGCAGCGCGAGTGCTCGATGAGTTGGGGGTGAAATTACCGCAGGCGCGGAGCGCCGTCGAATTTATCGTCGGCCCCGGCGAGAGTACGCTGGTGACCGATCAGGAATTGACTGCCCGCGCCCAAAAAGTGATCAAATACGCCATCGAAGAAGCGAATCGCCTGAACCATCACTATATTGGCACTGAGCACCTGTTGCTGGGTCTGGTGCGCAACGGTGAAGGCGTCGCCACCGGTGTGCTTGACATTTTGGGTGTATCGCTCGAACAGGTGCGCAATCAGGTGATGCGCACGCTGCGCCACGGCACTGCCGGCGCAACCGGCGAAGCGCGCGCGACACCCACCGGCGCGCCATCGCCGCAACGCCAGTCGAAGACTCCTTATCTCGACGCGCTCGGCACTGATTTGACCGAAATGGCCGAACAAGGTCGGCTCGATCCGATTATCGGTCGCCAGCACGAGATCGAGCGCGTGATTCAGATCCTTTCACGCCGCACCAAGAACAATCCGGCCCTGATCGGCGAACCCGGTGTCGGCAAGACGGCTATTGTGGAAGGGTTGGCGCAGCGAATCGTGCAGGGTGATGTGCCTGATAGCATTAAAGGCAAGCGGGTGGTTACCCTCGATATGGGCGCGCTGGTCGCCGGCACCAAGTATCGCGGCCAGTTTGAAGAGCGTCTCAAGCGCGTGATCGACGAGATTAAAGAGTCGCGCTGCATCCTCTTTATCGATGAGTTCCATACCATTATCGGCGCTGGCGGCGCAGAGGGTACTCTCGACGCGGCCAATATTCTCAAACCGGCGCTTTCCCGCGGTGAATTGCAAACAATTGGCGCTACTACCCTCGATGAGTACCGCAAGTATATCGAGCGTGATGCCGCTCTCGAGCGTCGCTTCCAGCCGGTCATGGTGGATGAGCCGTCGATTGAAGATACCATCCAGATCCTGCGTGGCATCAAGTCGCGCTACGAAGACTTCCACCAGTTACAGATCAGCGACGAAGCGATCCGCGCTGCTGCGGTGTTGTCGGCCCGCTATGTGCCCGACCGTCAGTTGCCCGACAAGGCAATTGACCTGATCGACGAGGCAGCGTCTCGGGTGCGGATGTATCGCTCGGCTACCCCGCCGCGCCTGCGCGATGCCTTGCGCGGCCTTGAAGCGCTGCGCAAAGAGCGCGAAGCCGCGCTGGAAGATCAACAGTTCGAGCTGGCTAACGATCTGCGAGAACGCGAAGAGCGTATGCTCCAACGCATTCAAGAGATTGAAGCCGAACTCGGCACCCGCAGCGATGAACGCTACGAACGACCTTACGTCACCGAGGAAGACATCGCTGAGGTGGTCGGTATGTGGACGGGTGTGCCCGTTACGCGACTGACCGGCAATGAGACACAGCGATTGATGCACATGGAGGAGTTCCTCCACAGTCGGATCGTTGGTCAGCACGAGGCGATTGTTACCATCTCGAAGGCGGTGCGCCGCGCCCGCGCCGGCCTCAAGGATCCCAAACGCCCAATTGGAAGCTTCATCTTCCTCGGCCCTACCGGCGTTGGTAAGACCGAGCTGGCCAAAGCCCTCGCCGAGTTTATGTTCGGCACCGAAGAGGCGCTGATCAAGATCGACATGTCTGAGTTCCAGGAGCGGCACACAACGTCGCGCCTGGTCGGTTCACCGCCCGGCTATATCGGCTACGGCGAAGGTGGTCAGCTTACCGATGCAGTGCGGCGCAAGCCCTACAGTGTCGTGCTGTTCGATGAGATTGAGAAGGCCCATCCCGATGCCTTCAATCTCTTGCTGCAAGTGCTGGAAGATGGTCATTTGACCGATGGCAAGGGGCGGCGGGTTGATTTCCGCAACACCATCATTATCATGACCAGCAACGTCGGTACCGAGCACATCCGCCGCGCCTCCCGGATCGGGTTCGGTAGCAACGCCAACGAGATCGATCAGGCTGATATGCGGCGCAAAGTTGATGATGCGCTCAGAATGCTCTTCCGGCCTGAGTTCCTCAACCGGATCGATGCTACGATCATCTTCCATCCGCTTACCAGCGAAGAGATCCAGTCGATTACCCAACTAATGCTCAAGCGGGTGCAGACCCAGCTCGACGAGCATCAGATTAAGCTGGTGGTGCAACCAGATGCGCTCGAATTTCTGGCGCGCCGCGGCTACGACCCGGCCTTCGGCGCGCGTCCGCTCCGCCGGGTGATTACTAACCTGATCGAAGACCCACTGGCTGAAGGGTTGCTCTCCGGTCAGTTCAGGGATGGCGATACGGTGATCGTCGATACCTGCGAAGATCAGTTGCGCTTGCGCTCGCAACGAGAAATCGATCAGGAGAAGGTCGAAGAGAGTCCGGCGCTGGCCTAGGTCTAGATATATCCGCAGACTGCCGGATAGTCTGCGGATATGTGCTCAGAGGGGTACGACTCTCTCGTACCCCTCTGATTCTGCGCTTTTCAACAACGCAGCCCGTCCCACCATTCCCACCAGTCGATGATCGGCATCGACCACTGGCAACCGCTTAATCCGGCGCGCAATCATCAGCTCCACCGCCGCCGATACCGGCGTATCCGGCGTGACGGTTATCACCGGACTGCTCATCACACTGGCGGCCACCTGATTCTTCAGCGCCAGTTCGAGTTCGGGCGGATATGCGCTCACAGGGGTATGGTTCGCTCATACCCCTATGATTCTGCGCTCTTCAACAACGCTCCCAACAACGCAGCCCGTCCCACCATTCCCACCAGTCGATGATCGGCATCGACCACTGGCAACCGCTTAATCCGGCGCGCAATCATCAGCTCCACCGCCGCCGATACCGGCGTATCCGGCGTGACGGTTATCACCGGACTGCTCATCACACTGGCGGCCACCTGATTCTTCAGCGCCAGTTCGAGTTCGGGCGGACGAGCGCCACCCCCGATCCAGATAGCAAAACGCTGCAACAAACCGGGCGTGGTTGGCCGCATTGCTCGACGCAAAATATCGCCATCACTGATAATCCCGACAACGTGGCGGTCGGCATCAACAACGACTGCGCGCCGGCGAGGTGTTGACAAAATGCGATCCAGGGTCTCGATCAGCGGCGTATCAGGCGATACGGTAGGCACCTCACGCACCATCACTTCGCCTACCGTCCTGGCTGGCCCCTGGCCGGCGCCCGGCAACGCTTCGGCGCTGATGGCAAAATTGTTCGCCACCGTTTGCAACAGGTCAGACCGGCTGAGCATGCCTACCAACCGACCATCGTTATCAACGACCGGCAATCGCTTGTGGTCATGCTCGGTCATCAACAATGCGGCCTGCGCCAGCTTCGCCGTAGCCAGAATAGTGGTCGGGTTCGGCGTCATGACATCGCTTGCCCGTTCAGGCCGCGTTGCCATGGCTGCCAGTTGCGCTGCCCGTTCCTCACCCGGCAGCAACTGCTGTAAATGCAACGGCAACTGGCTTACTCCGCGTTGCAACAGATCGGCATCGGTCACAATCCCGATCACCTTGCGATGATCATCCACTACCGGCATCGCGCGCAACCCCCGCTCGAGCAGCAGACGCACTAATTCAGCGACCGGCGTGTCAGGTGTGACCGACACAACATCGTGGTTCATAACGTCGGCAACCGTCAGATGGGTCGGCAAGACACCGCCGGCCCGCCGACCAACTTTCACCACCTGCACCGGCGAGAGCACGATCAACCCTTCTTGCACAATTTCACCGAGCTTGGGCATTAACCGTTGCAGGCGATCGCTGCGATCAATACAGGTGATGACCAGTGGCAATCGGCTCGGAATATCGACCAGCAGATCGCTGTGAAAGACGCCATGCGTCCCATACCCGCCCACTCCACGCAAAACGGTCACCCCTGGCGCGCCAGCCGCCCGCAGGACATCGACAATACGCGAGGCGATGGCGCGCCCCTGCATACTGTCACCCTCATCGATGTAGATCCAAAGCTGCTGAGCCAAGGCCTGCTCCATTGGAGACCTCCTCATCTCCTATCCGCCAATCCACCGACCTAGCCCGATGCCGATAATCACTGCAATCAGGCCACCTGCAACACTACCGCCGATGTACCCCAGCGCTGCCAGCCAGTTGCCGGCGCTCAACAGGGTAAAGCTCTCGTAGCCAAATGTTGAAAAGGTCGTAAAGCCGCCTAGCAAACCGGTCACTAACATCAACCGTATCGGTTCACTGACAGTCACGCGGTTTGAGATGATGGTCAACAGCAAACCAATCCCCAAACACCCTAACAGGTTAATGATGAAGGTTCCATACGGCCATTCCGTGCCAAACCGTTGCGAGGCCCACAACCCAATGCCGTAGCGCAGGTTGGCGCCAATCGCCGCCCCCAGTGCAATCGCCAGAATGTTGTTCATGTCTGCCTGTTACTCCTCGATGTTCAAAGGCAGAACCCGACAAAAGCTAGTTGTATTGTACGACGATTAGCGCAATGGTCAATGGAGAGATCGACCTGAAAGCGTAGCAGAGTGTGCTCTATCACATCGCGCGATCCCCGCGCCTGAGTCTTTAACTATGGGGGATATAAGCGAAAAGCCGACCGCGTAGCTCTTGCTAGAGCCATGCGGTCGGCCAAATCCAAATGCTTACGCTCGCACTTCCTGACGCTGGAAGAGGATATAGCCAATGGCAAATAACACAATCGTAGCGGCGATCAAACCGGTAGCGTGCGGCCATGTGAGCAAAATGCTTTGTGAGGCCGGCAACGGCGTGCCGGGAATGGCATTGTGCAACTGGATCGGCAGCACAATCCCCAATGCGCGCACTGCCGGATTCAGCATGGCTAACGCCACCTCAGAAAAGAGGGTGTTAGGCGAAATCCGGGTTAACATCAGTTCCAGTTGAATCTGATTAATCAAGGCCTGAGTATCACCCGGTGGCACCGGTTGCAACACGCGCGCCAGCAGACTGGCGATGATGCCCCAAAAGACGGTGAAGAAGAGCCAGATCGCAATCGCGGCCAGCGCCGCTGTGGCCGGCTGACGGAAAACAATCGAGAAGAGCATGGCCAACGCTAGCCAGATGCCGCCGTAGAAGATCGTGATGAGCAAGAACCAGAGCATGCGCGTTGTCTCTTCACCACTCGGCGGCACACCCAATTGCAGTAAGCCCATCCCGACAATTAACAACCAGATTGCGGTTAACGCCAGCGCCAGCGTGCCCAACCCGGCCAGAAACTTACCCAGCAACAACGCATCACGATAGATCGGCTGGGCTAACACCTTTGAGAGCGTGCGCTGATTGAACTCACCATTGATCGAGTCAAACGCCAGCGCAATTGCCAGCAACGGCACCAACAAGCCCAGAAAACCGACAAAGGCCGGCAACGGCTCGCGAGCCGTCGTGAAGAGGCGCAGGAACAAGAAATCGTCACCGCTGCCAACGCCAGCGCGCAGATTCTGGGAAGCGGCGTAGACCGTGCCAAATGCGGTAAGCAGGATCAATGCCTCCAGGATCAGCATGCGGGCGCTGGTCAGGTAATCGGCCATCTCTTTGGCGACGACCGCCCACAATCCCGTCCAGGGAGATCCTTCGCGCTGGCGAGAAGTTGCAATATTACGCGCTTGCTGCATAGGCCGCTCCTTTCTGGAAATAGCGCGCATAGACTTCATCAAGGCTCGGCGTGTCTATGCTCAAACCGAGCAACTTCCCACCTACATCAACCACTTTGCGCGCAATTTCAGCCCGCAAGTCGGAACGCGCTTCCACATTGTAGGATCGCGCTTCGTGCTGCGACACCTTCACGACATCGGGCAGCTCACGCAGCGCGGACATCACCAAGTCGCCGCCCTCAGCTTCAACACGAATCCGATAGGCCCCACCAAGCACACGCTGGGCAAGTTCGCTCACAGTTCCTTCTAAAACCATGCGCCCCTTGTGGAAGAGGCCAACCCGGTCGCAAACCGCCTGCACCTGCTGCAACAGGTGTGACGAGAGCAAAATTGTGATCCCGTTGGCCTTAAGCTGGCGGATCAGGGCAAGAAACTCGCGCACCGCCTCTGGATCGAGCGCCAGGGTCGGCTCGTCCATAATGATCAACTGCGGTTGCTTGATCAAGATCTCGGCCACACCCAACCGCTGGCGCATACCACGCGAGAAGGTCTTCACCCGCCGGTCGGCAACGTTACTTAGCCCAACCTGCTCAAGGGCCTGCTCAATCCGCCGGCTCATCTCCGGCTCGCGAATGCCGTTGAGTTTGGCGATATAGTTGAGATTTTCACGCGCAGTCAGATTGTCGTAAAACCCCACTTGATCGGGCAAATAGCCAACCCGCGCTTTGACGCTAAGCGGCTGGCGCGCCGGATCAAGCCCAAGCACCCGCGCGATCCCACCGGTTGGCTCGGTCAGACCGAGTAACATCAGGATCGTGGTCGTCTTGCCGGCGCCGTTCGGCCCCAGCAGACCGAAGATTTCGCCTTTGCGCACCGTCAGGTTGAGCCGATCGACAGCGGTGAAGGTATCGTACTGTTTTGTCAGATCGCGGCATTCAACCACTACATCGGTCATAAGCTATTCCTCCTGCACGCCCGGGGAGCGCCGCCTGGTTGGGCGACGCCCCCATCGTATGACCGGTCGTCAGCGCCGTCCAAACCGCATCACCGCCACGCCAACCCCAACCACGGCCACGGCGATCAGCGCAATGCCAACCAGCCCCCAGATCGTCGAAGTCAGCACCGTGAAGCGGAATTCGCTGGTAGCCACCGCTGCATCGGCGGGACGGGCAGTGAAGGTTACGAGATAATCACCGGCAATAGCCTGATTCGACGGTTGCACTTTAGCGGTCACCTCTACCAACTGATCGTTAGCCAGCTCAGGAATCTGCTTCGGTTCGAACTCGACAGTCCAGCCAATCGGTGGCGAGGCGCTTAGCTCGATATTGCGGGCCGGCGCGCTACCGGTGTTGCGCACCACCAGCTTCACTTCCGTCTGCTCGCCGATCCGCGCTTCACCTGACAATCGACCGTCGGGCGTCGTCAGAATCAGTTGCGGTTGACCGGTAATATCGGCGACCAGGCGGGTATTCGCCTGCAAATCACCGCCTCTGGCCAGGATGCCGATCTCATATGAGCCAGCAGGGATGTCGGTTACGGCACGCACTTCAACACTCAGATTCTTCGACTCGTTGGGGCCAAACGGCACGCTAGTAACGCTCTGACCCGACAACTTGAAGTCGACCTGCAACCCACGCGGCGCTTCGGCCAGCAAGTTAACCGGAAGCTCTTCGCTGCTCTCGTTCTTGAGAGTGACATTGTAGCGGAAGGTAGTGCTGGGTGAACCGCGCAATGTCGGCAGATCAACCTTAAACGAGAGACCAGCCGGGTTGACCGTCTTCTCCTTGAGGTTCAATTCAATTGGCAACGTCACTTCCTGATTCACGCCAGTTGCCACGGCAGTCATGCGGTACAAACCGGCTTTCACGTCTGATGGTGGCTCGATGCGCAGGTCAAACGTTGCGTTGCTGTTTGGCTCTACGTAGGCCGACTGAATGACACGTCCATCGCCGCGGAAGGTAACATTCCATCCATTCGGCGCTTCGCGCACGCCGAGACGCACAATCTGTGGCGTCGTTTCAGTGCCAAGGGTCAGTTTAAAGGTAACAACATCGCCAATGGTAGCTTCTTGAGCGGGATAACGAGTGTAGAAAAAGAGGTCACGTCCTTGTGCCAGCGCCGGCGTTGCGCTGACCAGAGCCAACAACGCCAGCGTGACAAGCGCGCTGATAACGCGAACAAGCCGCATCGTCAACCTCCCGTTGTGGTAATGATCATTACTCAAGTGAAGCCTCTCAACTGTGCGACATCCACCACCACAATGCCTTAACTGCGGAGATCCGCTCAATTCCGGGAAGATACTCAGCGATGATTAGAAGAAGATTAGCAGCGTATTAGCGTTGTCTATGAGAAGACCAGTCCACCGAGAAACCGGAATAAGTGGTAGTGCTGTAACGGACTTACTCGTTCTCATATGTTGAAACGATAAACACTTGTATCCGGTATCTACCGGATACAAGTGTCACTGCACTTACGCCAGATCTTCGCCTCAGGGATACGCAGGAGGCACTGGTGTTGGCGTCGGCGGTGGTGGCGCCGGCGTTGCCGTTGGCGGTGGCGGATAGGCCGGGCGCGTCGCCGGCGGTGGCGGTACCGGCGTTGCCGTTGGCGGTGGCGGATAGGCCGGGCGCGTCGCCGGCGGTGGCGGTACCGGCGTTGCCGTTGGCGGTGGCGGATAGGCCGGGCGCGTCGCCGGCGGTGGTTCTGGCGTCACTGTTGGTGGCACTGGCATTGCAGTGCGAGTTGGTGGCCTGACTGTACGGGTCGGTGGCGGATAAGCCGGACGGGTGGGGCGCGGCGTCAGCGTAGCTGTACGGGTCGGCGGCGGATAAGCCGGACGGGTGGGGCGCGGCGTCAGCGTAGCTGTACGGGTCGGCGGCGGATAAGCCGGACGGGTAGGGCGCGGCGTCAGCGTAGCTGTACGGGTCGGCGGCGGATAAGCCGGACGGGTAGGGTGCATTACCACTGTAGGTGGAGGATATAGAGCGAATTATGTCGGTCTGAGCGGCGTGTTTGTTGGTTGTCGAGTAGGAGTAGGCAGTTCTGCCGAAATTTGACAACCACTAAGCGCGAACATAATCACTATGGCAATACATGATGCAAAAAGCGTTCTGCTCATCATATATAATTCCTTCTACGGATTCGTCACAGCGAGAAATTAAAAATTTTTCACAATCCAACGTGTTTTTCACAAAGCTAATTATATCCAATCCGATTATGATCCTCCATAGTACTTCCTGAACATCACAGGTGCCATTTCAGTACCAGTCATCAATAGTATAAAAGTACTATTTAACATTTGCATAAACAAATGTTTATACTAAAAAATTTTGCAGGTGGTATAACTATCTGGCTGCTTTCTTCTGTCGCTCAGCAGCGATCCTACGACATAGAGCTGATTGCAGTTCACATTTCCCTACATACCCAATGCTGATTAGTAGAAACACTCTCAAGAGTGCAGTTCCTCCGCATGACTCAGAGACTGACCGGCAAGCAAACCTTTTTCAAGCCAGCAAACAATTTGCGACCACTGCCCGGGCATGCTATGATGAACAATATCGACCGAAATAATTGTCACCGTCAATCAGCAGCAATGGTGATAGTGCCACTCACACCATGACCCATCCAATCCACGAACTGGCCCTCACCAGCGTATACAACCTCTTCCGCCGCGCGCGGTTGTTACGGCATCAACTGTTCCGCCTGCGCGCGATTGGCGTGCGGGTCATCGTACAACGCGGTGACGAATTCTTACTCGTGCGCCATCGTGGTGGCGCAACACCCTGGGGCCTGCCTGGGGGCGCAGTCGATCACGGTGAAGCGCCGGCGGAAGCTGCGCGCCGCGAGGCCCGTGAAGAGAGTGGCTGTCCGGTCACGATCACCGGTCTCCACGGCGTCTTTCACTACCTGTCTCATGGTCTCAGCGATTATGTCATTGTCTTTACTGCGGTAGCCGATGGCCCCCCGGCGCCACCTGTCGCCGATATTGAAATCTGTGACGCGCAGTTTTTCCACCCTGACCGGCTGCCTGATGGGATCGACCCTGGCAGCATCCGTCGGATTGCCGAAGTGCGACGCGGCGAGCGCAATCTGTATCAAGCCTGGTGAGCGCAGGCGAGATGAGGCTAGAGGCACGGATGATCTCTTTGCCAGTTGTCATCAGCTATAATTGTCTGCAGCCTGCAATAGCGCGCACATTACTGAGGTTCTTATGCCTTACACACCCATTCTCGCCACGCTTGCCTACGTGCTCTCTCCTGACCGCCAATCGGTCTTGATGGTTCACCGTAATGCCCGACCCGGCGATCAACATCTGGGCAAATACAATGGACTGGGTGGCAAGCTTGAGCGTCATGAAGAGATCGTTGCCGGCTTGCAACGCGAGCTACGCGAAGAGGCTGCCATCACCGCGCTCGAACTCACACTGCGCGGCACGATAAGCTGGCCGGGGTTTGGCAAGAACGGCGAAGACTGGTTTGCCTTTATCTTCCTTATCACCCGCTTTCAAGGTCAACCACCTGCGACCAATGATGAAGGCCGGCTCGAGTGGGTGCCTCTGAACCGCCTGCTCGAACTCCCCCTCTGGCCCGGCGACCGTTTTTTCCTGCCGCTCGTCTTCGACGACGATCCGCGCCCCTTTCACGGGGTAATACCCTATCAAGATGGCCAACCGGTTTCCTGGCACTACAGCCGGATCAGCTCGTGAAACTTCGCATACCAAAGCCGATCACTGCCGTGGTATAATCTCATTCACAGCTCAAATCGCCCCCGCGCATCAGCGTGTGGTAGTTCAACAGACTAAAGATATGCTTGACATCAAACTGATCCGCGAGCAACCCGAGGAAGTCAAACGCCAGTTGGCCCGTTGTGGCGTCGATGGCGCGATCATCGATCAGGTGCTGGCCTTCGATGAACAACGCCGTCGCCTGATCTACGAAGTCGAGACGCGCAAAGCCGAACGCAACGCCGTTTCGAAGCAGATCGGCGCCATGAAAGATCCTGTCGAACGTCAGGCCAGGATCGAGGCAATGCGCCAGCTCGGCGATGAAATCGCGGCGCTCGACCGCCAGCTTGCTGAAGTTGAAGAACAGCAGCGCGCCGCCATGCTCGAAATTCGCAACCTGCCTCACGCCGATGTTCCCGATGGGGTAGATGATCGCGACAATGTAGTCATCTACCAGGAGGGTGAAGAGCGTCAGCTTCCCTTTCCCGCCCGTCCACACTGGGAACTGGGCGAGGCGCTGGGCATCCTCGACTTTGAGCGCGGGGTGAAGCTGGCGGGTTCGCGGTTTTATGTCATGCGTGGCGCCGGCGCGCGCCTGCAACGCGCCGTGATCCAGTGGCTGCTTGATCTCCATCTCCAACAGGGCTATCAAGAGGTCTACACTCCGTTCGTGGTGAAAGAATCGGTCTTGTGGGCCTCCGGTCAGTTGCCCAAATTCCGCGACAACCTTTATCGCGATGAAGAGTCGGGCTTGTGGCTGGTGCCAACTGCCGAAGTGCCGATTACCAGCCTCTACGCCGACGAGATTCTCGAAGCGAGTCAGTTGCCGATCTACCACGCTGCCTACACTCCTTGCTTTCGCAAAGAACAGCTCAGCGCCGGGCGTGATGTGCGCGGAATCAAGCGCGGTCACCAGTTCGACAAGGTCGAGATGTACATGTTTGTTAAACCCGAAGAGAGTTACCAGGCGCTGGAGAAATTGCGCCGTGACGCCGAGGAATGCGCGCGCCTGCTTGGACTGCCATTTCGCACCAAACTGCTCTGCGCTGGCGATCTCGGCTTCGGCTCGACCAAGACCTACGACATTGAGGTGTGGGCGCCCGGCGTGGGTGAATGGCTCGAAGTAAGTTCGTGCTCGAACGTCGAGGCGTTTCAGGCGCGACGGGCCAACATTCGTTATCGGCCCGAACCGGGCGCAAAACCGGAATTTCTCCACACGCTCAACGGTTCTGGCCTCGGCCTGCCGCGCACAATCATCGCCATTATGGAAAATTACCAGCAGGAAGATGGCAGTATCCTGATCCCTGAAGTGCTCCGTCCGTATATGGGCGGAATGGAACGAATTGGGCCATAACCTTTCCGGGTGCGCAGTGATAGCTCAACTGTGATCTGACTCTCTGGTCTGAGGTTAAGCTGTCACTGCGACCCACCAAGTTCGCTTCGAAATAGACCTATGCCAGTCGTCATTAACCTTACCAGCGCTCTCCACGGCGGTACCAGCCCCAGTTGTGGCACCGGCGATCACAGCAGTTGCGGGCCGAATTGTGCCTGTGGTTGCCCCTACACCGGTATGGTTGAGCGGGGCAAGGTCGAACCAATCACGCTCATCGAGCAGCGTTACCCTCGCCAATGGCTGGCGCTCGTTATTCCACCCGGAGAAGATGAGGAGCGTCCAGAACGAGCCATGCTGGTCGCTTACAGCAGCGATCCCGATGAAGTGTGGGACGCTGTGGCCCGGATCACCTTCAACCAGGTTGTACACGTCTACTACAATGGCCCGCTAGATGATTTTCTCAACCAGTTTGCCGACGAGGCATAGCACAACCCTCAACCCGAATCGCATCACTTCTGTGGCGCGCCTACAGCGCCTGTCTCTCACCACAATCGCTGAGTCTGTTTATGCCGGATATGCTGACTGTTGCGGATTATCTTGCCCAACCTGCCATACCGTCGGACGCGCGCATCTCTTATGGCGATCATCCCGATCAGTTTGGCGATCTCTACCTGCCGGACACCTCACGACCGGCGCCGGTCGTTGTGCTCATCCACGGTGGCTGCTGGCAAGCAGTGTATGACCTGACCCCTCTCGGCGAGTGTTGCGCCGCTTTACGCGCCGCTGGCTACGCCGTGTGGAGCCTGGAATACCGTCGCCTGGGTAACGGCGGCGGCTGGCCGCAAACCTTCCACGATGTCGCCGCCGGCCTCGACTACCTGCGCGCGCTGGCCGCGCAGTATCCACTCGATCTGACGCGGGTGATTGCGCTCGGTCACTCTGCCGGCGGTCAGCTTGCGCTCTGGCTGGCCGCCCGATCCAAACTGCCTGACACCAGCGCCCTCTACCACGCGCATCCACTACCACTCTGTGGTGTCGTTGCGCTGGCTGCAGTTACCGATCTAGATCTGGGTGTGACAGCGACCGCCTGCGGCGTTGCCTGCGCGGAACTGGTCGGACATCATTCGCATCGCTACCGCGAAGTCTCACCGCGCGCCCTCTTGCCCTTAGGCGTGCCGCATTATCATCTGGTCGGCAGCGATGACCAGATTGTTCCAGCCGCTTATGTCGAATCATTTGTTACCGCGGCTCGATCGACTGGCGATCCTGCCCATCTTTCGATCTTGCCTGATTGCGGTCACTTCGAGTTGACGACACCGCATAGCGCAGCCTGGCATGCAGTGGAGCGGGCAGCGCGCGAGTTGAGCGATGGATAGCCTCTTTGCCGGCTCGGAAAGATTGGATTACGGTTGCCATCATCGCCGTTGTCACCTGCTTACAACATCACCGACCCTCTCTATCTGCTATCACTTTAAAATATTCTCAAGTTTTTACCTGTACAATTCCATCAAAGACGCGCTATAGTATTCTTATCAACCGATCTTGAAATGTTCCGACCTGGTATTGATGGTCTGATCATCTTAGCGATGTCTACTGCCTATGGCCCGCCGTCCACGTCCGCCATTGCCACGTTTCCCAAACCGCACATCACCGCAACCACAACGCAAACGAAATGCGTTCTGGCACTGGTTGAATCGGCTTGCATTTGCCGGGCTGACTCTTGTATTGCTCGTTCTGATAGTGATTATCGGCCTCTACGTATACTATAGCCGCGACTTACCGCCACCCGAACTGATCGACCAGCACCGCAGCTTCGAGAACACTCGTATCTATGCCCGCGATGGCAACACGCAGCTCTACGAAGTGATCGGTCCTGGCGTGCGCGCGCCGGTCGCACTCGACCGTATCCCGAAGATTCTACGCGACGCAACCGTGGCAGTTGAAGACGCCAATTTTTACACCAATCCCGGCGTCGATCTGCCGAGCATCCTGCGCGCCTTCTGGCAAAACGTCACCGCCGGAGAGACGGTCTCCGGCGCGAGCACGATCACGATGCAACTGGTGCGAGCGATCCTGCTGACCCCGGAAGAGGCTCAACAGCAATCCATCGAACGCAAGATCCGCGAGGCGATTCTGGCCATACAGGTAGGGAAAGAGTACAGCAAAGAGCAGATCCTGTCTCTCTATCTTAACGAGGTCTACTACGGCGCGCAGGCCTATGGCGTTGAAGCGGCTGCTCAACGCTACTTCGGCAAGCATGTCTGGCAATTGACGCGCGGCGAAGCGACGTTGCTGGCCGGCTTGCCACAATCTCCCTCGACCTACGATCTGTTTAAGAATTTACCGCTAGCGCGCGCCCGGCAGCGGATCGTGCTCGATCGGATGGTTGAGGCCGGTTTCATTACCGCCGCGGAAGCTGACGCTATCTTTGCCGAACCAATCCGATTGGCAAAACCCACCTCCTCGATCCAGGCGCCTCACTTTGTCTTTTACGTCTACGATCTCCTTGTCCAGCGTTTTGGTGTCGAGATGGTCAATCGCGGCGGGTTGCGTGTTATCACCACCCTTGATCCGAACTGGCAGGCGCAAGCCGAAGCTGTTGCTGCCGAAAAGATCGCCGAGTTGCGCGCGCGTGACGCCAGCAACGCTGCCGTGGTGATTCTCGCGCCCGACGGCCAGATTTTGGCGATGGTCGGCAGTATTGACTATAACGCGCCCGACGGTCAGGTCAACGTGACAATGATGCCGCGCCAGCCCGGTTCAGCGTTGAAGCCATTTATCTACGCTGCCGCATTGCAGAAAGGCTGGACGCCGGCTACCATTCTGTGGGATGTGCCATCAAGCTGGACGAACAACGGCGTCGTTTACCAACCAGAGAACTACGATAAACGTTTTCGCGGACCGGTACGGTTACGATTGGCGCTGGCCAATTCGCTTAACATTCCGGCAGTGAAGGCGCTTGAATTTGTTGGGGTTGAAAACTTTGTCAACCTGATGAGTGAGTTTGGCATCACCACTTTCACCGATCCCGCGCGCTACGGTCTGCCAATGGCACTTGGGAGCAACGAGGTGCGATTGCTTGAGTTGACCGGAGCTTACGCCAGCCTGCAGGCCGGTGGCCGCCAGGTGCGGCCAGTCGCCATTCTGCGCGTGACCAATAGTCGCGGCGAGATTCTCGATTCGTGGCAACCCACCCGCGGAAAACCATTGCTCGGCCCGCAGAGTGAACAGATTGCGTTTCTCATCACCGACATCCTTAGCGACAACGCCGCCCGCCGCATGGTCTTTGGGCGCAACAACGTCATGGAATTACCCAACATTCCCGCAGCGGTCAAGACCGGCACCAGCAACGATTTTCGCGATTCGTGGGCGATTGGCTATACCAGCGCTGTGGTCATCGGTGTCTGGGTGGGCAACAATGATAACCGACCAATGAACGAAGTGGCCGGCGCGAATGGCGCCGGCCTGATCTGGCGCGAATTGATGCTACGCTACCACGCCAACCGATCGACGCAAAGCTTTACCCCACCGCCGAGAATTACTGAGCTGCCAGTTTGCAGCGAAACCGGCGGCCCGCCAACGCCTGAATGTCCAGGCGTGATCACTGAATGGTTTGTCGCCGGCACGGAACCGGTCAGCGGCATCACCTACCAGACCATCCGGGTTGGCGGTAACGGTTCGTGTCGGGCAACGATCCACACTCCACTAGAAGAGGTGAGAGTAGTCACCGTGCCGATCTACCCGACTGAAGTGGCCGAATGGGCGCAACGGAACGGACGCGCCGGGCCGACCGAATACTGTCCGCCACCGTCCACGCCGGAACAGGCTGTCGCTCTCATCAACCTCGACGAGAGCGCTGTGATCACCAATACCAAACTCTTCGTCAAAGGCACGGCGCGCGGCCCCTTCATTCTCGACATCGGCCAGGGCGTCGAACCAACCGAATGGCAGATGCTTGGGCAGAGCAACCTGCCGGTCGAAAACGGCCTGCTGGGTATGTGGAACGCCACCAATCAACCGACCGGCGAATACACTGTGCGCCTGCGCGTCACCCTTGCCGATGGAGTTGTCATTACCGAACGTCGCCGGATCATCTACGCGCCGTGACTGGCAATCAAGGCCCGTTGCCAGGCCGCTTCAACCTGAGCGCGCGTCTGCACCTGTGAACCGCTGTTGTCGATCACCACATCAGCCCGACTCAACCGGCTTTCCTGCGGCGGTTGGGCAGCTACCCGCGCCTGCGCTTCTTCCAGCGACATACCGCGTGTCGTCATCAGTCGTTCGATCTGCTGTTCAGGCGGACAGGTCACCACCCATACCTGATCGCACTCGTCGGCCCAACCCGACTCAATCAGCTTGATCGCATCGATCACGGCGATTGGCCGTTCTACCGGACGCAACCGGGTAGCATACGAACCCGCGCCGGCCACCTCATCGAGAAAGCGCCGGATCTCTGCCCGCACCGCTGGATGCACAATTGCTTCCAATCGTTTGAGCGCAACCGGATCGTTGAAGACGATTGCGCCCAGCTTGCGCCGGTCAATAGCTCCGCCGGGCACAGCGAGAATCTGCGGCCCGAAGGCAGCGACAATCGCCTGATAGACCGGCGTTCCCGGTTGTTGCAATCGATGAGTAACGCGGTCGGCGTCAATTGTGCGCGCGCCGAGAGCCGCCAACATCGCCAACACCGTGCTCTTGCCACAGGCAATCCCGCCGGTCAACCCAATCAGATAGATACCGCGCTGCTTCATGCCACTAGCTCCACATACTCCTGCAACACCAGCGCGTCATCGGGAATACCGGCCAGCTCAAGCAGTTCACTAATCAAACCTGCGCGCCGCTCGGCATCGCGTCGGCTCCAGGTGCGACTTTTGATCTCAAGGAAGGGGCCGGGGTCAGGCTGACCGACCAGCGTATCGAGGTTCATCGCGAAATCATGGTCTTTGTAGAGAATCCGCCAGCGCCGCCGTCGTTTCTCCAGCTCTTCGATCCGGTCAGGCTGAAAATATTCGCGGTAGAAGCGCACCGTATGATCAGCCGGCGCGGTATAGCGCGCGCGCGAAAGCATCATCGCCTTGGGATGATCAAACCGACGCGCTTCAGCCATCAGAGTCAGCGTATATTTCGGTTGCGGACGAGCGCCGGGATCGGTGCGATGATCTTCACGGATACGGATGCGTTCGCCATTAGCGAAGATGAAGTAGGTATCGTACTGAATCCGTTCACTGGTCTTTGTGACGGTGATAGTCGGACTCGCCAGCAGCGCGAGCGCGCGCTCAACATCAGCCGGACGCAAGCGCGCTTTGACCTGTATCTCGAAAATCTCAGCCTGTTGCACGCCACCCAGAGCCAAAATCTTGGCCAGCAAATTGCGTTCGCGCGTAGCGAGAAACTCGTTAATACGGGCCGCAATCGCTTGGGCGCGGCTGATAATCGCCTCCTCGTCGAGCGTCTGCAACTGACGATTGCGCAACAAGATCCGGCCATCGACCAGGACATCGCGGACATCGGCGGCCCGGCTGCTGTAGACAAGGTGCGAATAGATTGCATCGGGCGCATAGGTATAGCGTGGCGCGCTGTGCAGGCGGCGCAACTCAACGACCGCAACATCGGCCCGTTTGCCCGGTTCCAGCGAACCGACGAGATGATCGAGATGAATAGCGCGCGCACCCCAACAGGTTGCCAGCGCAAACGCTTCACGCGCCGGCACTGCCGTCGGATCGCCACTCAAGCCTTTTGGCAACAGCGCCGCCAACTGAATCTCGGTAAACATATCCTGGTCGTCGTTGCTGGCCGGGCCATCGGTACCGAGACCGACCCGCACTCCAGTTTCGATCATGCGGCGGAACGGCGCTACTCCGCTGGCCAGCTTCAGATTGCTGGTCGGGCAAGGCACTGCGCCGGCGCGCGCCTCGCGCAGCAGTCGCAGATCGTCTTCGGTAGCGTGAACGCAATGAGCGGCAATACAGGGCACATCAAAAGCGCCTACCCGTTTGGCGTAACGGATCGGCGTCACCTCGCGATCGCGAATGCTCTCTTCCACCTCGCGAGCCGTTTCCGAAAGATGGGTAATCAGCGGCGCGCCAAATTCGGCGCAGAGCGCAGCGGCCTGCCGATAGATTTCATCGGTGCAGGTGTAAGGAGCATGGGGCGCTACCGTTGCAACAATTCGCGGATGCCCCCGCCATTCGGCCATAAACCGACGCGCGCGCTCGATCCCGGCGTCAAACGAATCGGCGTCAGGAGTCGGCAAACGCATCACCGTCTGGCCGCAAATCGCGCGCATTCCAGCCTGATCGGCAGCGCGCGCCACCTCTTCTTCAAAATAGTACATATCGACAAACGTCGTCGTGCCGCCGCGAATCATTTCGGCGCAACTGAGCAGAGTGCCGGTGAAGCTAAAATCGGGGTCAACAAACTGGCTCTCCACCGGGAACATGTATCCGAACAGCCAGACATCAAGCTGCTGATCGGCTACCAGGCCGCGCAGCAGACTCATCGGCACGTGAGCATGACCGTTAATCAAACCGGGAATAATTGCGCAATCGCGACAATCAATCGTCTCAGCGGCGGCATAGCGAGCGGCGAGTTCAGCGCTCGGCCCGACTGCCACAATCACCCCATCGCGAATCGCGACGGCGCCATCGGTAAAAATACGCCAGTTCTCGTCCATGGTCACGACCGTGCCGCCGGTAAGCAGGGTGTCTACTCGCTCCATAGCCTTCCTCCCATGCAGGCAAACATGTTCTTCCTGACATTGTACGGGAAACCGACCAAAGATGCGATCCGTCAGATTGAGGAAGAAATGACCGAAGGGGAAGGGAGATGGGGCGATGCGGGCAACGCGGGCGTTGCGGACGACGCGGGCATTGCCAACATTGCGGGCATCGCCGGCATCGCCGATGATGCGGGCAATGGGGCGACGCGGGCAACGATAATGATGACAACGATGACAACGATGACGATGATGACACCGATGCCGATGATGACGCCGATGCCGATGATAATGATGATGATGTAGGCGCGAATAATTATTCGCCCCTACATCATCATCATCCCCCCATCCCCCCA
>Ga0209721_1000084_pt1 | contig 91588 bp, 63 predicted proteins | sample TshhotsprinmetaG_FD_184139 | JGI IMG/M metagenome (GOLD analysis project Ga0209721, IMG submission 184139) | Hot spring microbial communities from South Africa to study Microbial Dark Matter (Phase II) - Tshipise hot spring metaG (SPAdes)... | ecosystem: Environmental > Aquatic > Thermal springs...
TGCAGGATTGGTATTTCGTCCCCGGCAATGGGCCACGGAGCATCCAGGCCTAAAATCCGCTGGAGGATCGGCGTGGGTTGTGTTCCGACATTTTTTAGATAAACCATCCATTCCACTACGGGAAAATCTTGATAAACGGTTGCTTCCAAGCGAACTTCTAAATTGGATTCAACGTGGTGCCATCGAACTGTTTGCTGTTGGCGGTTTTCGTCAAGAAACCTCTCCTCCTGTGTACGTGAGGCGCGTTCCAGCAAGCTCCGGGATGGCTCCCCATCGATCTGAAACGAGAAAGCAAGTTGCGCTTCTGGACCGAGTAAGTACTGGTTTGCCCAGTCACGGGACTGCGATAGCTCTTCCGCGGTGGATCGAATCTGTGCCACGGCACTGGAAGAGCCGAAATCCTGCGGGGCGAACACCAGAACAATGGCCGCCAAAAGCCCCCTGAGATTTTTCCATCCCGGCATCTTCCACACCTCCCAAGAAGACGAAATTTGAGCGGGCAACCAATGATGCCGCAGCCACGAAAACCTGGCACCGCAGCGAACTTGGTCCTTTGGCCCAAGCGACACTATAGTCCCCATGACGGAACCCTCTCCACAGAAAAACTTCCGCACAAGAACTTACGTGGATTCAATTCCCCATTAGCGATACCAGTCTGCTCCCGGCGGTTAGCCCCCATCTTGCTTTGGATACAAGGGCAGTTCAAGGTCTCGGCCCCCCGGCGATGCCACAACAACACTTTCCACAACGATAATGGCACTCTCCACGGCTATGATACAGTCGATACCTTTGAAGGCCCGAGAAAGTTTTCCGATTACAACTCTTGACTGAAGAGTTTCGTTCTTGACTTGAGCCCGTTTGCAACGATCATGGAGTGCCGAGGTAAAGGATCCACATCAAGTGCCAAGCTAAAGGATCCGCATCAATCGGACGTACCCCCCGAATAACTGTTTGACTAACGGAAAGGGACGATTCCTACTTCCTATTTCGAGAGGCACATGAGGAGGATCACACCGTGTCATTGGCAAGTTTTATCTTCGGGCTTTTGATTCTCAGTTCCGGCGGGCAATTAGACACAGATTCTCGGCGCGGCAGCATTCCGATCCTCTACAGCACTGATCTGTATCATCCCCATGCAGATCCCGATGATCATTTTGATCTTGCTACCCTATTTGCGTTACCCGAGTTTGACATCCGCGGTGTCATCCTCGACGATGGGGCTCGGCAAAAGGAGGCCCCTGGCCGAATTCCTCTGGAGCAAATGTTGTGGATAACCCAAAGAAGAATCCCTTATGCGATTGGATTGGCGGGCCAGTTACGCTCCGCCGAAGATACGGGCCTCGGTCAACCCGATGAATTTCAGCAGGGCGTGCGGCTGCTCCTAGAGGCCTTGCGTCAAAGTCCGGTGCCCGTCACGGTTTTCTGCACGGGATCGCTCCGCGACGTTGCCGCCGCCCTAAACCGCGAGCCGGAGCTGCTTCGCACGAAGATCTCACGCCTGTATCTCAATATCGGCGATACAACCGCGCAAGACGAATACAATGTGTTGCTCGATCCGCAAGCTTACGTAGCCGTGTTGCGCTCCAAATTGCCCATTTATTGGTGCCCCTGTTTCGACGGGGGATTATGGCGGAAGGATCGGGGATATGCGACCTATTGGCGATTCATTCATTATGAGGTTTTGGAAGCCACTCGCCCGGTGGTGCAAAACTGGTTTATTTACGCATTGACCAAACCTCAGGCAGACCCGATTGCCTTTTTGTCCCAACCGGCGGATCCGACAGCAAAGAAAGAGGTCTGGGCCATGCCCCGGAACATGTGGTGTACGGCCCCGTTCTTGCATGCGGCAGGCCGAAGCGTCATTCGGGAGGATTCGGGCCGGTGGCAGATCCGCACTTCCGCTCCGGAGGCTACGGCGCGGCGTCTTTTCGATTTTGTCGATGCGAAGGTTTCAATCACACCAGAGGGGCGAGCTCACCTGGTCTTAGATCCCCAGGCCGATGGCGAACCCGTTAAGGTATTCAAAATTCTCGAGCCGGAGCTCTACGATACCGTTATGACCGAGGTCCTTCGCGAATTATTACGCCGCCTGTGACGGCACGCTTCGCAGCAGCCCCGTAGATGTAAACTCGATCTAAACTTTTCCACGCCGTCGCGGTTTTTAAGAACTCACTGCTGTGCCTCTTTTTCGGCCTGCACGGATCGGGGCATTTGCCGACAAATTCACTCCCGTCAACGTAGCTTAGCAGTTCGCCAAGCGGAGCAAGAATCTCTGCGATCTTTGCCGCTGCGCAGCCTGAATCATTTCCACTTCGCCTTACGGCTTACGACACCCAGCTTGGTCGCACCCCTTCGAATTGATATCGAAAGCCGCGGCTATTGCGTCAACCCGCAAACCGATCCGAAATCCGCTTGATGATGCCCCTTGAAGTCCGTGAGAGATCCAACGTAAGTCCCAGCGAGAAGGCACCGATTTAACCCCGCGGATCATCATGTTGCTTCCACCTCTTGCAAGCAACGTTCGAGATACTCCCGGGCGCGATTGACTTCCTCGGTCACCTTTTCGGCCGTCTCGCAGATCGGAACACCTCGCGGCACCGGATGCATGAAGATCTCGGTATACCGCGAGTAATTGATCTTCTGCAATGCTGCCATGATCGGTCGGAAATCCAACGGACCTCGGCCCGGCATCTGTTCCAGTTGCTCCTCCCGGGGCAGAGGCTCCATACATCCGCGACCGTATTGCCATGCATAAAAGTGGAGCAACTTGGGGCCTAATCGCTCGATCAATCGGGCCAAAAACTTCGGATCTTGGGGCAGATGATACGGCGCAAGGGCCAGGCCCAAATTGGGGGATTTTGCCATTTCTGCAAAATAAAGGATGGACTCTTCCGAGCAAATGAGCGAATGACTGTGATTCTCTATGGCCAGGCAGATTCGATGGTCCTCGGCCTCGTCGACATGAGGTTCCAATTGCCGGACGAACTGTGCAACCGCGCTTTTCAGCGCCTCGCCTTCGAGGTTTCTCGGGCCTCCGCTTCCGGTGACGATTACTTCCCCACCAAAGTCTCGGAGGAGCCGCATTTCTTCTTTCAGGTGGAAAGGCCCCAAATCATAACGCGAGAGAATAGCTAGCTTGACCTCGTGCTTTTCCAGAAGGCTCCGCACCTTTTCGAAGCCAAGCGATTCCATCTGCTCGCGATGGTCGGCGTGGTGCTTGGGCCAGATATCAATGGCTTCGGCGCCGGCCTTGCGAACCTCCGCGATGACCGTCTCCAACGGCAGTGTTCCGTACAAGCTGGATGCGAGGACATAACGGAGTTTAAAGGCGCCGGATTCCGCGGCTTGCGATACCTCTGAGAAGCCGGGGAGGATTCCGGTAAAGTCAGAAGCTCCCGCCGCCTCCGCGGCGTGCCATCTGAGTAGATGCGACCAAGTCGCGGCCGCCGTCCCTGCTGCCAGTTCGCACATCCGCCCGAAAAATCTCCGCCGCGAAACTCCCGCAGTTTGGTGGGGGGGAAGGTTTTGGATCATTGCTTCGGCTCCCAATGGGGAATAAGCAAGCTAGGAGGGAATTTGGCCAATCCGGAAGAAAAGCCGAAATCTTCCGAATGCAGGGGCTACCTAAAGGTTCCGAATCACACGAGTCTTTTTGGTTTCGCTCCGAAATCTTTTGAGCGCTCGCAAGCGATTGGGCAGGAGGCTACTGGCTAATCGGCGATTCTACTCCGGATGAGTGGCAATCCATTCCCGCAGTAGCCGCACGAAGTGTTTGAGCAAAAGCGTATTATCGTGCCAGGTGCGAGCGGTGACCAAATTCCCATCGACCACCACGGGCTGGTTCACATAGGTGGCCCCTCCTTGCTGGGCATCCAACGCACATTTGGCCACCGTGGTAACCGTCCGCCCGCGAATACAGTCGGCAGCAGTGAGGATTTCAATCCCGTGGCAAACGCACGCCACCGGCTTTCCCACCTCGAAAAAGTGCCGAGTAGCGCGGAGAAGATCCGTATCGTATCGCAAGTATTCCGGAGCCCGGCCCCCCGAGACGAAAAGCCCCACGTACTCTTCGGGCCGAATGTCGCGGAAAGCAATCGTGGCACGGATGTGATAACCCGGCCTTTCCTGGGTGATATCCCACGGGGGCTCCGAGAAGGGCGGGATCTCATGCAGCACCATGTGATAAAGCCGAGGCTCCGGCCCTGCCACCACCACTTCGAAATCGTCCTCCGGAAGCCGGAAATAAGGGTACATCGTATCCAGGACTTCCGTCGCATCGCCGATGGGCATCAACACTTTGGGCATGATTCCCCCCGGATGAGTGCCTGATCCTTTCGAAGGTTCAAAGCTCGCCTCGGGCACCGATTACACCGATAAATGGGCTCGAGGAAATCATCAAATTCTCACATGGTAGCGGCACTTTGTGATTCCCCTGCATCTTGTGCGACTGAAAAGCGCACATGCCGCTAACACAACCGCATCACTTTGCTGGCGAGCTTTTTGGAATCAGCTATTTCCGTTCGTTTAACGGCACATAATCGGTCTTTGGCGGACCCACGTATACCTGCCGTGGGCGGACGATCCGGCTATTGGGATCCTCGTGCTGCTCGCGCCAATGGGCGATCCAGCCGGGAAGCCGACCGATCGCAAAGCACACCGTAAACATGTTGGTCGGGATTCCCATGGCCCGCAAGAGGATTCCACTATAAAAATCCACATTCGGATACAACTTCCGCTCGATGAAATAGGGATCGGAGAGGGCAAGCTCCTCGAGCTTCCGCGCGATATCCAGCAGGGGGTCTTGGTGCTGAAGCTTCGCAAAGACGCGCTCGCAAGCTTCCCGAAGCATCTTCGCCCGAGGATCGTAGTTTTTATAGATCCGGTGGCCAAAACCGTAGAGCCGGAAAGGATGAGACTTATCCTTGGCCAAGCGAATGCATTCTTCTGCGGTCATTCCGCCTGTGTGGATCGCCTCCAACATATTCATGACTTCCACGTTGGCACCACCATGCAGCGGTCCCCACAACGCGCAGACCCCCGCCGCGCATGAAGCGAACAAATTGGCCCGCGCCGAACCGACCGTCCTTACCGTCGCGGTACTGCAATTTTGTTCATGATCTGCATGGAGGATAAACACCAAGTTCAACGCATCTTCAATTTCCGGTGTCACGATGTACTGTTTGTAGGGCAGCGAGAACATCATGTGCAAGAAATTGGCGCAATACCGCAGATGGGGATCCGGGTAAATGAACGGAAGTCCCTGCGACCGACGATAAGAAAAGGCAGCAATCGTCCGCACCTTGCTGATAAGACGGGCAGCGGCGGCCTCCAACGATTCTACATCTTCCACCGACAAAAGCTGTTGATGGAAGCACGCCAAATTGTTCATCATTGCCGAGAGAATTGCCATCGGCGGGGCATCGACCGGGATATGCTGGAATTGGTGCCGCAAGCCTTCGTGAAGGAGCTCATTTTCGGTCAACTTTTCGCTAAATCGCGCAAGCTCCTGCCGGGTGGGAAGTCGGCCGAAAATGAGAAGCCAAGCTACCTCCACGAAATTCGGTTTTTCGACAAACTGCTCAATCGGGATCCCACGATAACGCAGAATCCCGTTTTCGCCATCGACAAACGTAATGGCACTTTTTGTGATGGCGGTGTTCCCCAGCGAGGGATCATAAGCAATGACCCCGGCGAGATCCCGTAACTTACTAATGTCGATGGCCCGATCCCCTTCCACTCCTTCAACAATCGAAAGTTCAATTTCCCGGTCACCGATCTTCAGAATAGCTCTTTCCGACATGCATTACCTCCTTTCCATCAAAAAACCGGATGTGATCACCTGATCTTATGGGAGAAGCCGGCGAATTGTCAATGAATCGCTGCTTATTTGAAGCAATGCTCATCGCCTGAGCAAACTTTTCGAGTTATTCTCACCGTTTCAAAATTTCGAAAATCGCCGGGAAAAGGCCCCAAACGTTTTAAAGAGTCCTAGGCTTTCCGATCGAGACTACGGCTACTCGGATAAGACGCACCGTGCCGGAGGATCGCCTTATCAAAATAGCCCGGGATTTTCATACGGGTATTACTGGTAAGGCTAATATTTCCGCGGTTGAACCTTGAGGAGACGGAAACGCATAAAAATAAGATTTAGTCTGAACATTCTGCCCAGCATGACTAAACCCTGCGGCCCATTTTCAATTCCCCTTTGCGGACGACGAGACATCTTGCGGAAGCGGAGCCCGACAGCGAGTATGTGAAATCCCCTCTTGCGCATGGCGGGATATCTTTTATCTGCTTCCGCGTGCTCGCCGCCCTTGCCGCCCCAAACTCATTCTTTTTCGACGCTTACTCATCCTTTTTTCGATTTTTCTTTTTTCGATGCTGCCACTTTCGATGCTGCCACACAGCGACTTTTTTTCGATGCTCCCAAATAACAGGGCATCTTCATCCCCTTTCGATGGGAGGTTTACCGACTTGCGGTAGTCGGTCTGTGTGGCCTTCAGTGAGCTGCGATCTGAGCTTGCCGCCTCGCCTCCACACAGTGCCGTGCCGGCGCCGGTCCGAGCAATCCCGCGGATCAGTTGCCCCGGCATTAATGGGGTTATCACGCCTTTAACCTGCCTACTTCAGAAAAAAATACCCCGAAGTCCCCGCCCATCCACGGGATTTCTACCGTCATCTCTCATCCGGGGCGAGGGTTGGCAAGCCTGCGGGCGCTTAATACCAGACGCCTCCCCCCTGCGAAGGGGACTTTGAGTTTCAAGATCTACTGATGCTGCGTGGAAGAAGCGAGATTTACTTTTTCGGAAGCAACTTCTGCTATTTTAGCGGGGGTTCGGTCGCCTCATCGACGCGGTAGTGAGTCCGCAATCTTGCCATTTCCGCTTTCAGCAGTTTGACGATCGGAGCGTAGACCGGGTCATCGTATACACTGCGAAGCTCGTCGGGGTCTTTTTCCAGGTCGAAAAGTTCCCACTCGTCGATCAGATAGTAGTGAATCAGCTTGTACCGCAAGGTCCTAACCCCCTCGTGTCGCTGCACGTCGTGCACGGCAGGATACTCGTAGTAACGGTAGTAAATGGACCGCCGCCAATTGGGCGGAGTTTCCCCTTTCAAAAGCGGAACCAAGCTTCGGCCCTGCATTTCCTCAGGAATCGGCACGCCCGCTATATCGAGAAATGTCTCCGCAAAGTCCAAGTTCTGCACCAAATAAGAGCTTTCACTGCCCGGTTTTACCACTCCTGGCCACCGGACGATCAAAGGCATACGTGCCGACTCTTCGTACATCCACCGTTTGTCGAACCATCCATGCTCCCCGAGGAAAAAGCCCTGATCGGAGCTGTACATGACCACCGTGTTCACAGCTAATCCGGTGCGGTCGAGGTAGTCGAGGACCCGACCCAAGTTCTCATCTACCGCCGCCACACACCGCAGATAGTCTTTGATATACCGCTGATATTTCCACCGGACGAGGTCTTCCCCCTGAAGATTTGCCTGCCGAAAGGCTTCATTTTCGGCGGAATAGGCCTCCTCGATCATTTTTCGCTGCTCCTCATTGAGGTACTTCGGGAGGGTCAATTTGAGATCGAGCTCCGTAAGATCCTTAGCAATCGTCATCGTGGTTTTTGCGGCGGCAGAGGTCCGGCCGCGATAGTCATCGAACAGGGTGGCCGGCTCCGGGATCTGAATGTCCGAATACAAGCGAAGGTGTTTCGGCCCAGGAAGCCATTCGCGATGCGGAGCTTTGTGCTGATACATTAAGAGGAACGGCTTCGTTTTGTCTCGCTTGTTTTCCAGCCAATCGAGCGCAAGATCCGTGATCAAATCGGTCGTATAACCCGTGAGATTTACCACGCCCTCAGGAGTTTGGAACCGCGGGTTATAGTACGTCCCTTGGCCGATGAGAACCCGCCAGTAATCAAACATGATTGGAGGGTTGCCCAGGTGCCATTTCCCGATAACTGCCGTTTGATAACCGGCTTGACGCAACAAGCCGACAAACGTCGTCTGACGAGTATCGAATCGATTGCCGTTGGTAAGCACGCCGTTAAGGTGCGAATGCTTGCCGGTCAGAATGACGGCCCGGCTCGGGGCGCAAATCGAGTTCGTGACGAAGCAATGCTGGAAGAGCATGCCCTCCCGGGCCAAGCGATCGATGTTCGGCGTTTGATTGATTTTCGATCCATAAGCACTAATGGCATGCGCCGCATGATCGTCGCTAAAAACAAAAAGGATGTTGGGCCGATCTTCGGCGGCCAAAACGTCAGTGCTCCGTGTGCCATTCGCCGCGAGGAGTGTTACCACTAGTCCAACTGAAGCAAGCCACCTTCCAACTTGCTGCCAAACACGGCTAGCAGTTCTTGATCGAGTATACATGGTTCAACTCCTGTACTAGAACTTACGTGCGGAGCTTATCAGAACGGCATCCCGCTTTTTGGCCGCCGAAATTTTCCTTCGCCACAATTCTCGCCGACGCAATTTTTGCGGCCGAGAGGGGCATTCTTGCTATTTAGGGCGCCCGAAGGCCGTCGGCAATAAATCGCGGCTACTCGTAAAAAGGAGTGCCCGCGTAACCGTGATGTATTCCGAGAAATTATCGAATTATCTTAGCTTCTCAACTCTTGGCTTCTCAACATAGTCGTCACAACCGCCGCGTGGAATCCTTCGCCCCGAAAAACGCCCAGAAGACCGAAGAAACGCTGCGCCAGCGCGAACGGACGGTTTAACTTCGCCTCCGTATCGCATTCTCCGGGATAACTCTGGGGATGCCCGCGGGCCTTCCCACGACCGCACCGCGACCCGGCGTTAACGCTCTTTTCGATGCCCGATTCTTGAGCCAGTTATGTCTGCCAAATTGGAGCAACTTTTTCTGACTGGGCCGCACCTTCGGATGCTTAAGAGCGATATGCCGATACCCTCAAAATGAAATGAACTGAAATATATCAGTAGACTGAATAAGCCGGAGCTTAAACTGAATCATCCGCGGAATTCGACCCAACACTGCTAGGAAAAGGAGTGCCCTTATAGTTTGCTGGTTCACATGATTCGCCGAGTCACTTCAACCCTAGCATTTGCGGACTCACTTCAAATTTGCGGACTCACTTCAACGATCACAAAAGGAGTTAAGGTATTGGTTGTTGGGGGGTGGACGAGCCTTTCAAGGTTCTTAACCCGGGTTTACCGGGCGTTTACGGCCTCGAGTGGAACCAGCAAATCCCGCGGATGCTTCGCCAGAAATGGCGGTACACCGTAAATCTCCAACACGCATCGCAATCCGGAAATACCGATAGCCCAGATTTGTCCGTCGGCACCTTCCGCCGTAGCAAGAAAAGCCGACGGGGATGTTTCGTCGGGGGTCTGCTCACCGACAGTTCGGGCTTCCAGCCTCGGTTTAGCTTCGGTCGACGCAAGCGCTTTCGGGGCAGATTCTATCGACGGAAGCGCTTCCGATGCCGGCCCCTCATAGCCCGGGTGCGACCCTCGGGGTTTTAATTGCACCACCAATTCACCGCCGGCCAAAAGCCTCGTCTGAACGATTTCAGTGCCGTTCGCCAGCCTAAGGTCAATCTCGGTATACGGATTGCCACCGCTGGGGACCGCAATGATGAAGTGACTCAATCCTTTCGGCACATAGAAGTACAGGGGCTGCTGGAGCCTCGGCCACCAAAAACGCAGCGGTAGCCGCCGAGGATCTTTGGGACTATCGGCACAGCCGGCCCAAAAGCTCACGGGGCGCTCGCCCCAATCCAATTCCGCGGCCTTCCAATAGTCGGTTCCCGCCACGAACCCCAAGAGGCCGCTTGCCGGGATTTTCAGCGCCAGCGTTGCCGGTTCGCCTTTTTCCGCCTGAAGGCGTCCTTCGGAAAGAATTTCTCCTAGCGCGGGCAATCCCGGCATGACTGTTCGCAATTGCCACGGGCAATCGATCGTATGTCCGCGGTCAAAAGGCTGATAATGGATGTTGATGATCTCGCCTTCTTTACCCAGGAAAAAGTACTCCGCCGTTTCGATCGCAACCTTAGATCGGGTCACTTGTTTCCATGCCGCCACCGTATCCGGAAGACACTCAACAGCGGGAACCAATGGGCCGGCATACTCCCGGTCCGGAACTTCAAAAGCCGGCATGTGCTGCAAACTTTTGCGATCCGCTTGATACCATGCTGCAACTTCTTCCTGAGTTGGTAGGTCCGTTCGCTTTGATTTCCAACTCTCGGTCAGTTGCCAATCAAACCCCTCGATACGTTCCAAGGCTTTAAAGCGGTGCTCGAACCATTCCGAGAAAAGCATGGGATAAGTGTGGATCATCCCCGTGTCCATCAAGCGGCGGCTGTAAACGCACAATTCTTCTGCCCGTCGGAGCCATTCCTGCTGCCACGCGGTCTTGTCCTGACCGGAGCTGCCGGCCTGGACGGTCCGCTCGTAATCCAGCACCAAGTGCAACCAATGGAGGTACGCTGCAAGGCGGTCCAATCGCTCGCGAACTTCCGGTGAGGCGTTCCGCTCATAAGCCTCGGCTAAATCGTCTAAGGCAAGCTTCAGCTCCCGCTGGCTGAAGCGATGCCCTTCGCTCCATCGGCGATAAATCCGCCAGATCGGCTCGGCGGCTTCTTCGAATGCGTGACGGCAGAAATCGGCCGCCAATTCTCGCGGATCGAGCTCAGGATTCCACATCAACTGAGCAGCCATCCAATAACCCAAACCATTCGGCCCCCAATTGCACGACGATTCCGCGTCGTAGGTCGTAAGCCCTAAAGCATGGTAGTTCTTGATCGATTCAGCAAGCTGGAAGATCCGACCGGCCTTCGCCGCCCCCGGCAAATCCCAGTCCCACGGATAGACGCTGAAATAATCGTAGACACCGACCGCCGCCCCCTTTTCACGAAACTGCCGAACCTGCTCCTCGAATGATAGTTTGGTGTAACGAAAGCCGGTGGTTACTTGCACGTACACCCCGGGTTGAAGCCGAAAGCTTGGCGGCTCGCTATGCCCGGCGTAAGCATAAAGACCGACCCATTTGTCGAGAAATTCGCGACGCACCGCTTCGGCCACCAAATTCGCAAGGTGGAAGACGCGATCACTGGGACTCCCTAAAGCCAAGCAGCCATCGCACTCGCAGTAGCGATCCCCGTCGTTGGGTTCTACAGAGACCATGTTGCGTGCCGGCTGAGTGCGAAACACTTCCAACACCTGCGTGATAATTCGCTGTTGAACCTCCGGGTTACTCGTGCACACTTGCGTGGGCTGCCTCTTCCCTTCAACGAGGGCGAAAAACTCCGGACGCTTTTCAAACATGTGGCTCGGGATATACCGCTCGTACGCATGCCCACAGTCAATCCCGAAGGAGCCCAACTGCCGGTTGTGCCGAAGCCAGGCTTGATAATCGGCCTGAAGCTTCGGTGTCTGAGCACCGTATCCATACCAGATCCGGCGATGGGCAAAAGCCGGCCGACTCCAGGTGCAAATCCGCAACGCGAGATCCGGTGTGCGGGGGATTACAGTCCAAATAGGATCGGGAAAAAACCAGCGGCAACCCACACGTTGCAGCAAGCTGTAGATTGCATGCTGAAGGCCAAGGTGCGTATTCGCGATAACCCACAGCCTTCCGCCTGTACTAACGAGGGCAAATCCCTCAGAGTCAATCAGTTTATAATCCGTGAGTTCACCGAGGGGCAGGCTTTGCGGATCGGGAAGCCTCAAGCCGAGGGTTGTTAGAGCCAGTACGATTCCGGTTGGCGGCTCCGAGCCTTCGAACGTCTTGATCTCGATAGGGCTGCCAATTATCTGGCCCAAAAGCGAACAAAGCTCGGACGCCAAAGGTTCCAGTGCCGACTCCTCAGCTTGTGGCACCAAAATGACACACTGCGGCACCGATTGCCTGGAAATGACAAACTCGTCGATAACTTCGGCGGGTACGATCTCTGTCAGCCCGAGTCCAACGACGAACAAAACCCCAATACCCACAATTCAAACCCCGCATTCAAAGCTGATCAATTTCTCCTCAAAGCCGCCAAGGGGCCTTCGCGATTGAGCAACCCGACTACAAGGGGCAAAGCGCGGAGTTCTCTTGGGAAGAACCCTCACATATTCCTGGTTTACAGTCCCTGCGGAGGTCGGGCCGCCACCATATCCGCTATAATCCACTATAATATACGCAGGGGGTGTGGGGGCCAAAGTACTCCGTCCAGCGAGGATTCTTTCGGCTCCGGGCCTGGAGCCGGACGTTCCGTAAATGCGGGATTCCGAAAAACGCGGGATTCTAAAGAGGAATCTTCAAATCTCACGCTAAAGACGCAGGATGGGAACGAAAGGTCCTCGGCTGTGCGGCATGATACTGGGAAAATCGCAGGACCGGGAGTCGGCTTTCTTTCGCGGAAGCAGTGAAGAAATCTTTAAGGGGTCCGGATGAAACTCTCGCGCGGAGCCTTGGTCTGGGGGGCAATTCCCCTGCTATTGATCCTCTTGGCGGCGGGGGGAGTACGGCTCTGGACTTACCGCCCCGCCAATCCGACCGCGATAGGACCCGCAAGGCCCACGCCGGAAAAATCCGCGGAACTGTGTCCCATTCAGCTTACCGACGTCTCGGCCCAAACGGGAATTGATTTCATCCACACCGACGGGAGCTCAGGCCGCTACTACATCGTTGAGACAGTTACGGCAGGTCTGGCGATTTTTGATTACGACGGCGACGAGATTCCCGACATCTATTTTCTCAATGGTGCCGCCTTGCCCGGTTGTGTGCTTTCCCGGCCGGCAACCAATGCTCTTTATCGTAACTTGGGGCAGTGGCAATTTTCGAATGTAAGCCAGCCTGCCGGCGTGGCGGATCCCGGCTACGGACTGGGGGTAGCTGCTGCGGATTACAATCACGATGGATTCCCCGATTTATTCGTAAATAACTTCGGCCCAAATGTGTTGTATCGCAACAACGGGGATGGGACCTTTACGGATACTACGCTTGAGGCGGGTGTTGCCGGGGGGAATCTCGTTGGGGCAGGCGCGGCGTTTCTGGATGCCGATCTTGATAGCGATCTTGACCTCTATGTGGCCAATTATGTGGATTTCAACTTCGAAAATCATGTCATGCACTTTCGCGATGGCTACCCGGAGTATGCGGGGCCGCGGGACTATCGGCCGGTGCCGGATTTCCTCTATTTCAATAATGGGGACGGCACTTTCACCGATGCTAGCGAGGTTTCCGGCGTAGGCTTGGTCGCCGGCACGGGCATGGGGCTAGTGGCTGCCGATTATGACAACGACGGGGATACCGACGTCTTCGTGCTCAACGACGTGGCTCAGAATTTCCTCTTTCGCAATGATGGCACGGGCCGATTTGAGGAGGTTGCCGTCACCACCGGTGCGGCTTACAACGGCTACGGCGATGAGCTGGGAAGCATGGGGATCGATTGCGGCGATTATGACGGCGACGGTTGGCTCGATTTCTTCATGACCTCTTATCAGAACGAGTTTCCCGTGCTTTACCGAAATTTGGGTAACGGGCTTTTGGAAGATGTCACGGCGGTAACCGGCGCCGGGTCAGGGTGCTATGCACAGGTCAATTGGGGAACGGGCCTGGTCGATCTGGATAACGACGGCGATCTGGATTTATTCGTGGCCTGCGGGCATCTTCAGGATAAGATTGATTTTTACGATCAAAGCACTTCGTATTGTGCCCGGAATGTGGTGCTGATGAATACCGGAAATGGCAAATTCGTCAATATTTCCGATCGGTGTGGTGATGGCTTAGCGGTGCGCTTAAGTAGTCGCGGAGCCGCCTTCTGCGATCTTGATGGCGACGGAGATAGCGATATTGTAGTCCTCAATTCGCGACGGGAACCTACGATTATCAGGAACGATTCCCCGGGAGGACATTGGATTCGTATCAAGCTGCTGGGGACCCGAAGCAATCGCGACGGTGTTGGAGCGCGGGTTGCCGTGACTGCCGGCGGAAAAGTCCAGGTGGCGCAAGTCCACAGCGGCCGCGGATATCAAAGTCATTGGGGGCTGATTTTGCCGTTCGGATTGGCCGCAGTCCGCCGCCTGGAGCGGCTCGAAATTCGCTGGCCCGGGGGCCAGACTCAAGAATGGCGGGACCTTGAGGCCGACCAGTCGGTCATGGTGATCGAAGGGCTTCCCGGCTGGCTCAGCCTGCCGAAAAGCCACCACAGTCCATGACCGCGGATCCGGCCCTGCCGGAGTGAAGATCTTTGCAAGGATTTGCAAGGATAGGGCGCGCCCTGTCGGGCTCGGGCAAAAAAGCTTGCCATTTCGCCGCTTGGTTCTTCGGAAAATCACGGAAGTTCTCGGAAGATTAGGGAAGTTTTTGGAAAATTACGCAAGTTTCTTGTTTTTTCGAAATCAAGGAATTTTCGCCTTCGGCGGATTTTGCCCCCCGGCTACCCCGCTCGCAAGTCGCGCGGGTGGCGACGAAGTGATTCCGCAGGTCTTCGAGACCTGTCGGCCGGTTTGCCGGGGTTATTGGGGAGTGGCATGCGCGATCGTTGAACTTTAAGTTTTCCTCCGGCTTGCCGAGTTGCCCTCCCGGTTGCCGGCGTCCCTCCCGGAGAATTGACCCCCGGGCGGAGGAGATATTTGTTTTAGCGATCTGGGAATAGAACCGAACCGTGTAAGCGAAGATTTACCATGGGCTGTGAAGCGAAAGTTTCCCGGATAATTTCAGGCGAAGGCTTTCCCGATAAAGCGTTTTCATGAGGAGTGGATTTTTGCTGCGTTTTTTCCAAGGCAAATATTGGGTGTGGCTTGCGGTAGGACTACTGGTGGTTGTGCTGGCCGCCGGAGCTTGGTTACTTGTTCCCCAGAAACACACGGGGGGTTCTGCCCGGCAAAACACAGGCAACCTTCGCGTGAAGCCTCCGGCGCCGGATTCCAGCCCTTCTGACGTCTTGCCCGATACGGCTGGGCTACACCACTGCTCGATCCGCCTGCACGATGTATCGGCCGAGAGCGGGATTGATTTCGTGCATACCGACGGCAGTAGCGGCCGGCATTACATCATCGAAGCCATGAGTGCCGGTTTGGCGATCTTCGATTACGACGGCGACGGTCGAGAGGACATTTATTTCCTAAACGGGGCCCCCTTGCTGGGAACGGAGGTGGACTCACCGCCCCGGAATGCCCTTTATCGCAATCTAGGGAGTTTTCGCTTCGAAAATGTGTCGGGAGTTTCCGGAAGTGACGACTTGGGGTTTGGTCTCGGGGTAACCGCGGGGGATTACAACCAGGACGGATTCGTGGATATCTATTTGAATAACTCCGGTCCGAATGTGCTTTTGCGGAACAATGGGGACGGAACCTTTTCGGATGTAACGGTCGAAGCCGGCGTGGACAACGGCGACAAGGTGGGGGCAGGAGCCTCGTTTTTGGACATCGATAACGACGGCGACCTCGATCTTTACGTGGCTAATTACTTGGTCTTTCGTTACGAATTACATGTAGTGCGATTTACGGCGGGCTATCCCACTTATCCCTCTCCCCGAGATTATCGCCCGGTGCCCGACACCTTATATCGCAACGAAGGAGATGGCACCTTTAAAGACATCAGCGAGCCTTCGGGCGTGGGTCGTTGTGCGGGAACAGGGATGGGAATTGTCGCTGCCGACTATGACGCGGATGGCGATACGGATGTATTCGTCTGTAACGACGTGGCGCAAAATTTTCTTTTCATCAATTACGGCACAGGAAACTTCGAGGAGATGGGGCTACTGCTCGGGGCAGCTTACAACTGCTTCGGCGACGAGAATGCCAGCATGGGGGTCGATTGCGGCGATTATGACAACGACGGTCGGCTCGATTTCATGATGACCTCGTACCAAGGCGAACTCCCTGTGCTGTACCGCAATATGGGGGATGGACGCCTGGAGGATGTGACGGCGGCAACCGGGGCAGGCACCGGCGTTTTTCAGCATGTCAATTGGGGTGTTGGTCTTGTCGATTTTGACAACGATGGCCACCGGGATATCTTCATCGCCAATGGTCATACCGAAGATAACGTGGATTATTTCGATCAAACCACCTCCTACAAGGCCCGGAATACGCTTCTGTGGAACTTAGGCACGGGGCGATTCCAAGAGGTCTCGCGGCTCTGCGGCGACGGTCTTCAGCCGGTTCATGCGAGTCGGGGTGCGGCTTTCGAGGACTTGGACGACGACGGTGATGTGGATGTTGCCGTGCTCAATTCGCGCGAAAAGCCGACCATCCTTCGAAACGATACCCCCCCGGTTCACCGCTGGCTAAAGGTGCACTTGCGGGGCGTTCGGCAAAACCGCTTTGGCGTGGGAGCCCAGGTGCGCGTCCACGCCGGCAAGGAGAGCTGGGTTGCCGAAGTTCATAGTGGCCGCGGTTATCAAAGCCATTGGGGGCTACGTCTGCACTTTGGGTTGGGAAAGCACAAGGAAGTGGATCGGCTCGTAGTTCGCTGGCTGGGCGGAAAGATTCAAGAGCTCGGCAGGGTCCCTACGAATCAAACCATCGTCATCACCGAGGATCACGACGCCTGGGAGGTGCTCCAGCCGCACGATCGTCCGGTGGCGGAAAGGCAAGACATGCTCGGAAGGTGACGAAAAAGCAAAATAAGCTTCTACATCACGAGGTGGGAAAGCTCGGGGAACGGCACAAGTGGAAGCAAGGGCTAATGCAACAAGTTTAGAAAAATCAAGCTGCGGAGGCGGCATCCGGGGATCGAGTGTTGGGTCTTTGGGGACCGCTGGGGCGGCGGAAAACCGAAGACGATGCAGGGTAAAGCGGGCAGATCGTGATAGCTACCTTTCGATCTTACTCTGTTGCTCTTTCAATCAAATCAAGAGGGCGTGTATCGCTTCGGAGGAGGCCGCCATCAGACGGCTCCACAGTCGGACCGAAATTGCGGCAGCTGTTGGGATAGAACCATTCCGGAAAATCGTCGTCACATCAGGTGCGAAATTCTAAAATCTATCGGTTGCGCAAGTCTAAAATCCATGGGGGATTTGTTCGGCTTTTCTCCGGCTTTTCTCGAGCGGTGAGCGGCTCGCAGCGGCTTGCGACCGCAGAGTACGGCACAGGTTTTTTAAAGCTTCAGGTCATTGTAACTTTCCTATTGTGCTAGCTGCCGATACTATTAAAATCAGTGCTGCAATTCTTTTGACGGCAGAAAAATAGTAGCGGGTCGTCGATCAATTTCCGGCCGGGGGTGGAAAGCGGCTGCTCAAAATCGTCCCGGTTGTATTTTGGCCCTGATTACCAGGGCAAACTAGTCGGCGTAACTCGCGACTTCGAATAATCGGTTTCCGCGATTTGACCTGCCAAACGGGGGCGACTTGCCTGCGAGGGGCGCCTGCAAATGTGCAAACCGATTTTCGCCCAGAGGGATTTCTGGACGATTAGAAACAATTAAAGACGAGTGGCTTTTTTTATTTGGGGTGGGAGAGACTCCGGATGCTCCAAATCGAACAGGAAATTCAGCGCTGGACCACGGCTGACGCGGCGGAGTTGTACGAGGTAGCTAACTGGGGCAAGAGCTATTTCTCTGTCAGCCCGGAAGGGCACGTGTTGGTTCACCCCACGAAAGAGCCAGATCGTTACATCGATCTGAAGCGATTGGTAGACCGTCTACACATCCGCGGCATTCAGTCCCCGGTTTTGATCCGCTTCGGGGATATCGTCAAGCACCGGCTGGGGGAAATACAGCGGGCATTCCGCACAGCGATGGAGGAGCACACCTACCGGGGTGAATACCAGTTGATTTACCCGATTAAGGTCAATCAGCAGCGGCAGGTCGTCGAGGAGATCCTTCAATACGGTCGACCGTACCGATTTGGCCTTGAAGCCGGGAGCAAGCCGGAGCTCGTAGCGGTCATTGCGTTGGCTACGAACGATATTCCCATTGTCTGCAACGGGTTTAAGGACGACCGATTCATCGAAATGGCCATGCTGGCTCGGAAAATCGGTCGGCAAATCTTCGTGGTGGTCGAAAAATTTACGGAACTTGAGCTCATCATCCATTATGCGCGTGAATTAGGCGTTCAACCGTTGATCGGTATTCGTGCAAAATTGGCGGCGACGGGGGCGGGCAAGTGGCAAAGTTCCACCGGTTACCGATCGAAATTCGGCCTGACCACCACAGAGGTTTTGAGGGCCATTGAGCTCCTCAAGGATAACGGGCTTGCGGACTGCCTGAAGTTACTCCATTTTCACTTAGGAAGTCAGATTACTAATATTCGCCATATCAAGAACGCTTTAACTGAAGCAGCAAGAATTTACGTCGATTTGGTGCGGCACGGGGCCGGTTTGGAGATCTTGGATGTCGGCGGCGGTTTGGGGGTCGATTACGACGGATCTCAAACGAATTTTGAGTCCAGCGTCAATTACACGCTCCAAGAGTACGCAAACGACGTCGTGTATCACATTCAGCAAGTGTGTGATGAGGCTGAGATTCCCCACCCGACGATCTTTTCGGAAAGCGGTCGCGCAACGGTCGCCTACCACAGCGTGCTGGTTTTTAATGTCCTGGGAGTTTCCGATCGGGGTGAGAACAACATTCCGGCGACTCTTGAGCCGGATGTTGAAGCCCCGGTAGCGGAATTACTCGACACTTATCATCGATTGAGCTTGCGGAACATGCTCGAATGTTACCATGACGCTATGGAGCTGCTTGACCGTGCCATGGGTCAATTCGGAAGCGGCTACCTGCCTCTGGAGCAGCGGAGCATCGCCGAACGGATCTTCTGGGCCATTTGCCGGAAGATTGATCACCTTGCGCATCAGCTTGATTATGTTCCGGAAGAGTTGGAGGGTCTGGAGGCCCTTTTGGCCGAGACCTACTTTTGCAATTTTTCGCTGTTTCAGTCTATGCCCGACAGTTGGGCCATCAAACAGCTCTTCCCGATCATGCCGATTCATCGCCTGAACGAACGCCCGACGCATCGGGCAGTGTTGGCCGACATTACCTGCGATTCCGACGGCAAAATTGCCCGATTCATCGATCGCCGGGATGTGAAAAGGACCCTTCCGCTCCATGATTTTGACGGCCGGCCCTATTATTTGGGGGCTTTTTTGGTGGGGGCTTATCAGGAAATCTTGGGCGATTTGCACAACCTGTTTGGCGACACAAATGCTGTGCATATCTCGCTGGACGATGACGGCGAAGTGCTCGTCGAGGCCGTGATTAAAGGAGATACCGTCCGGGAGGTCTTGCACTACGTGCAGTTTGATTCCCAGGATCTCTACAGCCGCCTGAGGAGTGATGTCGAGCGTGCCATTCGAGCCGGGAGCGTCGATGACCGGCAAGCGGGTCGCCTGCTGCGATTCTACGAGGCGGCTTTGGACGGCTACACCTATCTGGAACTGGGCCACCCGCAATAGCCGAGCTGCGGTAGCTTGGATGAGCCGTGGTTCCCTCGCAGCTAGCACCGATTTCCCGCGTTCCCGCGTCCGGGCTCCTCGAACCAGTTGCACGAGGGCCGGATTTCTCGCAGTCCTTAAGCGGCAGTTCGTAACTTTCCCAAAGGGCGCGCCGGCCGTCGTTCTCGGGCGGAAGGGGCCGGGTGAAGAACGTTTCGGAATGCTCAGTAACAGGTAGGCTCAAGGGAGCGGCAGATCGACGTATGAATGGGCGTGGGACGCAAAGTGTAGGATCGATTTGCCGAGAATTCTCTGTCGGACAATTCGCTCGCAATTGTCGGGCATGCCTGTTACCCGGTCTCATTCCCCTTTGTAGAGCGTTCCTATAATTGCCCCCTTCGCAAGTCCCTTGAGGAATCCTTCGCCTTTTCCTTCCACGCTGGGCAAGTCGACCCCGGGCGTATAACCCCTAAAGGCCTTCTCGCGATGATCGGCGTAGCTTTTGTTCCACATGAATTAAGGCGAGCTTTCCGAAATAATCCAATTGTTGGATTTCTGAGCCGGGAAGCTTTTCATACCGCGATAGAGGTTTTTCGAAATACTGTCGTGCTCGATCGAGGTGTTTTCCGGGTGCAGGATTTTCGCCACCACCTGGGCCGAAAACACGCATCAAATGTAGGTGGCCCAATCCTCCCCAACAATCCGCGTAAATCGCATCGAAGAGCGGATCTTGAGGAAGAGCCCTGATTCTTTAACAAGTCTTGCGGAGTGTTTCGTACGCTTTATTCCACGCATCTTCCGCTCCTGTGGCTAAGAATTCTTCCGAATCAAGTAACGCTTCGGTTTGATTGCACCGCGTCTCTGCCAGGGCTTGGCGGGAAATGCTTTCCGCGGTCTTTAGATTCTTTGCGGCGAGGGCGGCTCCTGGTCTGATTTCCTTTCCTGAGGGAACCTTTCCTCCGTAAGGGAACCTCCGTGAAGGTTTGAGATGGAAAGCAGAAAAGTTATTAAAAGCAGAAAAGCTATTATGTTACATTCCCGCCGCGACCCCACGGCCCAGATAATCGCGGGTATCCTGCCGACCGGCACCGTAGGCAATACCGATCAACCCCACGGAGGTATCCTGGCCAAACTTGGTGTTCAGGAAGGCATGCGAGGAGCCGGTGAGTGGGACTTCCATGCCGAGACCACCTGCGGCACTATCTTCCCAGCTCCCGCTTTGGCCGGTGACCGCGAAGATTCCGAATCTTTGGCGGATATTAGGACCCACAAAGCTCTGGGCCATGGAGGACATTTCCCGGCCACCGAGGGGCACCACCTGCGCCCGAAATCACAATCGTCCTGCCGGAGGGTGACCTCGTGGAGAACCTTTCCTGGCCATCGAGGGGCGCGCGGGAGCTAAAGCAGCCGGGCGAAAGATCCGGCTCATTCCGCAGGAAAGTAAGCGAGGTAGGGAGGGGAGTGGGCCCGCAAGGCAGCCTCCTATATCTAACATTATTTTGTTCATCACACGGCTTCTATTTACGGCTTCTATTTATCACTCGGCTTCCTGAGGAAACAAAGCGACCTCGTGCAGGCGGGCTTGGAGCAAAATGCGATTTCACGGCAGGGGGGTTTGAGCAATCCGTATCCGGCATAATTGGTCATTCTTTGGGCAGGATGGTGGGTTGGGCCTTCCGCGTGCGGGTTCATTTTGCACCCATGGTGATCCCCCGCCTTTTTTACGTTCACCCTTACGCGTGTTGGTTAATCCTCAGCAATGGGCTTTGCGGGGCCGGTTGTGGGCGTTTACCCTTACGCGTGTTCGTTAAACTGGCGCAGCCGAGGGGCATGCAGCCGAGGGTCGCGTGGTACCCTAACGTCTTTCCACCCGAGGCGGGCGCATATCTTCCCATTTTATTCATGCCATTAGATTAGGTTGTTTCGACAAGCAGTTTTTCTAATCACCTCGTCCTAAAATAGCATTCAGGTTATCAACGACCTAATCATTTAACAGGTAGTCATGGCCGATGCGAGAGCCTAGAGTGCTCGGTATCCTCGGCATTAGCCCCTCGAAGGCTCTTTCCCAGGTAAAAAGCTTAATCTAGAGAATCTAATGTAACAGAAAGCTCGTGGATATCTCGTTCTACAAGGCCGTAAAGATTATTGCTATTATCAAGTGGATAGTGTTTAGTTGCCAAATCGATCCCCACCGCAGCGTCCCCTGGCCTAGCAACTTATCGCAAGCTGGTTAACCTTATGATTGCGTACGAAAGAATGGCAGATGTGTCTAGGGAGGAACGCAGCGGCGTTCGGCGGGACTGCCGGGGCTTCTCACTCCGGGGAGGAAGTCGAAGCACATAAGAGCGGTGAATCCGGAGGAATGCCGACGAGGTCAATCGGCAATTAAGCGAACGCGGTCAAAAGGGGAATATCACGGTTAAGCGGCTCAAATACTGGTACTGGGGTCGCAAACTCACGCACAGCGAAGCGAGTAAAACTTGAGATATTCGCTCGGAGCATTGGTGTGGAGGAAAGTGCGGACGCGCGTCTGCTTCGGGCGTTAGTTGGGGAGAAAGAAATTTGCTGGTTGGGCCGATCTTTTGGCGAGAGGTAGCGGTTGCTCCGCGGCGTCCTCGCTTCTTTTGGGTTAGGTCGCTTTACGGGCTTGCACTGGTGCTTTTGATGAGCACCGCATGGCTTGTCTTAACGGGCAATCAGGTCGTGCGGGACTTGGGCGACCTTGCGCGTTTCGGGGCGCTCCTTTTTCAACTCTTGGCCCCTTTGCAATTAGCGGTCGCCTGTTTCTTTTCCGCACTTTTTTCGGCTAGTTCGGTGGCGCAGGAAAAGGATCGCAAGACGCTCGATTTGCTCCTGATGACCCGGCTAAGCAACGTCGAGCTTGTCTTGGGGAAGCTGTGTGCCAGCCTCCTCCATATATTAGTGCTGCTGGCCGCCAGTGTACCGCTGTTTGCCCTGATTACGCTTTTTGGCGGGGTTTCCCTGGGTCAAGTGTGGCGGGTGATGATCGTCACGGCCGCCAGCGTACTTCTGTGTGGTACGGTGGGCTCTACGGTGGCCTTTTGGCGGGAGAAAACGTTTCAGGCCCTGGCGGTGACTGCCCTGATTCTAGTGGTTTGGTTAGGACTGGGCGAGGCACTTGCACGTGGGCTTTTCGGCAGTCAAATCGCAGGGTGGTCCAGCCTTACTTTGGCCCGGGCCATTAGTCCGTGGCAAGCGGTATTGGCTGCGGCCCAGACTTTCTTCGTGGATGAGCCGGGCTTGGGCTGGATTGAGTCCCCGATATGGGTGTTCGTGTTGGTGGCGTTGGGTGCGTCGGTCGTACTGAACCTAGTGGCCATTGGCTTGGTCCGGCGATGGACCCAGGCGGTAGATACTAAGACTCGCGAGTGGGAAGAGGAAGGAGCTGCATCCCAGGAAGTGGCTTTTGCGGCAAGAATGGGGCAATCAAACCCGGCAATTACCGGAGGTGGAGTAAGGACGGAACAACGAACCGGCGGTTCGGTTCCCACTCCCGCCGCGTCGTCAAGCAATCCGGTGGATTTGATAGAGGCTTCCCCGCAGATCGGTGTGCCAGGGCATGCCGGTGCAAGCGCGGAGGCAGCTTCCACGGCACTCTCGGTGGCGGCGCTTGCCGGGGGGCAAATCTCCGGGCGGCGACATTGGCGATGGTGGCCTCGGCGGGGCGGCAGCTCCAGTCGCATCCGGCATGTTTGGAATAACCCGGTGATATGGCGTGAGATTTGTACCCGGGCCTACGGGCGGCGGACGCTGCTGATTCGCGCCGTCTACTACATCATCTTCGCCTGCACGGTGTGGTTAATCCACAGTCTGGCGAGCATGGGCAGCCTTTCGGCTGAGGGGGTCGGCGGCCTTGCGCTGGTGGCCTTTTTCTTCCTAAGTCTGGTCCTTGTGAACATTCAGGCGGTTAGTTCCCTAATTGCGGAACGCGATGGGCGGACTTTGGACCTCCTCCTCGTCACAGATCTTACACCAAAAGAATTCGTTTACGGTAAGCTGGGCGGAACTTTCTATAACGCGAAGGAAATGGTGCTATTCCCCCTTGCACTGTGCTGGTATCTGTGGTTTGTTGGGGGAATTACACTACTACAGTTTATCTATCTAGTGGTGGGGCTGATCGTTTTGTTCCAGTTCGTGGCGATGCTAGGGATCCATGTGGGCATGATTTACGCGACCACCCGGGGGGCTATCGCTACGAGCTTGGGAACCGTGTTTTTCCTTTTTGTGGGAGTGGCGACTTGCATTCGCATGATGATTGCCTTTAGTGGTCGGTTTGAAGCCCAGCTCCCATTCCTCGGACTGATTATTTTCGGTGGAGCGGCCCTTTATTTGGCCCTTGGGGTGAGAAACCCGTCAACGGCGATCGGCCTGGCTTCGTTTGCTTGTCCGCTGCTGACCTTCTACGCCATTACCAGCTTCTTCCTTCATCAGCCGCATTTAGTGTTCGTGGCTATCGTCGGCGCGTATGGGTTCGCTACCCTCGCGATGCTGATCCCGGCGATCGATGAATTTGACGTGGTCACAGGCCGAACTACGGTGGAGGAGTAAGGTAAATACCCCAGTTAACGATGCTAATGCGGCGGAGTATAGGCTAAGTGATGATCGCGATTACGCGAGAGAAATCGCAGTGTCAATTCGCGGGTTCCCGCCGGTATTTGGGAGCGGCAGTCAATTTACAGCTTTGCCCCTGCCTGCATTGGGGCTCGATGTGCTGGGGGGCTTTGGCGGATATAACTCTCGGGGCTTGAGAGCAGGATGTCGCAGGGACTTCCGGCGATTTTGACGTCACCAGCCGAATTTTCGCCGATTTTTTTTGGTAAGATTCCGGCTATTGAGGTGGCGAGAAGGGGAGGGAAATGTCGTAATTGAAAGGAGCTGAGCTTTCGCTTAATTCCGCTTGATAGTAAGCTATCGGGCGGAGGAACTTCGAAAGCGTTAAATTGCATCGGTTGATTTATCCTTTTGGGTCGAGGAATCGCGACTTTCCGTGGAGGAATTCAGTTTTCCTGTGTTTTGGCTGGTGGCCATGGCATTTTGCGCCATGGGGTCGGCCTTCTTTTCTTTGTGCGAGAGTGCCCTTTTCAGTCTGGATCAAAGGCAACGGGAGGAGCTAGGGCGCGGTAGCCGGGCGCAGCGGCTCAGCGGACAATTGCTGGAGAATCCTGAGCGGCTCCTTTCTGCGATTCTTTTTTGCAATTTGGTGTTCAATGTCACCTATTTTGCGACCAGCTCGCTGATCAGCTTTCAGATGGAGGAACGTGGCCGGTCGGCCGAGGCGGTCAGCGTGGCTTTAGGGGCATTGGTGGGGCTAATCGTCCTCTGTGAAATGTTGCCCAAGAGTGTCGCAGTTTTGTGCCCGAAGTTCTGGACGGGATGGGTGGCTTATCCACTGGCTTTGAGTGTCGGATTGGTGGAAAAGTTTGTGCCGCTTCTCGTGATGGTGACCCAGGCCTCCATCCGAGTGTTTTGGCCCCGTTTCGAATCAGAGGCCTACCTCCAGGTCGAGGATTTGAGAAGGGTGGTCGAATGGACACGCAGTCATCGGCTTCTTCTCTCCCAGGAGCAAGCGGCACTCGAGAGCCTTGTCCAATTGTCCGAAATTCGGGCGGATGAATTAATGCGTCCGCGCCGGCGATTGCGAAGTTTTCGTCCACCGGTGTATTGGGCCGATCTGCACGGCCAAGAGCCCGAGGATGGGCTGGTGGTGATTACCGAGCGTGATAGCGACGAGCTGGCGGGCGTGGTTTCCTTGGAAAATCGGTGGCCGAAACCTGAAGAGCCTTTGGAGCGTTGGGCGGAACCGCTGGTCTTTGTGCCCTGGTGTGCCACGGCTGCGCAAGTGCTTCAGCAACTTTTAGAGCAAAAGCATCCTGCTGCGGCCGTGGTCAATGAATATGGCGAAACCATCGGGCTGTTGACTCGCGTGGAACTTTTGAAAGTGGCCCTGGCATCCGGGCTGACGCGCCGAGATCGGCCAAGCGGCGGAATTCTGATCCGTCAAACAGGGCCGGAGACATGGCAGGTGGCCGGGACAGCCAGCGTTCGTCGGGTGGCACGGCTTTTTGCCGTAACGCCGCCCCCGACCAAAGCGGTGACCCTCTCAGGACTTTTCCAAGAGCTATTGGGGCGATTTCCCCAAGTGGGAGACGCCTGCGACTGGGGGCCTTTCAAGATGAAGGTCATTGATGCTCCCGATCGCGGCGACCTCCTGGTGGAGTTCCGCTATGTCGGCGACGAGGCGCACGGGCGGTTGAACGATTGAGGACCAAGGCTCTTTCCGGCATGGGTACGGTGGAATGCTGGTAGTTGCGGTCGTTACGATCGTACTGGGATTTTTTCTCAGTGGGGTTTTTAGCGGTTCGGAAACGGGCTTCTATCGGGCGACGCGATTGCGTCTAGTGCTCGAGGCGGCTCGGGGGGATTGGTTTTCGCGCGCTTTGGTTTGGTTAAGCAATCATCCCTCACTTTTCGTGGCCACCGTCCTTGTCGGGAACAACTTGGCCAACTATATGGTCTCCGCGGGTGTTATTGGTTTGACTTCCATCATGGTAGAAAGCGTCTCCGGCTTTTGGGGGGTGGTGGGGTCGATCCTAATGACGCCGATGCTTTTCGTATATGGAGAGCTCTTGCCGAAGACGCTCTTTCTTCAAGCCCCCAACCGGCTGCTCCGCGGGGTGTCGCCGATTTTCCTGACATGCCTCGTGCTATTTTCTCCGATCACGACGGTGCTCTGGGCAATCAATCGGTTGACCGGCTGGTTGGTGGGAATACCCACGGAGACGTTGCGTCCGACCATTGCCCGGCGGGAATTACAGCGGATCATGGAAGAGGGGCGGGTTTCCGGGGTACTTCAGCCCGTTCAGCAGCTCCTGGCCCAGAAGGTCTTCGACGTGGCGGGGCGCCCTGTTCGGCATGTCATGAAGCCTTTGGATTGGCTTCCTTGGGTAGGGGCGGCGACGACGGCAAATGGAGCCCTGGAGGTGGCGGACCTTCAGCGCGCCCCGCTGGTTTTGCTGGGCGAACTCCCCACAAAGGTAGTCGGTTATCTCACCCTTGCAGAGCTGCGAATGGCCGGGGGCGAGGAGCGGTTATCGCCGAGAAAACCTCTGCTAATACCGCAGTCCATGACGCACTTGGAAGCCTTGGTTGAGTTGTTAAGGGAGGGCGAGATTCTCGCAATTGTGGTAGATCCAGTGGGGAAGCCGCTTGGGCTCGTGACTCGGGACCAATTGTTGGCGGAGATTTTATACGAATACTGATGGTATTCTCGCGGCACATCTCGAGGTGAAGGCGAATTTCGGGGATTGGAAATCCCGCAAGCTGACGAAACCTTGTTACCGCTCAAGATTTTTTTTCGTGGGGCTCGGTTGCCCCAAAATCATGCAAAAGTGGCTTCGGGGTGAAACTTCAAGAATTGCACGTAATTTGCAATAGGTAAGTACTCTTATCTTACTAAGCAACATATATTAGGGTATATTTAGGAAATGACACTCATGACATTTCTGTATCGATCGCGTGAGTTGCTGCATGTGATCTCATCGGTTTTGATCGATTTTTTATTATCGAAGCCTCCTTCCCATAAGAGCTCATCAGTTGTCTCTCACACTAATCCGATCGATTAAATGTTTCTGCGAACTGTAAATAAGTTTTCCTAATACAAGCCTATGCGAAGAGTTTTTGTCTCTGTGGCATCTCTTCTTTAGCCCCAAGTCACGTCTGGTCAGAAAACGTTTTGCGGCCGGTGGTGGCCGCCGGTTGCGAACGCACAACTCTCTGATTAGAATGTGAACTGTCGACAAAGTTCGTAACCCCACCTTTGTCTCGCCTCAAAGTGTGGGGCCCCGCCAGGACTAAGACTGATTTCCACGTGCTTGATAAGTCTCCACCCTCAGATTTGCTCTGTTTGGCGAGTGAAACGGGAAAACGGCGCCCGCGGAACCGGTAAATACCACATACATTATCAGTGCTGTAGGTGTAGTAGCATTTTTCCCGCTGGGAATTCCGAGGTTTTGGCATCCCTAATTACCTTAACTCAGGTGGATGTTAGGGAGTAACCGCCCTTAAATAGCTACCCGTTGCAAAGATAGCTACGCATTGCAAGTAGCTGTTAAATTACAAGAAGCCGTTAGATGAAGAGTTGTGATTTTTGAGATCCGCGAGAGATCATCGATCTCCTGCGGCGATAGGGGCACGACAGGCCGCGAAGGCAACTTCCGTAGTCTGGCTACAGTCATCCGCGTTTATGGGCCTAAGAGTTTGATGGTTTGGCGGATCAAGGAGTGCTCTTTGTAATCCAGGCGGATTCCCAGCGCTGCCTGCTTTTTTCTATATGGAGCGATTACAAGAGCTCGTTCTGTCAATTAGTTTGGTCGATTTGCGGGTAGTTTGGTCGATTTGCGGGGTTCTAGGCGAGCAATTCGATTTGAGCCCGTTGCCCGGGGAGAGTTTCGAATGAGCTTCGCGTAGCCAAATAATCCATCAACTTGCGAAATGAGCCGACTCCAAGCGCGCAAGTCCGAAATGTGCCGGCAACACTAAGTGTACATCTGCAAAATACACCGACTGTAAGCGTACAAAGATTCGGGAAGGGGGCCCACCAAATCTCTGGGGGTGACTCGGCCGATAGGAATTGGGTGGTTTCGGTGCCTGCAAGCTGAGAGGAGGTCAGGTTCGCGGTTTGAGACGGATCCGCACAGGCCAGGGGAACATGCGATTGACCTCAATGTTACTGCCCCGAAGTACCGCAACCCCCGTGGTGATCACTACGGTAAGCGTTGGAGGTATGTCCCGTGAGCACAGCAGCGGATCTTAAGGCCCTCACCGTCAAGCAGTTAGCGCAGATGGCTAAATGCCGGGGCATTCCCGGCTGGCATTCAATGCGGAAAGAAGAGTTGATCAAGGCTCTACTGAAGGTTCTTCGGGCGGAAAGCAAGCGTCTTAAGGTTCAATCCAGCAATCGCTTAACCCGAAACAGCGTCGGGCTTTCTCCTCCGACTACCAAACCCTCAATGGTAAAAAGGAATGGTTCGCAAAACGGCAAAAAAGCCGGATTGAGTACAAAACAGCGGAGGGTGGATGAATCTGGCGGTACCCCCTGGCCGGTGGCGGCGGGGGCTCAACCGGTCGCTGACCCAAAGAACCTTGCCTCCAATCACGATAACGGTCGGCCGGTGGTTGACCGCATTGTTTTGATGGTCCGCGACCCTTATTGGCTGCATGCGTTTTGGGAACTTAATCGGCAGACCATCGAGCGTGCTCGGGTGGCTTTGGGTCAGCATTGGCATTTGGCACGGCCTATTCTGCGGCTCATTGAAATTGATCCGGAGGCTACCGGCTCAGCCGACCGCCGGGTGGTTCGCGATATCGAAATCCATGGGGCGGTTAGCAATTGGTACATCGACGTTACGGACCCGCCGCGGACTCTTCAGGTGGATATCGGGTACCTAGGCCCCGGAAATAAATTTTTGTGCTTGGCCCGCAGCAATGTGGTGACAACCCGACCGGGTACCGCAAGCCATTGGTGGCCTGCGATGCCCGGCTCGTCCGGGCCTGCACACCATTTGGCCGAGTGGGACCGGGTCTTCGCCTTGAGTACCGGCGAGGAGGTTGGGCCGGACCAGAATGCCCTCCGCGAGTTCTTGGAAGACCATTTGGATCAGCCTCTTGGCGGTGGCCTGTGGGGGCGATTCGGCGCGGGCGCCCAGGGTGACGATGCTCAGGGCGATTTGCCCCTGGAAATCGACGCGGAGCTCGTGGTTTATGGATTCACAGTGCCGGGGGCTCGCGTTACGGTGAGGGGCGAGCCGGTGGAAGTTCGCCCTGACGGCACTTTTACGGTGCGGTACGGCTTTCCCGATCGCCGCCAGGTACTGCCGGTGGTAGCTAGCAGTCGCGACGGCAGCCAACAACGGACCATCTTGTTGGCGGTTGAGCGCAACACCAAGGTGATGGAACCGGTCCTTCGCGAAGCCGAAGTCACGTGATAGGTGTTGCCCCGGCTCATCTGGCTACACAGGTGATCAATTTCGTGTGCGGATTATTCTATAGATCAGTGCTTACCGGTCGTTGATTTGTTGCTTTTGTTTGATTTAGGATCTCGCCCGGAGCTGCGTGCCAACGGTTATTCCCGCCTCCAACGCTCCTTGAGAATACTCTTTCTCCCGCAGCCCCGCGAATTGCCTGATTTATCCGATAGTTCCCACCAATCGCCTAATCGACGTATTGATCCCGGGGTACCACGGCCGGCAAGCTCGGGCCTAAGCGGTTCCCTCGCGCATCGTAGCTGGCCTGATAGCTTCCGTGGTACTCCACCCGGAAAAGCGGAGCGTTGCGGGCTTCGTTTTTCCGAGGGTTAGGCTGGGATACATCCATCAGGGTGTCCGAAGCGATTCGCTGGGGATTACCGACCTCGGGGGCTGAGGCGTTTGCCGTCGGTAGACTCGGCTTATCGGGGAGGGATTGCTCAAACTGTTGCGCCTGAGGGTCCCTCCAGTCTGCATTGACTTGGACAGCTTCGATCGAGCCCGGCGGAGCGGGTGTCTCGTCTTCAGCCGTTTGTTCGCTCAAAGCGCGAAGGGGAGCTGCCGTCTCGTCGGATGCTAGCGCACTTATCGGCGGAGCGATCGGATCGACGGGGACCTCGGTTTCGACGGGCTCGGGAATCAAGCTCAAAATGACGCTTTCCGACCGCTCCGGCACCAATTGCTCTTCGGGCAAATCGGGGCATGAATGAAGCTCTCGTTCCTCTTCGAAAAGTTGATTTTCACCATCGGGCTCCGATTCTTCGACGGTTGATCGATCGGCGTCAAACTCCTGAAGCCGCGTGACCCGCGGTGAAGGCTTTGTCGGAGAATGACGGGTTTTTTCGCGCCGAATTGGTCGGATGAGCCGCCGCTTGTGGTTACCGTGTACCTCCGCGGGCAAGGGACTTTCAGGCAGTTCAATAAGTGGCACCTCGTACCGCCGGAATTGCCGAACAATATGCGAGTGACAGGTGAATAGGAGGATTTGCTGTCCACTTTCGGCGAAGCGGACCAGAAGCTCCGCGCCCGCGGCAGTCCGGGATGCGTCGAAATTGACGAGCACATCGTCCAGAACCAGGGGAAGTTCTACACCCCGTTTACGGAAAAGGGAAACCAGCGCAAGACGCAAAGTGATGAACAATTGGTCCCGCAGGCCCTGAGAAAGCATCTCGATGGGCCAAACATCGCTGGCTGCATCCTCCAGCAGGAGCGTCTCCCCCTCCATGGGGGCGAAAACCCGACGGTAACGGCCGGCCGTCAGTTCGCCCAGCAATTCGGAGGCTGTTTGTAAGCATTCCGGCTGAAAGTGCGATTCGCAACGATTTCGGGCCTGAAGTAAGGCCTCTAGCGCCAGGTCAAGCGCGTACCACCGATCCGCCGCCTTGCGGAGAAGATACTCTGCTACACGAAGTCGCGCGCTGCGAGCTGAACTTTTCTCTTCTGCCAACAGATTCTCCCACTGCTGGTCCAACCGGCCCTTTTCCCGCAGGAGATTTTCCCGCTGCTGCCGATAAGCTTGGAGCTCGCTGGCCAAAACTTCGTGACGGGTTCGCAAGGATTCCACGCCACCGGTCGAAAGAAGTTCGCCCAACTCCTCCAGGCTCATCTCCTCCCGTAGGAGATTTCGCAGTTGTCCGAGCCGCTGCTGACGGCTGTGGAGGAGATTGGCTCGTTCGACGGACCGGCCCACCAACTCGCGCAGCTCTTGGGGGGATGCCACGTTATACTGCCTCAGGAGCCGTTGCAGGCTGCGGTGTGCCTGGCGCCATGTGCTTTTCGCTTTTTTAAGCCGCCGAAGAGTCAAGCGGCGTTCGGTGCGAAGCTCTGCCCGACGTTCACGCCGGTCCTCCAACAGTTGAAGATGCTCTTTGAGGGCTTGAATCCTTTCGGTTATGGAGCCGGTATCAACGAGATTTAGTCCCAGGAGTTCGGCTAGATGGTTCAGCCGACCGGTGGCCGCTTCTAGGGCACCGCGATGATATTCATACTGATCGGTTGCGGCTCTCTCCCGATGCTGAAGCTCCTGGAGGATCGATAGCTCGCGATAAACTTCCAGGAATTGCTCAGGTTGCAAAGCCTCGGGTAAGCCGGCCTGGCCGATCACCTTTTGCCAGAGAGCTTTGATCCGATTGAACTTTGCTTGTGCCGCCTGGGCCTGCTCGGCCAATCGCTCGGCTTCGGCGGCAGCGGCATCCTTTTCCGCTTCCAAAGGCACTAAGGCTTCTAGCCGCTCAAGCTCCTTTTCCGCCTGAGCCAGGGCTTGAGCGGTGGGGACGGCGTGCTGCGACAATTGCTGATCCATCGTGGCGATTTGCCGCTCAAGATCTGCAATTTGCTGCTGCACTTGAGCGAGTTGGTGTTGACAATTCACCAGCCGGCGGGCGGCCGAAAGCTCGAAAAGATATTTGACAATAACAGCTGATGCTAAGCCGATTCCCCCCGCAGCCAACAGCGGCCAGCTCCACAGACCGATCGTCCCCTGCGGCAAGAATACCGCCGCAATGACGCAAACGACCCCGGCAATAAAAATCCCTCCCAAGCCCAGCAGGATATGCATCGGTAAGCTTTGGGCTTCAAGCCAGCGGTGGCAATCTTCTTGAAGGGAACATTCGAGTTCCTGAAGTCGTTCGAGTCGCTGGCCGAGTTGAACCCGTTTTCTAAGTTGGGCCACTTCCTCGCCGAGTTGCCGAATCCGATCCGGTAGGCTCTTTGGATCCTCCGCCCCCAGAGCCTCGGCCATTTTTTGGTGAGTCACCTGGATCGTTTGCTCCTGGGCAGCCCAGCGCTCTTCGATCGTAGTCAGGCGTTTCGCCGCCAAAATTACCCGCCGCGCTCGGCGAGCACAACGCGCTAGGATTGCCGGCGATAGCCCAAGCAGCCGTTCCACGGCTCCCGCGTGAGGCCCGAGCAGGCGTTCGGCAGCTTGCCGTAGGGCGTGAGCGGAGCGATCCATCTCGCGTCTTGCCTCTGCCGTGCGCCGCTCCATTTCCAGAATTCCCCCGGATTCATCCAAAAAGGCTTCTACCCGGGGTAGAATCTGCCAATAATTCGCCGGTAGCGGGAGCGTGCGATATTCGTCTTCCAGTTGGCGAAGTCTTTCCTCGGTTTGCCGTTGGGATTGATGCGCTGGCTCGGTACGGTTGACGAGTTCATCAAGCTTCTCCAATAACCCGGGTTCCAATTCCGGCACCGGACCGAAGCCTTCAAGTGCGCGATCAATCTCCTGAAGCTCGTGCCAAAGCGGGGCAGCCGAAAGGGCCATCTCCAGTCGGCGGAGTTGGCTTTCCGCATCGTCGATTTGCCGGCCCCATGTTTCCAGCTCCGCATCGCAGCGGCGCCGGCTAGCCGCCAATTTCTCAGCTTCTTTCTGGGCGAAGATCGGTTTGCGAGCTTGTCCGCGGAGCTCACGCCACTGATGGAAAAGCTCGAGAAGCTCGCCCCGATCGGAACCGGGTTCCCACAGCTCAGCTTGGGGCCGGCGGAGGTTTTCCATCCACTGCCGAATAGGAACCCTTCCCAATCCGGCACTTGTATCCAGCAGAAGGGAAGCGGCTTCTTGATCTTCCAGCAAAGCGAGGCGCTGGAGCTCGCTTAAATCGATGCTGAAAACGGTGCCGAAAAGCTCTGCGCTAACAGGGCCGCGGAGGAGTTCCAGGATCTCGAGATTTAAGGGCCGCCCTGAGGGGTCGAGAAGTTCCAGTCGGTCGTCTTTCACCTGATGGGTCGGCCACCATCTCCGCAGGACCATCCGCCCGCCTGGCCCGAGAAAGTGTAAACTCCCTCCCTGATAAAGCCGCTGAGCGACTCCCCGCGGCGAATCGCCGCGAAGGTCCAAGTATCGCCGGCTATCGCCATCCAAACCAAAGAGAACACTGCGGATAAAAGCGACGATCGTGGTTTTGCCCGCTTCATTCGGCCCAAAAATGACATTGAGTTTCGGGCCGAACCTGCCTATCCGGGTGTCTTCCCAAATACCGAAGCGGTCAATTTCAATCCCCACGAGTTTCACGGTGATCGGTCCTCCAAACCCACGATCGACAGCCCCTCAACGATCGCTTCCGCGAGCCTTTCGGCCCCGAGACAGGTCGCTCCATTCGCGCGGAGCCATCGGCCCAGCTCGCCGGCAGATGCCAGCTCCTCCAAGAACTGGGAATCATGGAGCCGCTCTTCGTACAGGGAGTAAAGCGCGTCGAGGTAAATACTGGCGAAGGATTCCGCCTCCATTTGTCCCCGCGGATCCTCAAGCTGCCATTGGGCATCCAAACTCCAGATGGGAACCTTCGCCGGCCGCCCCATTCGATTTATTTCTTCGAGAAATTGCTGGCGAATCGCTTTGGCCCGGGCCAATAGCTTTAGGGAGGGGCTGGCAACCAATTCCCAGTTGATCAGGATCAAATCGGGCGAGCCATCGGCCCCTATCCCGCTTAGGCACTGATGGGCTGAGATGAGTAGGGGTTCTCGTTCCCCGGATTCGGGCACAAGCAACTTTTGTCGGTAAAATTGGACGCTGGCGGTGGCTATGAACTGGAGCCGGGGCCGATGACCGAGCATCAGTTCCACGCGGGTGCAGCCGTGGGGCCCTGCTGCGTCCGGAAAGCGTGCTTGGGGGCTCCCCGGCGCATGAGCAACCTGCTTCTTCAAAAGAAGGGTTCGTCGGCCCTTTGCTTGTGCCAATGCCCAGTAGTCGCCGCGGTGGTGAGCTGCGAACTTCCGAAGCTCCGCTTTTTCGGCAGCAGCTACTACGCGGATGCGGAATGCCGGCTCGTCTTGATCCGCCGAGCCGTCTGCGGCGTCAGCGTGCGAATCTGTCGAATCCAGGAGGCTAATCTCGCAGGTAAAGCCGTTCGTTTTTAGTGCGGTTTTTCCCTGGGAAAGCCAATGCACTTCCGGCGGAAGCGATGCCCATCGTGGCCACCGGCGGAATTGCTTGGCGCTACCCACCCAGTAAACGGGAATCCGGGCCGCAGCCAAGACCTCAAACTGTCGTTGGAGGAAACGGATCAGAGCAGGTTCCGCTCGCCGCAGGTCCAACAATTGACCCGTCAAGAGAACAAAATCGACCCCCAATTCGATTGCCTTTTGGAATGTTTTGTCTGCTGTCCTTCGGGGGGCCTGACCGACGATTTGCTCCAACTCCTCAGGCAGCGGCCCAAACCCTTGAAGAGGCGTATCGAGCATCAAATCGTGGGCATGTAAGAAACGACAGCTAGGGCTGCTCATGGGTTTCGAATTGCCTACTACGGATTTCGGAAAAGGCACGAAAAGAAGTTTCCAGATAGGTGAAAGTATCCCAGAGTCGATTGCTCAGAGAGCTCGCCGGCTCCCGTGGGAAATAGCGGAGGCCGGAAACCCGTGCAAACGATACTCCGTCGGGGCTTTGCAGTAACGCAGGACCAAAGTAACCGTCCCCTCGGACGAATTTCCCGATGTTCACTTTGCCCTGCGGTCGGAGCTTGCGCAGTGCCGGCGCGTCATAGCTTACCAAGTTGCCCAAAGTATCGGAATGTCGGTTTTCCGCCGCGCGGGTCTCTTGCTAGAATCCGCTCCTTGCCTATTCACCGCAGAGGCCTTATTTATTGCTGTTGTCCGAAATTCTACATCCTCAAATGGGATACCGGATATTCGACACTTGGCCACGTCAAGTTGAGACGGTCCCGGATTGCGGGCGGATCACGTACTCCATCGCGGCAAAATCACTTGAACGGGTGGTCGCCCATCGAGGTCTGATCGCTCTTCCTCGCGGCTATCTTGGCCCCGTCGCCGATGGGCTCAAGCAAAAACGATTTTTGCCCCAAGCGACAAAGGTTTTTTCAGCCCGCAATCCCTTCACTAGAAGAAACCTGATTTTAAAAGGAACCGTGATTTTAATTTCGGTGGATTATTGCAACGATCTGAGAATTTCGATCCATACCGCCCAAAATTTCGGGCAAATACTCCCTCCCGTGTCCCAGTCCCAAATGGTTGCGGCAGCAAGAGGTATGAACCAGCAAACGGTATAAATCAGCAAGACGCGTGAATCAGCAAGACGCGTGAGCGAGCAGGTCATATGAAAAAGCCGAACCCTCATTCGCCGTACGAATACAAGCTGGTTTGACAACCCGTCCTGTGTGACCTATGGGTTAGATAGAGGGTGTTTTGGAAAAAGCTTCTTCGAAGCAAGCTAGCCAGAACACCAGCGTATTCGTCCGAGCGTTTAAAATCGGAGAACGCACTCAAGTTGCCGGTGTAATCTGCAAACACGATAAGGGCAAACCGATCGCGAGGTCGGGGCGCAAAGCCATGGGACTTCCTCCGCACCCTTGCCGGTTGCGGTAGTGAAGTTCGCCAGGCTGCCGAAGTTTGCAACCTTTTTATCCCGGAAGAAAGGTTGCCATGCTGGCAAGCGCCCTGATCTTTGCTTTTTGTGGCCTCTTCCCATCTTTCGTATGCTCGCGCGAAAAGGCCTTCCGCCTCTCCTTGCTTAAGCTCCTTCCTGACACTTGGGCCGACCCATTACCACTGAGTTCCTGGGCGGAATCTAATTTGCCTAGATGGAAGCATCACGCTGGGTTTGACGCGCCCGAATCTGCAAGGCACTTTCCAGTAAAAGGAACCGATGATCATCACACTCCGGCTCCGCGGGAGCACGTCGATTGGCGATTCCACTTGTGTCACAAAACCGAATGGCCTGCACAACCCCACGGGGACTCCGATGCCTGATGCGGTTAGAAGTATGTGCGAGCTTCCGATAACGAAGTTGATAGGGCCGAATCCGCGAGCTTGCTTGCAAGCATTAGAGAACCTCGAGCGATGCACCTATAAGAGCGTTTCTTCTATCAACGCTTTAATAGGCATTTGCTAGGGCGTTTATTACGGGGTTTACTCGGCGAACCAGGCTTTTCCTGAAGACGGCTTATTCGATTCTGCGGAAAATCCTGCGAAAAATCCCGAGTCTTTCCGAAGATCGAAAGTCCTTCTAAGTCAACGATTTAGACAAGTCAATGAACTAGACAAGCCAATTAACTAGATAGGTCATTGAAATAGATAAGTAAATGAAAATGAAATAGACGAGTGAATGAACCGGATAACTCAATGAACCGGGTTTGAAAAGGTCTTTCAAATCGGGCTTAGACACTTCAAGGGGGAAAGCATGCTCATGGCTTTGAATACAGCCGAGAGTGATTTCTGTAAATTCCGCAAAGAAGGGCGGAAAGTTCGCCGCGACTCGAGGCGGCGTTCGAGCAGCCACCCTCCGCGGCGGGGGGCGATATTGGTATTGTCGGCGATTCTTCTCGTTGTCCTATTAGGGATGCTCGCCTTCAGCGTCGATGTCGGATACATGATGCTGGTTCGAACCCAATTGCAGGCTGCCGCCGACTCCGCCGCCTTAGCGGGGGCTTCGCAGCTAGGACGGACTCACCACGAAATCCACACGACGGCCGACCGATTTGCCGCCTACCATCGGGCCGGCAACGCAACTGTTCGCCTTTTGCCCGAGGATGTGGAAATCGGCATCTGGGATTCGCGGACGCGAAGTTTTACTCCGAACTCTCAATCAGGAAACGCTGTTCGAGTCACAGCGCGGCGTGACGCCGTGCACGGCGGAGAAGTGCCCCTCTTTTTTGGGCGGCTCCTGGGCAGGACCCATTTCCGAATGGAGGCTTCGGCGGTAGCCACCGCCAATGCTCGCGACATTGCGTTGGTGGTGGATTTGTCCGGATCCATGAATGACGACACCGAGCCCTGTTGGGCAACCCAAGAAATCAATAGCACCTTCGGCCCGCTGGGATATCCCTCGATCGGTACTCAACTTATGGAGCAGGTATATCGCGACTTTGGATTTGGGGCATTTCCCGGGACCTTGGAATATCTCGGTCGACCTTGGAATGTTCCGGCAAACAGATACGCTTACGCCGAATTAACGAAGGATAATGGGCCACTAGCGCAGGCCTCGATACCCGCGAAATACCGAATTTTGCCGACTGATAATGAGGCGACGCGAAAACGCAAGGCTTATTCCGCCATCATCGATTATCAAATTGCCCGAGTCATGCCGGCGGCACGGCCCGCGCCCGATAGTTCGCTCAATTATGCCTATTGGGAAAAGTACTTGGATTACATCATCGAGCCGGTACAAGTGGTCGGATCCCCGCCACCTAGTAGGCCGGAAAGCCGCCCAGAACGCCCTCCACAGCAACCCACGCCAAGGCCGTCACCTCCTGTGGGAGGGGGCTCCACCGGCAGGCCACCTCAAGCAAACCCGTCACCTCCAGTAGGATCGCCGGGAGCTCGCGCACCCCAGGCTCCTTCGGGCGGTAGCTCCGGTGGCGGAGGTGGCGGCGGAGGAGGCGGTGGCAGCAACCCCGGAAGCGGGGGCGGTGGTCCCATCGGTTGGCTACCGAACGCTAAGGGTACATACCACTTGGCACAACGTCCCGAACCTGAGTTTCTGATCCCCGCGTACGACGAACCTTTCATAGCAAGTGTCTCGGAACACGCGATTTACGGCCGAAAAACCACACAAAGCATCTTCCGTTTGGCGGCCGATCATGATCGCTTGCCACTTACACCACCTTTCCCGCTAGTGACGCAAGCTCCCCTAGGTAACGCCTACGACCCTGAGGATTCCGGCAATGCAGGCGTTGGAACCTTGGGCTCAGGTCACCTCTGGCTAGTTCAGAACTCAAACCGCGGTCGCACCGACACACGCGACCCACGCGGCGATACGCCGCGTGGCGGCACGGAAACCCCTGGAGGATCCGGCAGCGGATCCAGCGGAACGCGGCCGGACCCTCCGGGCCAATCATCGGGGGGGCAAAGTTCAGGTGGAAGGGGGAGCTCCGGTAGCTCGAGCTCAGGGTCTTCCGGCCATTCAAATAATTCCGGAAGCTCCAGCAGTTCTGCAACCGGAACGCCCCCTTATAATCGTGGCACGCTCCCCCCAAATCAAAGCCCCAACCGGATTGACCGATTCAACAATCCAAACCCCGCCACGTTCCCACAAGCTCGGGTTGAAGTACCCCGAAGCTATCGCAACAAAATCGGGTACTTAACCTATGTACAGTTCATGATGGATCATGGGCGCGATATCGCACCCGATGGAAGGACCTTCGTACCTTTATCGCTTCGCAGTCCCGACTGCCCTCGGATTTCGGAATCCACGGCAGGCGGAACGTTTAACTTTCCGCCTCGGGAGCAGCCTGTGCACGCGGCGCGTCGGGCCATTATCGCCGCTTTACAGGTGATTAAGGAGCGCAATCGCGGTGTGGCACCGGAGCAAGCCGATTGGGTCTCGATCATTTCTTTCGACAAGTTAGGTGGCGGCGGTCCCATGGTCGAACAACCCCTTACCGCCAACTACGATGCAGCGATGAGGGTCTGCACCCGGCTCCAAGCCGTCGGAGATATCGGCGCCAGCACCGCTACTGAGGCCGGGATCGTGGCCGCCCGAAATCATATCAAGCCGCGCTCCCAAGGGGGTGCCGGCCGCGAAAACACCAATAAGGTGATCGTCTTGCTCACAGACGGAGTGCCCAATCTTTACGTCAGTAGTGCCGCGACTATCCGGGCCTTTATGGCAAGTAACCCAAGTCCTGATTTTTACGGGGGAAATCGACTGGCATACGATGCCGCATTAATGCAAGCCATGCAGGTTTATCAAAACCGGTGGCAACTCTTCCCGGTGGGGCTGGGCCTTGGAACCGATTACGACTTCATGGACCGAATGGCCCGGCTTGGCGGGACGGCAAACGACGGCCGCAGTCCGCGGGGCTCAGGCAATCCCGCAGAATATGAAGCGAGATTGCGCGAGATTTTTGAAAGGATCATCACCAACCCCCAAATCAGGCTTGTGGACTGAAGCCGGTTGGTTCATCTCGTGGGGATCAATCTAAGCTAGCGCTATGTCAAGGCCGGGGGTCAGGGGGAGTGCCCAGGACCGTTATGTCTATGAACGATTTTCCGTGCGCAGCAGGAGGGGTTCCTTACGCGGTAAGTCCCTTGGTGAGTGCCATGAAGGCCGTTTCGAGATTGATCTCGTCCTCTTGGAATAGACACAGCCGATGGCCTGCCTGGATAAGGTAAGTGGGAAGATCGCTATAGTCTTCGACGCCTGGGTGGAGCGTCGCATAAATATGTCCGTTACGGATCGTAACATCCGCCACCAACGGGTGCTGTTCGAGTAATCGAGCCGCCCCTTCCTGATCTTGCGCCACCTTGATTTTAACCACCGGCTGCTGCCGAACTCGTTTCATCACCTCGGTGACATCCGCGCAAATCAGCAGCTCGCCGCGTTCGATCATCCCCACTTTGTTGCAAATGTCGGCCAACTCCGGCAAGATGTGGCTGGAGACCATGATCGTCTTGCCCATCCCGCGGAGCTGCTTGAGCAAATTTCGAATCTCGATTCTTGCTCGCGGGTCCAAACCGCTTGCCGGTTCATCGAGAATAAGCACCTGCGGATCGTGCAGAAGCACCCGGGCCAGCCCGAGCCTTTGCGTCATGCCCCGCGATAGGCTCGTCACCAGGGCATCGCGCTTATAGCCCAGGCCCACGAGGTCCAGCATATCGTTGCAAACTTTTCGCCGAGTGGGCCCTTTGATCCGATAGCAGGCCGCGAAAAACTCGAGGTATTCGATCACTTTCATATCGTCATACACCCCGAAATAGTCCGGCATAAAGCCCACAAGCCGCCGGATTTCTTTGGGGTGCGTATAGATCGAATACCCCCCGACATAGGCTTCACCCCAGGAAGGCTGAAGGAGCGTGGCAAGAATTCGCATCGTGGTCGTTTTGCCCGAGCCGTTCGGCCCGATGTAGCCGAAGAGATCCCCTTCCTGGAGCTCCAAATTCAGCCCGTTAACCGCTCGGATATTTCCGTAAACTTTTGTCAGGTCTTGGGTTTTGATCACCGCCGGTTTCTTCTGTTAATCGAGGTGCTCATCTCTATTGAAAACACAAATTTGGTAAAGAATCGGTTGTAAGCGTGAACCGCCGTACGTTACTGCCGGACCGACAAGTCGATCGCCCAACTCCTCCTCCCATAATTCTGGCCAGGCTTACCCCTCGAGTAAAGCCGGGTGCAGGCTTCTTTGGTATTTGCGGCGGGATTGGCTTGCTCATTTGCGAGATGTAGCTCCGTCTCGAAGTCGCCCCCGACCGCAGATCTAGCGTCGGCAAAACGGCCAAGTTTCCTACCGCATTAGGGTTACTATCAATATTAGGGTTACTATCAATCCGGAAACCTAAAGGTGTTGCGGGTTTGATGGCAGCCAAATCAGGTGTTGCGCTTTTGATAATAGCGAAATCAAATTGATTCGCTTTCCCCCAGGGGGTGTGGGGAGCCAGCAGCCACGACAAATCGAGGGAAAAACGGCCGAACGGGAGTTGTTTCGGCGGGTGGGTGGTTCGTTTTTGGTTTGGCGGCCTATTTGTAGCCCACATTGCGGCGGAAACGGTGAGCATATGAGCAACCGCTCCAAGGCAGCCGCTAGAGAAGCTCAGGTGAAAAGGTCGTACAGCTCAAACCACTCAACTGTAAGGAGGACCCTGCAATGAAGAGGCACCGGTTCAGCATGGTCCGTGTGGGGGTACCCACCCTAGTGTTCATACCGTTGATCTTCGGTGGCGGCGGAGACCCGGCTCGAGGCCAAGAAGCCTCCCTCAGTCCCGAAGAAAGCAGCGACGAACTTAAATTTGAACTTCCGGGCTCCCCTGACGGACTGAAGCTACCGATCGTCCCCACACTGGTCCGGACCGCCTAGAACAGTCCGACGTGGGACGCGCACTTCCTGATCCAAAGGATGCGACTGCGGGGACACGTGCTCTTCGGCGCGCGTATCGTTTCGGTTCCGGGCCCCAGGTCACCACTGCGACAACTCGGCCTGCGAGTGGGCGACGTCATCACCCGGCTCGATGGCATTCCCTTTTCGTCCCTAAACGATTACGACGAGCTAGAGGATCATTTCGGACCAACCTATGTGCGGTACATCCGCAGCGGAACCTCCACGGTGCGAGAAGGCTTGGTCCACCTCGGCTGGCACCCTGTCATCCCTGATGACGATGTCGTTACTCCGTAAAGTCTGCCAAGTTACTGGCGGACGGTAGCCGCCGCCCTTGCTTTCGGAAAGTGATCCGGAGGTAAGGGCGGTTTTCTATGCGCCGGTTGCCCGCCGGGTTGGAGGAACCTTCTGGTGCGTGAAAGCCGAAAGGGCTATTGAACGAGGCAGCCCGCGGATCTCACCCTTGACGATCTCCCCTTCGCTCGCTTGCCTCGGTAGCCATTGCAAGTGTGTGCGATCCGTACAATGGCTGACCGGCTACCCCGTGCAAGGATTTTTCGTTGTTTCGTCTCCGGAAGACTTCCGGCCAAAATCGCAAAGAGGAAACTTTCCGTGGGATGCCGCTTGCCATCCGAAAATGTTATCCGGGTCAAAGAAACTTCTTCGTGGATCCGTACGCGTTTAGAATAAAAGCCCTGCTTAGAATCGAAACAGCCGAGCCTTTATGGCAACCAGAAGTTCAAATCGGCACATGCTCGACCTGACATAAAAGCGACTTCGCCGAGCGTGTTTCGGGGGAGCGCGCAACTTGGTCCGACGGCTTTGGGGGTTGGGAACTTGCCGGCGAGAAAGCTCGGCCCAAGAGCCCTCACACGAGGAGATCGATCGTGTTCCGGTATTTCGCTTTCGCGGTTGTGCTGAGTTGTGTTTTGAGTACGGTGCGAAGCGCACCCTCCCGTCATGCCTTCGGGGGCGAATTTGCAAGCCCGGCAAGTTCCCAAGGCGATTGGCGAAATGTGTTGAATGGTTTCGTGATTCCCGATGAGGGCTATTGCGATCAGCCTTACGTCGTAGTCACCCGCCAGGGCCACTGGTTGTGCACGCTCACTACTAGTCCCGGTCGCGAAGGCGAGAAAGGGCAGCACATTGTAGCGACCATTAGCACTGATCAGGGCCGCACTTGGTCGAGCCTGGTGGAAATCGAGCCCGCCGGGCAGCGCGAGGCATCCTGGGCCGTACCTTTGATGGTCCCTTCCGGTCGGGTCTACGTCTTCTACACCTACAATGGCGACGATATTCGGGAGCTTCGCGGACGGCCGATTCGTGCCGATACGCTCGGCTGGTACGCCTATAAATACAGCGATGATGGGGGCAGGACTTGGTCACCGCGCTATCGGCTGCCTTTGCGTATCACGGCATGTGACCGGAACAATGATTGGCAAGGTGCTGTGCAACTTTTTTGGGGCATCGACAAGCCGGAAATTGTCGGCAGCGATGTTTATTTTGCCTTCACCAAGTTGGGGCGGTATATCCTTGAACTGGGGGAAGGCTGGGTTTTTCATTCAGACAACATCCTGACGGAGCCTGAGGTGGCCCGAATCCGCTGGCAACTCTTGCCTGACGGGGAACACGGTATCCGTGCCCCCGAGTTTGGCTCTGTGCAAGAAGAACACAATTTGGTGGCCTTTTCCGACGGCACCCTCTACTGCGTTTACCGCACTACGCTGGGCCATCCGTGCGAAAGTTACAGCCGAGATGGCGGGAAGACTTGGAGCAAACCGCAACCGATGCGATATACGCCAGGAGGGCGGAAGATCAAAACCCCGCGGGCCTGCCCGATGCTTTGGCGCACCAAGGAGGGCAAATACCTTTTTTGGTTCCATAACAATGGCCATACCTGGTTCGATCATTGGGCACGTAATCCCGTGTGGATAACCGGCGGCGTTGAGAGAGACGGTGCCATCCACTGGGCAGAGCCGGAAATACTGCTCTATGATCCGAATCCGAAAGCAGGGATGAGCTATCCGGACCTAATCGAGCAGGATGGAGCCTTCTGGGTCACGGAGACGCAGAAGACGGTTGCCCGAGTTCACCCGATCGATCGAACACTCTTCGAAGGGCTTTGGAACCAAGCGAACAATCGCACGATTAGTCGAACCGGTTTGCTTCTCGACTTGACTAACGAGCAACTGCGGATATCTGATATCCCGATTTCTGGTAAGTTAGATCTCGGTCAAAGCGGCGGGTTAACGGTCGACCTTTGGATCGAGTTTGCCACCCTCGAGGCTGGACAAGTAATCCTTGATACGCGGACTCCGAATGGGGTGGGATTTGCCCTTTCGACGACTCCGCAGGGTACCGTGCAAATCGAGCTCAATGACGGTGCCTCAAAAGTCGTTGCAGACTGCGACCCGGGTATCCTCCTGCCGGCAAGACTTCACCATATAGTCGTGAGCGTCGATTCCGGACCGCAAGTGATTAGTTTCGTCGTCGATGGCCAGCTTTGCAACGGGGGAGAAAAACGAGTGCGCGGCTGGCACCAATATTCAGAAAAATTGGGCGACATTACGGGCTCGGGCAATGGTCGCATTGCCGCGGAATTCCAGGGCCGCATTAAGCGCTTGCGTGTGTACAATCGGTTTTTCCGTACTTCCGAGGCTGTGGCCCATTTTAGGGCAGGCCCATCCGCGTGAAGCATCCGGCCATTTGCGACCTCCGTATCGGGAGCTACCTACTACCCTAATCGCGGCGGTTCGTTGAAGTTTCGACATTCGCCCCTCCGCATCGGGAGCTACCTCGATACTCAGCCGTCAGGTGCTCCGCAAAAGATTTTGCTCCTGGGAACGGTGATTTATGGAGTGGTTGCCTTCAGATTGCTCGGATCGATTGCAGCGGCAAATCGAGTTTATTCATGCGGTCGATCGTCTTAAGAAAGTGGAGCGGCGAAGTCTGGTTTCAGATGGGTCCCGTCGTGAGAATAGCGCTGAACATTCCTGGCATGTGGCTTTAATGGCGATCCTTTTGGCGGAGTACGCCAACCAGCCAGTCGATTTGGCAAAGGTTGTGGTGATGCTTTTGATCCACGATATTGTGGAGATTCTCGCCGGCGACACATTCGTGTATGATGAATCGCGGGGCCTGGAAAAAAAGCTGCGCGAAGCGGAAGCCGCCGCGCGAGTTTTCGGCCTTCTGCCGGAGGATCAAGCCAGTTGGCTCCGGGAGTTGTGGGAGGAATTCGAGCAGCGGGAAACGAACGAGGCGCGATTTGCCGCTGCGATCGACCGCGTGCAGCCGATCATCCTAAACCTGGCCAATCGAGGGCGAGTTTGGCAAGAGCACGGGATTACATTGGATCGCGTGTTGGATCGAAATGCTCATATCGTCGAGGGATCCGAAGAGCTTTGGGTATTGGTAAAGAAGGCACTTTCTCTCGGGGAGAAACAGGGGTTTTTCACCCAAAAAGAATAAACCGAAGAAGCCAAGTAATCATTCGATTTTCCGTGGGTTGTGTTACTTGCGAGTAGTGCCCGCAACTTCGTCCCCTGATCAAGAAACTTAGGATCTTCGCATGGATGCGGCGAAAACCTGCTTTGAAAGGGGTAGGCGTCGCGGGCAAGCTTTGGGGAGGGGAAGGAGAAGCTCGCACCCCCAACTGCGGGAGGCAAGCCGATGGTTTCCAGAGCAAATCCCGGCGAATATTCGCTTTGGTCCGCGTGGTCAAGCACGGCAAGCGTCATGTTCACATACTCAATGGTTGTGATGATGGTTACGCTCGCAGCAAATTTCGCGAGCTTTTCGGCGGAGCCTGGGGAGGAAAAATCCCCATCAGCATCCTCCTCACCGGTGGAACCCCGCCAAGAATCAGCGATGGCAGAGCGGCGCCGACAAGTAGATGCCGTATTGACTCGCTGGCAGGGGGCTACAGACACTGAGTTGGAAGAAGCTGCCGTCGAGCTTCTTGAGCTATATCTATCGGTCGGTGAAGACCAGCGGCTGACGGCGGCCCAACGGACCCTCCTTCGAAAACGATTGCGGGCAAGGTTAATTCGCCTTGCCGACTCTCTAGAAAGGAAGCTCGCAGGCGGCGGGATCCAGGAAGGGTCGTCAGCAGAAAAACCGGAAATTACGCGCGATTCCCAGGGGCTATTCGTGAATCCGAAATCCGCAACCGCAACGCCTCCCGGCAATACAACAAAGGGCGGCGACGTCAAGTCGGTAAGTACCAGCCCAGGGCCTTCGGCAAAAGCGATCTCTGAACGGGACATTTCGGCTTCATCCGGCGGTGTGTTGCACTCTTCACTGGATTCATCCCCATGGGATCCTTCGTCACCGAATGATCCAGGTGGCCTGAAAACACAAAACCTCGTGTTGCCCGTTGCCCCATCGGAGGTGGACTTAAATCGTATTACCGATTCGGAAGCCGAAGTGATATCCGTCGGCGATGAGCCGAGTGCTTCGCCCCAGCAACCACGGGAGATAACCGGGTTGCACGCTCAGTATTTGGCATCAAGCGGCACTGGCACAGGGTCCCAGCATCAAAATGCTCCGGGCTCATTGGCCGAGGGGCTTCGATCCCGATTGGAACGAGACGGTGCTTGGGGCGGACCGTTTGGCCCGCCGGATCGGGCGGCGGAACTTATCGATCTGATTCAGCGTGTCGTGCGCCCGGAGAGCTGGGAGGTCAATGGCGGACGGGGCGTCATCCGCTACTGGCCCCCGGGACAGGCATTAGTGGTCCGACAAACCGAGGAAGTCCACGAGCGCGTTCGAGAGCTCCTTCAACAACTTCGGCGGCTCGATCCGTAAGCCGATTTCCTACTTCGGTTGAAGGAGCCCCGTCAAGGGAATCCTCGGGGTGCTCGCTGCTCCAGAGCCCCTGCCAAAAATCCACGGGGCTCAAATGTCGCCAGCAGCTCGGGTCCTCGGCCTCTGGAACACTCAGCAGCTTCGGCGAGGTTGGTCGATCGCATCGACACAGGATACTTTCGGTTTCTGGTTTTATTTCGGCGTAAGACCATTAGCGAAAGCGGATACTCTGATGAGACTCGTGCGACTTGAAGCCTTTTGGGTTAGCTATCCTTGGTCGGGGAAATTCAAGTTCTTTCGGGGGAATATCGGGCATCAGGCGATTGTCGTCAAAATCACGACCGACACCGGCTTGGTCGGATGGGGGCAAAGCGTGTATTCAACCCGGTGGAGCTACGAATCTCCCGAAGCCGGGCTTGCGGCCATTGCTCGATACTTCGGGCCGGCGATCATGGGCTTAGAGCCAACGGAAATCGGCACGATCCATCGCGCACTGGATGCAGCCTTGGCACCGGGGCTTACGATAGGGATGCCCCAAACGCGGGCCGGAATCGACCTGGCAGTGCACGATTTGGCCGCCAAATCTGTGGGCTTGCCCATTTCTAAGCTTTGGAATCGCTCACCCGGGTCAAGCATTCGCCTGAGTTGGACAATTAATGTGACGGAGCTCGACGACGTTTACTCGCAACTTGAAGAGGGCAGGAATCGCGGCTATCGGAACTTCAATCTTAAAGTGGCTCCGAACGTTGCCTTCGACTTGGCACTTGCAAAACTGGTGCGAACACTTGCTCCGGGGGCCTTCCTCTGGGTGGATGCCAACTGCGGTTACGATTTTGAATCGGCCAGAAAAGCCCTCAAGGGTTATGCTGATATTGGGGTCGATGCATTCGAATCGCCCCTTCCCCCGACTCAGATCGAAGCGTACCGGTGGCTGCGGCGTCAGGCGGCCATTCCCATTATTATGGACGAAGGGGTCATCACGCCCGAGGTTCTCCTTGAATTCATTCGGTTGGGGGTGCTGGACGGGTTGGCTATAAAGGTCTCGCGCTCCGGGGGACTTTGGTCGGCCCGACGTCAACTGGAGTTGATTCAGGATGCAGGGCTACTAGCACTGGGAAGTGGGCTGACCGATCCGGAGATCTCGCTCGTCGCCTCGCTACACCTTTTCAGCGCGTTCAGCCTGCGATTGCCGGCAGCGCTTAACGGGCCGCAGTTTCTCCAAGCGGATGTGTTGGCAAAGCCCATCAGAATTGTTGCGGACGAGGCTTTCCCCCCTGAGGGGCCGGGTCTAGGGATCGAAGTCGACGAAGCGAAACTGTGGCAACTCCTCGTATCCGATCCTTACCCGCTGCAATCGGCCACGATTTTGGTCGAGGGAAAAGATTAGTTCACCCGAGGGAAATCTGCTTCCTGGTACTTCTCCATTCGGGTGCCTATCGCTTCGCCCTTCAATGAAGTTCTTATGTCAAGCATATGTTGCAAAAGCGGTTATTTGCTGTTTGCAATCTCGTCGCTTCGCCCTGGAAGGAAGTTCCTGTGACGAGCACGCTTGGCCCGAAAAAATCCGCGGTGGGGCGAGCTGACCCGGTGTCAAATCAGGTCGCGGAGGCTGGTCAACCCTAAGGGCTCGCGACTTGCAAACGGCTCTCCATACGCCACACCAATGGCCCAACCCCATGTGGCGGCTTGAGCTTGGAATTTTTCCAGAAAGGTGGGCGGCTCTTGACGTGCTCCCACCAAGAATTGGCTCCGATAGCAGCGAATCGCCTCCAGCTTGCGTTCCCAATAAGGGGTGATATCCAAAATGAAAGCCGGCTGAGGGATGATCCGCAAATGGATGCAGTAGTAGTAGAAAATTCGCTCCGGATGATGCGGTTCGCCGTCCAAATTCGCCTTGGTCAGCTTCGCCCAGAAGCGGCTTGCCTCAATCAGCTGCGTGGCTGCCACATGATCGGGGTGGGCATCTTCCCAATAAGGAGCAAAAATCCACCGCGGCCTTAATCGCCGAATCACCCCGGCCAATTTAGCCCGCGCTTCAAGTGTTGGCTCTAAACTTCGATTCGGTAAGCCGAGATTATCCCGCCAGTCGATTCCCAAAACTCGGGTTGCCTCTTCCGTTTCTTGGCCGCGGAGCTCCGGGGAACCGTACGGAGTCGGCTCGCCGTCGGTAAGATCCAGGATTCCGACCCTCCAACCTTCCGCCTTAAAACGCAAGATAGCCCCACCCATACCGAGTTCGGCATCATCCGGGTGCGGCGAGATGACAAGTACATCCAGCATCTTGCAGCCTATTCCGTCGCCTGTCTGTTGCCTATTTCTCAAAAACGGTCCGCTGATCTCGATTGCCGTAAGGTCCGTCTCGAAGGGACGTAAATTCACTACGCCAAAAACCCTAATCGACTCGAGTTCCGCATTCGGGAACCCTTTCGGATAACAAACCTTACCCGAAAATTTTACGGCTCCCAGCGATGGCCATACCGAGAAGCGAAAATTCCGATCGGCAAGCGCGGAGTTCCATAATAATATGCTTTCTTGCAGGCTTTTTTGGAGTTGGGAAATGCCAAACCGCAAGACTTCGGAGTAGAGAAATGCCAAACTGAAAAACCGGCATAAAGGAAGAAAATAACTGGCAAATTTAACCGTCAAGACACCCACAGCCGTAAATGGTTACCCACGAGTTCGAGTTCATTGCCTCTTTACTGCCGATATGACATGGCAACTCGAGCTACCAACGACACGGCTATCCTGCCCGCGAAGCACACTCTCGTAAGATACGCAGGTTGACTACGTCCATATCCTGCCCGTCGACCACCTCCTTTGGTGTTTCGATATACATGGGGTTGGGATTGAGCCGCTTATCGGCCAGGAACAGCGCAAAGGCTCCCAGCCCTATTTTTCCCCAGCCAATGTGGGCATGCCGATCAATCCGACTCCCTAAATCGCCCCGGCTATCATTGAGGTGAACGGCTTTCACCAGGTTGCAGCCGATGAGCAAGTCGAGTCGGCCGATCGTCTTCTCGTAAGCCTCCTCCGGAAAGAGCGGATAACCGGCGGCGAAGAGGTGACAAGTATCGACGCAAATTCCGAGCCAACTCCTATCCTCCACACCGGCCAAAATATCAGCTAGCTCTTCGAACCGCTGCCCCAACGCCGTCCCCTGACCGGCGGTGGTTTCCAAAAGGCAAGCCACCTTTAGATTCGCCGTCCGAGATCGGACTTCATCGAGGGCTTTGCATATTCGAGCAATGCCGTTCGTTGGGGTGCCGTTGGTGTAACTTCCCGGGTGAATGACGAGATACTGAATTCCGAGAATCGCGGCCCGTCGTATTTCCCCCGTCAAGCCCCTAATGGATTTTTTCCATAGCCCAGGATTTGGCGATGCCAAATTGATGAGGTAGCCGGCGTGGGCAATCGGGTGTGAAATAGCGCATTCCCGGAGTGCTTTCCGGAAGGCCTCCCCTTCGGCCGTACTGATCTTTCGATTGGCCCATTGCGTGCAGTTTTGGGTAAAAAGTTGAAGGCAGTCGCACCCGATTTGCCGGGCCCTTCGCACCGCTTTGTCGAACCCACCTGCGATCGATAAATGCGCACCGAGCAGCAAAGACATCGTTAAGCTATCAATGCATCGTTAAGTTATCAATTAAGCTATCAATTTGTTGCGGAAGCGTGAAAAACTTATTGGGAAAAGGGAAAAACTGGGTCTTTGGGTAATTTCGCGAAAATGGAAATGGTATGACTCGACCTTCGCCTTATTTCAGGCTGGAAGAAAACCCACATGGTGAGTGAGCGCTTCTACCCCGCTGAGAAATTATTTCATGTACACAAATATTGCGAAGATGCAAATAACGGGCATCGGCCAAGCGCAAGAAAAAAGCTCAAGAAAACAAGAAAAAATGTAAGTATGCTATAAAACCATCTGCCATCAGGCGGCAGCCAATCTAGAAAAACCCTAGGCAATATGGAGAAACCATAGCCGTAATATCCGATGAATTTCCACTCTGAGCTTGCCCGAGATTGTGGCCTCCCCCCTCTCCTACCGCTGGTGGGAGCTTGGATCATTCAACTAAGATGGATCATCTTACCAAGATTTGATTTGATCCAATCATTGTGAAAGGACTTCTTCCAAGTGACGTCCCGCCGAGCCGTCAGACGGCAAATGACTCGAAATCCCATAACATTGATACAGTACCAAGGGAATGGGAAGAGTAACTTTTCCTTTTGATTGCGTTCCGAAAGAGTTAGGGAGTTTACGGACCTCTTCAGTGAGATCAGACCAATTTGTCAACTCGTATCATCTGTACTATTCGATCCCGTCCGCTTGCGCTTTGCCCCGGGCGGTTAGTCTATACAGTAGAGTTACCTTCGACGCCCCAAATCGACCGGACGAGCGTCCTCCCTTTATCCAAGGGTCACAGGCCGGCGATAGCTTCGGCGTCTGCTGGGTTGTGAAGCCCCTTTCGGGGGACTATGATTCAGGTGAAGGCTTAAAAAATACGTTGTCAGCAAGAGGTTTGGTTGCCCCCTATGATTCGTTGGCCCCGGAAATCCGACGAAGATCTCTTTCGAGAATCCACAATGACCTTCGGAGAGCACCTCGAGGAATTGCGGGGGTGCTTATTCCGAGCATTGGTTGGGTTAATGATCGGTTTTTTAGTCGGATTATTCCTCGGCGGGGAGGTTGTTCAATTCATTCAATCACCTCTTCGCAGGGCACTCATTACGTACTATACCCAGCAGGCGGATCGCCTCGTCAATCAGCGTCTCACGGAACTAAAAGAGCTGGGATATACCGACGAACTGTTGGAGGAAACCCGGCAGAAAAAAATGTATCCGGAAGAGCTCTATTTGAATCCGGCCGAGGTTGCCAAGGCACTGGGTCTTCCGGAGAACGGGACTTCGGGTGATGTCGGTGCATTAAGCCATGAGGGGCCGGCCGGAAATCCGGGCCACGCGACGAATTCTGTAACCAATCCTTCAACTCCTGGTTCTGAACCGAATGCTGCAACTTCGAATGTCACAGCAACTTCTCAGGTCGCGGCTCCTGTCGACTCAGAGCCCGAGCTTGTTAGGGTCACCGTGTGGCGGCCTATTGCGGATGACCGGCGCGTGCGAACAAGCAGTCTGAATGCCCATGAGGCTTTTACCATCTACATTAAGGCGGCTTTGCTGGTTGGGGCCGTTCTCGCCAGCCCCTGGATTTTCTACCAGGTCTGGAAGTTCGTTGCCGCCGGGCTGTACTGGCACGAACGCAAGTTTGTCTACCTCTTTCTACCATTTAGTCTAGGGCTTTTCCTTGCCGGGGTATTTGCCGCCTTCTTCTTGGTCTTCGAGCCTGTGCTTCAGTTTCTGCTTGCGTTCAACTCGTGGCTGAATATTGATCCCGATCCACGAATCAGTGAATGGCTCAACTTTGTGCTGATCCTTCCCCTGGGATTTGGCATCACTTTTCAGCTCCCTCTTGTGATGCTATTCCTGGAACGCATCGGCGTATTCACGGTGCAGTCCTACTTGTCGAAATGGCGGATAGCCGTGGTCGTGATTTTCGTCATTGCGATGCTCTTCACGCCCCCGGACCCGTGGAGTATGATCGCGATGGCGTTGCCCTTAAGTGGTCTTTATTTTGGCGGGGTGCTCCTGTGCGTTTTACTTCCCAGGCGACGTGCGCCATTCCTTCCGCCGCCCGAGTAACTTGAACTTTACCGCCGCTTTGTCGGGGCTGATGCCTGGTGCCGAATCTGAGTTTTTTGAGCGGTCCTATTCTCGATTTAAGATAATTCCGCGGAGTCTTCCGGAGGTGCAACGCTCGCAGGGCCAGCCGTTAAAAATTCTGATCAAGGGGTTATCGATCTGCCCCGACATTCCGGCGGGGAAGGACCTGCTCTCATGCGTACGAACATCTAACGCGTAGGAACTGTAGCTTTTGGCCGGAAAACTGGGCAGGTATCAGGCAGGTTCCGAAGAATCGTAAGAGGTTCCCGGGAAGTCCGTAATGATCAAGCTTACGACGAATCCAATTTCCGTTGACGAGGTGTTAACGGCCGTTCGCTCCCCAGAAGCCGGAGCGGTGGTTTTGTTCCTCGGAACGGTGAGAGGGTGGACGGCCGGCCGGCAAACGCTCAGCTTGGAGTATGAAGCTCATACCACGATGGCTCCCAAAAAACTGGAGGAATTGCGGGAGCAAGCCGTCAGTCAATGGAATCTCTCAGCTTGTTCAATCGTTCACCGAGTGGGGGTGCTTGCCGTGGGGGAAATTGCCGTGGCCATCGCGACCTCTGCCCCCCATCGGGACGCGGCTTTCGCAGCCTGTTCTTGGATCATCGATCAACTGAAACGGGATGTGCCCATTTGGAAAAAAGAAATCTTTGCCGATGGCACAACCGAGTGGATTCATCCGGGATTGCCGGAGCGTGCCGTGGATGATAAGACCCTGGAAAAATGAGTACCTCAACCGGTTTGATCGATCGCTGGGGGAGAAGGCATACCGAGCTGCGGATCTCGGTAACGGATCGCTGTAATCTTCGCTGTACCTATTGCATGCGGGCTTTGCCGGTTAAATTCCTCCCCCATAGCGAGCTGCTGACTTTCGAGGAAATTCTCCGATTTGTGAAGGTCGCCGTGCAGCTCGGCGTATCGCACGTGCGGTTGACCGGAGGAGAGCCGCTCGTGCGTCGCGGCATTGTGGATCTGGTGGCCATGCTTGCCCAGGTACGCGGGCTGGACGATCTTGCAATGACCACAAACGGGACGCTTCTTGCGCCGGTGGCCGGGAGGCTAAAAGCGGCGGGACTTCATCGGCTGAATATCAGTCTCGACACCCTCGAACCACAAAAATATTGCTCGCTCAGTCGACGCGATTTATTGGCCCAAGTCATTGCCGGAATTCGAGCTGCGCAAGAGGCAGGCTTCGAAAAGATCAAATTAAACGCTCTGGCGATTCGCGGTCAAACCGAACCGGACATTATTCCCCTGACAGAGTTTGCACGCGAAGCCGGGTTAGAGCTTCGCTTTATCGAGTACATGCCCTTGGTGGACTTGCCCTCCGAAGAGGCCCTCCAACCGCTTCCGGCAGCCGAGATTTTGCGAATTCTCGAATCGCATTTTGGAGAGCTTGAGCCCGAGGCCCCCGGGCACGACCAAGAGCACGCTCCGGCGAGGGTTTTCCGCTTTAGAAACGGTCCGGGCCAGATCGGGATCATTCCGCCAATGAGCGATCCTTTTTGCGATCGTTGCAACCGGCTGCGATTGACGGCCGACGGCGCTTTGCGAAACTGCCTTTTCTCCAATGTGTCCTGGGACATTAAAAAGCTTTTAAGGTCCGAAGGTCCGGACGAAAGAATTGCGGAGGAAATTCGGCAGGCCGTTCTGGCTAAATCCTGGGCCCGCGGTGGGGAAACCGAAAAGTTGCCAATCCTGCCAGCTCCCATGCACAAGGTGGGCGGATAGCATAGTGGATCTTTCAAGGAGCAATAAGCGGCGGGGACGGATGTTCCTCAGCAAACGATATTGTAAGGGGAAGTACCCAGATCTCCGTGATAATTGCGGAGATCTCAAGCCCGCAAAGCCCTTTTGGAGCGATATTCGGACGACAAAGGCCGACTTGCGAGGGTCGAGGTGCTATCACGTCATTTGCAACGCATCAAACTAAAGTTTGTGCTTCTAGTAATGAATAGAGGTTGCCCACCCCCGGGAAAGCATACAGACCGTTTAAGATCGGTATTCGAATAAGTAAAGCAAACTTTCTTTAAACCGGTAAATTCAAATTTCGTCAGCAGTCGGGCTTTTAGTTGCACGTAGTTTTGGGGCAAGTTTCCGGCGAAAACTTCGGCCATAACACCTTAGCTAAAACCACCCAGCTAACTCGGCTAAAATCACCCAGCTAAAACACTTCGGCTAAAAAAATACGGCTGTAACAAAATCGGCTAAAAATACGGTTGTAACAAAATACGGCTGTAACGGTTAATCTAACAAATACGGCTGTAACACTTGGGCCTCCTTGGCCGGACACCGTCGGCAATAGCTTAACACTTCGGCTAAAAAATACCTCTGTAACCCATTAGGCTAAAAAATGCGACTGAATCAGTTCAACTGAACCCCCCCGTAAGACAAGACGCCGTCTTACGAAGAGAAGGGGATGTCAGCCAGCACAGCAATTCGGCCAAAACACTCCAGCTAATACGACACGGCAACAACAAGATGGCTAAAAGAAGATGCTTAAAACAAAACGACTATAGGAAAACACACTGATAATTAGGAAAACACACTGATAATACTGAGGATTTGATTGGGATGAATTTGGGGCACCTGCCCGAAAAGGACCGGGCATTGATGGTAGACAAGGTATCGTCGGCCGAAACGTTGCCTTCGGGTAGCGAAGAGGGGACCGACTCGACGCCCCCTCTGCCCTTTCATTCCCGTGCGGTGGGGGCGATTTTGACGCTGTTAGCGAAATTTTTAAGTGGCGTAAGCGTCCGTTGGGTCGGTTGCGAACCCGACATTTGCCAGCGTATTTACTTTGCGAACCACACAAGCCATTTAGACCCAATCGTCCTATGGGCTTCGTTACCCCCGCCTGCACGGCGATTGGCCCGACCCGTAGCCGCCAAAGATTATTGGACGGCAGGTCCCATCCGGAGGTACTTGGCGACGAAAGTTTTTAATGCCATATTGATAGATCGAACGGAGATCAAAGTCCGGCGGAACCCGATTGACGTCATGCTCCAGGGACTGGGGAAGACACATTCCCTGATTGTCTTCCCGGAAGGGGGACGAACGGCCGGGCCGAATATTGGACCTTTTAAGAGCGGACTATATTACTTATGTCGGAGACGGCCGGACCTGGAGCTCGTGCCGGTTTACATCGACAATATGAATCGGATATTGCCGCGGGGGGAGTTTTTGCCCGTGCCGCTGTTAACTTGTGTCAGCTTCGGTCCACCGATGTGGCTGGAAGCCAGTGAGCCGAAGGCCGACTTCCTACGGCGAGCCCGTGAGGCGGTGCAGCGGCTGAAGGATCTTCGTACCGACTCGTGATCGTTCGCGGGGAAGTTTCGTGATCTTGGAGTCCACTTCCGCTTCTCCGGACATCTTTGCGCACCGAGGCTTTTGAAAAAGTCGGCGGGCAGGGATTATGGATTTCGAAACATTGTCGCTTGTCGGAAGCGTGTTGCTGGTGCTTTGCCTGGCGACCACGGCCGCGGCGATACTAAACCGGTTTGGCTCGAGCGGGTTGGATCACGGTTTGATCGAAAGGCTCTACGGCCGGGTCAAAGCGTGGTGGTTGCTATTTGCGGCTTTGGCCGGGGCATTTCTTGTCGGCAAAGCCGCCACGGTGTTTTTGTTTGGGCTTCTTTCATTTTGGGCCCTTCGTGAATTCATTACGGTCACGCCCACTCGGCAGAGCGATCACCGAACCCTTTTCTGGGTCTTCTTCGTGTGTTTGCCGCTTCAATTCGTTTTGGTAGGGCTGGAATATTACGACCTGTACAGCACGCTGATTCCGGTTTATGCATTTCTTTTGATTCCGGCTCGGATTGCCCTTTCGGGGGATCATACGCGTTTTCTGGAGCGGACCGCAAAGATACAAGCCGGGCTTCTCATTTGTGTCTATTGCCTGAGCTTCGCGCCGGCATTGTTGACTTTGAAGCTGCCGGAGTATTCCCCTCAATTAGCAGAACCAAACTTGCCGAAACCCACGTTTGATGAGTGGGCTTACCTGCCGACGGAGTCAGAGGTTTCGAGGATCAGCGGCGGCGAACAAACGCTCCAGGAAGAACCAAATTTCACAGTCTTATCCGATGGAGCGACACCCCCCCGCACACGGCCCGAATTGGCACTGATTGCCGAAAGTTCGGATCCAGTTGTCGCCATCGAGGGAACGTTAGCGGAACCCCGGCAGAATACGACGTGGGCAAAACTCAGGTTGCTTCTGTTTTTCGTGCTGATGGTGCAGCTTAGTGATATTTTGCAGTACCTGTGGTCGAAGCTGCCAAGTAAGCACATCATCGCCCCCACGATTCATCCCAGCCGCACCTGGGAGGGTTTTTTGGGTGGAAGTGCGTGTGTGATGCTCGTCGGAACAGCGCTTTGGTTTGCAACACCATTCCCGTATTGGTGGCAGGCTTCGGTGGCGGCCTTAGTGACGTCGATCATGGCCTTCGCGGGTAGCATGACCATGTCAGCAATCAAACGGGATCGCGGTGTACGAGACTATGGCATTCTCATCGAAGGGCACGGCGGCGTTTTAGACCGAATTGACTCGATGTGCTTTGCTGCCCCGGTCTTTTTCCACCTAAGCCGCTATTTCTTGGCCGCAGGTGTACTCTAACAGCTTGTTTGTTTTGAGAAGCTTGCGGCGACTTCCTCTTCCGCCGCTGGTACGAGCGATCGGCGGGATCAAATCTCTCGCCTCGCCGTCGCCCTACGAGCAGATTTTGGGATTTCAAACGAGCTTTAGTCCCACGGGCAGTTGCTCGCCGAACAATGTCTCCTCCTCTTCGCGATCGAGTTTACCCCCTTCCGCCACAAGTTGAACGTAGTGCTCAGGGGCACCCGTAACCGTGAGCCACTCAAGGACCTTTTTTCGCAATTTTTCTGGAATATCGCGGTAGCGGTCTTCAGTTTTTCGGGCTAGCTGCATAACCGCTAAGCGAAGCATGGGCTCAGCCGTTCTTTCCCCCAGCAGCGGCTCGAGCCATTGGGCGGCAACTTCCGGCGGTACGACGCAATTAAGAGGTCCATAGGTTAGCTCACGTGCACCGAGTCGGGCCAGAGCCCAGAGGATGGCCGCACGTTGCGCTGAAGTTTTAGGCTTCGTGAGGAGTTGGATGGCGATGGTTCCCAATTCCGCCTTGGTTCCGAGAGGCAACCATTCGAGGGCCCCCAACAACCGCCACACTTCCGCGACCTCATGAGTTCCAAAGGGAAGCTTCCCGTGCCCGCCGGTTGTTATGTGGCGGCTTAATGTGCGCAGCGTGGCAATCAGCGGCTCCGCCAAAGCCTGTTGCCAACCGGGCGTCAGTCCGCCGGCAGTCCGACGCCAAAGAATAAACCATTCGACCCGGCAAAGGGGTACGGCATGGACCAGCTTTCCTTGCAGAAGTCGCCAAGTCTCCTCGACCCGCCAGTCGTCCAACGGTAATCCATAGCCCGGCCGCAGCGCAAAACCCACCAAATTCAGCCATCTCGCTTCATGCAAGGGACTCTTGCGGCGACCGGCCTCGAACTCATGGAGGCATTCCCATAAGCGTCTTAAGAGCGGCGCGGGCCACTGCTGGCGATCGACACCCAAAATCTCCCCCAATCGTCTTGCGAGGTTCTCCGGAGGTGCCGTCCCCATCGGGCCAAACGTGTTGGCGACGACCTGCTGACAGGCTTCCCAATCCTTCTCCTCCAACGTGCTCATTAAAGTGATTTGCGGGGCAGCCGTCGGCATTTCAACGCGTGTTTTTCTTCGAACATCGAATTGGAGTTTCCACCGCTGTTTGCCGTCGCGCTGTGCGCACCATAAGTCTAGAGTGCCGATCTCCGTCAACCGCGCATGCAATGTGACGGGGATGCTTCGGGCGAGGTCTTTTTTGCGTGTCTTCAGCACCGTCCTTAAGCTGCCCAGCAGCGTCAATTGCTCCGGTTGAATAGGAACCAACGTTCCCGGACGATCCGTTAACCGAGTGGTGGACACGTAAAGCGGGAACTCCACCGGCTGCGATAAAAGCAGTTCAAACTGCGGTTCCTGAACTGTGTGCGATTCGCCCGGTTCAACCCCGGCTGCAAGCACACACACTGCCTTTTGAGGCTGATCCGATTGAACTGCCGACTCATCGCCGAGGGCTTGGTCTTCCGCAGCCCCTGCGGGTGGCGATCCGCATTCTACGCCCAAGTAGTAAGCCCGCGGCAACCCTGCTGCAATTCGCACGCCTTTTCCGCGACGCACCATTCCGTAATAGGCAGCACCCCGGGCCACGGCAAGCTCAAGACGGTCTCCCGCGAGGAGCTGCGGCTTCCAACCGCCGGGGCTTTCGGTGGAAAACCAGTCGCTCATCGCCTCCAAAATACGCCTGCGAAGTATTTCGGCAGAGAAAACCCCGCCATTAAAAAGAATGACGTCTGGCCGCACGGCAGCCGATGGTTGGGTGGATTCGCAGCGCGATAGCTCCACCGCGTCACGATGAGCTCGAAGGAACGCGGCTAAGTATTTTGTAACAGCAGGATCCGGTGCATAAGGAAGCCCAAATTCCCGGAAACCGGAGGCTGTCCGCACCGGCTCAGCATCCAGGGATACACGGGGGAAAAAGCCATCGACGAGGAGAGTCTCCACCTGCTTTTTGTTGAGCAGCACTTGACGCCCCCCGCCAATCAGCCGGCTTCCACTACCGGGCAAATGAACCGTTAGCTCCCGGGGTGCCTCCTCGGAAAGGAGAATCTCTTTCCATTGACGACACAGGTTCACCAAAATAGCCCAATCTCGCGCGGGTAGTCGGCCGGAACCTTCCAGTGTTCGCTCGATATGCCAAGCCAAAGCCAGATCAAGGTTGTCGCCACCGAGGATTAAGTGATCGCCCACGGCAACCCGATGAAACTCCGGTAAGCCGGCTTTTGTAGCGCGAACTTGAATCAATGTAAAATCCGTGGTTCCGCCGCCGATATCGCAGACGAGGATCATCTGCCCGGGTTGGACAAGCCCTTGCCAAGTGGTTTGATGCCGGTAAATCCACGCATAGAAGGCGGCTTGAGGTTCCTCGAGCAACTCCACGTTTTTCAGGCCCGCCCGGTCCGCTGCCCGAAGGGTAAGCTCGCGAGCAATTTCGTCGAAGGAAGCCGGCAAGGTCAGCACGACTTGCTCGTTTTCAAGGGGAAACTCGGGAAACCGCCAGTTCCATGCGTCTCGAATATGGGCCAAATACTGGGCACTGGCATCGACCGGCGATAGGCGACGCACTTCAGGGGGGGCGTGCCAAGGTAATAGAGGAGCGGAGCGATCTACGCCGGTATGGCAGAGCCACGACTTGGCGGAGCTGATGAGCCTTCCCGGAACCAAACAGCCGTGCCGCTGCGCGAAATGTCCGACGAGATACTCCGGCTCCTTGAGCCAGGGTAGACGGATTTGATCGGGGGCAAATTCCCCCGGCGCCGGTTGATAAAGAAACGATGGAAGCACCTCGCAGGCTTCCACCTCCCCGGGAGAGACCAACTGGGGAATCTCGAAGGTCTGAACTTGCCAAACCAGCTGCTGGGTATCGACGAACGCAACCGCACAGTTGGTAGTCCCTAAATCTATTCCCACAACAAATCGGCAGTGTTCCATCACAGGAACGAACTCTCCTGAACCAACGGGATGCGATTCCCCTTACCTCATGCGGCATCCGGATGTTGTGCGGGGCTAAAACACCCGAAAACTCCGAGCCAAGTGGGATGCCCCCCGATCGGAGCGATTTTACTTCTCCCATCCACGAACTATTCTGGCTCCAGCCCAATAGGTATTCGGTGCGTCGGCCTTCCGCCAAATCAAGACCGCGGAAAACCGCCTCCGCTTTTTCGGGGGCTTGCAAGTCCGCCGGTCGTAAAAACCAGGCACGGTGGCGGAAGTACCGTGTTTCCCGATCAAACTTAAACCGAAATTGGACAAGCGGCCGATAGTTTGCCGTTTTCCCCGTTATTTTAACGGGCGAAGATCGTTTTGTGTTCTCCATTGATTGAGCAGGTCGAAGGCCGGCGGCGTACGGCGGAGGAAGCTCACCAATTGGCTCGGCGAGCATCCGAGAGTTTGCGCCACCGGCTTGAGATCCCCTTTTACGGTGGCCAAACGGTCCAACACTTCCGCCAGCAGAGCGGGAAAATCCTCGTGCCCATCCGCCACCCGAATTTTGCCCTCTTGCACATGAGTCTTCCACAAGGCAGAGGGCGGCTCATCAACGTTTCGCGGAGTGCGTACCGACAAAGCAAGCTTAAGTCGCAGCCGCCATATTGCCCGCTTTCGATTGACGATTTGATTTCTCTCCTCGTTGGCTTCTGCCCAAATTCCTGTGGGCACGTGAACCAAGCGCACTGCCGTTTCGACTTTGTTGCGGTGCTGCCCCCCCGGGCCACGCCGCCGCAAAGTCTCCATGTTGCAGTCGGCCAAAAGCGATTGCACCGCAATCTGTGCCGGATGCTCCATCATATCACCCCCGGTGATCACCCCTGCTGAACTCCGCCACCAGCCCGGCGAAGGGCGTGCCTGTCTTCCTTTGCTCTGAGCGCGGGAACGATTTCTTGTGGGGAGCATGTCGAATGGTTACTGATTCCGGCTCCCTGGATCAACCAAATTCTTTATCCCAGTATCGAGCAAATTCTGTACTTTTTATCCGGGTATCCAGCAGATTCTGTAAAACCTGAAGCTTGGTCCAAACTTGTCCAGGCAAGGTACTTCAAGGACCCGGGATCTCCACTACATGGCGCGCAGGGCATAACCGCGGCGAGGCCGTACCATACCCAGATCAATTCTAGAGCATTCCCGGTGCCGGCAGAGAGCGCTATTCCGGGCCAATTAACGCGGCAAGGGGAAAAATTAAAACCCGCAGAGAGCACTTTCGAGGGACTAGAGGGCCGAGCTTCACCGGGTTTCGGTCGTGGCCACTTGCCGCACCCGCTTTTCGATAGCCCGAATCGCTTCTAGCTGAATGCGGGCGATTTCGGCCGCCCTTTGCTGATTTTGGTAGACAAGCTCCTGGGCTTGTGCCCGTAATTCCTCCAAGCGGGCCTCAAGCCTCTTGAGGTAATCAGCCACCAGATCCCGCTGGCTGATCTGCTCGGCTTTTTCGGCCCGAAAGCGGTCCACATCCCGCTGACGAAATAGTTGCTGCCGGGCGGCATCGGCAGAGATAGCAGCAAGGTAATTCTTCGTTCGGGTAGCGACAACTAGTCGATCCGCCATTTCTGTGCGCTCCTGATGGTAAGAGTGGATCAGGCGCTCATAATCGCGGAGTTCACGCAAGAAAATGCCCTCGCCGGAATCCAGAGCTTTCGGGAGGCCATCCTCAAAAACCACCTGTCCGCTCTCGTCCACAGCCGCTACCACCCCGCGCAAACCTTGACGTTTGGCCTCATCCACACTGATCCGCTTCTCGTGAGTCAAGCGCTCGGCAATCACACGCTGCCGGACCGACTCATTCGGGAAAGCACCGGCGGGAAATAAGGCGGTTAGTTGGTCGGCCGTCAAGTCCGCAAAAGCCTCGTGCGTATCCGGTGGCATCCACTGATAAAAAGCCCACGTTGCCTGACCGGCCGAACTTTGAACAAGCCGCTGGAGCTCCGAAGGTTCCATGAAAACAGCCGGCGCTATTTGAACCTGACGATTTTCCTCCCCGCCTATTCCCTGGACGGTAAATAACCCGAGGAATTGCCCGCCTTGCCCTAGCGGCCGTTCATCGAAAACCCATAGCACGGTTTTCTCAGCGAGCTGATGTTGCGGGCTTTCCATTAAAAGCGTCACTTGCCCGGATTGCGGATCCACTCGCTGCGGAATGCAACCGTACCACGCCGGTCCGCGAGCTAATAGGGCCGAATGAACCTGGATTTCCAACTCGCGAAGATTCGGCGGGAGTTCGCCCTTCTTTCGAGCTTCCTCGATTTCCTGCTTAGTGGCCGTACCTCTTAAAAGCCGGGCGCGGAGCTGTTGCTCCGCAATGGCGGCTTCGTGCCGAGCAGCCAATTCCCGCCAATATTGGTGGGTTTTTAGTGCCCGAGCCCCAAGCGCCAACATCGCCAGCGAAGCCAGGAAAATCAATGCCAGGAGGACCTTGTTCCAGATGCTCATAAGCGAAGATTCTGTTGCTGCTTGAGGTCGGAGCGAGAACTACCGACGGGCAAAGAACCCATCAGCCTATCCACTCAATCCTTGTTTCCAAAAAGCCTTGATCGTTGTGGCCTCAAACTCGTTTAGAAGAACAAGCAACCGCTCAGAAGCCGAGAATACCGAAGGCCTTGGATACTTCGATACTATTTGCGGGGGTCACCCCTGTCAAGCAGCCGCCTTGGGGCAACCCATTTCGGCGGCATCCCCGTGGGGCAATCTTAGGGAGCCGCGGGCATCGCGAGCCTGGAATTGCGGTTGTTAGGAGCCGGCTGGCACCAGCCGGAATAAGGGGATTAGCGATCATGCTGCCTTGGCATGGCAAAACCCGGGATTTGGCCACACTCGCCGAATGACTCAGCAAATAAAAAATTTAGGCAAAAAGAGCTTGGCCCGGAGTGCCCAAAAGTACTTCGGGAGTGAATGTCTAGGCCTAAAACCGTAATAAAAAACCTTCTCGCCCAGAGCACCTACGGAAAGGGTTTTGCCCATCTGCACCGCCTTGGGTGCTCGTGCCTCCGGCGAATCTCCCCATCCATTAACGCGCGGCTAGTCGCTGCGAATCGTATCTCGGGAAAGCCTACCAAATATATGCACTTACCGTTTCTGGTTTTCGGGTACGGGTTCCCGGAATTGGGCACGGGGATCGACGGCGACCCACACGGATACGGAGAACCACTACTCTGGAGCGATTGGCATTGTTTTTTACAGGGTGAGACACGCACGGGGAATGATAAGCATTAGCAGGATTTAGCTATTAGCAACGATTGGATTGATGGAAAAACGGTAAAAAATCAACAATGACGACTATTTTGATTACCAAATGAATTTATGAACGCATTGACGGTATAAGCCATCCTCCGCTATCCCTCAAAATCTGCTTAAAAATCGGCCCGACAGCCGATCCGGATTCCTCTTGGTTGTTAAGGTGGGAGAGTTTCTAAAGTTTTCCGGTTTTGTAGTCGATCGAATGAGCGTCCATCAGGACTCAGTTTCTTCCATACTTCGTTCAAACTTGGCAGAGCCTTGTAAACGCTCATTGAGAGAATGACGAACACTTATCTCATTCATCGGCGTTTAAAAGGTTATAAATACTATCACTATTATCACTTACCTTACAAAAGTTATAAATTTTGTTACCGAAGAAAGAAAACGATAGACGTCATTTTAAAACCCATTATTTCGCAAAGACTCCGGTAGCAGCTTCAATCGATGCTTGATGCGGTCGTTCCCCAGGTTCTGGGAGCAATGATCAACGCAGATAAGAATTCGGGGAAAGTCCCCCGTCCAAACCCAGTCTACCTACGGAGGCATTAGAGTTACGGAAGACTTAGGGAAGACTTAGTGTCGGTAGGGACTTGATCCAACAGCTTATCTGGAAAACGCGATGCCCTTCTCGGCTCGCTCCTCGGTCCAAAACCTTTATCGATCTCAGAAAATCCCTTCGCATTTTTTGGCATAAATTTTGGTTCGAGCCCGAAACTCCTTTCGACTACCGTTCAAGAGGTATTTTGCCATTGGTATTTTCGCCTAAGGCATCCTCGGACAATCACACGGGTTTTTGCTCGACAAATCGGTGTGTAATTTTTTGATAGGTAGTTTTACTCAGCAAACTGGGGCATTGCTTCTCGGTTTCCTTAGACTCCAAGAGAGCCATTCCGTGCCTAGGGGTCACTCGGATTTTGGTGGGCAATTTACCGAGGATCAAACACCGGGTTTTACGCCCGATTGAGTCTCCCGGTTTGGTGCACGCCACAACAGAAGGATAAAGAACCGGAGGAGTTGAACTACTAATCTCAATCCTTCTTATCCCGGCAATCTGCCATAACGGTTATCGGTCAAACGCCTGCGGTTCACGCGGGGGTTCCACACCGGCTTTGAGGGGATGGTGCCGACGAGGTAGGGAGTACTATTCTTATGGCGAAACTCGCTAACCAAAATCGCCGGTCATTTCTTGCTTCTAACGAGGCACCCCACCGCGGCCGTTCTCCTGAAGCCTTCTCCTCAAGAAACCAGTGTTTTCCATGTGCTTGGGAGTCTGGAGTAACACGGACGCAGTTTGAGGCTCGCCCGATGCCAGGTCTTGCTGTGCTTATTGCAGCAATGCTGGCGGTGGGGTTTGGCTCCGGTTGTAGCCGCGAACATTACCGTTGGCGTGCCGATGCGGAGGTATACGCCACCATCCGCGAAAAAGCGTCCGATCCGCGTTGGGGTATTGAGCGGCTTACCATCGATCCCGATCCTCGGTCCCGGTTCTTTGATCCCCATCACCCGGATCGGCCCCCGATGCCCCCCGACGACCCTGCTTCCCATCAACTCATGCACTGGGTGGACGGAAAGCGGGGATGGGCCTGGGAGGCTAAATATGGTTGCGCGCGCGGCGTGGAGAATCCGGATTGGGAAAGTTTCCTCCCCCGCGATGAAACCGGCGCTTTGGTCCTCGACCAACGCACAGCTTTCCAATTGGCCTTGCTCCATTCGCCTCAATACCAGCAGGAGCTCGAAGATCTTTATCTATCGGCTTTGGCCGTGACCCTGGAGCGGTTCCGCTTCGACGTGCAGTTTTTCGGCGGCAATTCGACCTTCTTTACCCGGCGCGGACCTCTTAGCGGCAGAGCGGGCAATTCGAGCACTTTGCAGACTTCAAGCCCCATTAGTGCTCGACGCGCCTTCGCCACCGGGGCACAGCTTCTCGTCGAGGTCGCAAACTCGGTCACATGGCAGTTTGCGGGACGGGATGGCTACAGTGCGATCACGCCTGTGAATATTTCGTTTTTGCAACCGCTTTTGCGCGGTGCAGGTCGCGCGGTAATCCTCGAAGAGCTAACGCGGGCAGAGCGCTCGCTTTTGGCCAACATTCGTCAATGGGAACGATTTCGCCAGGGTTTTTACCTCAATGTCGTGGCGGGACTCAGCGCCGGTCTCGGACCCACAGGTGGCCTCTGGTCTTTGGGGGCTGCATCACCGGGGCTAACGGCCAGTGTCGGGGGATATTTATCGCTTTTAGAGCAAGAGCTTCAAATCCGCAACCAGCGGGCCAACGTGGTTTCCTTACGGGATAGCTTGGAAAGAATCGATGCCTTTTATGCAGCCGGTCGCATCAGCCGGCGTCAGGTCGACGAAATCCGGCAAAGCCTTTACACGTCACAATTGCAACTGTTGAGTCGGCAAAATACCTACCAGAATCAACTCGATGCCTACAAAATCACGCTGGGTTTGCCGCCGCGGATCCCGGTGCGGATTCAGGATCCGCAACTTCAAGCTTTCGACCTTTTGGATCCGGATTTGAGCACAACTCAGGACGAAATCAGCTCCCTTATCAACCCGATACGCGAGGTGTGGGCAGAGCTTCGAGATATTGTGGAGGCAAACGCGGCGTTGGCAAGCATCCAAGCAGCCGGACAAGAGGTGTCGCAAGCAGTCACCGTTCAAGATCTCGCTAGTTTGGCAACCGCTTTGGACCGGTTGAGCGATAGGGTTTTAACCCTGGCTCTGGCGCTACGAGAAGGAAAGCTTGCCGAGTCGGGCTTAAGCCTTCGAGCCGGTGCGGCTGAGGCCGCTAAACTTCCTGCCGATCAGCGGGGGGAGGCTTTGAACGAATTGCTGGATGAGGCTCAACAACTGGTCGAGGACGCGGAAACAGCCGCAGTGGCTTCCCGCGCCCAAGTGATTCCGAAAGCAGCAGGTGTGCTAGAGGCTACGGGCGAAAAACTTCCCCCTTTACTCGAGCAGGTGGAGACGCATTTACAGGGGGTTGCCGAGGATTTGCAGCGACTTGTGGAGGCGGCGGCAAGCCGGGAGGAGTCGCTTGCACGTTTATCTGAGCGGCCGGAATTCCAACAAGGCGATGTGGATCCGCGTGTCGTGGACCCTCAAGCTTTTCGCCGGCGAGTCGTAGAACTCCATGCCGAATTTTTTGGCAAGAATGCGCCGATCGTCGAGCAGCTTGTGCAAAGATTTTTGCTGGATGAATCCGACCGGCGGTGGTTCGTAGGACTTCGCGAAATGCCGGGCGCCCAGAACGAGCTGCGCGACTTGGTTGCGGAACTCCAAAAATTTTTGGCGGATATCCCGCAGCTAACCCGCACCGCGGAAATGGACTTGGCCCAATGGAACCGGCTTCTTTCGCTGGTGGAGCGCAACCTGGACGAACTGGCCGGCAAACTCCTCGGTCTGTCGTTACTCCAAGCGCGAGTTCGGCTAGATGTACCGGTCCTCACTGTGGTGGAGCTATCCCCGGAGGAAGCTTTCGAGATCGCACGGACCCACCGCTTGGACTGGATGAATATGCGGGCGGCGCTGGTGGATCAATGGCGGCAGGTTGAAATCATCGCCAATCGGCTGAAGAGCGATTTGAGCCTTGTTTTCGACGGGAACTTGACCACAACCAGCAGCACCTTGGATCGGGTTCACAATACCACTGGAAGTGTTCGGGTGGGGGTTGAATTCGATGCCCCTCTGACGCGGCTTGCGGAGCGAAACCAATACCGGCAAGTACTCATCCAATACCAACGAGCCCGGAGGGATTATTACGTGTTCGAGGATCGTGTCAGCCAAATTCTCCGGGAAAATCTGCGAGCCATTCAGTTAAGTCAACTGCAATTCGAGTTGCAACGTGCGAACGTGGTCACGGCGATTGGTCGGGTGGAACAGCAGCGTCTAGAATTGATGCGGCCCCCGCGGCCGGGCCAAGAGGAATTCACTTTGGGGCCGACCACCGCCCGCGACCTCGTCACCGCTTTGGATGCCTTGCTTCGGGCACAAAACGAGTTTCTCGATGGTTGGGTGCGGTACGAGATTCAACGCATGGTGTTGGATTATAATCTGGGGACCATGCAACTGGATGAAAGCGGCATGTGGGTCGACCCCGGCCCGATCACAGGCGGTCAAGCAGCAAGCCGTGCCGAATCATCAGAACCGGAGTCGCTACCACCAGCCGTGGAGATTCCGCCGGAACTTTTCGTTCCGGAGGAACTGCCCGCAGTGGAACCACCGCCATCAGACATGGATCGCCCCACCGCGGAAAATGAACTGATTCAGACATTCGGACTACAGATGCCCCCCAAAACGCCGCATTCTTGGCGCGCCGCTTTTTCCGAACAAGGAATCCGGCACGATACCTCGCGCAAGGGTTTCCTCGATTTACCGGAATTTGTCGCGGCGGATTCACCCGATTTTGTCGCCGCGACTTTGCAGGAGCCTGAATCCGGGCGAAATGCTGGGGGTATACCTCGGGGCGCCCTACACCCCCGAATCGCCCTCGTTGAGCCGCGGTTTTTCCCCTCTCAAAGCCGGCAAGGTCGGTGGATTCATGGGACATGACAAGATCTTCGCTTTGCGGCCATCTAAAGCGCTTGCAGCATAAAGATGGCTATCACAATTGGTTCCTTTTCCTCCTTTCTCCCCATATAGGATTCTCTCTCCTCCTTTCTTCCAGATTAGGCGATTTAGCTTGAAGCCAAGCCGAAGCCCCCCGACAAGAAAGAACAAGAAAGAAATTACCAATCAGCAAAAAAGTTTCTATCCCGAGGCGTGCAGCGGATTGCTCGGCAAAGTTCAGCTTCCAGGAGTAGACAGGGGCACAGGGGGAAAAGGTTTTCCCGCGGCTCCACCGATCGTGACTCATTCCCACTGGTTCCGCCGAGAAACTCCGTTGAGCACTGAGGCACAAGCGCGTTCCTTGCAGGAAATTGCCTTATTAGCGTTGCCCAGCATGCGATTTTTCTTGCCGTGAAGGCCGGCTTTACTCAGCACATTCTCCTCCCAAAAACGTACGCCTCGGAGACCAAAAACCCGCTGCGAATCTCGTTCGTTCTCTGATGAGCCTGCCGCCGGCCGCGTGATAACCGCTCAACCGAACCCAACCGAATCTGTGCCGTCAAAACCCCGGCTCAAGTTTGGGGGTAATTGGATACAGCCTCCATTGACCGGGCATTCTCGCTTGATAGACTCCACTCATTCGCGTGCTGCAGCCGTTGGATCCACCCCACAACTGCAAATGCGCCGTGGATCTAAAATCGGATCGCACTACTAACATTTCGGTGAAAAAGGGTGTATGTTTTGGGTCCGTGTGGCGTAACACCGTGATGTAAATCGACGTACTTGCTGGGATTAAAGCCGTCGCGGGGGTGGATTGATTCACCCTTTTTACAGGGGGTGCGATTCCTCGGGACGCCACCTTTTTATGCTTACAGTTTTTGCGCTTACAGTGTGGGGCAAGTTGGCCCGCAAGGGGTACCCTGCCAAATTACGCTACGCTGTAAGTCACACTTTAGCGTAAGTTAAGCTAGACTGATTTCCAGTTTGACTCGCGGTTTTCCAGCTTCACTTGCGGCAATTTAGTGGGAATTACTTTCGATGCATTTTCAGCGGAAGGGCGATGCAATGATGCGAAGGCAACTCGGGCACCGCTTGCGCTCCGGCATGCGCGGCTTAAGCGTATTTTGTTTTCTCGAATTTTCTTTTCTCGCATTTTCTTTTCTCGCATGGATGATTTGTGCAGCGGCAGTAGCCGAGGAGAATCCCTGCACCAACGGGGGATTTGAACGGCTTACCCCTAACGGTTTTCCTGAATTTTGGGGCCCGGTGGGACGGACGGTACAGCTGTGGGAGGACGCCCACAGCGGCAAGTTTAGTCTTCGCCTGCTTCGCACACCGGATGCAAGAACCCCCGAGACGGGATTGAACCGCGGGTGGGATCCGGGGGCAAATCGTCCGGCTTTAATTACTCAACTGCGGGGGGGAGTTGAGTTTTGGTACAAAGCGATTTCTGCGGAAAATGCGCGGCTCGTGGTTACGGTCATTCCCATGGACGAAGAACCGGTGGAGCGCACGGGTTCACCGCGGGCCACTTTTGAGGTGCCGGAAGAGCATATAGGAGACGGAAAGTGGCATCGCGGTCTTCTGAAGTACGATTTCACACAGAATCCGAAGGTTAAATGGGTTCATTTTGCGGCACGAATTTACGGCCAGGCAGGGGAGTTGCTTTTGGATGATTTCAAATATTTGGAGCAAGTGGGCCCGCTCGTTGAATTGGGGACGATTACCCTAGATGAAGATCCCCAACAACCCGGCGAAGAAGCCAGCGTCCGCATCGTAGCCACTAATGCGGGCGATCAGCCGGCGGAAAATGCCACACTGCGGCTCATTGTGCCCGAGGGACTGACCGCAGTACCGGCCGAACAATCGCTGGGAACATTTCGCCCCGGTGAAAGGCGGGTAATCCGCTGGACCCTTTCCGGACGGCGGATAACGCCGGGCAAAATCCAAGTGTCCGCGAGCGGCGGTGTGCTGCCTGCGCAGAGAACTTTTTGGCTGCGTGAAGGGGTGCGGATCAGAAGCTTTGGGCCGGTGAGTCCCGTCACATTCCTCGGAGAAGCAATCGGCGTGGAGTGCGAGCTGGAAAATACCGGCGATGTTTTTTATCAGGATATCATCGCCGAGTTGGAGGGCCCCAACGCTAAAATCCAGAAAAAGGTTGCCTTCTTGCCACCGCGGCAAAAGACCATTTTGAAATTTGAATTGAGGCCGACCGCGGTAGGGACCTTTCCGCTTACCGTTTCAATACAATCGCGTGGAAAAGTCCTTTCCCAAACGCTAATCTCGAGCCTCAAGGTAGTACCACGCGTAAGTGTGGGCAAGCCTGCCGGGCGGCTTAATGCCTCCGTGGGAAGCGGATGGGCCGTTCTGGAAAATGAATCTCTTCGATGTATCTGGTTGCGGGAGCAATCAGGATTCGGCCCGGCATTGATTGAAACGCGGGGGGCGTCCTCCTGGCGACAAGCAGCGTGGATGCCGTACCTGTCGCAACTTGTATTTCGCGCCCGGGAGCGGAGACCTCTGGAAGTGGTCGTTCATTGTTCGGCGGAACCCCAAGTCGATTTGAGTGACACAAAAGCGGAGTTGTTTTTCCCGTGCAAACTGCTGCTGGACGGTATCGGGCCGATTTCGATTGAGATCCGGTTCGCATTATCACGGGAAAGCCATCAAGTCGAAGCCTCCTACCGCCTCCGCAGCGAAGAGCCGCTGGAAATCTTGGGCTTTGACGGACCGATGCTCTATGCCTTGGACCGAGATGAAGCGGTTTTCCCGGGTCTGGAATGGCTGGTTGAGGATGAACTTTCAAGTGATAGCCTGGATATTGCCGAGGGACACCCCGATCAGCAACGCTACGTGGTCCATCCGAACATGATCACGGTGCCAGCAGTGGGGGTGCATGGAAACTTTGGAACGGTCGGCTTACTGTGGGATGTTCATCAAAAATGGGACGGCAATCGCGATCGTCCGGCGTTCGTGTTTGGATCGCCGGATCGTTTCAATAACCAACGGGGGCATTTGATGGGCCTTTTCCTGCCTTCGGTGCCTGAATTTACGCCGGTCAATTCCCGCCGGGCAGAAAAAGGGTACCCGTTGAAGGTAGGGCAGACGCTCGAGCTTTCGGCCAGAATCTTTGCCGATGGGATGGCAAAAGATTCATTGGCCGCCATTGAGGAGTATTTGCGGACATTCGGATTGCCGGATCCCGCCCGTCTTCCGCATGGGGATTATGCGGGGGAAATCGCCTTCTCAATGCAGGCTTATTTGGAGTCGCTTTGGGATGCGCAAACCCAGGAGTGGTGGACCAGCAAAAATGGCGGGATTCTCTCGCAGAAGGCTCGCCCAGCGGCATTCTGTGCCGACCTGCTCTTAGGGGAACTCTTTACGGAAGATGAGGAGCTGAAGCGCGCATGCCGCCAACGGGCAGAATTGGTCTGCAAATTGATCGAGCAGCCCCCACGCCTAGATATGCTGCGATACGGTGCGCGATTTGACCTTGCTTGGGCCAACCCGCTTCTTGTGGCCAATTTGCTGATGAGTCGTGCCCCCGACGGAACTTGGCGCTACGACGCGGACCGCGAAGGTAGCGGTCCTTTTGTCGGGAAAGACTACCGCGATCTCGGCCCGCATGAAGCGTTGGAAATCGGCATTTGTGCGGCCAAAGCGACGGCTGTGCTTCGATATGCCCGGATTGCGGGCGATCTGCAAGCCTATCAAGCGATGCTACCGACTTTGGAACGAATGCAGAGTTTTCGGGTTCCCCGCGCGGCGCAGGTTTGGGAGGTTCCGGTTCATACCCCGGATGTGCTGGCGGCAGCCGAAGCTGTCGAAGCATTCTTAGAGGCCTATCGGTTCAGCGGAGAACGACGCTGGCTGGAGGAAGCGGTGCTCTGGGCCCGGCGAGGGCTTCCGTTTATCTACCTTTGGGCAGACGCGGAAAAACCGTTTTTGCTTGGGGCGAGCATTCCTGTTTTTGGAGCCACGTGGTATGAAGGCTCCTGGTTTGGCCGACCCGTGCAGTGGAATGGTTTGCGATACGCTGAAGCGCTCCTTGCTTTGGTCAAGTACGATCGGCGCTTGCCGTGGGACGAAATCGCGCGACTCATCGTCACCAGTGCGATTCACCAGCAAGATCAAGGCGGCGAAAATGTCGCGCTTTGGCCCGACAATATCAGTGCGATTGACGCGGAAAAATGTCCCTGGGTCTTCGCCCCGCGGCAAATCATTGATTGCCTGCTAAAGCTGATGGATCGCGACCCGGAGCCGCAAACTACAATCCTCTCTCGTGATGGAAACCGTTTGCACCTGAGTTCGACGGTGCGCTTGCAGAATGTACGCTGGGAGGCAAGTCGGCTAGAACTGGCCGCCGTGGTTTCCCCGGGGGAACCGGCCTTGATTCTTGTCACTAACATTGATCGTCCGACCGCGGTCGGTGTTAACGGACAAATAATGCCCGAGCGCAGACCGGGAGAGGTGTTAGATGAACCGTCTTGGTACTTCGATCGCGGCTACCATTTTCTGGCCATGCGAATTCCCAACCCCGGACCCATCGAAATTGTGGTGGAGCCTGCGCGGTTCGCCGCCCTGGAAAGGCTGCCGAGTCTCGCTCAAAAGATTGCGTTCGAATTCGAGCGGTCGACCGAAGGTTGGGTCGCTGCCCATGACATCAGCGAGTTTCACACTTCCGAGGACGAGTTGCTGGGTATCACAACCGGCGGTGATCCGTATCTCATTCGTCCGCTCATGAGAGTTCCGGGGGATTCGGCACCTGTGCTTTATTTGCGGATGAAAGTTTCCCAGTTCGGGGGTGGTCAACTCTTTTGGGCCACGGCAGAAGAACCGAACTTTACAGAGGCGAAATCGATCCGTTTTCCGGTTCATGGTGACGGGAATTGGCACGAGTATCGTCTCGAACTGGGTGGGCACTCCGCCTGGAAGGGACAGACAATCACAAGCCTGCGGATCGACCCCATCGCCGGCGGAGCGAATGTGGAGTTTGCGATCGATTATTTGCGGGCCGGCTTGAAGTGATCATCTGCACCCCAAACTCGGTTCAATCGGAGGAGGGGATCAAAGAACCGAGCCGAAGTTAAGGGGCCTAAAACAAGCGGATTAACAGGCCCAAAAATTAGAAGAACGTTGCCAAAGCAGGATCTTCTTAAGCCTGATCCTGCGGGATTATCAAGCGAACCTTGCGCGGATTACCCGGTAGCAAACCTCTTTCTAAAAACAGGTGGGCTTGCCCTTTTGGACGGCGACGCTTGCCGCGGATGCGGATTGCTCGGTCTGCTGCCTTGGGGAAAGTTGCCGAAAGTTATGGAGGAGGCAGGATACGCCGAAAAACCGCGGCTTTGAAGAAGCGGAATTTTCCCCGGAATATACAAGAATCGGAATCTTCTCCGGAATATACGGGTTCCAATTGAAACGAAGCATGGATTCGAGTGAACTGCGCGTTTTGTGGTCGGTTCAATCGCTATACCGGGCAAGATAGTTCTTGACCTTCAACTTCCGCCGGGCACTTTCTGAACTCATGTAGCGGATGGTGCCGAAAATGGGCCGCTCGGGTCCCCAGGGTCGATCGTAACGCCCCAAAATCCAAAAAATACCCGTGTAGGAGTTGGGGTCGTTTCCATCGAGACCGTAGCGGTTATTCAAATCAATCATCGTTTGCAGGGCCTCCTCTGGGGAGGAAGACCACTCCAGAATCTTCTTTCCCCAAAGCATCCGCGCATAATTATGCAGTTTACCCTCGGTGACTAGCTGCCGCTGGGCTGCATTCCACAGCGGATCGTGCGTGCGGGCCGCCTCGAACTCCTCTGGCGAGTAAAGCCACGGCCTGCGGTCCTTCTTGTGCGTCTCCAGGGTATTTTTGGCCCAAGCGGGCAGGGAGTCGTACTGGTCGTAATCATGCCGGCAATGGCAGCAATTGAAACCGAGTTCACGCCACGTGATTACCTGGTCGAGAAACGCGGAGGCCGCCTCCGGAAGTTTCAACCACCGATCTCCGCTAACTCTAGTTGACTTATTTTTCGTTGACTTATCTTCGAATGCAAATTCAAGTTGACTACCGGTCCGTGGCGTCTCGGCCGAGAATGCTTCGATAAGCTCGCAAAAGATTTGATAGGTAGAAATATAACCGTGATGCAGATAGGGCGCAAGCCCGCTGGTGGCATCGAGGTCTGGGTGATTGCGATTGCGGTGGTAATCCTCCAGCTTATGTTCCAGAAATGTTCGCCATAGTTGAATTGCTCTAGCGGTGCCCCCCTTCAAATCGACCTTTGTTGCCCGGTGGTCGAGCGAGAGGGAAGCTAAAATTGCATCTCGGCCCCGAGCGGATTCCTGCTTCATCCGAGGGAATAACTCTCGGAGCGAGTCCAGCGATTTCAACGCATTCCGCGTCCTGCCCAAGCGGGGCAAAGGTGCGGCAAGCGGTTGCGGCTTAGGAAATCGGCCGAGAAGCCGGGGTAAATTCTTCTGCATAAATCGCCGGAAACTGGCTGCCGTTAGAAACACCTTCGGGGCTTGGCGCAAAGGAAGAAGACCGTTGGAATCTACCGCCTCGAATTTCGTGGTGTTTTGCCGAGCGACCTTGAAAAGAGGTTCCCGCATGTCGCGGATCGGGAAATCATCCGCGACGATTACTGCTGCAAGTTCGCCGAGCCGACAGATCCGCTCCACTACCTCTCCATGGCGGGTTTCTATAAACGGCAAGTAGTGTACGGACGACTTTTCCAGGGCCTGTGCATGTTCGGCCATACCGTCGAGGACGAAAGCGTAATGCCGCTCGCTCGGCCAGCGGCTAAGTCCCAAGGTCTCGATGATGACCAGGGGCTTTTGCAACTGTGTCGCCCAGGCTACAGCCCGCTCCAAGGCGTGATTGAATTGCAGACGCCGTTGTGCGTGCATCCAGTAGACGACAAAGGCGCCATCCGATTGCACCTCGAGGCGATTGAGGTCCTCGATCCTACCTTCGAAATTCGCCGATGCGTCTTCTGACCTCGTGAAAATTCTCTCCATACGCGGAATATCTCAACTGCGAAAGACTGCGCGAGCAATCCTAATTTTTTGCCGAATGAGCAAGCAGCGGAGCGGCTGACGATGTTCCCTCACTGGCGATGGTCAATCGGAAGCGAACTGCCGTCCTTTTCCGCGATCTGCGGGGGAACAATCAGGCCATGTTGACCAATTTTACGCTGCTTTTTGAGGCTTCCTACTGCCGTATAATCAAACCGCCACTTTGACGCCATGGCGGACGCCCGACCCTTTCTAGTTTCAATCGTACTGCCGCATACTCATACCATGACTTTCGCACCTGCCGCGCGACGAGTAACCCAAAGTCGACAGACTCATGTTTTGAATAACATCCTTATGTTGTCAAAGCGAAACACGCGGTGGAAACCATCTGATGGAGTAGGTGGTGCGACCATTCACTTTGTGTCTATTAGCCTGTTATCTGCGGTTATACTCTGCAGGGGGAAATGCCTCTTTTTTCGACCGAAGGATCGCTCGCTTAAATCGTTCGGAGTACTGGAAGGCTTTCGCTCGAAGCCTTACCTTTGCAGGCCGGTGCTCCACGCTCAAACCTTGCCCGCGAGGCTTCGCGAGGTATCGTCTCGATTACGAGGCGTCGTCCCGATCAATCGCCCCGCAAGCCGATCTGACAAAGCCTTTTTCAAGCAATTCGCTTTTTGACAACTTGTGCAGGTGAACTATGGTTTAATGAGAGGGGGATCGCAACTTCCTCGTCGCAGTCTTGATCTATTATCTATTTCTGAATTGTATGATCGGGTAGGTAAGGGGGTTTCAGCTTTCCCGAATTGCCTTTAAGCAAGGTGGCGACATCTTTCGGGAAGCAAGAAGGTAGGTAGGTGGCTTCGCTGCCAGGAATCAAAAATCGGGAGGTCCTTGCAAGGGGCAATTGACGGATTTTTGATCTAAAGCCCCTTCGGATCGTAAGAAAGCCTTGTGGGAGATTAGCTCCAAACCAAACGGATCATAACAAGACCCTGCGGGAGATTGGCTATAAACAAACCGGAAGGTTTGTCGGCAAAAGACACCTTAATAGCGCGACCGCCGGTATCAGAGGATCATGACCGGGGTTAAGCGCGAGAAGGGGTCGCGGGCGAAACCGCAACGCGCTACTGCGGCTTTAGACCGAAATGCGTAGCCTTGAACCGGAAGCAAGGAAAAATCAGCCATCGGCTGCATCCACGAGCTGTGTGTCAAAAAGAATGTGTCGTGCGAATTTATCTCGAAAGCGCAACGATCCTTTCGGCACACAACCCACTTAAGGGGTGAACAAAGCCGGAGAGCGACGAGCAAATGCAAGCTGAAGAAAAGGAAAACGCGTATAAAGTGGACAAGTGGAACTCGCAGGCTGGAGAAATGGAAATCGACTATAAAGCGGAGAAATGGAAATCACGGATCGAGATACGATCGGCGGGAGAACAAAAGAAAAAATCGGACGAAACAGACAATCGCGAAAGGATCAATCACCATAGCAACAACGCCTGAGGACTCGGCGTCCAGCTTGGGGAACGATTTGGCATGAGCACTCGCCTATCTAAACTATCTGCATTTTTAAAGCAAGAGGATGCGGTCACCTCAGTCGAATACGCCGTCGTCCTCGGGGCCATGATCGCCCTCGTATTTGGCGCGGTGGTGCTCCTTGGCACGAATGTTCTCGCACTTTGGCAAAACTCGGTGCGCACCATCCTCCAGTTTTTTCCCGCTTAGGGGCAGGCGGATAGCATTTTCTTGTCTTTGGTGTTGGTCTTAACTTTAATGTAAGTTTTTTCGGGCGGTGAGAGTTTGGGGGTAATCACCCGGGAAAGTCACGGAATCTCGTTGGGATGAGAGTATCCTCTTTTTGCTTGGTAGAGGCGATGCCCCGGTTTGAGCCCCCATTGGAGGGACTCCGCCACGGAACCGGGCGCCATTTCAACGTCGTTCCTTCACGTCTCATCGTGTGACGTAGTTCCCAGGCAGAATCGATCGTCATTTGAACGCCGTTGCTGCGCGTCTCATCATGTGAGGGAGGTCCCAAACTGCGTATACCACAGGATGGCAATAATCGTCTTGGCGTCGATAATCTGTCCAAGTCGAATGAGTCGGATACTTTCCGCCAGCGAGGTGACCACTGTTTCGATACTTTCGTCGGGATCGGGATGGGCCCGACCGGCTTGAAGCTTTTCCGCCAAGAATAGATGCATTTGCTCCGTTAAGGTGCCGGGCGAGGGAAATACAGTGGTTAATAAATGCCAAGAGTCCGCCTGGTAACCGGTTTCTTCTTGAAGTTCGCGCTTGGCCGCCTCGTCCGGGGATTCGCCAGCCTTCAATGTGCCGGCCGGTATCTCCAGCATTTCCCGGGCTACTGCCGGCCGAAATTGCCGGATGAGGACCACATGAGATTCATCCAGCAGGGGCAAAATGGCAACGGAACCGGGGTGACGCACGATCGGTTGCTGGGCGACACCGCGCAGGGTTTGGAACCCGCGGATGACGACATCGAACACATTGCCCCGAAAAACCACCTTTTCTTGAAGCTGTTGATCCACAGGCTAAATCCTTTTTTCTCCGTCTTTTTTTCTTTTGTTTCCTTCTTTTGTTTCCGTCGCTCAAGAAACCCGAGTACGAAACATTGAAACATTTTCGGCGCTCCGAGTGTTCCGCCCCATCGGTTCGGGCCCATTAGTCTGGCTTCGGATCACGCGATTGAGAAGGCGTGCGATTCCCATTCCAGGAAAAATTTTTCGGTTTTCGCGAGGAATCGGAAGGCTTTTGATGGCGTGGTACCCAATCCTAGCCGCCTCGCCGCAAATGCCGCCTGTGTGCTCTTTGGAGGAATTTCGGAGGAATCAAGGAATTTTCGGTGGGACCGGGAAGAGTCGATCGCCGGCTAAATCGCGATTTCGGACGGACCCCCTGCCCAGATCAACGCAGCATGCGCAAGGCAAGCGTCATGCTTAAACCGGCGTGCCTAAATCGAAGGAAAGTAGCGATTATGCGGGAACTAGCCCCCACCACGGCTGCGCTAGTATTGAGCCATTCGTTACTATCGGAATCTTCAAAAACTTTGTTTTTCGCATTCCGGCCGTAGTCGAATGTAACCGGTGGTTTTCCGCACCGTTGCCTTATGGCCACACGGCGAGGGGGCTTCCTCTCGAATTTTCGCGTGGAGGAGCTACCGTTCGGAAAAGACCAACGTCAAAAGAAAACGGTTTATCTCCCTCGTCTGGCAACTCGTCACATTCTGAAGGCAAGTCGAGTGTGGCGGAAAGAAGATCCGAGAAGACCCTGCGCGACGAAGACCCGAAGCTTCCTCAAAAAAGTTCTGTGACACAGGTGAACTTATCAATCGTCACATTGGGGGTAAAACTCTAGAAGTTTTTTCTTCCTCTCGGAAAAGTAACCTAGACTTTTGGTAGGATGCCATCCTGAAATTTTGACTGCTGAAACTGCGTGTGGCATTTGCACCATCGGACGACGATTCTAAGTTGACCACGATTCTAGGTTAAATTGGGGCGGGTTTAATCGGGGCGGTTTCCGAGTTATTTTGGCACGATTTAAAGATTCTTTTTTTGGCACGATTTAAAAAATCCCACGCCACAAGACCCAATCGTTCTTGGCTGGAAGCTGCGGCAAGTGGAAGTGGTTGAGGTTCGAATCCGACGAAATGTGGTCGAGACTCGGAGCCGAGGAACGGAGGAACATTTGTCCCACGGCCTGGTAATCACGGCACTGTCTAGTTCAAAGCGGCGAAGGCGATCTGCGCAATGTAGGCGGTTGTTGCCATTAAGAAAAGTTTTTTTTTGAAACCCAAAATCGAAGCTTTTGGCACCACCAAACGAAGGCAAATCAGGGATTCGGAGGGTTTTGCCAGGACTCCTTCGGCTTCAAGATTCGGCTTCACGAACGGTAGCGAGGTGGCTTGCAGCGGTGCGATAGGAAAACAAGAACCGAGGTATCAATGTCCTTAACCCAGTCAAAGCGATCGGCTTGTCAATCGACTCCCAATAAGCGGCTTCCCGCGAAGCTCCAAGATCGGCTGGGGCAACTACGCCACGTGTTTGGAGTCGAGTTTTCGGTCCTCGAGGCTCCCGGGGCTGAAATTTGGCATCTTGCGCCGATCCATCCCTCCGAAATCAAGGAGCTCTGCTCCGGCCCTCTGCAAGGATTCACCTTAGGCCGAGGCGCTCAGATTTTGCTAGAGGAAACGCCGCTGCTCCTCCTGGCTATTCCGCTGCCAAATATCGAGGGGAAAAATCTGGCTGCGGTCGGGATATTCGTGACATACCCTGGGGCTTCGCCCCATGAGGTGCGGCTTGCGTTGAACTTAATGGGAATCGATCAGGCGGAGCTTTACGAGGGGCTCTGCCAGCAGACTCCCTGGCCGCTTTCTCACCTCAAGCGAACCGCGGGGTTGACGCTGCGATACTTCCTCACGGAAAAGCGGGTGGACGAGCTTGAAACGGAGACGCAAAACCTCTCCGTCGATCTGGCCGCCACTTACGAGGAAATCACACTTCTTCACCGGGTGGCGGAGAATTTACGGCTTTCGGCTACCGATCGAGATCTTGCCGAGCTGGTTTTGGATCGTCTTCAGGAGGTGATTGTTGCCGAGGCGGTGGTCCTTCAGCTTGTCGGCTCGCAGGCCTCTGGAGCCGGGGTTTCCTCCGATTCAGAAGGATTATTCTTAACACGTGGAAAGCATCTATTAGAGGCCGAGGATTTCAGCCACTTGATCTGCCGCCTCGGGCTAAAGGGCGTCGCTCGACCTGTCGTCCTGAATCGTTTGGTTGGGCAGGCGGAAGAATGGCCCTTTCCCCAAGTACGTCAACTAGTCATTACGCAAATTGCCCTGGGCGAGCATTCCTACGGCTTCTTAGCCGCCGTCAACCACACTCAGGGCAAGGAATTTGGAACCATCGAAGCAAGCCTCCTCAGCTCGATCGCCACCCTTTTGGCCATTCACCGGGCCAACCGCGATCTGTATCGCGAGCAGGCAGAACTCATGGCGGGAGTGCTGCGGGCTCTGATCTCCGCGATCGATGCCAAGGATGAATATACCTGCGGTCACAGCGACCGGGTCGCTCGAATTGCCGTCCGTATTGCCCAAGAAATGGGCCGGGATAGCAGTGAGCTTCAAAGCATATATCTCGCGGGACTTCTGCACGATATCGGCAAGATCGGCATCGACGACAGTGTCCTCCGCAAACCCGGGAAGCTCACCCCCGAAGAATACGAGTACATCAAGCAGCACGTCACGATCGGCTATCGGATCCTCATGGACCTGAAGAAGCTAGATGGCGTGCTTCCTGTGGTGTTGCATCATCACGAAGCTTGGAACGGACGCGGCTATCCTCAGAACTTGGCGGGTCAAGATATTCCCATCGCGGCCCGCATTGTCGCGGTGGCGGATGCCTTCGATGCGATGGCCAGCGATCGGCCTTACCGTCCCCGGTTACCGGATGAAAAGATCGACGCCATTCTTAAATCAGGGGCCGGAGAGCAATGGGACCCGGAAGTCATCGATATTGTCCTCCGGATTCGGGACGATTTGCGGCAGATTGTCAGCGAAAATCGCGTGGCGGTGCCGCTGGCTATTTCCAGCGGGCCAGCGGTCATGCCGCCCGCTCATGTGACCTCTAATATCAGTTGACACCCTTTGTCGTAGTCCACGCGGCCCAAGAACGTTTCGCTTCTTAGGTGCTGCCCAAAGAAAGCTCGCCCGGCCGGCTTTGCCAGAGATCGGTAATAGACCCATTGCGCTCGCCCGATTTGCCACCGATAAGCCACCGCAGCCTCCGGGGGTTGAACAACCTTTTGCTCGGTGACCGTCAGCCGGCGGCACACGCACGGGAATCGCCAGCGCCGGGGAGACAAGTCGAAAACAAACGATAGCTGCCATCGCGGTGATCGGCTTTGGCAATCGTGTCGAAGCCAGCCTGGTTCGGCCGCAAATGGTCCGGAAAAGCCCCGCGGACACCACTCCGGGACGCTTAGCGCTGCCACGCGTGCTAGCCGCCTGCCGGAAACCAAAAATCCTTCCGCCGGCTCACCGTTACCTTCCCATCGGACGCCGCCGGCCAACGGTAAGCTTACGGAGTGCTCCAGAGGTTCTGCCCAAGCGGAATCTCCATGATCGCGGTAGATAGCCTCGGTAATCAGGACCAATTGATCGCGCGGCACGAAAATTATCTGCCGATTCACTCGCCCGAACGGGGGCAGCTTTTGCTCGATTTCGAGGTATTGCGCCTCGGGCCGGCGGCAACGCCCCAAGAGTTCCCATTCTGACTCAGAAGCTAGCGAGGGGTCATTCCACCGTAACTTCACGGGCCAAAGCCCCTGAAGAATTAGCTGTTCCTGCACGCGCATTACGATTTGAACCGTATTGCCGCGAACGATTAAGCGGATTTCCGGCCGTTTCTGCAAATCGCTTTCCGCTGCCGATTGACGAGCGTCCGGCAATGGGCCGACATGCAAGATGTACGTCCTCGCCCGGCGGGCGGGCATCGCTTCTTGGTCCAGGTGCTCGAGCTTTTGAAACTTTTCCATGGCAAAGCCGAAGCTACTTTAGTAGCAGCTTTATCCCATCAGAAGTAAATTCGGCGGAGCGGTTAACAATCCTATAGAGGGGAGGCCCTTCGAGGCAATGCACCGATGCCGTTCGCTTGTCGGGTTCGAAAACCGCCCGATAGATTGACCCTTTGGCTTAGCCGAGGCCGATTCGAGGCTAAGCCCTTTTTCCATCTCCATATCCGCATGGCTTCCTCCATCGTGTCAAATCTTGAGTCACTTCGTGGAGACTCGGTCCCCCGCCGGGCGTATCGCTTCCTCTCGAGGAGAATCGCAGTGGTCTCATAACCGTCGGGCGCAGTCGGGATTTGCTGCCGAAGCTTTCCCCGGTGGATTTGCTGGCGGAGCTTTTCCCGAAAAAGCACCTTTGGGAGTAAAATATCATGGAACCGGCAAGAACGAGGTGAATGTTAACCGCTTCCGGAGGGAGGAATAATGTCCCCCAGGTTAATCCGACGCTTTCCGTCATGGGTCCGCGAAACTTCAGGTACCGGCACTCCTCGCGGGGGCTTCGCGGGCGAAACGCCCGTTTTTTGCACGCTTTCGCTATGGTTGGTCTCGATAGGATGTGTGATGGTCTTGGCGGGGTGTGGATCGGGCGAGCCAGGCAGGGATGATGCCATCCGACCCCCCGGGGGGCAACGGCCTGAAGTCTCTGATCAGTGGCCCGCAGTCTCTGATCAAATGTCGGGGAAAGTTCTTCCGAGGGAATCCTCGGAAAGCGTCGGCACGGCAGAGCTGCGGCAACGTCTTAGGGGGGAGCCGATCGATGGAGCGGCATCTCAGGATCACGGAGGCGAACCCTGGCAACTTGCTCGAAAAGAGGGTCTACCCGGCCCTTCCTCGGTTGATCTTGGCGGGGGTAGAGGGGAGTTGCGAATTCCTGGCGAGGATTCCGCTAGAGCGGCCCTTCCCACGGAGGATTCGACTAGCGCGGTTCAATCACCGGCTTCAACTGATGTTTTGGCCGAAAGCAGAGGGCTCCCTGCCACGGCCTCAGAAGATGCCACAACACCGGAAGTGAGCTCCAAACCGGAGGTTCGGCAAGGTCCTTTGGCGGGGGTAACCGGCTCAGCCAGGCAGCAAGAGAAAAACACCCTCGCGGTCAGCCCCGATGGGCTTCCGAGGAGCGCTGGACTTGGAAGCTCGGACAGCCGGGGCTTACAACCGGATCGCTCAAAAGCAGATGAAAACCGTCCGGCATCAAAACCGGCGGATACTGAGCCGGTGCCGTTGGTGGCGGCTCCGGATCGTCTTCAACGATTACACCCCAGTTATCCGGCGTGGGTGGATCCCGTGACTCGGGAATTAGTGCTGATCGCGCAGGTTTGCCAGAACCAGGTTCCCCTGGAGCTCTTCGCGTGTGTCCGCGGCTCAAAGGAGCATGAATCAATCCTAAGCGTGGGATGCCCGGCTTACGTGGTCCACGCCGGACTTCTAGCGCTGGGGGCGAGAGAGGGATCGCCCGTGCAGTTTGCTCCCGAATTTCGTCCCCCTAGTGGAAGCGAAATTGCGGTGGAAGTCCGCTGGATTGACGAGCAAGGCAACCGCCGGTCAGCAGCCGGCCAGGATTGGATTCAGGATCTGTCGCTGATGTTTCGGCTCTTTGACGGGGTCTCCGCCAATTCTTGGGATGACGAACTGGATCCGAAGGATGGCTGGGAAGCTTGGCAACCCATGCGGCTTCCGTGGGTGTTTGCAGGCAGCGCGTTTGTACGGGACGAGCGGACGGGCCGACAAGTTTATTTGGCCGATCAGGAGGGCGAACTCATTTGTGTCTCGAATTTTCCCGCCGCTGTTTTGGATGTACCTATCGAAAGCACGGCGGCCAATGCCGCGCTGCTTTTCCGCTGCTATGAGGAGCGGATTCCGCCGATCGGCACAACGGTTACACTTGTCCTCAAGCCGAAGCCGGAAGCGGCACGGTAACGCCAACTCCGTGATTGATGGGAAGGCCTGAAGCGCGGCTAATCCCCGAACCAAAACCGTCTGTCAAACTAGCGCGCTGGTAAGCTCGAGAGTAAACTCCCCAATCGCCTTCCGCAATTCAAAGGCTTCGGGATGACCCCCGGCTACTGTGGCACTTCGGAAAGCCCGACGCGGCAAAAGCGCAAGACCTCCTTCGGGTCGGCCAACCAACCGAAATAGAAGGGCCCAAATTCTGCGTAGCGCGCACTGACCTGATCAAACCGCATCCGGTAAACGATGTCCTTTAAATACTGGGGGTTGGTGGCCCAGAGCGTTACCCCCCACTCCCAATCTTCCAAGCCGATGCCCGCGGTTACCATCTGCACCACCTTTCCGGCGAATTTCATTCCCGTTTCGCCGTGCTCGTGCATCAATCTCTCGCGCTCTTCAAAAGGGAGTAAAAACCAATTGGCATCAGCCGTGCGTCGTTTATTCATGGGGTAGAAAGAAACCGCAGGCCACATCGGCAGATCCGGGGTAAGACGCCGTCGATACATCACCTCCAACCGCTTCTCGAATTGCCGGAGCTGCTTTTTGAACTCCTCGCTTTCCGGATCCCAACCTTCGGCCCGAAGTCTTTCGGCATATTGAGCTGGCGTGGGAAGATACTCGGATACTTCCGTCAGCGATACAAAAGAGTACGCCGGTTGCAAAGCAGGCCCAAGCCGGCCGGAAAGGAGTCGATAATGAATGCCGTCGACACGACAAGGGTCCGCATCTAAGGCAATATAGCCGAAATCGGCTTTGTGACCGCCGATAAGCAAAACTTGTAGCTGCGCCGGGCTGTCCATACTTTGCGGGTCGAAAGCCGCGATAAACTGCTGAATCCCCAACGCAAGATCGTCTTTGGAGAGCGTCTGAAGAACATCGCGATTAAAACGATAAAGATAGTGCCGACAGTGCCATCCGCTGAGCGGGATTAACGACGGCGTTTCGGCCATCTGCGCGACTTCGGGGTGTGGGTGCGATTTTACATTCTGCATGCGTGCCTTAGCTCCATCACGATGTATCTTGCCAGCGAGATTACCCAATCTTTCCAAAATTTTATCAGATTGAGTCAACAAAAATGCAGGCGGCGGGATTTTGACCCGCTTCAATAGACCGAGGTAAAACCTCGCCTGGTGGGGGTAGCACCGAAGGGGTTTTGAGGTCACGCGATAGGCTACCGAAAATCGCACCGATCGCCTAAGACGCGCCTTCTACTGGGGGACCGGGAACACCCTGCCCTAAACAACAGCTTCAAACGGGAGATTTTACGGATTTTTTGCAAAAATAACTTGCAGATGGGTCCCCCCATGACGGTAACCGTCCGCCGCTGGGCCACGGGGAGGATGGAGCGATAAGAAATCCTTCCGGATCATGCCAAGAGCCGGTGTACACTCTCAAGCAAGCGATCCATCGCAAAGGGCTTGCGAATGTAGTCGTCTACGCCCAGCATTTCGGCATAAGCTTTGTGGCGGCTCCCTTCGTTGGCGGTGATCATGATAATGCGCACCGGAACGCGACGGGTACGGCGAAGGCGTTCGAGGACCAGAAAGCCGCTTCGCTTGGGCATCATCATATCCAAGATGATGAGGTCCGGGTCTTCTTTTTCGGCCATGACAAGGCCTTGATTGCCGTCCTTGGCGACGAAGACTTGATAGCCGTTTGCCTCCAAAGCCGCCCGGATCGACTCTACAATATCGGCGTCATCATCCACCAAAAGGATGCGATTTCGGGGTCTTTCCTGCGTCCCGTCGCCTTCGGTCTTGCTGGAGACCGCTGACGCTTTCTTTTCCGCCATCACAAACGTCTCCTCACTCACGATTCATGAATTCCCCCGCACCCCGAGCCACCCCGCACTAAGAGTGTTTTGGAATATCAAACCCTAATCTTCTTTTTCCTCGACGCACCCTAACCCTACTAAACTAAATCAGATCGAGGCCGGAGACAATATGGGGCCACCTGACCTGCTTTGAATTGCTTCAGTTCTTTGGAAATGAGAATCGGGGATCTCATCGACCCCGGAGGAACTATCGACATCAAGAAATGGCGTTGAGGATTTTGAAGGATTCACATGCTCGGGGAGACGACACATCGGCAAAGACGACCATAAAAATTCGAAACCTAGAATAACGCACATTGTCTACTAACTTCATGGCTGATGACAACATTTCAGTTCACGGCTGATGAAAACGTTTTTTCTCTTTAACTGGAGCAACCTTCAGAAAAACTGTTTTAACTATCTAGGAAGAGGATTCGGGCCCAATCGCCCGGGAGGGATCAGCTGTAAGCAATTCTTACTATAACCTTGCTTAGTATTTAGCATTATGTTGGGCGGATTTCCTCATAACTTCACTACGAATCTCCAGTTTGAGCTTTCCGATTTGGGCCTACCTACCTTATGTCAACACCTGTTTGCGGTAACATGGCGGGGTAAGTTTGGTCCCCTCCGCTGGTAACCTCAAGCCTGGCGAGCAGACACCGTTCGTCGGTAAGGTGATGCTCTATCCTCCTCCGAACGCATTCATTATCAGCACAAAATACGTCGTAATTCAAAGTAGGTTATCACTATTAACACAGAAATCGCAAGCATTAGCAACACAAAATGCGGTTAATATAAGCGGGCTAGTTAATCTTCCAGAAGATATGGGAGCAAAGAATAACCCGACGACATCAAAATGCGCAAGAAAAAAGCAACATTTCGTGATCAAATGTGCTGTTAGTAAACATTATTTCGAAATGCAATTTACTCAACAAAAAACAAGCGCTTCTGAAGTTTGACGTGGGAAACGTGGAGGACCTAACCCCGGTAAGACTCTGGGAAAAACTCGGAGTTTGGGGATAAACTTTGGGATTTCGCCATGGTCCACCGGGCTCATGAAAGTTTTTCCCTGCATGTACCTTGGTAATCCAATGCACAGTCAAGCCAAAGTTATCGAGTTATCGGACGTAATAACCAAGAGTTACTAAAGCTAATAATGGAAAGGCTGTCAAAAGGCTGAATCAGGAAGAATGAACTGAAGGCGCTATAAAGATTACCAAGTTTGCAAAATAAAAGTGTCATTACTGCTTTTGATCAATGGCTGTACCGCCCACGCTTTGTGATCGCATCGTCGTGGCTCAGTTGACCAGCCCCAATCGAGGAGCCATCGCCTCCGTAGGAATTCTCGGGTTGGGGGCTGAGCGACTAATCACGCGACTGTTGCGCAGCATTTCGGGCCGGCCGTTGCGGCCGTTTACACTAGGCACTGTCCGGCTGTGTGAATTCCAATTTGCCCAGTATCCGCCCGAGAAGGTTATTGCGGCTCAAATCGGCCCTCATCAATTTGAAATCTACTGTCACGGTGGGCCGGTCGCGGTCAGTCGCATTCTGACAGCAGCGCAGCAGCACGGTGCATCCGTCATCTCATGGGAAGATTGGTTGAGCCTCACACATCCATCGCTTATCACGGCCGAGGCCCTCGTGGCGTTGACCCAAGCCAAAACGCGAAGGGTTGCATCCATTCTCTCAGCTCAGACGGCGGAAAACTGGGACAGGGAGATCCGAACCATTCGCGAACACATCCTCTCCCAAGCTTGGGATACTGCTTTGGAGCGGGTTGATCGATTGGTGGCTCGATGGGCCATTGGCGGGCGAATGGTCGACGGGTGGGTCGTGGCCCTGGTGGGCCCCCCAAACGCCGGAAAAAGCAGCCTTTTTAATCGCCTTTTGGCCGAGGACCGAGCGATCGTCCACCCAACCGCCGGAACCACTCGCGACTTACTCCGGGCCACGATTTCTTTGGATGGTTGGCCGGTGACCCTCATCGATACACCGGGCTACGGCCCCACCGACGACCCCCTGGAAAAGGCGGCAATGGCTCGAGCCCGTAATACATTCACGGAACTGGATCTCGGACTCTTCGTGCTCGACGTGACGCAGAACCGGGCCGCGTTGTTGGAAGAAACGATCCTGCCGCCGGACCGCATCCTGACGGTTTTTAATAAAATTGACCTACTATCAACACACTCGGCGGGGCAACCGTCCGGCTCCGAATCTTGCCAGACAGGCTTTTATTTAGTAAGTGCCAAAACCGGTGAGGGGATTGCAGAGCTTGTCGCGGCAATCGTCCGGCGATTGGTCCCCGGGGAACTCGCTAGCGATGAGCCCGTGCCTTTTACAAGCCGGCAACACGGATGGCTCGAAAGCCTAAGACAAGCCGTCCAGGGGAGGGATCCCGCGGCGTCATGCAATGCATTGAAGAGGCTCGGTTGCGAAAACACGATCCCAGAATGATCCGAAATGCAATCGCCGGAAGATCGTACGGTCTTGGAGCTGATTCCAGTGATTTTACAGGTACGGGAGGAATTGCGGGCAAATCCTCATATGCTCCTGGGGAAACTGATGATCAGAAACGAAAGATTCCTTTATTTCGATCTGGGCAAGGTTTTGGTGGATTTTGATGTTACCCGGATGTGCCGGCAGATGGGCGAGGTTGCCGGCCTCAGCACTGAGCAGGTTTACCGGGTCATTTATTCAAACGGGCTTCAGCGGCGATTAGAGTTAGGGCTTCTCGATTTAGAGGGCTTTTACGAGGAGTTCTGTAACCGTATCGGGAAACGGCCGGATTTCGCGGCTTTACTTGCGGCTGCCAATGATATTTTTAGCCTCAATGTCGATGTGGTGCCTCTGGTTGCCCAGGTTGCCCATGCGGGCTATCGAATCGGATTACTTTCCAATACCTGCATCAATCATTGGGAATTCATCGGAACGCGGTTCCGAGGCATCATCGAACTTTTTCCGGTCTGGGTTTTGAGCTTCGAGGTTCACGCCATGAAACCCAATGCTGCCATTTTTGAGGCTGCGACGAAATCTGCCGGGCTTCCTCCGGAGAAAATCTTCTTCGTGGATGATAACGCGGCGAATGTGGAGGGGGCTCGGGCCTGTGGTTGGGATGCTGTAACTTTTCAGGGGCCAAAGGCGCTTGCGGAGGAGTTAGAAAAGCGGGGAATCCACATCAATCTTTAGAGAGTGGATTATCGGCCTAAAGGGTTTCGAGAGTGGATTATCGGCCAACAGACCGCGACAAGCAGGGTTATTCGTGACGGTCTTGCCGGGGAAAGCCCGGAAAACGGTTGCGATTTGGGGGGACAAACTCACGGCGAAATGGTTGCGGCTGTGTTCCCCTCATTTCATCGATTCGCGAAAGGGGAATTCTTTATTTGAGCCGCCTGTGCCTAAAATGTTTGGAAAAGGGGGTGGGCCTCGGTAAGCTCAATCGTAGGCTTGGGGGGGTGAAATTGGTTTGGCGGCGTGAGCGTTTCGCAGAAGGAATCCACTAAAATGTATCATTGTCTTATTTCTTCACTAAGGTCGCGCCGTTGCCGGCATGGAGTGGTTCTCTCACGTACCATCTATTGCTTTTACGGCTTGATCGCGCTAACGATATGGGCCTTTGCTTTGGGCTCGGGCGCGTGGGGCCAGGAGGGTGCGACAGGCCCGGCGGATTTGTCCCAAGCAACCGGTCCCCATCCCGCAGCCATTAGCGAAGAAGAAATTCGCGAACTCTACGACCTTCAGAAACTGCTTGTCGACACGATCGATCAGGTGGAGCGGAATTATGTGACGAAGATCGACCGCCGGAAACTCGTTGAGGCGGCCATTCGGGGGATCCTTCAAGAATTGGATCCCTATTCGTCCTACATACCGCCGGAAGAGCTGGACGAATTTCGCGGATCTTTGGAGGGGCAATTCGGCGGAGTGGGTCTGCAAGTGGGAATGGAAAAAGGCCGCTTGCAGGTGATTAGCCCCCTCCCGGGGACACCGGCCTATCGAGCGGGCATCATGGCCGGGGACGTGATTCTTGAAGTTGAAGGCAAATCCACGGCGGGCATGACTCTGGAGCAAGTAGTCCGATTGTTGAAAGGTGAGCCGGGGACATCGGTGCGAGTCAAAATCCAGCGTTCCGCCTCGCGACAAACGGAGGAATTGACCCTGGTACGAGAGCTCATCCACGTACCCACAGTTTTGGGGTTCCATCGCCGAGGCAATCACAGTTGGGAATTTTGGGTGGACCCATCAGCCCGTATCGCCTATGTGCGTGTGACGGTTTTCGGTCGGGAAACCGCCGAGGAACTCAAGCAGGTGCTCCAGGAGCTTTCCAAAGACGGCATCGCGGGATTGATTTTGGATTTGCGGTTTAATCCGGGCGGAATTCTCGGTGCGGCCATTCGGACGGCGGATCTTTTTCTCACCGAGGGGATGATCGTCAAAATCGCGGGCCGTAACTTGGCGGAACGAGCTTGGGAAGCTCACCCGGAGGAGAGCTTTCCCGGCTTCCCGATGGTGGTGTTGGTCAATCGCTTCAGTGCAAGCGGCAGCGAAATTGTTGCCGGTGCCCTTCAGGACCATCAACGCGCTGCGATTGCCGGCGAGCGCACCTGGGGCAAGGGGAGCGTTCAAAATGTGATCCCCTTGGAGGGGGCAAAAAGCGCCTTGAAGCTAACCACCGCCAGTTACTACCGGCCAAGTGGCAAAAAAATTCATCGGCTACCAGTCGATTCTGATGCCGATGACTGGGGTGTGGTACCCGATCCGGGTTTAGAGCTCCGTTTGACCATGGAGCAGATGGCCGAATTGATCCAGGAGCAGCGGCTTCGCGAAATCCGTCAGCGGCGTGAGGTTAGTACCTCCGGGGAAACCCAACAGCAAAGCGATCGGCCCCAGGCTCCGGAGGCAAACGGTGGAAGCACGGGAACACAGTCCGGGCAACCGCCTCAGCCAGACACGGAGCCGGAGAACCAGGCCGACAGCTCCGATAACGGCTCCGCTCCTTCAGCAGGCGAGGATTCCTCGCCGAGTTCCGGGACGAATACAGCCGACCCGGAGCGGGAAATGCCGCGGGAAAAGGACTCTGAGGGGTCGGTGGAATTCGATTTGGATTCGGCCCTGGCCAGTGACCCACAGCTCCGACTGGCGCTAGAGTATCTGCGGACGAAAATTGGAAGAAAGTCCGAATCCCGGGAACTTGCGGGAGCTCATCAGCCCGAGCCTTGATCATCAGCCCGGTCAACCGCGCAAGAGCAAGGCTTTCGCGGCCAAGTGAATATCCAAAGGGCTTTTCGTTCCGCAAAAAAGCGAGTTCGCGGGAAAGGAAACGATTTGCTGGCAAGCGGGCGGGTTTCTTCTGAAGTGCTTAACGTAGGGATTCGTGGAGTCTTGAGGGAGAAATTAGTTAGCTCGCATCGTTTGGGTTGGATCTGAGGGAAGTGTTGATCCCCGAGGAGGCTTCAAAAAAAAGGAACCTTCAGTTTGGCAAGTCGAGTATAAGCCGAGTAAAGGCGGGGAACGCTTCGACGAGGTTCATTTTTGCATGGTGGCGAGATTGCGGGGCTTCGGGTGTTAGTGATATGACCTCGGTTTAGGTGCTAGAGGTATTACGGGGGGTAAGGAGGCGACTTCGGACAGATTTCGAGAGAATAAGGGAATTATCGTGCGAATGAAATACTTACTGAGCATTGAAACCACTTGCGACGAAACGGCCGCGGCAGTGATTGGCGAGGACCTTTCGGTGCTAAGCTCCGTGGTTGCTTCGCAGGACCGGCTCCACGAGCGCTTCGGCGGGGTGGTGCCAGAGATCGCTTCCCGCGCTCAGGTGGAGCGGATTGTGCCGGTGATTGACGAGGCAATTCGGCGTGCAGGGGTTCGGCTGGAAGATCTGAAAGCCGTGGCCGTGGCTCATACCCCAGGACTTGCCGGCTCGCTCATGGTGGGGTTAATGGCGGCCAAAACTTTCGCGTTAGTACTGGAAGTGCCGCTGATTGCCGTGAACCATCTTCAGGCCCATGTGTATGCTTGTCGGCTTTCAAGTGGGGAAGAAGTCTTTCCTTGTGTTGGACTTGTCGTCAGCGGCGGGCACACCAGTCTGTATCATTGCCCCAGTCCGCTTGAATTTCGTCTGCTGGGTAACACCATCGATGATGCAGCCGGCGAGGCGTTTGATAAGGTCGCGAGCATGCTGGGGTTGGGCTTTCCCGGCGGGCCAGTGGTGGAGAAGGCGGCGTTGCAGGGTGATCCCAAAGCGTATGATTTTCCACGTTCTATGCTTGAGGATCGAACGCGATTGGATTTTAGTTTCAGTGGGTTGAAAACGGCCGTGCGCTATGCCATTACCGGGCCCGGGAAGTTCGACTTCGGATCCGTACCGCTATCGCCGAAGCAGGTGGCGGATTTGGCGGCCAGCTTTCAGGAGGCCGTGGTTGATTGTTTGGTGGGAAAGGCACTTCTGGCGCTAGAGATGACGGGCCTGCGAACGCTATGTGTCGGCGGCGGTGTGGCGGCCAATCGACGGTTTCGGGAGCGATTGCAGGCCGAAGCGGACCGCGCCGGGATCCGACTGTTCATCGCCCCCTTGAAACTTTGCACGGATAATGCCGTCATGGGGGCCATCGCGTGGGAACGCTATCGCGCAGGACTATTCGAGACGTTAGATCTGGATATTGCACCGGGGCCGATCCGCCCCTTAAAATCTCGGAGCGAACCTGGCAGCGTGCCTTCCTCGGCATGCCGGACTTAAGCCCCGATTGCATTCTGGATATCGTCAAACTCCCGAGTGACTCTGGTGTATCCAGAACCCAGTGCGGCCGCTGCGGCGAAGGGGACGATTCCGTTGATGCGATTGGTTCTCCCGTGCATGAAAGGGCAAAACGTGTAAGAAAGGGCAAAAAAGGAGCTCAATGTCCGCACGGATAAAGATTTTTGGGGACACGGATAAAGATTTTCAGCCTGAGGCATAAGCATGTTCAGCCTGCCGATTTGGATCTTTCTGCCCGCCACAAGACCCTCAAATATCTACCTTTTTGTCTCTGCAATTATTTCATCGTCAGTTTTTTCTTTTTTAGGTTCAGAGTTGTGCTACATTTTTGTTGTAGGTTTTTCCAGCTTTTTTGTGGTAGGTTTTTCTAGCTTTGTCTCCTACCTCACCATCTGCGGTGTTTTG
>Ga0209721_1000088_pt1 | contig 90452 bp, 56 predicted proteins | sample TshhotsprinmetaG_FD_184139 | JGI IMG/M metagenome (GOLD analysis project Ga0209721, IMG submission 184139) | Hot spring microbial communities from South Africa to study Microbial Dark Matter (Phase II) - Tshipise hot spring metaG (SPAdes)... | ecosystem: Environmental > Aquatic > Thermal springs...
CACCAATACCGTCGGTTGCGTGTCCGCTATGAACGTCGCAGCGACATCCATCAAGCACTCCTTACCCTCGGCTGCATCCTGATCTGCTATAAATGCCTGTGCGGCTCATTTTGTTAGAGGCTCTTAAGAAGATAGCCTGAAGAAGTAGGGGACTAAGGTTCGTTGAACAAAAGCAGGAACCAAGTGCCAAAAAGCAAGCCTTCAAAATAGCAGTAGCTGAGATTCTGGGACGGGAGGAGACTCATTAATGCCGAATGTGCTCGTCGTAGACGATTCGGCAGTGGATCGCCACCTTGTCGGGCAGTATCTTCGCAATGACGAAGATCTGCATGTGGACTATGCCGTCCACGGTTTAGAGGCACTGGAGAAAATGGCCCACCAAGTGCCGGACGTGGTGGTTACCGACCTCATTATGCCGGAAATGGACGGCTTAGAGCTGGTCGGGGCGGTGCGGGAACGATACCCCTCGGTCCCGATCATTCTGATCAGTTCCCGGGGCAGCGAAGAGATCGTAGTGCAGGCCCTTCAACGCGGTGCCGCAAGCTATGTCCCCAAGCGCTCTTTAGCACGGCGGATGCTGGCAACGGTTCGGAACGTCTTAGCCGTATCGAGTAGCCAGCAGAAACAAGTCCGACTTATGGAGTGCATGACCTGCAACGAATGCACTTTCGAGTTGGAGAATAATTCCGTTCTGATTGCGCCGCTTATTAACTATCTTCAGCAAATTATGGAGAATTTGGGGATTTGCGACGAATGGGAACGCACTCGCGTCGGCGTTGCCCTGGAAGAAGCCCTGGCGAATGCCCTGTATCACGGCAACCTTCAAGTGGGGTCCGAACTTCGCGGGGAAGACGACGAGGCTTATTACCGACTTATCCAAGAACGAATGCGGACCCCGCCGTACTGTAACCGGCGGATTTATGTTCGGGCACGCCTTGCCCGGGACGCTGCCCGCTTTATGATCCGCGATGAAGGCCCCGGGTTTGACCCCAATTCATTGCCGGATCCCACAGACCCGGCAAACCTTGAAAAAGCGAGCGGACGTGGTTTGCTATTAATGAAGACCTTTATGGATGAAGTGATCTATAACGATACGGGCAACGAAGTTACCTTGGTGAAGTACTCAGATCGCAATAAGCCCGCGGAAAGTGAATCTCAGCCATGCTAGCGACGAGACCAATCTATTGCGGTTAGCTCGCACAACTGCGGTATGGATTCTTTAGGTAGCAGACCCGGGTTATTGATCAGTAAACTTCTTCGAATCGAAAAGTTAGGAGTCGCTCCGGATTGAGGGTCGATTGGTAGCCAACATCCCTTTCTCCTTCTTTACTTTTTTCTCCTTTTTGACCGTATTTCCTACTTGCGCTTACTCCCTTTGGTTGCTCGTAAAGAATCCATCCTTTTTTCTGCATGAAGCCGTCCATGGGTAAGGCGGGTTTTCGCTCCAACCCTACGTATTAAACCCCACTAACTCGATAGAAACGATGGCATTTCATTACTACGCCATGCATAAAAAGTCCAAATTGGCTACTATTTCGATTATTTCGGTTATCTTAAAGTGCTGAATCGAGTACGCTGGAATCCCGCGTCCCCAAATTTCGGTGAGGGCTTTCACGCCGCATAGGCGTATCGCGGTGAGAAAGCAGTGAACCCGGGCGCAAATGCCTCAGCCGAGTTCTTTTGATCAGGTTCATCAGCCAACTTGAGACCCGCTGTTTTGAAATCGTGCATTGTCGCTTTAAATCGGTATCGGTTCGTTTCGGCCGCCCCAAATATCCGGATTTGGGTTAAGGACTTTGCCTGGGTTATATCCGGATTTGGCGAGAGGACCGTGCCTGGGTTATATTAGACACCGCACCGATGAGTTACCGATAAGTCAACGGCTCGCCGCCACCGCGAATTCCCGCTGCCACTTTTTTAACCGGGTTACAGGAGACGCATTTATGTCGCGCGAGATATGCCGGATCTTTTCCTGGGTGAATCCTAAAAACGAAGACTTCCCCATCGTCATTTTCCTGTAAGGTTTGGCATTTGCCCTCGGTAGCATTTGGCGGTTTGTCGTCATTCCAATCGCTTGCCTTGCAGGCTTCACGCTGGCGACTATCAAGATCCTCGTGCCGTTTTCGTCTTTCGTAGATCCTTCCCATTTCTTTCCATGGATATTCGATATGCTTTTTTAGGTGATACGAATCGGCCGGGTGCATCCCTGCCGTGGCACGCCCCCCAATGACAAGCGGCAAGCTCCGCATTAGAAACCGGATGCCTGCGATAAAAATCGACATGCTCCAAATGAGGATCTTGGATTGAATTTTTTGCCCACGAAAATTGAGGGCGAACAAGCGCAAAAGCATCAGCAAACCGCTTTTGACTACTCAGAGATTTACTGCGGCAAGTTGGTTAAATGGTATCCCCGCCGTCGGGGCTACCCTCGGCCGCTGGGATGCGCGGCGCGATTAACTCGGCCTAATTCATACCGCCGAGATCATTAATTTACGAGCGAACCCTCTCCGAATTAGAACCTTTCACTTTTATAGCAAGAAGTTCTTGACTAAAATAAATTCGTGGTTTGACGAGTTACTGCCGGTTAGCCACCTGGGTGCCCCCTGCCCTCTGAGTATCCAAGTTCCTGTTGCTTAATGGCCATAAAGGCTGGCTAGTGCGCCGAGGGTAAACCAGGATAAGTCGATCCCCGTCGCGAGTCGGATGCAGCGTAAGACGGAATTGAAACAGAGAACGTGTCATCGCCCACAGATTCGTACGATAAGTACGATAATTCCTACGATAAGCACGCCGAATCGCAAGACAGAAGCACGATAACCAAGCCGCATTGGATTAGAGAAGTAGGACAACCGAGCGGCATTCAACCAAAAACCGCATTTAGCAGCACGATAGCACTTGGCACGTTCGCCCCTTGGAATGCGAGAAGGAGTAAGCCATGCCCCGACGAGACGATCGCCGTCAATTCCTGATGAAAACCCTGGCCGGAGCTGCAGCCGCCGGGTCAGTATACAGCTTAGAGGAGCGGATTCTCTTAGCGGCATTGCAGGAGGGGGCCGATCGGCAGCAAGCTCCGCCACGCGCGGGTGAAGGACTTCCAATGGGGCAGATCAAACATGTGCGAATTAGTCGGCTATTCCTCGGGGGAAACCTCATCGGCGGTTGGGCCCATGCTCGTGATCTGATCTACGTCTCGCGACTTTTCAAGGCGTATAACACGGACGAAAAAGTCTGCGAGACGCTGGCTTTGGCTGAGGCTCACGGCATCAACACGCTCCTCCTGGATCCGAAGTGCCAGGATGTCTTCGTGAAATATCTGAAACACTACGGCAGCAAGATGCAAAGCATGGTCTGCATCTCGCCGAGCGAAGATCCGGAGGCGATGCGTGCCCAAATCCGTTCCGTAATCGATAAAGGAGCCACGTTAGTTTATACCCACGGAGAGGTGACGGACCGGCACGTCATGGCGGGCCGGCTCGATGTGATTGCCAAAGCCCTTGAGCTCATTCGTGCCGAGGGTGTGCCCGCCGGGGTGGGCTCCCACTCGCTCCAGACGCCCATCGCCTGCGAAAAGCACGGGATTGGGCCCGACTATTATGTGAAGACCTTCCACCCGGATCGATACTGGTCGGCCAGCCCGCCGGAAAAACGAGAAGAATGGTGCTGGTACAAGCCGCCCAGCAACGAGTTCGGCGGCTACCACGACAACATCTGGTGTTTGGATTGGCAAAAGACGGCCGAGTTCATGGCCTCGGTTAAGCGCCCGTGGGTAGCTTTCAAAGTGATGGCAGCCGGGGCGATTCATCCGCGGATCGCCTTCTCGTTTGCCTACCGGCACGGTGCCGACTTTATCGTGGCCGGCATGTTCGACTTCCAACTGGCTGAGGACGTGGCCTTGGCCCGGGAAGCCCTCCGCAAAACCGAGGGTCGGACCCGGCCTTGGTACGGCTAATTTTGCTGCGACTAATTAGAGTCTAATTCTGTCACGACTAATTAGATAATTAGAGTCTGATTTTTAGATAATTAGAGTGTGATTTTGGTTACGGCTGATTAGAGCCAATTCTGGTAGGGCTAATTAGACCCTCCCTGCGTTCCATTCGTGTAGAACGAAAAGCCCCGTCGAGGCGAAAGCCCATCTGTCCTCCGGATGAGCGGGGCGGCGTTTCGTCCGGGTAGGGCGAAAACCCCCGTTGAGGGCACGCGCGGTTGTTCGCCCCTTTTCACTTGCCACCCGTTTACCACCCCTCCATGGTGTGCCCTGCGCGATCGCCGGGTAGGTCCGCCGATCATTCGCCGTGTTAGCCGCGCTTCCCACGGGAGGAACTTGTTCAGCACGCCAATTACCCCCAGGAGCCATACGGCAACTCAGTGCGGCGCAGCTCGGCGATGGGAACAACCGTCGCGGTTTGCTCCGCGGGGGAAGCTGACCTAAGCTTTTCAGAAGAGGGACGCCTCGCAATTGCGGCTAAAGGTTTTGGGTACGAAACTCCACCAAGTCGGTGCCGAAGGTTCAGAGATGGCCCAAGGAGTTTTCGGTAAAGTTTGCATCGTTCGAGTAACCCGCAGCATCCAAAAAGCCGTTCGCCGCGGAAAACCTTTCGCCGCTTGCGGAAAAGTACCCGAGGTTTGGGTAGCGGCTCCAGCGCCCTGAGGTGAGCTTTACCGCCTCGAGAAAGTCGCGGCCCTATCGCCTCATATGCGCGGGCACCGCCAGGCGATGCGGCCGACATAGAGTTTGTGCATTGGGGAATGATTAAAAAAGGGTGTTTTGATTTCGGTATGCGTTTACCTTGACAGGCGGCGGCGGTTTAACACAAGAAGTCTCAAAACCGATGGGAGACTTCGAAAGCAACGACGCGTGCTCCTTCTACACGATGCGGTCCAGTGGGGCGGCCATCATTTTGAGCATCGTCCATTTTGAGCATCGTCACGATTTTCAGCATCGTGGCGGGCTATCGCCACGGGTAGCTAACAGGGTTTGCGGTGGAAATGGCAATCATGGCACTCACTAAACTCGAACAGCTTCCCGCGGCTGAGACGGCCGTCACTCCGGAGCTTCCCCTGGAGCGGATTGACCTTACCCCACTGGAAAAGGCATTTTCCGAAATCGACGGTCTTTGGGCAGAATCGGAAGCTTTTGTCATCGCCTTGCTCGATCGTTGGGCAAGGCTCATTCACGAGCTTTGGCTCCGCTTGGAAACGAAGAGTTCACCTGCGCCAATGCCGCGACCGGCAGAAAACCTACCGGCCGTCTTAAGAGGCATGGAGGACCGCTGGAAAAAAGCGATCGCTCGTATGGAGGATTTGATGACCCGGGTCGAAGCCGAGCTCAGAGGCTCGGGGACATCCGTTTCCACGGATTCCTCCGCCGGGCTTGAGGAACTTCGCGGCTTCGCCGAGCAGCTTGCCGAGCTTCGGGAGGAAATCGGTGGGACTTTGGGCGGCATCCACACAGTGCTCAACCATCATTTGCAATCCATCGAAACACAACAAAAGGCTTCCCTCGCACAAAGCGAGGCTTTTCGGCACGAACTTGCGGCGATCCGTCAAACGATGCAACTTTGGCTTGAGCGAGTCGGTACCGGGGCGCCGAGAGCTGATGCCCCGACTTCTGCCCGGAAAACTGCTCGCTCAAACCCGACCCACGACTTGGTGCCGCCAGACCCGGTCGTTCAGGCGGTCGCCGCCCAATTAGAGCTTTTGCAAACGGATCGTTCGCCCTCATAAACGGGGTGGCTGCCCATTTCGGCCCACGCGATCCATTGAATAATCTCGATTGAATCATCTCGAAAGAATTGGCAATTCATACCGGCCGACAGGCCCCGGATGCCGGCAGATGGATGAGCCGAAAAAAGCACCTACAACTGCCGGAATAAACCGCATGAGCATAAAAAGGCACAGAGCCGGCAAAGAGATTTTTTTGGTGAACAGAAGTTAAAGATATTCTTAAGGTGAAGGGGATCCGGCAGGCGGAAAATAGGGGCAGAAAATGCTCAAGGCAATACGTCAACTCCGCAGGAGGGGATGAATTCAAGACAAGCCGGATCGTCCAATCCGAAGGGACAATATCGGTACCTGCACTGAAAAAGTGTAGGCGGATAAGGCGCACAACATCGTTGGAACCCAGAGCCATTTAAAAATCGGGTTGGGTCGCAAGCATGAAGGGTATTTTCGGCGCAGGAAAACTACTTTCGCTCGGACAAGCCGCGAGGTGGATCGCGACTTTAGCCGAGCACCTACCACGGTGGTGCCAACGGGGAGAGGATCGCCGGAAGGCGACGGCCGGCTGTGACCCGAACGAAGTCGGTGCGCCCGGTGAGGAAGCACACAGCCCGACAAACCTGGATGGCTTGGTCCGCCGCCTCCTGAAGCAGGAGCGATACGCACTTCTTTTGCGACCACAAATTGCGGCCCGTTTGCAGCCGGAGCATGTTCGTCAAGCCTTGGAGCAACTCCGGCAAAAAATGTCGCTGATCCCGGAAGGGGAGGTGATCCTTGGCCGCACACGAGAGCCCTCGGCTTGGCAGGATTTCACGGAGCTTGACGAATCGTACCTTGTCGTGGGGCAACCGGTCTTTGTGCCGCGGTGTTACATCGACCGCTACGCCGTGACCAATCGCCAATATCAACAATTCGTCGCTGCCGGCGGATACGAGGAGCCCTCGTTATGGGACGAAGCGATTTGGCCGGCGGTCTGTCAATTTACGGACCAAACGGGTCGGCCCGGCCCACGGTTTTGGCGTCACGGAACATTCGAGGCCGGCAAAGAACATCATCCGGTAGTGGGTGTGAATTGGTACGAAGCTCGGGCGTATGCCCGGTGGGTCGGCAAGCGATTACCCACCGATGCCCAATGGGCAAAAGCAGCTTGCTGGCCGATGCGGTTGCCCGATGGCACGCGGGTACAGCGGCGGTGGCCCTGGGGCGAAACCAGCGAGAATACCCGCGCCAACACCTGGCACGCGCGGCGCGGGGGTACCATGCCCGTGGATGCCTTCCCCGAAGGGCAAACTGTCGGTGGTGTCTTTCAAATGGTGGGGAATGTCTGGGAATGGACCGAAGACGATTTCACCGGTGTGGGGTTCCCGCAGCCGAGCGTTCTGACCGAAGTACCCATGAAAAGCATCCGCGGTGGAGCCTTCGATACGTACTTTCCCTCGCAGGCCGACTGCTATTTCCAGAGCGCCGAATTGCCCTTGGCCCGCAAGCCCAATATCGGCTTCCGGTTGGCGGTCTTTGCCGAGGAGCTCTGGGCCGAGGACCAAGGGACGGAGGATTTAGCCACGCGAGGATCCCTTCCTTCGACCGAAGGGAGCGTTCGAGCCGGCTCGGCCGATAACTCGGCAATTTCCCGGACCATTTCCCGGACCATAACGATCGCAAGCGGAGAATAAGGCCATGCGTCCCGGGGGAATAACGCCACTTCAATCGCTCCGGCTTGCCGAATACCTCCTGCCGGTTCGCTGCGTGATCTGTGAGGCCGAGAACGTCCGCGACGCCGAGCGATGTCAGCACTGCCGGGCACCGTTGACCTTCGGTCAGTGGCGGGCCGAAAGTGTCGAGATGGTACACCGCGTCGGCTTGCTCGGTGCGCCTGGGGTCGGCAAAACCGTCTACCTTGCGATGCTTCTCGACATCCTCGGACAGCAAGAAGCAGAATTGCAGCTTTTGGCTCGCGGTGCCTTTTCGCTCAATTTGCAGGCTGAGGTCATTCCGGCACTGGCGCGATGCGAGTTTCCTGACCGCACCCCCAAGCTGCCTGAGCTTTGGAATTGGGTGCACTGTCAAGTGCGACGACGGAGGGATCGCCGTCCCTGGGACCTGGTGATTCCGGATCCGGCCGGTGAGGCGCTGGTGGACTCTTTGGAACATCCATTGAATTATCCCGCTTTGACCAACCTTTTTCGCCGGGCTGATGCCGCGATGCTCCTGATCGATGCCGGGCAATTAAGCAGTGGATGCCGCGCCGAAGAGTTGCTGGCTGTCAAACTACTGAGTCAGCTTGCCGAGTTGGCCCCCGCACATCGATCGGGAAAATGCCGGATTCCGACCGCCATCATTCTGACCAAAGCCGATCAATGCGAGGCCGCCCAAGTATCCCCGGCAGGTTTTCTCCGTACCCATGCACCCACGCTTTGGTATCATGCCGAGCGGCGCCTTCTTCGGTACGCGGTGTTTGCCGTACAGATTGTCGGGGGGTGTGCCCTGCGACAACTGCCGCATAATGGCCGAGTCGTCGTTCCGTTGAGGGTGGAGCCGCACGGGGTGCTCGAACCTTTTACGTGGTTAATTGACCATCTCGGCCGAAAATAGCCCCCTCCTCCGGTGGTAGCGCGGAAGGCGGAGTAAAGCACGGAAAGAACCTCGGCACAGGACGTCGGGGCGAACGCTTTTGCCCGGCAGGAGGTGGACCGCAAGGTCGACTGGTTCTCGAGCCTGTCGTCAGACTCAATTCCCCAGCAGGAGCAGAATCGTTTCAAAATAGGAGAAAGCGGAACAAGAGGCAAGAAGCTCTCGCCAAGCGGGGGCAGAATCTCCCGTTCAGGACGTAATAAAAAGATTGTTGCTCTTTTCGATTGCTGTACTTCTATTTCGAGACAATTGTGCTAAGATGGTTCAGGCGGAAGACGGGCCAAAAGGGGGCGGGTTGGCCTGCGGTTCTCCCCGATGGGTAGCCGGATCCACCTGCCGCATCGGGTCGAATGCAGTAATCCGGGCTCCGGAGGTCCTTGGGCCGTGAGACGGTACGTACTCGGATTGGACGAGGCGGGCTACGGGCCGAAGTTGGGACCACTGGTTGTGGCCGCCTCCGTCTGGGAGATTTACGATCCCCACCTGCCGCTTTCGCCCGAGGCCATTCACCACCTCGTTCAAGAGGGGTTCCGCAGGGCCTCAACCGGCAATGGGAAGCACTCGGTCCAGTTCGCCGATTCGAAGCTCCTCTATAAAGCTGGGGGAAGCTTGAGCCGATTGGAGGAAGGCGTCTTTGCCGCCTTGGGTGCCGCCGGATATGCCGCCGATTCTTGGGACTCTCTTTGCTCGGCGGTGCATATTCCGCGGGAAGCCTTCCCCACTTGTGCGCCGTGGTACACCGACTTCGATCCTCGGCTTCCGCTGGCAACCGATCCCGGCAGCCTTGCGGCACGCCGAGATTATCTCCAGCACGCCTTGCACGAGGCAGGGATCAAGGCCTCCGGCGTTTGGTGCCGCTTTCTCTGTGCAAAGCCGTTCAATGAGCTTCTTACCCGGTTTTCCTCGAAAGGGGAGGTCCTTGCCTACTGCTCATTAAGCCTACTGCGAGAGCTTTTGGCGACCCTTGAGCCGGCGGAGGTTCTTATCCTTCTCGATCGGCAAGGCGGACGCCGCTATTATGCGGGAAAGATCGTGCAGTTTTTCCAGGATGGCCGACCCGGATTGGTCAAAGTTTGCCGCGAGACTGTGCAGCGAAGTTGCTATCAGGTAGAGCTCGACGCACGAAGAGTGCACCTGTGGTTCGAGGTACAGGCCGAGCGCTATTTTCCGGTGGCGGCAGCTTCCATGTTCGCCAAGTACCTGCGGGAACTGGCGATGCGCGCCTTTACGGAGTATTGGGCGGCCGCGGTACCGGGGATTCGTGCGACCGCAGGCTACGGAAGGGATGCCTGGCGATTCCTCGCGGAAATCGAGCCGTCCTTCGACCGACTCGGTGTGGACAAATCTTCGGTTTGGCGAAAAAAGTAAACCACGTGTATAGTGCTGGAGAATAGTGCCGGCAATCTCCACAGCTCATCGGTCCGTGTACAACTACTGAACTAAAGGAGGAATGGCTGTGCGACTGTATTTGGTTCGACATGCGTGGGCAGAATCAAGGGATGATGCCCGCTGGCCCGATGATCGTCGTCGCCCCCTCACCAAGGAAGGCCGCAAACGTTTCCGACGCATGATTCGGCTCCTTGCCAAACGCGGGGTCCGACCTCAGTGGATCGCCGCCAGCCCCTACGCTCGATGTCGGGAAAGCGCGCAGATTTGGATCAAGCAGCTCCGCGATTGCCGTCCCCTGTCCCTGTGCGATGCGTTGGCACCGGAGGGGAAACTATCGGAGGTGATCCAATTCACCGAGCAGCAGGGCGCCGGTTTAGAGCATGTGGCATGGGTCGGCCACACCCCCGAATTGCGCGACTTTTTGGCCGTCCTGATCCAGGCTCCCCCCGACCGATTGCACCTGGCGAAAGGGGCGATAGCCTGCGTGGAATTCGATGGGCCCATCCGCGAAGGAGCCGGTCGACTCTTGTGGATCGTGGAAGCAGATTTAGTGGGGGCTTAATAAGGCGGTCCTCGAATAACGCGCGAACCTCTTGACCCGTGCTATTCTAGGGCAATCCTAAACCAAGGGGTTACGCTGCGTTTTGTCTTTCTGCGGTTCGGCGTGCAGCAAAACCTTTGGCAGCAGCCGGGGTTAATAAAATGGGGAAACTTCCCCAAAAGCTCACTAACTGCATAACGTTCTGCCTATTTGTGGAATTTGGCAAAGCGAAAGCTGCCAGAAATTGATCGTGACGAAGCCAAAACCGGCAGAAAGCGATACCGGGATAAATTCATGCGGTGTCACGCCCGATAAATCGGCCGGCTATTCCGCGGCAATAATATTCGGTAATTCGAAGCACCGATCCTCCGATTTTCGGCTGCGCGAGATTTAGGCGCGAATTAACAATAGTATACTACAGGATAACAAAATATTTATTTGACTCTATCGACTGTTTGAGCGTCCCGTTTACGAGAAGTTTGTAGCTTTCCTTTGGCTTGACCGCCATTTCAGCAATTTCGGCGGTCATGGGTAAGTGTGCATAGCTTTCGTCGGTGATCGTTATTGGTTGAACCACGTGCAGCCGCAATTGCACAGTTTCCGTTTTGACTAGTCGACGCCCGTGGTCAGTTTTGAATAGTTGAAGCGCATCCTCCGGGTTTGAATCTCCCTCGGGTTTGAATACTTGAAGCGCATGCTCCGTGTTTGAATAGTTGAAGGGCGTGGTCCCCGAGTTGACCAAAGTACCTGTTTTTCCCCCGAGAGCGGCTCCGTCTGCCCGTCGCAACGTGCATAAAAGTCCGGCCCCCGTGGGGGCGCCACCACCCCAATGCTGACCTCCGCGATAATTTTTATCACCTTTACTGGCCTTTTACGGTCCTGAGCAAGGGGCGAAAAGCCCGCGGGAAAGAGGACGTTATGCAATCCCCTAATTTCAACCCGCAATCGGTTTACAGGGTTATTGGCTTGGTCTCGCTCAGGTTTTACTTGGTCTTGGGAATCTTGACCGCCGGAATCCTAACCGCCGGGCAAGGGTTTTCCCAACAAAGCGAGGCGCATCCCTACGAGGCTCCCGGCCCTCCGAAGCCGGCAAACAAAATCGACGAACTCATCTTCCCCCGTTTGGCTCAGCTCGGCATCCAGCCGGCGAATCCGAGCTCCGATGCGGTCTTTTTACGCAGGGTTTATCTCGATGTGATCGGAACCCTTCCCACTGAGGAGGAGGCCCGATCTTTCTTGGAGGATAAAGATCCCAACAAACGGTCGCGGCTTATCGACCGTCTTTTACAGCGGGAGGAATTTGCGGAGTACTGGGCCCTGAAATGGGGGGATGTCCTACGAATCAAATCCGAGTTTCCCATCAATCTTTGGCCGAATGCCGTGCAGGCTTACGCTCGGTGGGTCGAAGCGTCGATCGCCCAAAACAAACCCTATGATCAGTTTGTCCGCGAATTGCTCACCGCAAGCGGGAGTAATTTCCGGGTGCCGCCGGTGAATTTTTACCGGGCCACTCAGGACCGCAGTCCCGAGGGGTTGGCGCGGACCGTCGCGCTGACCTTCATGGGAACACGGGCGGAGAATTGGCCACCGCAGCGTCTGGCGGACATGGCGGTTTTCTTCTCTCAAATCAGTTACAAAAGCACGGGCGAGTGGAAAGAAGAAATCGTCATGTGGGACCCGATCCACGCGGCAGCCAACGAAGGCCGAAAGCTGCCGGAATTCGGCGTGTTGCCCGACGGAACGAAGGTCCCCCTTACGGAGGAGAAGGATCCCCGGGAAGTTTTTGCCGATTGGTTGATTCGGCCGGAGAACCCGTGGTTTTGCAGAGCAATCGTGAACCGCATTTGGCATTGGCTTTTCGGCCGGGGAATCATCCACGAGCCGGATGACATCCGCCCGGATAATCCCCCTTCCCACCCGGATGTTTTAGCCTTCTTGCAGTACGAGTTAGTGCGCTCGGGATATGATTTGCGACAGCTGTACCGGTTGATCCTTAATTCGCAGACCTATCAACTTTCGCCGATCCCGCGTAGCACAGATCCCCAGGCAGCTACGCATTTTGCCTATTACCCCGTGCGGCGTTTGGACGCTGAGGTATTGATCGATGCGATTTGCCAGATCACTGAAACAGGTGAAGATTATTGGAGTATGATTCCCGAGCCTTACACGATCATCCCCGAGTCGCAGCGCTCCATCGCCCTGAGCGACGGAAGCATTACCAGCACGTTCTTGGAGCTATTTGGGCGGCCGCCTCGGGACACGGGGTATGAGTCGGAACGCATCAATCGAATCACGGCCGGGCAGCGATTGCATCTGCTCAATTCCAGTCATATCTTGCGAAAGCTCGAACAGGGACCCGGGCTAGAGTGGGCCCGCAATACCCGGATCAATTCCGAAAGTATCACCCGGCTTTATCTGACGATACTTTCCCGGTTTCCCACCCCTGACGAGCTGGAGCGGGTGATGCGGTACTCCGGCGGGTCGTCTCGGCGATCCGGCGGCTCGCTCATCGACGTGGCGTGGGCCCTCGTCAATAGCTCGGAATTTTTGTATCGGCATTGAAACGCGCTCTGGAAGCAAATACCCGACTAGGATACGCAAAAGCATGAGGTTGCCTTGATGCCGACTAAGCTGAAACATCTTCCAGGAGCATTCGTTCGAGTTTGTACCCCTTAGCGAAAGTGTTGCCGTTTTGCAAATGTGTTCACGAGGCGGCGCATTCTTCTTGATCAATAGCAATACATGATTCAATACATGATTCTTATCCTGGCACAATCCTGATTTAGGAGATCCAACTGATCCTGACTTAGGAGATCGAACCATGACCCAGCTTGAACTGGCTCAGGTGGTGATGCATGTCGGCGGTGAAGAAGCTGCCAGCGAAGGGGCGAGGACTCTCTCGCGCCGGCTGATGTTGCGGCGGGGGATTTTCGGGCTTTTGGGGCTGAGTCTTGCCCCGCGTTTGGGTTGGGGACATCTGCTCTACGCCCAGCCCAATTCCCAGGCGAAGGCTACGGCGGTCATCCAAATTTGGCTATGGGGCGGGCCAAGCCAGCTCGATACCTTCGACCCGAAACCCAAGGCCGGCTACGATTACTGCGGGCAATTCACCCAGCCCAGCCGCACCAATGTCGACGGTATTTTGATCAACGAACAACTCTCGGAACTAGCCAAGATCGCCGATAAGTACTCGCTGATCCGGAGCATGACTCACGGGATCAATAGTCACGAAACGGCGGCTTATCTGGTTCAAACCGGGCGAATGCCGGGCGATCGGATTGTTTATCCGCATTTAGGGGCGGTCATCACGTATTTTGCCACTCAGCACGAAAATCCGGTTTCACCGAGCTTGATCCCTCCGTATGTGGTTCTCACCGAGCCGCAAGGGCGATTTTCGGAGGCAGGTTTCCTCGGGCCGCGTTACAAGCCTTTTGCCACGGGGGGTGATCCGGCTCGTCAACCCTTCGCCGTTGAAGGAATTATCACCCCGGGAACTACCGAGGCTCAGCAGCGACGGCGACGCGAAATGCTCCAAGAACTGGATACCCTGCGAAAGGCCATGCAGGGTACCCCGCCGATCGAGGAGCTCGTTCAGGCAGAAGAACAAGCCTATGACTTGATCCTCGGCGATAGTGGCAAGGCCTTCGACCCGGCTCAGGAATCCCAGGAAGTCCGCGACCGTTACGGGCGGAGCACGTTCGGCCAATCCTGCCTGGTGGCCCGGCGGCTGGTGGAACGCGGCGTGCGATTCATCACGATCAACTATAAAGGTTGGGATACCCACAAAGAGCACTTCGTGATTATGCGGCGCAAGTTGCCGGAACTAGACCGCGGGTTGGCGGCGCTCATTAGCGATCTGGCGGAACGTGGACTTCTGGAAAGCACCATCGTGTGGTGCAGCGGCGAATTCGGCCGAACGCCAAAAATCGCGTGGGAATCGCCGTGGAATGGCGGGCGGCATCACTGGGGACATTGCTTCTCGGCTTTAGTGGCCGGCGGTGGTTTCAAGGGTGGGCAAGTCGTCGGAGCCTCCGACGAAAAAGGTGAATACGTCAAGGATCGCCCGGTTTATCCCACCGATTTGATCGGCAGCATCTATCAGTTGCTGGGGATCGACCCGACGACAACGCTACGACACCCGCAAGGGCATTTGGTGAAGCTGATTCCCGATAGCAACGACGGCGCACCGAGCGGCGGACTTCTGAAAGAGATTATAGCGTGAGCGGGTTGCTGGCGTTTGAGTCGTTTTTTCCGCTCGGCGATTGGGGCCGCATTTGAGCCCGCTGATTAGATTTGAATCCGCCGATCAAAATCCATTGATCCATGCTTTCGTACCGGGCGGGGCGACTGTGGAATCGCTCCCGAGAAGCCTAGCGGGGCGACCATCCTTTCCTGCCTGCCGCGGTTGCATCATTGTGCATAAAACCTCGCGCCCTAAGACGATGCTTTCCCCGACTGGCGTGGGGCTGCTTCGGGCCGCCAGGCACAAAGCGGCTCGAGCACCGCATTCGGCGATATGCCGGGGGCCACAACTTTTCCGCATAAGCCCGACTCCTTAACGCATTGTATTCCATAGCGTTCTTGATAGGGCACTTTTGATCCACCCCCGCTTTAGCTGTGCTACTTCGTCGAAGAAGCTCGACCACTCGTCGACTAGCGGTGACTGTTTCCCCGTGGTTAAATGCACAAGAGCCCAGATTTTTCGTCCACGTTTTGTCCACATTTCGGAATTTTGTGCACATTTTGGAGCCGGTTCCGGAAGATCTTTTCGCCCTAACCCAATTGCAGGAGATCCAACAATGAGCCAACCGCAATCGCGTCGGGCTTTCGCAGTGGATCTGGCTACCCAAGTTTCGGGGGCAAGCCTGGGATGGATCTTGGCCAACCATTCGCTGGCCCAAGAATCTCCGCCCGCGTTCGCCGGCTCGCCGCCGGTTCGTATCGGAGTGATCGGGGTAGGAGGCCGCGGCACCTATCTGATGCAACTACTTTTGCAAATGGGGGCAGAAGTGCCCGCCGTTTGCGACATTAAGCCAGACCGCTTGGCCCGAGCCACCAAGTTAGTGGCTACCGCTCGGGAAGGACGCACGCCGGCCGGCTACGGCAGCGATCCCTACGACTATCGCCGCATGCTCCAGCGAGACGACTTGGAAGCAGTCCTCGTGGCCACGCCCATGCAGGTGCATGCCGAAATGTCTATCGACGCCATGCGGGCAGGTAAACATGTGCTCAGCGAAGTGTCCGCGGCCATCACCCTCGACGAATGCTGGGGGCTGGTTCATGCCGCGGAAGAAACCGGAAAATTGTATATGCTCGCGGAAAACTGTTGTTATTGGCACCCGGTCATGGCGATCCTCAATATGGTCGGCCGCGGGGTTTTCGGAGAGCTCACCTTCGCCGAATGCGGCTACGTGCACGATTGCCGGGTCATCGCCTTCGAGCCCGACGGTTCCCTCACTTGGCGGGGCGAATTGGCTCGGGACTACCGCGGAAATCTGTATCCGACGCATTCCCTCGGCCCTGTGGCTCAGTGGCTGGGGATTAACCGCGGGGACCGGATGGTCTCGCTGGTGGCGGCCGATACCCGGCATGCCGCCATGAAACATTTTGTGAACAAACGTTTCCCGGAAGGTCATCTCGGCCGAACTCACACGTTCAAAACGGCCGATTCCACCACCGTGCTCATCCGCACCGCGAAGGGCGTGCTGATCGACCTGCGTTACGACACCAAGAGCGCTCGGCCTCATCCGAGCACCGTGTACTACAGCCTCCAGGGGACCACTGCCAGTTACGACTCGCGAATCAACAGCATCTGGATCGAAGGCCGAAGTCCCCGCTATCAATGGGAAGGGTTCGACAAGTACGCTTCCGAGTTTGAGGATCCGCTTTGGACGCAGCATCGTGCCCAAGCGGAGAAGACCGGACATGCCGGCGGAGATTTCTTCGTGCTTTATGCGTTCCTAGAGGCGGTTCGCAGCGGGGGGCCTTCTCCGATTGATGCGTACGATGCGGCAGCCTGGAGCGCGATCATGCCGCTATCCGAACAGTCGTTAAACGAAGGGGGAAAGGTGGTGGAAATCCCGGACTTTACCCGCGGAAAATGGGAATCGCGAATCTAAACTGCTTAAGCAGCCCTTTATGCGCAACTTGCGTAGCCCACTCTTTTTTGCCAAGTTGTGCGAACCGGCAAATCACTTTGGCTGCGGCCGGCGAACTCCCGCGGTAAGGATCAAGGTGCCCCGGTAAGGAATAATTCTTACACCCCCGGAGCATTTTCATTATTTCCGTGCGACGAAGATCATTATTTCCGTGCGACGGAGAGAAGATCTGTATGACCCGCGGAGGGCTAAGCGACGCGGCGCAGTGAGCGTTTTGCGCCCGTTAGATCTACGGTGGCTGCAAGATTACCGGAAGAATCATAAAACTGAACAAATCCGTAGTCTAAAAACCAGATAGCCATCAGATCGCCCGCCCGAAAGCTACGAGCCACCGGCCGTCCGCGATCGGACAGTACTTCCTCACGAATCCGGGAGCTTATCGCGCCCTTTGCCCGCGGAGATTTCTCCGGCCTCTTGGAGCCTGCCATGATGGCGAACTCGGCTCGCACAAGCCGCCGCACCTTTTCGAGATCACGTGCGTCGGACAAACGCTTAGACATTTTGCCTTATCCTCATGTCCGTAAACATTTCCGGAAACAGTTTCCGCATATTTCAGTTTCCGTATCTCCTATTCCTTTTTACTGATCTTATTACTTCTTATTACTGAATCGCGAAACTCCGTGATGCTACAAGGCCTTCAGCCCCGGCGATTAGCCTCAATGCCTTATGTCCCATCCTGGAAAAGTTACAAAAAGACGCTTACCCGTGACGGTTCTAATACGCAGGAGCTATCCTCTTCAGGTAATTAACGGGAGTTATCCACCTCCGATCCACGGAAATAATCCAGATCCACGAAAATAATCCATTCGTGTAATGGAAGTCTTCGGCAATCCATTATTAGCAAGGATGTTCCTTAATTAACAGCACACGAAATACAACCCACCACGATATAACCAAAAAGGACCTGGTGGGACGCATTGGCCGATTGGCCAACGTGACCTGACGTCAGCCATCCCTTCCCATCTTTCGATCGGTCAGTTCCACCCTCATACTCCCGACAAAACCCCATCCTCTCAGGAAAGCCCTCCAGCAGACAGCTTTTGAAAATCATTCCGGCCACGGAAAGCCCATATTCTCACCATGATTCCCAGATCATCTATAACCCCCTAATTATCCAATCTACTGAAGCGGAATCATCAGGGATCACCGGGGGAAGCCACCTTCCTGAAGACGGGGACCCGGCAAGTCAATCGGTCCGCGCGGTGCTCGGCGGTCGGACGATGGCCATGCGGTATGCCGGGGCCAGACGAGATTAAGTCCTGGGGGACAGAGTACCCTGCCCCAAAACCGCGTCAGTTCTGCCGCGGGTCTTGACTACGTAGCTCCTGCAGGTTTCCACCATTTTCATTCGATTGGACCAGCCCTCTTTTACGGATTAGCCGCATCATCCCGACAATTACCGCGGTGCGACGCAGAGGCTGCGAAAATCACTCCCTTTGGAGCGAAGCCCCAAAACGCCAAAACCACCGAAACGCAAGGCGCAGCAATCAGACGCCGTAGCACCCCACATGGGCAAAATCGGCCACTATGGTATTCCTGCCCCCGGTTCCCGCAGCAATTCAAAGAAGCAGCAGCACCTATGTCCAAGCGCCTCAAGATACCGGCTCCTCTCCCTGCCGCAATAACTCGTGCAGCCGCAGCGGGTCACGGCTATCCAAATCGAGAAGTCGGTCCAGCACCTCCTGGGCCAGCTTTTTTTGACCCAAGCTTTGCAGGGTCACAATCAATCCTTTACCGGCCTGAAAAAAGGGTCGATTAGCGGGCCGATCCGCAGGTAACCTCCCCCGCCAAGGACGCTGCGGGATGGCATTCAACCCCAGCTCGAAGGCCCGACCGAAATGAGCCCGGGCCAAACGGATATCCCCTTCCGCAAGCGCGATCTCACCTAGCAGTTGGTGGGCCTCCAAAAGCTGCGGACACTCCTCCAGCAACCACCGCAACTCGTCGGCCGCCAGTTCCGTCTCCCCTGCTTCTAACATCTCATAAACTTCGCGGATATCCTCGGCCCGCTCCCGGACGCACTTGGGAAAAACAAACTCATAAGCTTCTCCGCCCATCACCGGCTGCAATCGGATGGAATCTTGCGAGGCACCTTTCCGCTGAACGCCTCGCCTTCGTCGGCCCGGTTGCTTTGTCCCGTCCCCATTCTCTGCCATACTTCAAAATTTCAAATTGTCTCGGCCTAAAGTCCGCGAGGTTGACTTTGCATCGTCCAAAACTTTTTTATCCCTGACCACCAGCGGCGAGAAACCCAACTGCTTTCTTTCTTTTTTAAGCCTCCGTGTCGTGCGCGACTTTTTGTTGGTTACGGTTTCCCATGCGGGAATCTCGCCATGGGGATCGCGCTCTGCCGACAGATACGCCCCGATTGTACGATCACGGAGCCACGGTGACGAGGTTTCACCCGGGCTTATGGGCCGTCAACAACAGCAAGCTCCCTTCCCGGCCACAGACTGTGGGGGCATCTTATCCTCCCAAAATTTCCGCAATTTTACCAAACTTAATGTGTGGGCTACTCCGGATTTGGTACGAAATAATTACTCGTTCTCCCCCCGTTGGTTAGGGCGAGAGTTTCAGAAAAGCAGCAGGATGAAGCACCGCATGGTCAGAAAATCCTCGCGCTCATTATTGGAAAAGACAAGTGGCCCATGCGTGGGCAAAGCCACCTGGATTAAGCGGTTGCGGCAGCAGCTAGTGGGGTGGTTCGAAACAAACGCCCAGCCTTTTCCGTGGCGAAAGACGAAGGACCCCTACGCGATTTGGGTCAGCGAGGTCATGCTCCAGCAGACTCAGACCACCACGGTTCTCAAATTTTACCCCCGGTTTTTGGCCCGATTTCCGGACGTTGCATCCCTGGCCCATGCCCCCCTGGAGGAAATCCTGAAGCTTTGGGAAGGGCTCGGCTATTATCGCCGAGCGATTCATCTGCATCGGGCGGCCCATCAGATTCTCACGGATTTCGGCGGCCAAATCCCCCGGGAACTCCCCCTGATAGAACGGCTGCCAGGCGTCGGGCGGTATACGGCCCGTGCCATCGCCTCGATTGCCTTCGGGCAAAGAGTACCGGTGTTAGACGGGAACTGCCGCCGCGTATTGGTGCGGCTTATCAACTTCACCGAACCCATCGGGCATAGCCGGACGGATGAGCTTCTTTGGGAGATCGCAGCCCACTGGGTCGATCCGCAGCATCCCGGCGAATTCAACCAGGCGATGATGGAATTGGGATCGCGGGTATGCGTGCCGCGGAATCCTTGCTGCTCGGAGTGCCCCTTGCAACAGCTTTGTCGAGGGCGTCGGCTCGCCGAAGCGGGAAAACTGCCGGTTTCCGCGCCACGCCCGCCGGTCATTAGGCAGCAGGAACTCACCCTGCTGCTTGTCGCAGAGGACCGACTCCTCATGTGGCAGTACGCCGATAAGGAGCGCTGGGGGGGCCTTTGGGACTTCCCGCGGATACCTCTAACGGCGGACAGTCCGCTTTTTGGTGAAGGCAACCCTCCAGCACTTGCCGCCCCCCCTGGGGCGGTAGATCCCCACGGCCTTCGACACGCCTTGCGGCAGCTTTCCGGTTGCCGAAAAAATGCACTTCAACACTTGGGGTCGCAGAATTACTCCGTCACCGTTTACCGCATTAGGGCGGAAGTTTTCTTGCTCCGACTTTCGGCCCGCAAATGCTCCGAGGTTAGCCAACGGATCTCTCGTTGGGCTCCCCACCGAGAAAAGGCGTGGATAAGCCGGCAACACTTGCGCGATTTGGCTCTGACACGTCCGGCCCGAAAGCTCGCCGACGAGCTCGCCCGCCTATTTGAGGGGGAACGACAGGATTGAACCCGCCCCCCCGCTTCTTGCTCAAGCTCGCCCCCGCTTTTCGCCTAAACCCGCCCCAATAGCTCGTCAACTGCCCTTCCGATATCCGGCTGCGACATGAGCCATTCGCCCACCAGAACCGCGTGGATTCCCGCCGCCTCGAGCCGCAACAGATCGGCTCGGGAACGAATCCCGCTTTCGCTCACCACGACCCGATCCGACGGGATTTGTTCCCGCAAATGAAGCGTGTGTTCCAGATCGACTTCGAAGGTCCGCAGATTTCGGTTATTGATGCCCACCAGCTTGACGGGCAAGTCCAAAACCCAAGCAAGGTTCTCCGCCTCGTAGACTTCCACCAAACAGTACATCCCCAGCTCGCCAGCAAGCCGCAGGAGCTCCTCAAGCTGATGCGGCGTGAGACACTCGGCAATCAGCAAAACGGCGTCGGCACCGCTCACCCGGGCCTCGATTACTTGGTACGGCTCGATGATGAAATCCTTCCGCAATACGGGGATCGCCACTTGGGCCCGCACCATGCGGAGATTTTCCAAGCTTCCTTGGAAGTACTTTTCGTCGGTAAGCACACTGAGGCAACTGGCCCCGTGCTTCTGATAGGTGACGGCAATTTGCCCCGGGTCGAAATCAGCCCGAATCAAACCCCGCGACGGACTTGCCTTTTTTACCTCCGCAATCAGCCGAATCGGGCCCGGCGGGGCCAACGGGGCGAAGAAATTGCGCACCGGTGGGGCCGAATCTAACCGAGCCAAAAGCCGCTTCAGCGGTTCTGCCCGAATGCGCTCGGCCACCTCTCGCCGTTTCCAACCGATGATTTCCTCCAGAATACCCGGCACCGCTTAGCTCCACGAAATCCCACTGCAATATTTCACCAGATTTTCCAGGGTTTGCCCCGCCCGACGTCCCCTCCAATCCTCGTGCTGAAGAACTCGCCGTTTGCAACATCCTAAAGCTCAAGCCAAAAAACAAAAAACCACCGGCCCAGGAAAACGGCACCCAAGCTTTCGCGAACACGCAGCTTTTACGCCCCAGCACAGCAACCACAAAAAGCTGCGGCAAAAAAGCAAGGCTAGTCCTGCCCAAGGGGGCAAAATGCCGGCCCCCCGGTACCCCTCCGTTAATCGCTCGAAGCGAGCCAATCGCGACAACCCCCGGTCAATCGAGCCGGATGACCGACAGCGTGCAGGGCGTGTCGTACTTCTGGTTTAGCAGCCCGGGCACAGGCCAATCCATATTGGAAACGATCACCTCGTTGCCGCGGACGATCGCCTCGCAAGGCTGATCCATGCCGCCGTCCAATCCGTCGGTATCGCCATTTTGTGCCAACACCTGAACGCGGCCGTCCAAGCTGATCATATGGATCGCATTGACCTTTGAATCGGCGACGAAAATCAGCTTCCGCGTCCGGTCGTAGAATAAGCCGTCGGCACACTTCATGTGATCGGCCCGGGCAAAAATTTCATTGGCCACCACCTTTCCCTCGCTATCGAAGCGAAGCCGGTGCACAGTGCCATCAGCGAAGTTGCCGATGTACAAATTCCCATCATCGTCGAAGCATAATCCATCCGCCCCCAGCGATAATTCGGTACTGTGGGTCTCGATCGTAGCGATCAAGTGCGGATCATGGATCAGCGGTTCGGCCAATTTGATCACCGCATTTTCCAGATCTTCCAATTTGAAGCGAAATACCCCGCTAATGACGGGCCTCTTTTCGGCGTCGATTTGCGTGTCGCTGACATACAGGTAACCGTCGCGACAAATCACGGCATTGGAAATGCTGAAACCTTCCACGGCCGGCCCGATTTCCCGCGGCATGCCATTTTCCATTTTGATCCGACAGACTCGCGATTTCTGCTTCCCTTCCGCCTGATAATCCGCCAGGAAAAGATCGCCATTTGGAGCCACGCAGATCCCCAGCGCGCCAAAGGGCTTACCGGTTTCCGGATTCGGGGGGAGGTCGAGGAATTTTTCCACCTGATTATCGGGCGTAATCTTCATGAGCACCGGCGGCTGCGATACATCGTTGAAATTCGGGACCGACAAGATGATGCTTCCGTCCGGCAAAAGCGTCATGGCATCGGGGGTGTTGCAGATCTCCTCCGGAAGCCGCACGAAAAGCTCCGCCTTCTTCAGCGGCTTGGCCAAATCCGCCGTCGCCGCCGCCGGCTGGCTTACCGCGCCTGCCCCTGCTGCCCCGGGTACCGCGGCAGAGGGCGCTTCGGCTTCAGGGGCTGACGCTCGCCCGACACCTGCCGCCGGAACCGCCGGCCCAGTGGCGGACGGTTCTTGCGGCCGGGAACATCCCAGGACACCGAGACTTACGACACTTATCAGCCCCGCTAAAAGTCCCGCGACGCAAAAAAACGCTACCGCGTGGGTGATGCGACGCTCGGGCCATCGGCTCATCGTTGGACCTCCCCTGGGAAACTCTATGCCTCCACTTCGAATTGATGTTCGACGGTACACGCGCGGTACTGAGAAACCGATCTGCCGCTAAGTACCACCATTTCTACTACATCATTAAACGTCCGATTGAGCACGGCGGCTTGCGCTTTCAGCTTAAGGGAAGCGGCCGAATCGGAGGCGTTCTGCCAGATGCAGCGGCACACAAGGCTCAATTGTAAGCTCTTGCGTATCTTCGTAATATAAGCTCTTCGTAACATAAGCTGCCAGAGCCGTCAAGCACGCAAGGGGCCTGACCGATCCGCGTTTTCGGAGTGCGAGGCTTGCCGCGGGCTAAACCGCTTTCTGCGACTCTTTGCGCTCCCCTGCGGATCGGGGAGGCCGGCACGCGGGCTAAGCCGCTACCGGCTGCGAGATTATCCTCGCCCCTTGCTTCCCCGTTCTCCATATCCCCTGGAAACAAGCTCGGCCGCGCTTCGATTGTGCATGAGGAGTGTGATACCGGCTGGCTTACAGGCGTGATGAGTGCCGCGGTTTTTGCCGTAAGGCGAAGGGCGAATGCCCCCCAAAAAACTTGTGGAATGCCCCGCACAAAATGTGATGACAAAAGCGGGTTAGAACTTGGCGACGAAGGTGAATCAGAACGTGATGATCAAATCGGTGGCAATGGTGACCTGGTAGTCGCTCGTACCATCGTCAAACGGACGCTCGCCCATCAAATTCGAAGTACCTTCGTACCAATCCCAGCGGATCTCCGGGCGGCAGAGCATGTTCGGGTGCGGCCGCCAGTTGACTCCCCAAGTCACCTCGAAAAAGTCGCCGGCAAAACCCGGCAAAGCCGGCCAACCGTACCCGGGCACCAAGTTCCCCACGCCCGCGATTCGCGCCCCATCGTCGTCACGGAGCCATTCGGTCCGCATCCCCACCGACCACCGCGGATTTAGCTGATAAAGCAGGTACTGATTGATCCCGTACCATTCGGCATCTTGCGGAGCCGGCGTGGCCCAGGATACACCATCGTTCTCCCAGCCCAAATTGTGCACCACAATGTACTGCAATCGGTCGGTCAATTGCCGGCGTACCACCAGGCTGTAAACGAATCGGTCTTGGCGGCCTGCTTCGTCCTGGGGTCCCACCGAAAAAGCATAAGCGACCGACGTGAGTTTGTCGGGACTAGTCCAGCGGAAACCGGCCATCACATCCAGCGAGTCGTTGTTGTCCTCGAACATCATCCAGCCGCGGTGGAAGCCCGCATCCACGCTCAATCCTTGCGACAACTGATAGCTCGCTAGAAGCCCGGTCACCAGTTGGGGCACCGTGTACCCATAGCAATAGGAGTGTGAATAGAAGGGGTTAACCGGGGCCGGAACGGCCTCATAGTCCAGAATCGCGGCAAAATGGCCCAGCTTCACCGTCAGGTAGTTGAACGCTACCTCCAGATAAGCTTGAGGGATCACCAACCCGTAGTATTGCTCCAGACCGTTGATACGGTCTTCCAACCCGTGATTGATCCCGAAGCGAAAATCCGAACCGAAGACCATGTCCACCCGTCCGCCGAGGTCCAGCCCGCAACCGTGGGTCTGCGTCGGCCGATGGGCATAGGCCCAAAGTTGATTCATTTGGTATTCCGCATGACGATCGTTGGTGGCCACGGGGCCGTTAAACCGGCTGCCAGGCTCCTGGGCATTGAAGGTGATCCCTTGCTGGAGCCAACCGCCGACGTCAATTCTCCACGCCTGGAGGCACGGCGACTCAATGAGCTTAAACGGCGGCGTCCCCTCCCCCGCCGCACCACCTACGACACCGCCACACCCACAGGCCCCACAAAGACCCGCCGCACAGGCTCCGGTCGGTTGCTCGCCTCCCGATCCACTCGATTTTGGCCCGGTTGCCGGGGAATTTGTCGGTCGATCGGCGGTGGCAGCACCCTTTGGCGAAACTTCGGCGACTTGGGGCGGCTTAGGCACTGCCGAACCATTCAACGGCTTCGGCCGCGGCAAGTCATCCGCCATATTCGCCCGAGAAGATTCAAAGGGCAGTTTCAAAATGCCCGGAAGTTCGTAAGCCGGATCTGGGGGAAGCGGTTCCGCAACAAGTGCGGTCGGTTGATCCGCGTCGGCGGACCATTCTTCAGCCGCCTGGGCAGAAGAGATCAACTGAATGCGGCTCTCATCGTTCACCTGAATTCCCCCAAGGGACAAAGCCGCACTTGACCCCGGACCCGGCACGACCGGCAATTCTTGCGGTTGAAACGCCTTTGGTCGGTTCCCGGCAAAAGCGATCGGAGCCGATAACCCCAGATTCTGCTCGGCTCTCCGCCGCGGAACGGTTCCACCCCAATCCGTTTCAGGGACGATCTCGTTTGGGCAGGGGGCCAACTCGGCACCGGAACGCGATTCCCGGTTGTTTGCCGCCGCCGATGCGACGCAATCGGCCGCGCTTGCCGCCGGCTGCCGAGTCGCTGTGGCGGACGGGTTAGCCGGAATGCTCACCGCCGATACCGCCTCCGGCGCTTGCCGCGGAGATGCTATACCCCTAGGCACCGGGTGTAAATCGTAATAAGCAGGCACCGAGCGTCTTTCACCGAACCAGAACCGTCCATCCGATGCGGCACTTGGACAGACCGCGTGTATCAACGAGATGGTTGCTGCCACAAACAGCACAAGTCCGCCAAACCAAGGAGACTTTTGGCACTGAGAATCTGTGGAAATTAGATGCAGATTAGCGCAGATTAGTGAGCGCACTGGCCAGATGCAGCAAAATTGAAATTTCCTCGGGCGCATAGAATCCCTCGCGTTGCGTGTTCGCCGATGCGGTCCCTTGACTTGGGGAGAAATGGGCCGAGCCGAATCATCCAATGAAAAATCCGACTGTGCAGGACATTCCGCCCGTTTTACGTGTCTCAACGCACTGCTAAACCGAAGTACGGTTTAATCAAAAAATAATCAAAAAATTCATATGCGCAGGGCATTGCGAATGAACCGCTAATGCTTATCGCCAACACGATTTTTATCGCCCCTATAGCCCCGACCATTCATCACAAAAAGAACTTCCGTTCGATTCTTCGTTGATTGCCCAGTCATCGCGGATTGCTCATATATCTCAATTTATCCAATTCACCGTTAGAAGGGCTAATGTTGGAGCAAAAGGAAAAAGGAAAAAGAGATAAAGTTCGGAGCAAAAGAAAAAGCCAAAGTTGGAGCAAAAGAAAAAGTGGGAGGGAGAGCATCTATTTTAAGGGAAAGCATCTGTTTGAGGGAAACAATCTGTTTGAGGGAAAGAACCTCTCTACGAGCGGCAATCCCGGCGGAGCACTCGGTCGTAGATCTGCGCCAAACGCTCGGCCATCCGGAGATCCGAAAACTCGATTTGCTGTCGCCTTTTAGCGGCCGCCCCCATGCTTTGAGCCAACGACCGGTCGCGCACCAGAAGCGCAATCGCCTGGGCCAAAGCGCGGGGATCACCCGGCGGAACCAACCATCCTTCTACGCCATGGGTAATGGCCTCCGGAGTTCCCTCGACGGCGGTAGCCACCACGGGAAGCCCCGTCGCCATGGCCTCCAAGATCACCATCGGGAGCCCCTCGCCGAAAAGACTGGGCAAAACGAAGATATCCATGGTCGCCAAAGCCCGGGGGACATCCTGGGTAAAGCCGGCCCAGCGGACGGCCCCCTCCAAACCCCGTTGCTTTACCCAACCCAAGACCTGCTCCTGGTAGGCAGTGGATTCGAAGGGGCCAACGGCCAAAAGTTGCACCTTCAATCCCTCTGTGTGTAGAAGGTCAATGGCTTCCAAAAGCACTTCGAGCCCTTTTCGGGGGCGAAAAAGGGCTACCGTTCCGACGACGGGGACCTCGAAGGTTTTGCCGACGGCGTGATCCGGGGCCAGCATCTTCTCGTTTTTCGGCACAGCGTTTATCGGCACGCCGTTATGCACCACCCAAATGCGGGAACAAGGGACGCCGTATTGCCGCAAGTGATTGGCCGTCGGACCAGAGACGGCAACAAATGCATCTACCCATCGCGAGAGCAACCTCTCAAGCCACCAATTCAAGCGGTTTTGCCAGTGGTGCGTTGAATCGTGTCGGGCCGGACTGTGCACGTGATACACTAGCGGCAGTCCCAGCCATCGAGCGGCGAAAAAGGCCACCAGTAGCGCTCGAGGCGTATGGGCATGAAGTAAAGCGGGCCCACGCTCTCGTGCCCATCGGATCAAGGGGTAAACGATGCGTAGGTCCCATCGCGCTCGCATGGGAAGCCGCAAAAGAGGCGAGTTTTGACTGAGTCGTACGTTCGGGAATTTGCCCGGCTTCAGACAGGCAAAATCCACCCCGTAGCCAAACCCCGGTAACCGCAGAGCCAATAGATCCTGGACCCGCTCGGCACCCGAGTAATGCTCGCCGTTAATCACATGAAGGACCGTTTGAAGGCTGCGGGCACAGGGGGCCGGGGTTTCTCCAGGTTGCTCGCCCCCTTGAAGGGCGGCCGTTGCCCATTGCCGATCCGCGAGGGAACAGACCTCGGAATAGCTATCGACTTCGACATGAACCCCGCGAGAATCATCGGCATAAGTGCCGGGAGAATTAATCGAGCAAGAATTCCGACGTTCCGGCTCGATGAAATCGATTCGGGCAGAAACTTGAGCGGACTCTGCGCGCGAGTCAATCGGCTCGATTGGGGGAATCACACTGGGCGAGTTTGTGCCGGAAAGCTTTTCACAACAAGTCATTGGGCGTTTTACCTTCTGTTGCGGGAGGTTATCAGCCTTTCAAAAAGTGGGGCTTGGTAGCGGAGGGGAATACCGGGCCGTAACCGTAGGGGAATCGGTACTTCCGGGGCGGACCGTTTGTGTTTCTGAGGTTGGCCCCGGGCTTCTGCTTTTCGAAGCGGCCCTCTTTCAAAATCGGAGGGCTGTTAAAACTCGAAGGGCTATAAAGTCGGTGGGCGATTACCGGGCAACGCACCGATACGTCGTTCTGGTGGGAGCCGCGATGGTCATGCGACCCCCGCTTGTAAGTTCAGTGGGTCTTCGCCCTGAGCGAACGTTAACCCGTTATCGCGCCGGCCAAGCTCCCGGTGATTTTCCGAAGCGAGGTCCGCTGCCATACGGCAGCAAAACCGACTAATGTTGTGATGATTGCTACATTTTGGGAACCCTCATTCTTTGTGTAAATCTTGGAGGGATTGTGCGGTCTTTTGAACCCTTGCTCCGTTTAAACTCTAGGTCGAAGAGCGTGCGGGGGAGTCGCAAAAGCCGACAATCAAAAAGCCGGCAAAAGGCTTCTTTAGGGGAAAGCGATGGGAAACAGAAGGCACTGAATGGGAAGAGAACGCCCTTAATGGGAATAGAAGGCACTTTTGGGAAAAAATGGAAAAAAACGGGAAATCAGAGGAGGATCGAACGCCATAGGCCATGCGCATTGGCTGCCCGTATTTGTTTGAAATACCGCGCGTCTGCGCCCCGTCCCCATGAAAATGGACAAACGTGGGCTGTGCACCCACTATTTCGGGGGAATGGTTCGTTACTTTGCGTGCGGTAATAGCGCGATTTCACCCGCTTCGAATCTCCCCGCGCCGATTTCATCTGGATTTATCTTGCTGGCGGCGCAATAGGCTCAGCCGTCCCTTTCTTCCAACGGGGGACCCTTCTTCGACAATTGGGGGAACTGTTCTTCAATTGGGGGAACTCTTCCGTCGGATATCCCTCGGATTGTGGGTGAAAAGGTGCTCGGCATTGCACAATCACGCCTTCGCGGGATTAGAAGATCACGCGGGATTAGCAGATTACAAGAGATTGAGCGATTTAGAAGATTGGTGAAAAGCTCATCGGCACCGCGGAACTGACAGATAAAGACAAGGGTATAAACACAAGGGTAGGAATCGATCGGCAGTGATCCCGGGCGATGCCTCGGCATGCGTCGGCCCAATGAAAACCGACCGATAGGTGGAGCCCGGTTGTTATGAGGCAGTCGAACGAAAAATCGGATTGATATGAAGCGGGGTGCGGGGCGGTAAAGCCAATCGCCGATCGTTACCCATCGGAGAAAGCGGAAACAACGGAACCTGTGGTAGAAGTGGAAATGTCGCCAGAGGAGATATCGGCACAAGAGACGGCAATCCCACTTTTCCGCCAAATAGGATATCGTTTGCAATAAATCGCCGGATTGGAGTTTTAAGAAATTTCTGCTTGTTTTATTTCTCTATCCGCGCATGATGCACCGCGGGTTGTCCCCGGCAAAGCACGAGTTTGTATGGCTCATTCAGCAATTCACCGCTAGCAAGAGCTGCACGATCCAACACCCTTTGATTGTTTAGCTGCATTACCTACGTGCGTGAGTAAACTGCACGAGCTATGGTGACAGCTCCCTCGTGACCAAGCCGTAGCCGGCCCCGGTCGATATTCAATGGAGTACCTTGCCGAGGTCCAAAGAATTCGCTACGTTAAAATGTAAGGCGCATGGGCAAATGGAACGGTCCGGTGGTGCAGCAAGCCGGCTCGGCATCCATTTGCGTGGGATCGGACTCAAATCAGGGTAGACCCTACTCTGCCTGGGCCTGAGCGGGCCGTCGCCCGAGGGTGCACCAAATTCGACTCCCCAGGGGGATCCGTTTTTCCCAACGGATCCAGTCAAAATCATTTCCGGTCGCCTTTCGGCCGAAGGCTGAGGAAGTTGACCGTCGGTGGGGATGCGTAAGTTGCTTCGTGGAAGGTAAGTTTTGTTCTGAAAAAAGGTCTTCGCTTTTTATTCAGACGCACAACTTATTTGGACGCACAACCGACCGTGGTGGCGGGCGAGGGATGAAGGCGATACCCGGGAAAGGCGTTTACGTGCAGCCAGCGCCGACGGGAATAACTCCGATGAGGAACAGACCCGTTGAAGGAACAGACCCGCGAGTGCCGCCGGAGCCTCGGCTATCAGTGCCCTCGAAGGAGATCCCCATGTTTTTTGAATTCGGAGGTTTGCTCCGATTTTGCCGTGCGTTGTCACGCGGCGAATTTGTACAATGGTGCATCGTCATTCGATGTCGCCTCATGCAATTTTTCTCCGTGTTGGAGTCCGGTGACCGCGTGTCGTGAATACCGTGATTTCGTATTGCCGTTAAGTGAGTGCGCGTTAACATTCGGCGACGGCGCGTCGGTGTTTGGCGAGTGCGCGTTGGCATTCGGTAACGCCGAAGACGATTCCAGCCGATAGCGGGTCAGTGGCAAGCAGGGTGATTGGAACCAGGGTGATCAGGAAAGGCCCCATTCTCCTCTTCGAGGAGTTCTCGGTTTTATGAGTCGGATGGAAATTTGGTAATAAGCAAACTTAGTACACCGAATCATCAGGGAAGTTCCGCGCTTTAGGAAATAATCGGGGAGGCCGATTTCGTTCCGCCGGCATCCTCTTAAAAAATTAACCGGCATCCTCTTTTAAGAATTAAAAACTCGTACGAGCGGCAATCCGAGGGGTCAAGGGTCACCAAGCTTTCGGGTCTGCCGCCGCGATCTTCAGAAGGAGTTTTAGCCGTGAGTAATCGACGTTTTGTGACCGTCGAGGGTAACGAGGCAACCGCCTACATTGCCCATTTGTGCAACGAGGTGATGGCCATCTATCCGATCACCCCCTCTTCGAGTCTAGGCGAGATGCCCGACGAATGGGCATCGAAAGGCCGAAAGAATATCCTCGGGGTGGTACCGGACGTGGTGGAAATGCAAAGCGAGGCGGGTGCCGCCGGTGCTGTGCATGGTTCTTTGCAGGCAGGAGCTTTGACGAGTACTTTCACTGCCTCCCAAGGCCTCCTGCTCATGATTCCCAATATGTTCAAAATCGCCGGGGAATTGACCTCGACGGTTTTCCATGTGACGGCACGAACTATTGCCACTCATGCCCTCTCCATTTTTGGGGATCATAGCGACGTGATGGCGGTTCGCAACACGGGTTGGGCGCTGCTGGCTTCCAGCTCGGTGCAGGAATCGCAAGACTTGGCCCTCATCGCTTATGCCGCCACGCTGGAATCACGAATCCCGTTTTTGCACTTCTATGATGGCTTCCGCATTTCGCACGAGGTCAATCTTATCGAGCAATTGACCGAGGAGGACGTTCGCGCCATGCTCGACCCGGAAATGATTCGGGCACACCGGCTCCGGGCGATGAATCCCGAACGGCCCGTGCTGCGCGGCACGGCGCAGAACCCCGATGTGTTCTTCCAAGCCCGCGAGGCTTGTAACCCGTTCTATCAGCGCTGCCCGGCGATTGTGCAGAAGGTGATGGATCGGTTCGCGGCCCTAACCGGGCGGCACTATCATCTGTTCGACTACTACGGCGCCCCAGATGCCGATCGGGTGATCGTCATCATGAGCTCCGGATGTGGCGTTGTTGAGGAAACGGTGGACAAACTCAATAGCGAGGGGCAGAAAGTCGGCCTGGTGAAGGTCCGCCTGTATCGGCCTTTTGATGGACGTGTCTTTGTGCAGAGTTTGCCACCCACCGTGCAGACGATCGCGGCGATGGACCGCACCAAGGAACCGGGCTCCCTCGGCGAACCCATGTATTTGGATGTCGTGGCGGCGTTGACGGAGTATTGGGCCGAGCATGCCCCCGGCAAACCGATGCCGCGAGTGATCGGCGGCCGCTACGGACTTTCGTCCAAAGAGTTCACGCCGGCTATGGCCGCGGGAATTTTCGCGGAAATGGCCAAGCCAGCTCCCAAGCGGCATTTCACCGTGGGGATCGTAGACGACGTGACTCATCTGAGTATCGAGTATGATCCGAATTTCTCAACGGAAGCCGCGGATGTAACACGGGCTGTGTTCTTCGGATTGGGGGCGGACGGTACCGTCAGTTCCGTCCGCAACACTTGCAAGATTGTCGGCGAGAATACCCCGCTTTATGCGCAAGCGTACTTCGTGTATGACTCGCGAAAGGCCGGGTCGCTAACGACTTCGCACTTGCGGATTAGCCCGCGACCGATTCGGGGCTCTTATCTGGTGAGCCGGGCAAATTTCGTCGCGTGCCATCAGTTTGTCTTCCTCGATCGGATTGAAATGCTGTCGATGGCGGAACCGGGGGCGATCTTCCTGCTGAATAGCCCCTTTGGACCGGAGGAAGTGTGGGATCATTTGCCCGTCGAAGTTCAGCAGCAGATTATCGACAAAAAGCTCCGCTTTTACGTGGTGGACGCTTACCGAGTTGCGCGGGAAGCGCAGCTTGGTGTGCGCATCAACACGATCATGCAAACCTGCTTTTTCAAGCTCAGTGGGGTACTGCCGCTTGAAGACGCCATCAAGCACATCAAGGAAGGGATTGTTCAGACCTACGGGAAGAAGGGGGGCGGCGTGATCGTGGAACGGAACTTCGCGGCTGTGGATCGCGCGATTGATGCCTTGGCCGAAGTGCCCGTGCCTAAGAACGTGACCTCCACCAAGCGCCGCGTACTACCGGTGCCCGAGACGGCTCCTCCGTTTGTCAAGGACGTCTTGGGGAAGATGATCGCCAATCAGGGCGACGACTTGCCGGTAAGCGCTCTGCCAGTAGACGGCACGTTCCCCACGGGGACGACTCAGTACGAAAAGCGCAGTATCGCGCAGGATATTCCCATCTGGGATCCGGCCATTTGCACTCAGTGCGGCTTTTGTGCCCTGGTTTGCCCCCATGCCTCGATCCGGCTGAAAGTGTATCCGCCCGAAGTGCTGAAAGGGGCTCCAGCCGGCTTCAAGTCCACCGCGTGGCGCGGAAAAGAGTATCCAGGATGGCTTTTCACGGTGCAGGTGGCTCCAGACGATTGCACCGGCTGCGGGCTTTGCGTGGAGGCTTGCCCGGCACGCGATAAACAGGTGGCCAAGCACAAAGCCGTCGATATGCTGCCGAAACTCGAGCATTTGGATCGGGAGCGATTGTGTTGGGACTTCTTCCTGAGGATTCCGGAAGTCGACCGCAGTACCGTCAAGATCGATACGATCAAGGGTTCGCAATTGCTCCAGCCGCTTTTCGAATTTTCCGGGGCGTGTGCTGGCTGCGGGGAGACGCCGTATGTGAAGTTGATTACCCAGCTTTTTGGCGATCGCATGATGATCGCCAATGCGACCGGTTGCTCCTCGATCTACGGCGGCAATTTGCCGTGCACGCCGTATTGCACCAATAGCCAAGGTCACGGGCCGACCTGGAGCAATTCGCTCTTCGAGGATGCTGCGGAATTCGGCTTCGGGTTCCGCTTGGCCGTTGACCAACAGATCCGTTACTGCCACGAGCTGCTCAAAGGCCTTTCCGGCCTCTTAGGGGATGAGCTCGTGCGAGCTCTGATCGAATGCAAGCAGGAAAACGAGCTAGAGATTGAAGAGCAGCGTCGACGGGTTGCGGAACTCAAACGTCGGCTTGCCCAAATCGATCACGAAGATGCCCGGAATTTGCTGGCTTCCGCCGATTATTTGATCCGGCGGAGCATTTGGTCATTCGGCGGTGATGGTTGGGCCTACGATATCGGTTTTGGCGGCCTGGACCACGTGCTGGCGTCGGGGCGGGACATCAACATCTTGGTAATGGACACCGAGGTGTACTCCAATACCGGTGGGCAGTCTTCGAAATCGACGCCACGAGGGGCGGTGGCGAAATTCGCTGCCTCGGGCAAACCAAGCCGCAAGAAGGACCTGGGGCTGATGGCCATCTCGTACGGGAATGTGTTTGTGGGCCAGATCGCTTTGGGAGCCAACCCGCTCCATGCACTGCGGACCACCATCGCGGCCGAATCCTACCGCGGTCCGTCGCTTTTGATCGCCTTGAGTCATTGCATCGGCTGGGGGATCGACATCGTAACGGGCCTAGAGCAGCAAAAAGAGGCGGTGGCTTGCGGCGCTTGGCCGCTTTATCACTACGACCCGAGGGATAAAGAGAAGCCCTTCCATTTGGATAGCAAACCGCCGAAAGGGAGCTTCAAAGACTTCGCCCTCAAACAAGCGCGCTTCGCGATCCTCGCGCGGAGCAAGCCCGAGCGGGCCGAGGAGCTATTTGCCATGGCTCAAGAAGACATTTACGAACGGTGGCGGATTTATGAGATGCTTGCCGAAATGAAAGGAACCGACGGCCGAATGCAGCGGCTCGCCGCGATGGCTGCCGAGACGACTGGCTCGCCAAAGGAGGAAGTAGAAGCATGAGTGTGGATCTATCGACAAAGTATCTGGGTTTCTCGTTGGCCAATCCGATCGTCGTGGCCGCGTGCACTTTGAGCCAAAAAGTGGATAACGTTCGCCGCTTGGAGGCGGCCGGGGCTTCGGCCGTGGTTCTCTATTCGCTATTCGAAGAGCAGATCACCCACGAGCAGGTGGAACTGGCCCGGGTGCATGAGTTCGGCACCGATAGTTTCGCAGAGGCCCTCACTTACTTCCCAGAAGCCGATGATTATCAGGTGGGGCCGGAAAGTTATCTGCGGCATATCGAGCAGGTTAAGCAGGCGGTGAGAATCCCGATCATCGCAAGCTTAAACGGCGTCAGTCGCGGCGGGTGGATTCGTTATGCACGGCTCATGCAGGATGCCGGGGCCGATGCTTTGGAGTTGAACGTGTACTTCATCGCGGCAGATTGCGATATGACCGGCGCCGAGGTCGAGCAGCAGTACTTGGAGCTGGTTCAGGCGGTGGCCGAGTCAGTCAGCATCCCGCTGGCGGTGAAAATCGGTGCCCAATTCAGTTCGCCCGGCAACATGGCTAAACGGCTGGTGGAGGCGGGGGCGAAAGGGCTGGTGCTCTTCAACCGCTTTTTGCAGCCGGATATTAATTTGGAAGCCCTCCAGGTGTGTCCGCATCTGGAGTTGAGCACCCCGTTTGAAAGTTTACTGCCGCTACGCTGGATCGCGATTCTCCGCGGCCGTGTCGATTGTTCGCTAGCCCTCACCAGCGGCGTTCATACGCCACAGGAGTTGATCAAGGGCTTGCTCGTGGGAGCCGACGTGACCATGATCGCCTCGGTCCTGTATCGAAAGGGACCCGGGGAAATCGTCCGGCTTTTGGATGGCCTGCGTCAGTGGATGATCGATAACGAGTACGAATCCGTCGAGCAAATGAAAGGCAGCATGAGCCAGTGCAAGTGTCCCGACCCAGCTGCCTTTGAACGCGGCAACTACATGAAGGCTTTGGTTTCCTACACCGGTCAACCCATTTAGGGTTATTTCCAAAGAGATCTTTGCTGGCTTGCAACCAGCCGATTCACCGCAAAAAAGCGTATCCGATCTACTTCAAGCTCGGAGATCGGCGCGGATATCGCACTCGCGGAGGCCACATCTGACTGTTTCGTTTACGGCCTGGTTTGGCTGTGGATATCACGCACGCGCTGAGGCCAGGGCCATCTTGGGCACCAAACGAATCCTGCTCTAACAGAGGCCGCGGAAGCGTGGTCGACGCGACGGGATCACAATCCGCAAGGGCTACAAGAATGCTGACACCCGCGAAAGCGCGGAGGCTACTTCATTTCCTTCGTGAGGAACTCTGGATTCATTTCCTTCATGAGGAACTTCCGGGACGAAAATGACCCCGCGTAACCCCAGCCGGCACTTTCGCAGGATGGTCCTCAAACCATCTTCCCGGGGCTGAGCCGCGTGAGTGTCGCCCCACGCCCTCGCTCATCGGCATCATTAAAACTCATTTGCGGAACACACCTGGTGGGATCCTGCCGTCGGCAACTCCGGTTTACCCGGCACTACATAGCATCTGGGGTGAACCGTCTTCGCCCGCGGGCACGCCTCAGGGCTTGCATGGCCCCCAACGGGACTTGCCGCAATCCCGAGTCTACACAACATCTTTCGGGACGGGGCTGACCACAAGCGAGGGGGCCAGCTCCACTTCGTCCTGAAGGTCCACGGGTTCATCCGGAGGGGAATCAATTCGCGGTCGCGTGAGCACCAGGTGAGCAATGGTTTCGGCTAATTGATCGGCGGGAGCTGGCTTAGTCAGATAAGCATCGGCACCCGCTTTATACATGGCCCTCTCCTGCCCCATCCGCTGGGTGCCCGTCAGTACAATGACCGGTATGGCGGCCGTCTGTCGGTTGCTTTTCAACCACTGGAGCACCTCCTCGCCCCGCGCAAACGGCATGCTCAAATCCAGCACAATGCAATCGGGCTTCTCGGTGGCGGCGACCCAATAACCTTGAGCCCCCAAATAACAGGGGATCAACTGCATGCCGTAGTTTCGCAAAGCCCTCCCCATCGCTTCGGCGATGTTGGGGTCGTCATCAATACTCAACACACGGATCCGCCGGTTGAGCTCTCCTAATCGTTGGACCCACTCAGGCCGCCCGCTCTCTTTAGGCTCAATCATCGCGTAGGCTCCTTCGTCCAAAGCTTTTCTTGGGCTTGACCCATGCTGCGTTCCTTTGGACGGCCGCTATCCGTACCGATAAGGCCGACTCCGATCCTTGGCACGCTCAGGCGGATTCACCGACCACAGCTTTACCCATCGATAGTCTACAGCTAAGCCCAAAAACAATCTGTAGCCACGATGGCCCACCCAAGCTGCCTGCGGATACCCGCGAAACACTTGCCTTCCTGTACGAGAAGTGTAGGTCACCGAAATATCGGTGGCCAATGCCTTCGGCTAGCCGCCGCTTGGTCGAGGATCGCCACCTGGGCCCGACAGAGCGATAAATCCGCTACGCTCATCACCGGCTGCCAGAGCGGAACAATTCCTTCTTCAGGAAGAGAGCGATGAAGACATCTGTGCCTGGGATCAGTTGACAGCGGGCCACAACCCAACCGGCTTGCTCGGCTTCGGTAAACAGTTGGCTCAACTGTGTCCCGTGGCTCCCGCCACCCAGAAGGGGATATCGCTCGATCACGCACAGGCGGCCAGTCGGGCGGACAACCTCCTTCAAATGTCGCAGATAATCCACACGTTTTTTCTCTTCCAAGTGATGATACACTTGCGAGAAAAACACTAGATCACAAGACTGCGCTTCCAAACCCGTGCTATCGGTGGGGCACAGATATGCTCGGACCTGCGGAAGCTCGGAAAATCGTTTTTTGAGCCTTTCCACGAGATCCTCGCGGATCTCCCCGGCATAGACGACCCCTTCAGCGCCGACGGCCATTGCCAATTTTTCTGTCCAAAAACCATCTCCGGCCCCGATGTCGGCCACAGCATCCCCCGGCCGCACGTCCAATTCTTGCATGACGAAATCGGCTTTTTCACGGTGGGCATAACCGCGTCGACTGATGTTGCCGTATTGAGCCGGATCCGTTACCCGGGTCGAAGCCCACCTCTCGGCCGTCGCGGCTTCTTGCGCCCATGCTGTTCGAGTTGCAAAAACCCCCGCAAAACAGACAACGAGTGTAAGCAACGCAACCTTCGGCGACTGCATAAGACGGCTCCTATACTCCGCGTTTTCCGCCCGATGCGTACCCGGTATTTTTCCCTCCTCCAATTTTTCGCTCCTTCGATGCGATAGTGGCATGCGTTCCCGCCCCGCGATAATCCGAGAAGTTCCTGCGATTTGAACTCGCTCCTACCCGCGTGCGCCCCTACGGTTTTGACCCCAAGAAACCCTGATCCACGTGCTTCATGCGGAGGATGAGTTGTTGCGAATTCGCGCACCGCATGACCTGCTCGCAACCCCTCGTCATTGACGGCGCCAAAAGACTCCGAATTCCCCGCTTTTACACCGCCTGAGGCATTGGAGAAAATTTCCCCCGCGGGCAGTGCAGCAGTCTTCTGTCGATTCAAGATAGCCAACAAAAACTTCGAATCGGACACCTGCCTATGCTCAGCCCACTTCAAATGGTAAATGCGTCGCCACCACTTGGCATCTACGCCCGCAACAAACGTCGCGCTGATGGTTGCGGCAATCATCGTGGGAGCGTTGCCCGGCGGGATCGATCGAACGTGCTTCGCAACGCCTTGGGGGACTATTCAGGGGCTGGAACACTCTTCCGAATCGGGGGCGAGACCCGGCGGCTCCGTCGGCTTGCCTTTCGGCGAATGAATTAACTTTTTAAAGCGGCGGGCCCGCGCTAAATCCGGTATCGGCTTTCGCCGGAAAGGCCTCTGTAAAGCGGCGACGCAAAACTCCTGACGATTAAACTGAAGTTGGCGTGCCTTCACCTGGTTATAACCCCAACTTCGGACCCGCTCCAAATATTCGTCTACCCGCTCGGCCTGAGACCAATCTAATAGCTTCAGCGTCAGAAGCATTCCGCGGATACTCACCAAGCGGTGTTGAACGATCGACTCCACCACTTGCAAAGTGTAGTTGGGAGCCACGTTCATGTCAGCAGCCAGCCAACGCACTTTTCGCAAAAGCCGCCGAGGCACCCCGCTAATCCGCCGCCGTAAATGCGTGAAGCCCGGCTGCGCCAAGATCCGCGGATCCACCTCAGCCGGATCCACCCCCAGCACTTGCTGCTGCCGCTCCAGCAGTGCTTGGCTGGAACCTCCCGGCGCGCAGCCAAGTTCCACCCAGCGAGCCCCGGGCCGAATCGGCAGTTGGCTCCACCGCAACGCCTCCTCCATCTTCAGCCATGCCCGAGAAACGGCTCCTGCTGGCAATTTAAGCGGAATGAGCCCGCCGGGCCACTGGGAGACAAAATCCCTCACCCGATGGATCCCCAGCCACCACCGATCTGGCTCCAACAAGACACAATCCAAAACCCACTCCCCCTTGCGACCACATGCCCACGGGTCACCGGCATCCGGGGCTAGGCTTCCCGGCTGGGGGCACGCGGAGATCACCAGCCGATGGAGCTCCAGTGCCTCGGGCGTTAAGGTAGGCTCGAAGTCGTAATCGCCTACCGGCAAGGGGTCAACCGGCCAGACATGGACACGGGCAATGGGGACGCCAGGGATCATTTTCCATAATTGCTCGATGCGCTCCCGGGGGCTTTGTCCTTCGATCGGCCCCAGAGAAAGTGCCCAAGCACGTCCGAAGACAGCGTTCAGTTCCATTTCGCTTGTCAGCAGACCCGATGCACACTTGAAGGTCAAAAACCCCGGCTTATTGAAAGCCAGTCGCAGCATGGGCCACCGCCGCGCAAGCTCCGCCTTGACAGCCCCCTCGGCTCTCCGTTGGCAAGTGACCAAAATGAAGGCGGACCTCACGACCGATTCAACCATGGCTTGTGCCGACATCAAAAAGTCAAACGATCGCTCTTTCTTCGCGACAAGTTTAGGCCGCTACCGCCCCAATATATCGGGAAATCGGGGTCGGATCACGACATCAATCCAGCGAGTTGGCAAATCTCTAAATGTCAGGGAAAGCCCGATTGTGAGGGAAATCCCGAATGTCATGAAAACCCGAATGTCGGGGAAACCCCGACCAAAAAGCTTCCGCCAGTTCGCAACTTCCCGGTGACAACCGCTTTTGACGGCGGACTAGAAGGAATAGATCGTCCGCGAGTGCAATCGAAGTCTACGTATTGAGTTTGGGAACACTAAACTCCAAGAAGCTGCCTCTAAAATGCTCAAGACCGAATTTCGAAGTCCCGCATAAACACTTTGCAAAGCCGCCTGCCGCCGCAGGGATACACTCGGTCTTGTTTCCCCGGAAAATTCGCGTGGTAAAGGTGAAATATAAGCTCGCGTGTTCGCTCCGACTAAACCGCAAATAAGGCAAACATACGGTAAGTTCCGAGGATCGAGTTTTTGAGGTACTTCGGAGCGCTAGCAGCACGGTTTCAGCCTATCCTTATTCTTCCTTTTCCGCTTCTTTTCTCCTTCAATCCTTCTGCCTTTTCCGATTGTTTACGTCCGCATTTCCTGTTTACTTACTTCCCATTTTTTCCGATGAGTTACTTCCGCATTTGCGATGATTTACTTCCGCATTCCCAAGCCAGCGAAAGCTCGCAGACGCCGCACGGCCTCCCACAGAATCCCCACCGCTTTGTCGATATCATCTTCGGTGGTAAAGCGGCCCAAACCGAAGCGAATTCCTCCCCGCAGCAAATGTTCCGGAAGCCCGAGCGCTTGCAACACGTGACTCGGGCCCGGCGTGCTGGAGCTGCACGCGCTGCCGGGGCTTGCCGCCAAATCGGGAGCACTCAGGAGGAGCGATTCGGCTTCCAGGTAAGGGAAGCTCACGTTCAGGTTATTTGCCAGGCGGAGTTCGGTGCGATCGAGAGCGGGTCCATTTAGATGAACATCCCCGATTTCTTGCCACAATTTCCGGAAAAACAAATCTCGCAGCCGACGTAAGCGCTCCGCTTCGTGTGGGAGCTCTGCCAAGCAGATTTCAATGGCCCGAGCAAACCCCACGATTGCCGGCACATTGAGCGTTCCACTTCGCAGCCCATTTTCGTGTCCGCCACCCCAGATAAGCGGCTCCAAGCGAAGCTGGCGGTTGCTCTGCCGTACATAGAGGCCACCGATCCCTTTAGGGCCATAAAGCTTATGCGCCGAGAAGCTCATCAAATCCACATTCAACTCTTTTAGGCGAATCGGGAGTTTCCCGACCGCTTGAGTGGCATCGCAATGAAATGGAATACCGCGCTCCGAACATAGGCGGCCAATTTCGGCGATTGGCTGAATCACCCCAATTTCGTTGTTCGCCAACATCACCGAGACCAGGCACGTATCCGTCCGCAAAGCGGCCGCAAACTGCTCAAGATCCAGGAGGCCTGCCTCGGCCTCGTTCCACGGCCGTACCGGCAAAAGCGTAATTTCGAATCCCTTCTGGGCCAGCCGCTTGAGCGGATCCAAAACGGCGCGGTGTTCGGTGGCCACGCTGACCACATGTTTCCCACGACAACGCGGCGACTGAGTGACCCCGAAAATCGCCAAATTGTTGCTTTCCGTCGCACCGCTGGTGAAGATAATTTCCCGGGGATCCACCCCGATGGCATGAGCGATGCTCGCCCGAGCCTCTTCCACGGCCTCTTTCGCCGCCGCCCCGTAGCCATGCAAGCTTGCCGGATTCCCGAAGCGATTGCTGAAATAAGGAAGCATGGCCTCTAGAACCCGAGGATCCACCGGGGTGGTGGCGTGGTAATCCAAGTAAACCAGATTATTCATCTGCATATCTGAAGATCAACTCGTCTCTTTCGGATCTCGAAATCAACCTCTCCCTGCCTTCAGCATCCGGTAGCCTCGAGCGGAATGAGTATTGAGCTCAAGGCCAGCTAGAGATCCACCACCGTGCCTTTGCCAACTTCGATTTTGACCATTTCCGATTTCGACCCTTTCCAATTTTGACCACCTCCAATTTCGGCTATTTCCAAGTTCGGCCGTTTGCAATTTTGCTCACTTCCGATTCTGATCATTTCCAATTTTGATGATTTCCGATTTTGGCCATTGCCGAGTTCGATGATTTCCCTGTTTGACGGAACGAATTCCGATTCTGATCACCGCGGATTCCAATCCCGCTTCAACTCTCAATGCGTCGTCAACCAGAGTGAACTTGATTCCGGCTAGCCTCGGTCGCAGCCGGTGCCAATTCCCACCCATTTCAAGTTCAACCCAAAAAATTTTTTTGGGCGAAAAACCACTTTCCTCGCAGCAAAATCTCTAAACCTGTACCAGCAAAACCGGCTCACCGCGGAGGAAATACGGAATGAATTACAGGTGCTTCGCGAAGGATTTCCGCCACCTCCGTCACCGGTTAGTTTCCGCCAAACCACTTGGACCAATTTCTCGTTGCCGTGTAATCTTTGCGGTCCATAACCGGCGGATAAAAATTGGCGGATACCCTGGCGCATGCAATTCAGCGCAGAGATTCAGCGGATACCATTCGGCCGATACAAATCCATTGCGCAGGTGCCCAGCAACGTGCCTTAAGCCGGGCAGCAACCTGCCTTAAGCCAATTGGAATTCTACGGCTTGCCGCCCGGAAGATCACGGGCCAAACTCGCCTGGAAAAGGGAATGGATGGGCTAAGCTATTGCGACGGGTGGAATGATCGCCACCCGGCTAAACAATAAGACTTACGGTTGGCCCACGAGGTTGACCACCGCGTGATAATCGGGTCCCAAGGACCAGGTCGGATCAAGCCTTGCGTTCTCCAAGGCGATGAGCACAGTCTTCAACTCGCCGGCAATTGACCTCAGGACCCGAACGGGAATGGTTGCCGAACTTTGCCCAGCAGCAATAGTGACCTCGCCCGGAAGGGCCTCGTAATCGATTCCCGCCTCCGCCGTTCCACGCACCTTATAGCGAAGCGTCAAGGGACTGTCCGTTGGTCCGGTCCGCCTTACGGTGAATTCGCCCGGCTCGCCGACGCGGGCATAGAGTCGGCTGGCAACCACACTCACGAACACCGGTTCATGCTGCCTAAACTGAATATTTTCGACCGGCCCTACGATTTGCAACTGGGCATGCTCGCGAATGAGTTGCCCGGCCCGAACAAAATTGTCGAAAGTGATACCCACCAACGGGTGCTCGTTGTTGACGCCGGTAAGAATGATCGCCCCCGCCGGGTGGCACGCGATGTTGGAGAAAGAAAAGTTGCGCATCAGCCCGTAGCCGAATCTGTTGCGCTCCCTATTCCAAGTGGAATAGCCGACATCGCAGACAGAGTTCCCCAAGGTGTACTCGTAGCGGAGATTCTTGTAGACGTAGTTCTCGATCATGCCCCCACAATCCTGGATTACCGATGCCAAGCGTTCACCGATCAAAAGATCGTTGTTTTCCATCGTGAAGTCTTTGATTGCCGTATACATCGGCTCCCTCTGACCCGGCCGAAAACTGCCATGGGTCTTCAGCGGCGAACCGGTCATCCAAGTGCCCAAGACGCTGTTGCGCACGCAAACATCGTGCTGGTTATGCCGGTAGCCGATCGCCGTGGCATCGTCGGAGGCCCAAAAGAACACATTGTCTATGAGGAGGTGAGTGGTGCCGTTGCCATCGAACGTCTGGGCCCGCCTTGAGAAGCGCATGCTTTTGAGGTTGTAGAGCGTGGCATCGAAGGATTCGTGGAGGACGGCCGTGCCGGCATCGATGGTGATAAAGTCCTCCAGACGAACGCCGGTCGAGGCCACGGCCCGAAATGCGTCGCCGGTACCGCAGTTGAGCACACCGCGGCCGTACACACGGATGTTTTTCACGCCTTCGGCAAAAAGCGGTCGCTTCAGCACCGCTCCAGGGCTCAGGTAGATCGCCACATTACTTTTCAGGGTTGCACCGCCGAATAAGCCCGGCGGTACCCAGACGGTTCCGCCGCCCGGCCGTGAGGCGGCGGCATCTACTGCCTTCTGCAAGTCTCCGCCGTAATCGGCCAGTTTCAGCACGGAGCTATCCAGTAGGCTCGGAGCGCCATCTTCCAAGGGATCCGCGAAAATGGCCAGCTTATCCTCCCTGAGCACACCCATACGCTCCTCGCCTTCGGAGGCACATTGGTCGATCACGCCCTGCGGCCGCCACAGCAACAATTTCCGCGGAACGGTCAGCGTAAATGTCACCTCCTTTCCGCCGTTGGGCTGCGGTAGACCGTAGCTTTTGGGGCTGAGGACGTAGCCGGCGGTGCCTCCATGCGCCGTGATCTTCACTTCCACCGTCCCCGCGAAGGCAAAATGGGCATAACTAAAATCGAAGTGTTTGGCCACAAAGACCGGTGTGTCATTCACGGTGACCTTGAAGGCATCGCTCTCAGCGGCCCCGGTTTCGCGATAAGGCACGACTGTCGCCGGCGGTGAAGCAAAGGCGGTTACGCTGGCCACCAAAGCGAGTAGCCCGCCACTTACGAATTTGTTCCCCACCTTGTCCATCTCCTGCACTGAAGCATAATGTTCCCCAAGCTATTAGAGGGGTAGTCAACCGCACCACCGGATAACCAAAGCACCGTCCGCCAGCGATTCTTCCTCCGGCAAGCGATCGAACGCCCGGATCGCTTTATCCAACCGCTTGCCAATGCACAGTTTTCCCAAGCACCGTTCGCCGAAACCGGGGCCTTAAAACCCACGGTTTCTCCAGGGCCCAAAGCTATTGAGAATGTGTATCGCCAGCCGGGGCTTTTTCCCGGACTACTTCCGCGCAGTTTCGATCAGCACGCTGATCCCTACGTCGATATACTGTCCGCCACGCGTCTGCCGACAATGCACCGCTAGCGTGTTTTTGCCGGGCCGAATCGCCTTGCGAGCTAAGTCCGGTTTAATCGGTACCAAGATGTAGTTGGTCAAAAAGCCGGTGGTTTTCGCAACTTGAATCCCGTTGATATACACCTCGGCATCCTCGTCATGGTGGAGTTCGAGAACCAATTGCCCGATATCCAGCGCGGACTCCACCTCGAAACTGCGTCGCAACCAGATTTCAGCAGTTTTCCACTCCGTGCGCACCACGCTGCCGGGTGTGCCCTTGGTGCCAAAACCGCCGGGTCCCTCCTGCCACGCCGAGTCATCGAAGTCCGGGGTCATCCAATTCCCCGGCGGTTGTACCGTCGTAAACCGCCAAAGCTGCGGCTGATTTTCTGAAGTGGGCACCAACACCCGAACTTCCGGCGGGGGAAGATACAGCTTGCGAGCCGCTTCGGCCGCACGGCCCAGGTCGATCTTCGCCACCTTGCGGTCATAGGTCATTAGTCCATTCACTTCGATCTCTACATCCGAGGTTTGCGTGTAAATCGCGGCGCAAAGTCCCTGACCAATCAGCGGACGCAGCTTCGTTAGTAGGGCCACGTATGCGTCGGTGAGGGTCTGTTGATCTTTGTAGCCGACATATCCCCAAGCTCCCTCCGGCTTCCAAAGATGCCCCTCCAGCGGCAGCCCCAATCCGCCGAATTCGCCCAGCACCACCGCGCGTTTGGCCTCCAGAGGACGCATCGCCGGTCCCGGGTACTGGTGCATATCCGAGACCTCCCCGCAGCCGTGGTCGTGCCAACCACTCGCCTCGTTCACCAGCCGACTCGGATCATAGCTTTTGACCCAATCGGCAATTTCGCAGGTGTCGTGCTGTCCCCATCCCTCATTGAAGGGAACCCACATGATGATCGAGGGGTGATTGAACCGAGAATCGATCATCGCTTTGAGCTCTTTGCGGAAGTTTGCCCGGCTCTCCTCGTTTCGACCTAAGTCGCCAGATGGCATATCTTGCCAAACGAGCAACCCCAGCCGATCGCACCAATAGTACCAACGTCGCGGCTCATACTTGACGTGCTTTCGCGCCGCGTTCATTCCGTACTTTTTCGTCATCTCGACATCGTAGCGGAGTGCCTCATCGGTCGGTGCCGTATACAGTCCGTCCGGCCACCAACCTTGGTCGAGCGGTCCAAACTGGAAGATCGGTTCACCATTCAGGAAGATACGATTCACCCCTTGATCGTCTTTAGCCACCTCGATCTTCCGCATGCCGAAGTAACTCCGCACTTGATCGACCGCCCGGCCTTCGCAAACGAGCGTCACAATCAGGTTGTACAGCGTCGGATTATCCGGCGACCACAACTTCGGCTCGGGGATCTTCAACGCCAATTTTTCTCCCGGCTTGCCCTCGCCGCTTGAGACGGTACGGTCCGCCAGCATCGCTTTGAGTCGAACAAGCCAGCCACTCGGTGCTTCCACATTGACCCAAAGAGTGCTTTGATCCACATCCGGCACCAACCGCAGCGAGCGAATCGATTGCGCCGGCACCGGCTCCAACCAAACCGTCTGCCAAATCCCGGTAACCGCCGTGTACCAAATCCCATGAGGCTTGAGCACCTGCTTGCCGCGAGGTTGCCAGCCGGTATCCGTCGGATCCCAAACCGCCACGACCAGCTCGTTTTCCCCCGGCCGCAGAGCGTCGGTGATATCGAAACTAAATGGGTCGTAACCGCCGGTGTGCTCCCCAAGGGCCTGGCGATTCAGCCAGACGGTCGTCTTCCAATCAACCGCCTCGAAATGCAGGAGCAATCGCTGCCCTTCAGCCAGCGGCGGAGCCACAAACGTGCGCCGATACCACAGACGTTCTTCCGGGCTCACCGGCCGCATCACCCCACTGAGGGCCGACTCCACACAAAACGGTACAAGAATCTTTCCGTCCCACCGCTCCGGCCAAGCCTGATCGCGCGGAACGATGGCGTAATCCCACAGGCCATTGAGATTGATCCATTCGGCCCGCTCCATCTGAGGGCGCGGATACTCCGGCCAAACCTTGTCCGGCCGAACATCCTTGGCCCAGGGTGTCATAAGCGGACCGGCCGCCGGTTGCCAATCGGCCGCTTTCACCGCCATTTCACAGACACTGGACCATTCACCGATAGGTGACCAGGTCATTACCGCCCAAAGGAAGACAACGACGATCTGCAAAAACGCAACCCTGTCCATCATGCCACAACCTCTCTTCCTCATGTTTTGCAGCCCCTTGATCTTTCCCGTTCACTTACTATCCGTGCCTGCTCGCGTTATTTTCCGACTTTTTTACCGCCGACTCGGCGGCTTGACGCGGCTTCCATCGATACTTCGTTCCGGATTCTACCGATCGATGTCGGACCCGGTAACTGAGCCTCCTTTCACCGGGAGCTCACCCCTTTTATCGGGAAGTTTACTTCACGGATTCAGGGAGCTCCTTCACGAAACCGATCGCACTTACCCTTTTGGGTACGCAATTCCTTTTTAATCTCTCCACGATCTCCACTACTTCTCTCTCCTGTACCTCCACTACCTCCACGAGCTCGACTACCTCGTAGTCACTTAGCCAAAATCCTCTCTCACGACGGAAAGCACAAAAGACAAAGCTTCCAGATTTAAAAAACAAACTCTTCGGCCAGTAGCCGATAACTTCTTATCGACGAACCATCTCCGCCTGTAGCCGCAGCCTGCACGGCACCTCCGAAAGGCCTCCGGCCCTTACCAACCGAGTCGATAAAACGCGCGGAGGATATGCTACTTCCGCGTTTGTAGCCCGTCAATAAATGGCGGAAATCTCGGCTCAAGTCCTCGAAGGCAATGACCCAAAGGCGATGAGACGAAACCTTCGTTCGAAAATAAAAAAGCAGAAAGAAAACAAGGTTCGAAAATAAAAAGCAGAAAGAAAAGAAAAATAAGAGAACTCCGACCGGAAAGGCCAGACGCATCCTCCGAAAGTGGGATCTTCAAAAGGGGCAAGAAGTGCCGCTTGAAAACTTCGCAACAACCGCCCGACCTTCAACCCATTAGCAAACCGCCTGCCTGCTTTCGATCTGGCTATCACGGCAGGCACCGATCTCGGTCACGCCGGCGCACGCCCCCGTCCTACTCATTCCCCTCAGATGGGCAACCCCATTTCGGTCGCATCCACCGATGGCATCAAGAGCCCGTGGCAATCTCCACAAGACGGCAGCGAGCATTCAGGAAGATTTTGCTTCCGTCAAACCGTCGATTTTGGCCGCCAAGATGAAATCGTTTTCTGTCAAGCCGCCGACCGCATGAGTCCAAATTTCAATGCGTACCCACCGGTACCGTTCCAAATGCAGGTCTGGATGGTGATCTTCTTGCTCGGCAATCTCGGCCACCCGGTTCAGAAAATCCATGGCGGCCTTGAAATCGGCAAACCGCCATTGCTTCTGAATGCGACGGTTTTCGTCGATTAAAGTCCATCCCGGCAACTTCCCCAATTGCTGAGCCGCTTGCTCGGGAGGAATCGGCGGTATTCCCCCCTCGCAAGGCCGACACCGCTTTTTGCGCAACTCTGCCGACTCAATGGCTTCCATCCGATGGCTCCTTTTGTGCTGCGGACTGAACCAACACAAAAACTAAAGCGAAGAAAATGCTCCCTTAAAAAGCATTAAGGGAATGCTCCTCACAAAAGAATTCTTCCGGCAGAGGCAATCGGGGGAATAACCTCGGAAGCCAGCGTTTCAGTAACTCAGAATTTACCATCTCAAAAAACACGGCGCGGCTCGGCACCCAACCACTTAAACACAACCCCCCATCCTTCGGCATCCTCATGAGAACGCTCAGCCCTTTTCTTATGAAACCCTTCTCGGTTCTCATGTGAAACTTTTGGGCAACACTTTCCGATTCTCAAGTGAAACGCTGAGATAACTTCTTATAGACTGCTCGACCGTTCCGTTTTGAACCGCTTTACCCTTCTCTTGTCAACTGCTTGATCACTTTCTTATCAACTGCTTGAGCAGTCCCCTATCAACTGCTTGACCACTCTTTTATGAACTGCTTCCCCATCCTCTTGTGTAACGCTTCGGCATTCTCGTTCGATCCGGGCAGACACTGCCCCAAAAGGATCAAAAAGGATTTTGATTACCCCTCACCCCAAAGTCGGCCGAAAAAAGCGCACGAATCGCGGGCACCTTGCCACTTCGGCAGGAGAGAGCCGGCTTTACTCGCCGACCAAACATGCCCGGGTGGCTTCAGGCGGTTTGAGGTGCGCATCCAAAAACCCGAAGATCAATTCCCGGGTTTCGTGCGGCACGCTGTGTCCCCGGCCAGGGACGAAAAAGGCGAAGTTCTCCGGGGCCTTCAGCAACTCATAAACGTCGGCAATCTTCATGACCATCAGTACCCGTTGACGTTGGACGAGCGGATCGCCGTCGTTCAGGGCCGAGACGTCCAAAAATGGCCGAGGTGCGATCAAGGCAATGATCTCGTGCATATCGATCGGCGGCAATTCGCCCCACAGCAAGGCCGCCCGAATGGGTTTGAAATACACGTACCAATGATCCCAAGCCCAAGCTTCAACCGTTGGGTTGTGGCGGAAAAAGGTTGCTCCGCAATTGCACACGCAGGCTTGGATTCTCTCGTCATAAGCGGCCAGAAAAAACGCCCCCTATCCCCCGAGGGAATGCCCCATCACACCGATCCGCGCGAAATCCACCTCCGCGAGGGTTGAAAGCACATCGATCGCAATACTGCGCTCAAGCGTGAATTTGCCGACTGCCGTCCATTCCGGATGCTGCTGATAAAACCGCGTGGTGTCGTAGGAGCCCTCCGGCGGGATCCGCTCGCCGGAGACGAAATGCTCTGGGGTAATCGTCACATAACCGCGGCGGCTCCCAATTCACAGATTTCTAACCACGCGCTTGTCAGAAGCAGTGCGTGCATGAACCACCGCATCGGCCAATCCTCCTTCACCGAGAATGCATCCGGCCTCAAACGACAATGGTTGTCGCCGGGTAACGGCTCGTTCGCTTCCCCTTAACGTCGTTTGTGCCGGAGTAAGATCGTTTGTATCCGCCTCCAATCATGGTTCCCAGACCTTCGGGAAATACTGAATGTGCAATAAGCTCTGGATTAATGACTACTGTGTTTACAGAAATACTTACTTTATAGATTATGTTTATCAGCATCCCGGTATGGGCTGAAAGAAAAATGGTAAGTTTGTTTACAATGAAAATTGCAACTCTTTAGGTAAGAAAGACCGTATGTCTTTATGGAAAGAATGGTTAGGTTTCGAGTTGGTTTAGTCAAAGCCCCGGCATAGCGGGCAATAGCATCCGGATCGCTTTCGGAGATTGAGACAGGGTTGCGATGGAACGAGAGTACTTCAGATTCCCCTTGCTAATTAACATTGGAAAGACGACAAAATAGCCAACGTTTTCCGCACGTGGCAAATTCGTCCAGGGCAAACGGCGGTGCTTCTCGCCCCTCGATCGGCAACTTGCTAGTATCAGACCGCCGTCGTCTGTTCGCCTTTAAACCTGTGCTGAGCAGCAGCAAGCCCAAAGTCTTGCCACGAAACAACATCGAGGCGATAACGCCGAAAGTGCTGCCCCCGAAGGCCAATGTCCCCTTTTCTCCTTAGCTTCACTCGACTCTTTTTGAAGAAGATCGAATCCTGCTGAAGAAGGCAGTCTAAACCGGGGCAGGCCTTTGAGGGGCCGGCTTACCGCCGGCTTTCCATCCCCTGCTTTTCCGTAGGCAAAAGCTTCCGTTAATTCATGCAAATTCCGATCCCGCCATTCCTACCGGCCGTGCCGTTTCGGTCAAGGGTTTCGGAAGGGATTGGAAAAAACCTGGGGCTGCCCTTCAGTGGCAAGCGACTCCCGTCGAGGAGGCGAGCTAAGCTTATTTGGAATTCGTCTGGAATTCGTCGGCTGAAAGCTCTGGCGGTAGGCCGGCGGCAGGTTCGGGCTGCGGTCGGAAGGGCGGCAATCACCAAGGTTTACGACGGATTCCAGGGGATTGAAAGTTCGCGTGCCGTTTGCTTCACAATTCTGCGAGTTCGGGTTATTCTAAAAGGAGGATTAAAATGGCTAGTGTCCTGAGCGGTGCCAGTACGCAAAATCCATTCGCTTGGAGTGAAAAATACAGCGTGGGAATTGCGACCATCGACCGTCAGCATCAGCAACTGCTGAAAATGCTCGAGCAGTTGCAAGAAGCGATGCGGGGCGGCAAAGCCAAGGAAGTGCTCGGAAACATCCTTCAACAATTGACCAACTACACACGGACCCATTTCGCCACCGAGGAAACTTATTTCAATCGACACGACTATCCCGACGCGGAGGTTCATAAGAAACAGCACGCGGAGTTTATTTCGAAGGTCCAAGAGTTCTATTCGGGATTCACCAGCGGCAAAGTTACCCTGACGGTTCAGGTGTTCAACTTCCTGCGCGATTGGGTCGTCCGGCATATCGCAGAAAGCGACAAAAAGTACGGTCCGTTTTTGCGAGAGAAGGGGGCAATTTAGGCAATCGCCTGTTTATCAGCTTATAAGTATAATGAAACTGAAACACCCCACCCGCCTTTGTCAATAGTTGCCTTTGCCAATTGATGGCGATCATTGGCGGAAGGTTTCGGGGGGGATTACATCGGCTTTCGATCGTGGCCCCCCAAGGGCAAGCGTAAAAAGCCGATGTTTATTGCCAAATCTATCAGCCATTGTTTATTGTTGAATGCATCGGCTATTGCGGAATCATCGGCTACCCAAAAGAATGTGTAGCGAATCGATCCGCCTTAGCCCGTAAGATGTCGCGAAGTTACACCTCCTCGGTAACTCGGTGGGCGATAGTCGGGATGCTGGGGCCTTGCTGTCGGGCGGTGACCGTGAGTTGAGTTTTTTGCCTTTATGGAACTTTTCGTTTAAGTCAAAGATTGTTTCTAACCTTTTGTTTCTAACCTTCGGCAAAATCCCTTCCATCGAGGCAGAGGGTTAAAGCGAAGGATTGGTATTCGGGGTTGGCTTGGGGAAACGGGGAGTGGTCATTACGGTATTCTCGGATTCTCGGGCCGTCGGGTTGATTGAGTTGTGCTTGGGGGAGGTTCAGGTTGGGTAGGGTCGTTTAACCTAATAGCTCGAACCAAGGAGTGTCGCTATGAGACGTGGTACGTCGGTCCGAGGGGCAAGCCGGGGCTTTACATTGGTCGAACTGCTTGTTGTCATCGCGATCATCGGAATTTTGATCGCGTTGCTTCTGCCAGCGGTGCAGGCTGCACGGGAAGCGGCACGGCGATCGCAGTGTTCCAATAACCTGAAGCAATTGGGGTTGGCCTTACACAATTATCATGATGTGCATCAGAGTTTACCGTTTTCGTGGATGGTACATTTGCCGACTCCGCCGTCCATGGCAGGGCTCAATGCCCAGGTATGGGGGATTTTGATCCTGCCGTTCATCGAGCAGACTGCCTTAGCCAGTCAATACGACTGCCGGGTACCGCCATTCGAGGAGGCGGCCGGTCTCGGGCACAGCCCCACCGTTGTGCAGCGGAACCTCAGCGTGATCCGCACGGTGGTGCCGGTATTTGTGTGCCCCTCGGCGCCGGGCTCTTCGGTGGCCAGGGTTTACCGGGCAGATTTGACTCCCGCGGGTTTTCCGCTGCGCTACACGGCGGCGCCTTCGGACTATTGCGTGGCTTCCGGAGTGCGTGGAACCTATGCGACCATTGCTTATGCCAATTTCCCCGGTGGGGTTGGCGGAAGCCGCGAGGGAACCCTACAGTTTGTTGGCTACAACCCAAGCACCGGGCAAATGGAATCCAGCTCGAGCCGACTGGCCGATGTAATGGACGGAACCTCCAATACCATTCTGTTGGGTGAACGCACTGGCGGAGCAACGATCTACTTGAAAACCACGCCGGTCAGTACCCCTCCCTATGATCAGTTGCGATTGGTCAACGGCGGTGGTTGGGGCGATATTCTCAACGGAGAACATTGGCCGCAGGGCGCCCTTTTCGACGGGACGGGTTTGAGCGGCGGACCATGCGCCATCAATTGCACGAATCTGCGAAGTGCCGCTTTTCATTCCTTCCATCCCGGCGGATGCATGTTCGTACTGGCGGATGGCTCGGTCCGCTTTGTGAGCGAGACGATCGATGCCTTCACTTTTGCCGGAATGATCACGCGGCGTAAAGGGGAAGCCATTAGCATCCCGTAATGGCCGGCAAAGTTCTGCCATCGATCCTGATATACACCGATATTGCGGCCGGTTTCCTCAACACCTTTCGCGCGTCGGACGTAATGTTGGGCAAAACTCTGCAAAATACCGTACTACTGACTTTTGTACCTAAACGGGCAGATTGATTTCTCGAGAAAGTCGGGAAGCGGCCGCCGGTTGAGCGCCTTTCTCAGAACTGGCAGAATCGTCCCTCGCTGCCGGTGTGCGGAAGCTCGGAAGGGATGCTTGTGCCGCGATGTGGTGTCGCGCTCGGAGAGCTCCTCTTGCTATTGCCGGGGAGTTGCTCTTGCCGCCGGGAATCGCTACGCACCGATTGACCTTTTCCGCTCGAATCGGGCAGATCAATCTTCCGCCTTTGAAAGTCTCCTTCTTTCAGGAGTTCCACTCCTTCTCCCCTTGCACCGGAGGAGCTTAACCTTCCAGCTTTGGTAGAGGATCGGCAGGAAGGGGAATTCCGGCGGGATCATACTTGTCTGCTGGCTGCAAGTCCTTGAGCTGCGTAGAGTTCGGGCTCGCCTCGCACTCGAGGATGGTTTCTATCTGCCGATTCCGAGGACGCGAGGATGCCACCAATAAAGCGGGCAGCCAAACGCGTAGAACCAACCTGATTCCAATGACGCGATGGATGCCACGGCTCTCGGAGTGTTCCCGCGGATAGTCCCGATTCGGACTGACGCACAAAAACGAACCTGATGAGGCGTTGACGCTTTGCAGGGGCCGATCTCTGCGGGAAAATACCAGTTTGTGTAAGTGCGTTTGCCCGCGGGAAGTAGCTTCGGTGCAGCCGGGACCCTTGGGAGTTCTCTCGGTAGGCACCGGTGGTGCAAGCCGGCTTCGTCGTGGGCCCGACGGCTTACGGCGGGAGGCGGAGGGGGAGATTTTTTGAGGCGTCTTGCGATCGGGAAAGGTGGAATCTTCGCAGACGGAAGCGATCCGCGATAGAGGCGGACGGGCTTTTATGGAAGATCCGTGGCATATTCAACGAGAACATATGATTCGGCACCACCTGGCAGCCCGCGGCGTCACCAGCCCCGCGGTGTTGCAGGCCATGCGCGAGATCCCTCGCGAAAGATTTGTTTCCCCTTCCTGCCGGGAGGAGGCTTACGCGGACCGGGCTTTGCCCATCGAGTGCGGGCAGACCATCAGCCAGCCTTACATCGTGGGGTTGATGACCCAGGCTTTGGCCCCGGAGCCGGGGCATCGTGTCTTGGAGATCGGGACGGGCACGGGCTATCAAACCGCAATTCTTGCCCGGCTCTGCGCCGAGGTGATCACGATCGAACGTTTCCCGGCGCTCGCTTTCCAAGCGGCCGAGCGGCTGCGCGATCTCGGTATTTGGAATGCGTTTTTTCTCTGCGGTGACGGAACCCTGGGCTGGCCCCACGGGGTACCTTACGATCGAATCTTGGTGACGGCGGCTGCCTCGCACGTTCCCGAGCCGCTTTGGGAACAGTTGGCCGAAGGCGGAATCCTGGTGATCCCGGTGGGGGATCGGGAACGTCAAACGCTGGAGGTGGTTCGCAAGGTTGATGGTCGCCCGTGTTGGTATCCTATGATTCCCTGCCGCTTTGTGCCGTTGGTAGGTCAGCACGGGTGGAACGAGGAATGAGGCACACTCCGCGAGTACGGGAGTAGATGAAGTTCGGTAGCATTGCGTAAATGGACCGCGGCAGCACAGCGTAGATGGAGTCCAGCAACACTGCGTAGGTGGAGTCCGGCGGCATTTCTTATGGGCACGAAAAACGCCGACTTCTGCGGAAAAGCGACGAAAACCGCCGAGGCAGTCTGTGCGCTTTCCTACCTCCTCGTTTCAGCACACACTCGGAGACTCACAAGAGACGGTAAATCCGGCAGAATTCTGAGATACCGATTTTTGAGAAATTCTTGGAAGCAGACTTTTCATGAAGGAGGCGAACTACTGCGCAAACAAGACGAACTTCTGGAATCGGTGCGTTACGAATTACCGCCTTTTGGGGATGAGCTCAGCCCCCTCAATTGTTCGAACCATTCAGCCGGAAGGAGCTCGCCCAACTTGCGAACGGGCGGCTGTTCGGTGAAAGGGATCGATCGGTTCACCAGCTCCACAAGCCGCACGATCCGACGAGCATGCTCGACCTGGCCAGACCGCAACGCAAGAAGTGCCAAAGACGCTTTCGCTTCGTACCACGTCGGACTTCGTGGCGATGCCCGCTTTTCCAGCTCCCGCCAGTAACCCGCCGCCTGCTGAACCGATTGAGCCGAAGCTTGTTCCGAAAGGGCCAATTGAAGGAGAAGTATCGCATGAAGCCGTTGAATGCGAGGCTCGGAGGCACTTTCGCGCGCTAGCGCACTAGCTAACTTTGCTCCCTCTTCGGAGGGACCTGATACGCTAATCGCTTCCAGCAGCAATTCTTGCCACCGAGGGTCAGTCTTAAGGGAAGGATCTTTCTCGGCCCGTTTCTGCAAAATTATTAAAAGCACTTCGGCGACCGAGCGGCGGTTTTCCCGCGGTAAATCCGCGGACAAACTTGCCAAGCTCTTCAACCCCGAAAGAGCGGCTTGAGGATTTGATTGGAACAAATGTTCAGCTAAAGCCGAAGCTTCCTCTCTGCGGTTCTGTAGGACACAGCAAGTAAGAAGAACGGTTTGCGCCTCGAGCTGCCACTCCCCGGGCATTTCTGACCCCGGAGCTAAGGCCCGACGCAAGATTTCCTCCGCCTGGTGAACCTCCGGCGGATTGCACTCCAAATAAATTTGCGCCGCCCGCATTGCAGCCTGCCGCGCCGCCGGGGTCCACCTTTCTGACGGCTCATCCGAACCGGGACAATACGCAGCAAACCATTCCACGGCCTTTTTGGCCAGATCGCCGATTTCGGCAATTCCTTCCGCCGCCGGGGCCTGCGCGAGTAAAGCCGTCTTCTCTCTGCGGCACTGCCGGTAGCAGGTCCAAAGCCGCTCGATCACTTCCGTTTGCTGAGGCCAATCCCTCGGCAACCGGCGATAGTAAGCGATCGCCTCGTGCCAACGTTTTTCCGCCTGCAAAAGCCTCGCCAAAAACCAGTCGACTTGATAAGCCGAGTCCGTCCGCGGCCATAACTGCCCATGCTCGTCGGCCAATCGCACGCACAAATCCAAAAGATCTCTACGCGATGGCGGCACCTGGGAAACGGGCAGATCCTCCTTTGGCCAAAGGGCCAAAGTTCTTTCTTGCTCCGGAGAGTCAGCCCGGGAAAAAGCCGAGGATCCCTTTTCCGCAGAAGGCGTCGGTTGTGGTGGAATCTCTTTGCCCGATCGCTCCGCCTTTTGGTCCCCCGGCAAGGGCTTTGGCGAACCGTCCGGCAATTGCTCCCCGCGATCCGAGGTCTGCAAAACCCGCTCCGAGGTAAATCGCAACAACTGGCCCACGTGATAGACCGACAAGAAATGCGCTTCGGCCGCCTTGGGGTTTTGGGGAAATCGAAGGGCCAAACGTCGATACCGCGCGGCTGCCTCGACGTGGTTGGCTTGAAGGTGACAGACGGTAGCCGCCTGAAAACCCAACACAAACGCTTGCTCTGAAGCACCGTTTTGCTCCGCCAAACGGGAAGCGCGATCGAAGGCGGCCACCGCTTCCGCATACTGCCCGCCATGAAACGCATGTTCGGCCGCTTGCGCTAGGAGTTGCCAATCGTCCTGCGCCACCGTGGCCAATCGCCGCGACAAGATCATCTGAGCCCGGCGTCCCCAGTACGCTCCGTACCTCTGCCGGATTAAGGCTACTTGATCGCGAAGCTTTTGCTGGAGTGCCGCGGCCTCATCTTTTTGCCCCTGTGCCGAAGCCCGGTCCCAGGCGGCCATGAAATACTCCAGTACGGCCTCGGCCAATTCCGGCGACCATGAGGCTTCGTCACTAGCAAGAAGCGATAATTGTTCGGTCGCCAGTGCCCACTCTTTCTGGACAACGAGCAATCTCAGACGTTCTGCCGCCAAATGCGGTGCGATTTTAGCAGGAGGATCGAGTTTCTCCAGGGCTTCCAATCGCCGCTGAGCCTGCTGGTAATCCCCTAACATGCGGTAGCCAGTCAGTTCCGCCAGTCGACTCGGCCACGCCAACGGGTCCGAGCTATCCATTCTTGCCAGCGACTTGAACAACTCCACCGCTTCGGCAGCGGCTGCCGCCCGATCGGGACTTTCGGCAGGGTACGCACGGGCAAGATTCGAAGCAGCCAGGGCCCGCTCGTAAGTGATCGCCTTTTTCAACTCCGCCAATTGCAAAAGGGAAAGTGGCTTTAAACCTCCGGCACTCATCCCCCCGGCTTCATCGGGTCGGTACTTTCGAATGGCCTCTTCGACGGCCGCCTCAAGCGCTGCGAAGCATTCCCTGGCCCGACGAAGTGCACTTCGTGCTTCCTCCCACCCGAGTGCGTTTGCCCCCACCAGCTCCGCTTCCTCCACCGCCAAACGGCCTTGCTCGGCCCAAACCCTCCCCTCCTGAAATCGCAAGAGATAAGCCTGGGAAGAGCCTTCCGACGTCGCCGCCAACTCGCCGACAATCGCCCGAGCTTGATTCCACAACTCCGGGCGTTCTTGCGGCGCGCTATGCCGAGCTTGCTCCACGAGAACGAGGGACCATTCAATCGTCAGTTCGATCCTCGCGACGGGATCCAGATCGGATCGCGCCAACTTCTGGCGGCAAAACCGGTCGGCTAAACAGAAAAGACGTTGCGCACGCAACTCCCTGATAAACTGCCGGTCCAAGGCCCGGTTGTCTTGCCCGGTAGCCGGCGGTCCTCCGGTACCTTTTGAAACGACGATCGCACCGGGAATCTCCGGCGGGGGACCCGCACCGGTCGAATCGGCGCCGGCCTCAAGGGCCCAACATGCCGCCTCCTGACTCAGCGGTGGATCGCACGGATCCCAAAAAGCGAAACCTCCTGCGAAAACCGCCCCAATTACCGCCGCGGGTAGACCGGGAGCGATTCCAGCTTGCAAGTTCCGCCAGCTTGGTCTCATGGAAGGTCGCGTTCCGTACCAACACTCGCCCGCCTGCCCAGATGCCATCCACGTAGAAAACCCATCAGAAAAAGCACCCTGCTCGACCGGTTCCGCGGTCGGCTCGCTGAAAAGCTTTTTCTTCCGCAAGATTCCTGACGAAGCTTTCCATTTCCCGCAATTGGTGGGGAGCAACCGGCGAAACAACGCTGGTGGAGGCGAAGCGAACTTTGAACGTTCTCCCCAATCGTGGCCTTTCGCGGAGGGGATTTTCAGCTTGCTTTTTTCCGATATTGATAAGGTTTTGGACCGCAAACGAACTTCAACCGCAATGAAGCTTTTCAGGAAGCTCCGCCTACCGCGGCCGGCTTGCCCAGCTAAGCAGATGCCTCGGCCGAGGCAGCCGCAGCACGCCGCGACAGGTGAGGGAACCGATCCTGCACCGTTTCCACCCGCATGGGTGTGGAGCGCATCGCTTCCATGGCTGCCACGGCTGCCTCCGCCGCCTGAATCGTAGTCACACAGGCGATTCCCCGGGCGACGGCGGCTGCCCGGATTTTTCCTTCGTCTGTTCGCGCTCCCTTGCCGCTGGGGGTGTTCACAATCAATTGCAGTTGTCCATTATAAATATAGTCCAACACACTCGGGTGGCCTTCTCGAATTTTCTTCAAGGGTGTGATCCGAATCCCCGCCGCTGCCAAACGTTGCGCGGTGCCCCGGGTGGCTACCAATTGGTATCCCATCCGGTCCAAGCGGCGAGCAAGCTCGATCACCCGATCTTTATGCGGATCGGCCACGCTGATGAATACGGTTCCCTCCAAGGGCAACACCGTACCGGCGGCAATCTGACTTTTTGCGAAGGCCAAGGGGAAGGTTTCGTCCACGCCCATGACCTCGCCTGTCGATTTCATCTCCGGTCCCAAAACGACATCCACCCCGGCGAATTTCACGAACGGAAAGACCGCTTCCTTCACCGAAACCCGCTGCGGTTGCGGATCGGTTAAAATTCCCTGCTCGGCCAGCGAAACCCCCACCATGATCTTGGCAGCAATCTTGGCCAAAGGAACCCCCACGGCTTTGGATACGAACGGCACGGTCCGACTGGCCCGCGGGTTCACTTCCAACACATAGAGGCAAGGCTTGCCATCCTCCCACCTGACGGCATATTGCACGTTCATCAACCCGCGAACTTGCAGGTGAGATGCGAGTTTGCGCGTGGCTTGGCGGATCTCTTCGATCGTTTCCTCCGGGAGACTGAATGGGGGGATGGCACAAGCCGAATCGCCGGAGTGAATCCCGGCCTCCTCGATGTGCTCCATCACGCCGCCTACGATCACCCGCTCGCCATCGGCCAAGGCATCGACGTCGACTTCCGTAGCCTCCTCCAAGAACCGATCGATCAGCACCGGTTGCCCCTCCGCGACTTTGAAGGCGTCGCGGACAAAGGCTTCAAATTGACTGTGATCGTAGCAGATCTCCATCGCCCTGCCGCCCAAGACGTAACTGGGCCGCACCAGCACGGGGAAGCCCACCCGGCCCACAGCAGCCCGTGCTTCCTCCCAAGTCCGGGCAATGGCATTGGGCGGTTGTTTCAGCCCCAGTCGTTGAAGGACGTAGACGAATCGTTCCCGATCCTCCGCATCCTCGATCGTATCCACACTGGTGCCCACAATCGCCACGCCGGCACTCTGGAGGGCCCGGGCCAAATTCAGCGGCGTTTGCCCGCCGAATTGCACGATCAACCCCTCTGGCTGAACCCGATCGCAAATGTTGAGCACGTGTTCCACCGTCAGCGGCTCGAAGAAAAGGAGGTCACTCGTGTCGTAATCGGTGCTGACGGTTTCTGGGTTGGAGTTCACCATTACGGAGCGGATTCCCAACTCCCGGAGCGCATAGCTCGCATGGCAGCAACAGTAATCGAACTCGATTCCTTGCCCAATTCGGTTCGGTCCTCCCCCTAAGATGACCACCCGACGCTCCCCCGGCATCTTGTCCGGTACTTCATCTTCATCTTCATAGCAGGAGTAGTAGTACGGGGTGTACGCCTCGAATTCCGCAGCACAAGTGTCCACCGCCTTGAATACCGCGGTCACGCCGCGCCGTTTGCGATCCGCACGCACTTCCATTTCCGGCACATTCCAAATCGTCGCCAATTGTCGGTCGGAAAAGCCATATTGCTTCGCCTTGCGAAGCAGCGGCGTACTGCAATCTTCCAAACGAGGCACCCGGCGAAGTTCTTCCTCCAGTTCCACTATTTGGCGCATCTCGTCCAAAAACCATGGATCGATGAAGCTCAGTTCATGGATCTCCTCGACCGACATTCCGTATTTGAAGGCGTAGCGCACAAACCAAATGCGTTGATCACCGGGTTCTGCCAGCCGGCGGCGAACTTCCTCCAAGGTGGGTTGCTCCGGAGTTCCCCAAGCATCCTTCGCATCGCAGCCCAGGCCAAAGCGTCCCACCTCCAAACCACTGAGGGCTTTTTGCAAGGCCTCTTTGAAGGTGCGACCGACGGCCATGGTCTCGCCCACACTCTTCATTTGCGTTCCAAGCACCGGATCGGCCTCCGGAAATTTTTCGAACGCAAACCGCGGCACTTTCACCACGACGTAATCGATCGTCGGTTCAAAACAGGCCGTGGTTTCCCGGGTAATATCGTTCCGCAATTCCGGAAGACGATAACCCACCGCCAGTTTCGCGGCAATTTTGGCGATGGGAAATCCCGTGGCCTTGGAGGCCAGGGCACTGGAGCGGCTTACCCGCGGATTCATTTCAATGACGACGATCCGACCGGTTTGCGGGTTGATCGCAAACTGAATGTTCGAGCCGCCCGTCTCCACCCCAATGGCCCGCATCACCGTCAGCGAGCCATCGCGGATTTTCTGATACTCTTTGTTGGTCAATGTCTGGATCGGAGCGACGGTAATCGAGTCCCCCGTATGGATTCCCATCGGATCCAAGTTCTCGATCGAGCAAACGATTACCGCATTATCGTCCGCATCGCGCATGACCTCCATTTCGATTTCTTTCCATCCGTAGACCGATTCCTCGATCAGCACCTGATGAATCGGTGACATGGCCAGCCCCCGACTCACCTTTTGTTCGAAGTCTTCGCGGTTAAAGGCAAGCGAGGATCCGGTGCCTCCCAGACAAAAGCTCGGCCGCACCACGCAGGGCAGGCCAATATGCTCGATGACTTGCCGAGCTTCCTCCAGCGAGTTGACCGTTTCCCCCCGCGGCACGTCCAGCCCCACCTCCCGCATCGTTTTTTGGAAAAGATCTCGCTGTTCGGCTTTTGCGATCGCTTCGGGCTTCGCCCCAATCATCTCTACCCCGAAGCGGTCCAACACCCCATGGCGATAGAGGTCCATCGCCAGATTGAGACCCGTTTGACCACCCAGGGTCGGCAGCAAGGCATCCGGCCGCTCCCGCTCAATCACCTTCGCCACAAATTCCCAGGTAAGCGGCTCGATATAGGTGCGATCCGCCATTTCCGGGTCGGTCATGATCGTAGCCGGATTGGAATTGATCAGGACGACTTCATATCCCTCCTCCCGGAGCGCTTTACACGCCTGGGTACCCGAATAATCAAACTCGCAGGCCTGCCCAATGATGATCGGTCCAGATCCGATGATCAAAATCTTTTGCAGATCGTTCCGCCGCGGCAATTTACTTCCTCCTCCAAACGACCGATGTCCGATGGCTCAGACCGTTGCAATTCCGCCAGAAAATCCCGCTAATTCGCCGAGTAAACAGATGCTGTTATGTCACTGAGTAAGAATATCCTGTCACCTCACCGAGCAAAAATATCTTGTCATCTCAGTAAAAATATCTTGTCATCTCACCCAGGATGAACATCCGTAAGAATATGCGGTTAAATCACTGAGTAAAAACCCGCCTTCCCACCCGGCTTTTACCCACACCTTGGGGCCAAAACACCCGAGGTAACGCAGACGCGGCCCCGTCAATAACAACGGGGCTTGTCACAAACGAATAAACTAAAAGGAAAAAACTAAAACGGCTCTCTGTGAAGTCGCCTTAATCAACTGCCAAATCAATCATATTTAGGATATTTAGGCTAATTAGAAGCCGGCTAATCAAAACCGCGTTAATCAACAAAAGGCAGATTTATTGCACCTCGTCGATCCCAAACATACCTCGATTCCTTCCGAAACCCCTCGGGGTCCGAAAACATGTCAGTGACGCACCTCCAAAATCTCGTGCAGTTTCGCCTGGAATTTCTTCAATTTTGCCCGAAGCTTGCGTTTTCCAAAAACCTCTTACCGGGGACCCTCCTCCCGGGCCAAAACCACCCACCTTCGCCGCGCAAACCCCCCGTATTCCGCGATGCCCTCATCCCCCTCCTACCCAACCGGTGAATGCACGAATTCAAACACCGCTTTTCACCCCGGGCGTGAGCCGGACCTTTGTTTCTGCGAAAATGCCCCGTTCCCTGCACCGTCGTTTTCTTTTTCTCTCTTTCTCTATTCAATTTCCTTCTTCCCCCGGGTAGGCCGATTGCTGGGTCGACCAACCCGCCGGGCGTAAAATCGCCTAATGTTACCCACCGGAGGCAACCTCCGACAAGGCGCAGCCCGATTTATCCATTGGCCCCAAAAGGCGCAAGCCCACTTCACCCGCCCCTACTTTTCCCGCGCTTTTACCGCAAGCTCATTTCAGCCGCTGCCCCCCTTTTTGGGCCGCCCTTGCCCTGATTTGCTTACCCGCGCTCGAGGTCCGTCCGGCCCCCCACCCGGTAGCCTGGCAAGCTTTACAACTGCTCAACCCCGCGGTTGGGCCACCCTTCCCGGATGCCGTCATGACGCCTGGGCGACCCCCGCGGTAGGCCCCTGGGTTTGGATCCGCCCCAGCGGTCCACGCTACCCTATTTCAAAAGACGGATCATTCGGATTCGAACACCGGTACACTGAGGCCCTTCGTGCTTGATGAACCAACCTTGCACTCCGTCAAACCCCGTTGCTCGTATAAAAGCAGCCTGCTTGCCCCCCGTGCTTCGCGAAGCAACCTTGTGCTTCATGGAACGCCGCTACTAGCGTGATAAAACGGGAAAATCCGCCCCTGTGATTGACCAACCAACCTTGTCGCTCAGGAGACAGCAACACGAAGGCGTGGCAAAGATTGAGGTCTTTGCGGAAGCTGAGGGCGTACTTCCCACACCGGACGGCGACGGGAACATCCTTCGGGCACTGAAAAGCCTTCACTGGGTGCGATCACGAAAGTTGATATTTTTTGATCTTCCGGTAGAGCGTCCGCTCGCCGATTCCCAAAAGTCGAGCCGCCTCTTCCCGATTACCGCCGGTCAACCTCAAGGTTTCCGCGATGAAGACTCGCTCGATTTCGTCGAGAGGCTTGCCCACCAAACCCTCGAACGAGTTTGCGGGGGTTCCTCCTGCCATCCCGCTTACCGATCCACCGGCCGCACCGCCGATGGTCTCGCCCGATCCGGAAACCGAGGCAGCCACACTCGTCCCTTCTCCTTGCCCCTCACCAACCGCCGCCAATTCCTCGGGCAAGTCATCCACATCGACAATGCCGTCGTAGTCTACCACCAGCATGCTTTCGATCACATTTCGCAATTGGCGAACATTTCCGGGCCAATCGTAAGCCATCAGCCGCCGGCGCACCGCCGGGGAAACGCCGCGAATCTCCTTCCCGTGCCGTTTGCTCAGCTGCTTAATGAAATGGGTCATGAGGATGAGGATATCGCTCCGCCTTTCGCGAAGACTCGGCAGGCGAATCGTGACTACCTTCAGCCGGTGATACAGATCCCGGCGAAAGGTGCCCGCTTCGATCGCCTTTTCGAGGTCCTGATTGGTGGCCGAAATGATCCGCACATTAACTTTGATCGGTTCATTGGAACCTACCCGGATGATCTCGCCGTTCTCAAGGACCCGCAACAGCTTGATTTGCGTCACCAGCGGCATGTCGCCCACTTCATCTAAAAACAAGGTGCCCCCGTTGGCATACTCGAATTTGCCGACGCGGTCACTGGTGGCATCGGTAAACGCCCCCTTGACGTGCCCGAAAAGTTCGCTTTCCAAGATGTTTTCGCTCAGGGCCGCACAATTCAGGGCCACAAAGGGCTTGTTACGACGGGGACTATTCTGATGGATGGCCTGGGCCACCAGCTCTTTGCCGGTTCCCGTCTCCCCTAAGATCAGCACACTGGCGTTGGTCGGAGCAATGCGCTTGAGACGTTCGATCACATCCCGCATTTGGGGGCTATTGCCGATCACCCCTTCGAAGCCAAACCGCTCGTCCAAACGGCGGTTAAGCTCCACATTGGCCCGACGCAGACGCACGTTCTCCGCCGCCTTTTCGGTAACCGCGCGAAGTTGGGCCATGTCCAGCGGTTTGAGCAAGTAGTTGAATGCCCCTTGCTGCATGGCCGCCACGGCCGAGGGGATGCTCCCATGACCGGTGATCAGAATTACCTCCGCATCGGGCAAAGTCTGCTTGGCATGAGCGAGGATTTCCAACCCGTCCAAGTCGCTCATCACCAAATCGGTGATGATCACTTCGTAGTTGCCCTCCTCGATCATCTGCGCGCCTTGACGGCCGGAGGTCGCCACATGGCACGAAAAACCCGCCCGCTCCAAACTCTCCGCCACAGCTTCGGCATGAGTCTCGTCGTTGTCGATCACCAGCACATTGACCGGAGGGGTTTTCCGGGGATCACTCTTGGGTGCATCCGGCAAAGCCATGGTCCAAGTCCAAAATCAATCCCCATGCCTCACGGAGAACTTGCGGAGGGTGCGGAAGCAGCCACCGACGAGCTTTCTGCCGGCAGTTGGCGGGGAATGGGCAAGTGAATCGTAAACTGGGTACCGCGCCCCAGCTCGCTGCGAACGGTGATCCGTCCCCCGTGTCCTTCAATGATTTTCTTGGCGGTCGGCAACCCGAGCCCAGAGCCACCTTTCTTCGTAGAGAAAAACGCCTCGAATATGTGCTCCAGCGTCTCCTCGTCCATGCCGCAGCCGGTGTCGATCAGCTCCAAGGCCACACCCTGGACCGTGCTATAAGTGCGCACCACAAGCTGGCCACCATCGGGCATCGCTTGCTCCGCATTGAGCATCAAATTTAAAAGGGCGGCATGGAAGGCCTCCCGATCCAAAAGCACCGTGGGCAAATCGCTCGCCAAATAATCGACCAGCTCGATTTTTGCCTGCTGTGCCTTGGGTTTGAAAAGCTCCAGCACTTGCCGCACCCCTTGGTTGAGGTCCGTCGGCTGGAAGTTGTAACGGCGGACTTTTGCAAAATCGAGGAAATTATCCAGCAGTTCTTGCAGCCGTTGACACTCCCGCTGAACTACCCGAACTTTGGCCAAAACGCGCCGCTCCCGCGGGCTTTCGCTCTCGGCAAATTCCTCGGCCATCAGATCCATATTTAAGCGAATGGTCGACAAGGGGTTTTTGATCTCGTGAGCCAGTGCCCCCGCCAAGCGCGCAATTTCGGTGTATTGATCGACCAATCGCTGATTAATCGACTGTGGATCGGAAAGCTCTTGAAAGTCGCTCACCAGATCATTCCCCGTCCAAGCCTGCCGAGCTCATCAGCCCGCCGCTTAGCCCCCCTCAACTCACGCCAAGCCGACTTTGCCCGACGATCCGCAGAACTTTAAGACCGCCCTGAGTTTTTCCCCCGCTCTTCCCGCGGTTGTTGCTGCTTTTTCTGCGCCGCTAATTCTCGCAGGGCGACCCGCCGACTCAGCTTGATCCGGTCCTGGTCGTCGATGGCGATGACCTTTACCTGGATCACATCGCCGACCTTGCAGATATCCGAAACGTTGCTCACATAGCCCTCGGCCAACTCGCTGATGTGGCAAAGGCCGTCCCGGCCGGGCAAAATCTCGACGAAAGCCCCGAAATCCTTCACGCTCGTCACGCGTCCTTCGTAAATCTTGCCAACTTCCACGGTAGCCGTCAGGGCCTGAACCTGGCGAAGCGCTTCCTGGGCTGCTTCCACGGTTCGTCCGGCGATCGTCACCGTGCCATCATCCTCGATTTCGATTAAGGTATCGGTGCTCTCCTGGATGGCGCGCACGGTGCGGCCCCCCGGCCCAATGAGCAAACCGATTTTTTCAGGATCGATCTTGGTTCGCACAAGCCGCGGAGCGAAGCTGGAAACCTCAGGCCGAGGCCGCGGGATAGCCTGGAGCATTTTGCGCAGGATCTCCAGCCGAGCCTCTCGCGCCTGACTCAACGTGCCGCGTAAAATCGCCTCATCGATCCCGCGAATCTTCAGATCCAATTGAATCCCGGTGATTCCGAGCTGTGTACCGGCCACCTTGAAGTCCATATCGCCGAAATGATCCTCGTCGCCAATGATGTCGGTCAGCAGGATCCAACGATCCGGCTCCTTCACCAGACCGATCGAAACGCCGGCAACAGGATTGCGAATGGGAACCCCCGCGGCCATCAGCCCCAAGGTGGCCCCGCAAACCGAAGCCATCGAGCTTGAGCCATTGGATTCCAAAATGTCCGAGATGATCCGAATGGTGTAAGGAAACTCCTCTGGGTCAGGAAGCACCGGCTGCACGCTCCGCTCCGCCAAAGCCCCGTGACCGATCTCTCGTCGCCCCGGGCCCCGAATCGACCGACATTCCCCCACGCAGAAGGGGGGGAAATAGTAATCGAGCATGAATTTCTTACTGTATTCGTCCACCAAACCGTCTACCCGCTGCTCGTCTCGGCTGGTGCCCAAGGTGACGGTGATTAGGGCCTGGGTTTCCCCCCGCTGAAATAGCGCCGAGCCATGCACCCGAGGCAGTACATCGACCTTACAACTGATTTCTCGAAGCTGAGTGGCACCACGACCGTCCGGCCGGCGACCCTCCAGAATCAAGTCCCGAACCACGCGACGCTCAAGCTGCAACCACCCTTCTTGGAACCGCTCCAACTCGGGCATTGCCTCCGGGGTTACCGTGGGGAAGAGCTCGGTCAAAGCCTGATCTTTAATCGCCGTACACGCCTCGGCCCGAGCCTGTTTCCCGGGGGTTTGCTTCGCTTCCCTCAAAGGTGCGTAGTACCGTTCTTTGAGCCGATCAAACCATTCATTGGGAGGTGGCTCCGGCAAAGTCGCCTTCACCACTCCGAGTCGCTCCATCAATTCGCTCTGAAGGCGACAAATTTCGCGTATATACTCTCGGGCAGCAAGCACCGCTTGGACGATGGTTTCCTCGGGCAATTCTTGGGCAAACCCTTCAATCATCAGCACCGACTCGGCCGTCCCCGACACGACCAGATCTAGTTCGCTTTCTTGCTCCAACTGATCATGCGTAGGAAACGGAACGAACTTTCCGTCGATTAGGCCCAATCGAATCGATCCCAAGGGCCCGAGGAAGGGCACCGGCGACACTCCCAAGGCAGCCGCCGCCGCGTTCATCGCCAGGACGTCGCCGTCGGTCTGTCGGTCACTGGCCAGCACGAAGGCCTGAACCTGGACTTCATCGCGGAAATGATCGGGGAAAAGGGGCCGAATCGGGCGATCAAGAAGCCGAGAAGTGAGAATCTCTTTCACCGTGGGGCGGCCCTCACGCTTCATGAATCCGCCCGGGAACTTGCCGGCCGCCGCCACCCTTTCTCGATAATCGCAGGTCAATGCTAAGAAGTCCGCCCCGAGGCGTGCCGGAGCTGTAGTCACGGCTGCTAGTACCACCGTGTCACGGTAACCGATCAGACAACTTCCGGCAGCTTGCCGAGCCAATTCTCCTGTTTCCAACCAAAGAACGCCGTCGCCGATCTGCTTTTCAACTCGTACCTTCAATGTCGTTACCCCACTGTCTGAAATCCCGGGGTTGCCGCCGCCGATTGCCGCCGTTCTGCCAATACCGTTTCGATTCGGCCAAAAGAATCGCGCAGCTCCGACCTTGCGAAGCAGCGCTGGTTTGCGTGCGCTCGGTGGCCCGTTTGACCATGGCTCCTCCCTATCAGTGCGCCCCTTTGGCTCCACGGCCGAGGACTGGAGCACCTTCTCCCTCAGTCTCGGGCCAGTAGCACTGATGACCGAACGGCCGGCAATAGACTACTTGCGGAGAATGAGCTGATCGAGAATCCGCAGATAGCGCTCCGGCTCATGCCGCTTCAGATAATCCAGCAACCGCCGACGTTTGCTGACCATCAAAAGCAATCCCCGCCGACTGGCGAAATCTTTCCGATGCTGTTGCAGATGTTCGCTCAAGCGATTAATTCGCGAGGTCAGCAGGGCAATTTGTACCTCGGCAGAACCGGTATCTGTCTGTGACCGTCGGAACTGCTCAATAAGCTCTTGTTTCTTTTGCTTGGACAACGTCATCGTCGCGCACAATTCTCCGCAAACTGAACCGGCCTACGGTACCGCCGTCGCACGGTGACTGCCATCCGGCGGAGCAACCCTTTTTTACCACGCCACTCACTTCCCTTGTTAACTACCGTTTATCTAAAGATGACCAATTTACCAGCCCCTTCGCAGGCTGAAAAGGGCACCGATTCCGGCCCCCCAATCGCCCGAGAGTCCGCCGGAAAAGCCTCGGGGAAATCCATAGTCTGTCAGCAGGCCGTAACTACCGAGGAGAAAGTTACTTAGGATTAAGAAGTGAGGATGAGGCGGTGCCTCTCTTACCTCAGATTCTGGGCCCAAAGCTCTCCGCGCAACTTAAGCTTTCTTTTGGCCAATCGACCCGCGTAGATCGCAGTGCAGAGTTTTACATCCGCCACAAAATGTCATTTGACTCTCATTTTGTTGGCAAAATTGCCTTTAAACCACGTGACCGTTTCGCGCCAATCCGGGTTGAAGAACTTAGTTTCCGCCTTCTGTTCTTTATTCATGTCTTTATTCGTGCCTTTACTCTTTATTCCTGCCTTTTACACTTTCGTCGCGTTAATTTCCGATTTCTGGTTCTGCCCTACGCCCCCTGCCTTCTGCTTTCTCGACACGTTAATGGCGAATTTCTGGTTTTTCCTCACGCCAAGATGGGAAAGATGGATAAACGACGGCAAATATGGATATAAAATGGCGGCCCCCCTGGCACGCTAAATGGACCCGGGACCAAACCCCTTGGATTACGTTAGCTTTTGACACTCCTCTGGCTCCCTCAAATTGCGAGCTCCTTTTTTCGACGGACAGGCTTCACAACCAATAGTGCATCCATAATCAAAGTAATAATCGAGGCAATCGCGGGTTCAACGGTCCTCGCGCCCTTGCTCATCGCTTACTTGAACTTACTCCACGTCAGCTTTTCTCACCCAGGAAAAACCGTTTTTTCCCATGAAAAACTTAACCGACGGCTCTTGCCTCTCGGGAAACTCAGGACCGGGATGCTCCCAAATCACAGCCCCATGAAGGAAGGTGTGATATACCTCGGCCCCGGATCGACGATAGGCCGCCAGAACCCCCGGGGCAAACCACCGCGGCCCGCCGCTGACAACCACCCGCCGCGGCGAGCACCACTCAATAAGCCCTTCAGGATTACTCCCGAGACTCCCATGATGCGGAGCCTGAAGGACGTCGCAAGGAAGGGGCGGAGAAGCCATAAGCTGCTCCAGCATCGGGGAATCAAGGTCCCCTGTCAGGAGTACCCGGCGTCCGCGATATTCCACGGCCACTACGAGACTGGCGGCATTATCCCCGTGAATACGCTCTCGCCGTTTTGCTAAACTTCCGGCTCTTGTGTCGTAATCTTTAGGCGGGCTGAGCACCCGGATCCTGCAAGTGGGATCGCCCAGCAAAACCTCATCGCCGGCATGAAGGGGTTCGATGTGGACTCGAAAACGCCGCAGTATTTCCGCAAGGGCAGCCACTCCCGGTTCCGGCGGAGATGCGGCGACCTCCTCTTCGGGATAGTCCGATGCCTCGATACCCGACGCGGCTAGCCCACCTACCAGAGGTTCCGGGGCCCGATCCACCTGATCTTGACGGGACTCACCCCTTTTTGCGGAGTCGGAATCGCGATGCTCTGCCGGAGTAAGCTGCGTGAATAGTGCCCGATTCACGTAGAGTTTGCCCACTGAAAACCGTTCCAGCAGCCCGGGCAAGAGATTGTAGTGATCGGCATCCGCATGGGAGATGATCACCGCGTCAAGCCGCCGCACTCCTTGTGCCCAAATTCCCTGTGCCAAACGGGGCGTCATGAACTGCGGATCACCGGCCGAACCGGCGTCGTAAAGGAGCGAGCGGCCCGAGGGAAGTTCCAAAAGGATGGCACACCCGTGGCCCACGGCAAAAAAGGTGCAGCGCAATCGTTCCGGTCGACTTTTCAAAACTTCGGTGCTGAAAAGCACCAGCATCCAGGCAAGGACAATCCCCCCTGCGATCCACCATCGACGCCGGAGCCAGCGACTCAAAGCGAAGGCGGCCAAAATGATGTAAAAGCCGCTCACCCACCAGCCTGGCGGGCCCGGGATCCAGAAGAAGCTGCCCGGGATTTCGCGCCCGTATTGAACCATCTGGCAGAAGATCCATAAGCAGCCGGAGAGGACCTGCGCGGAAATCCACGCAAGCGGCGGGAGGAGCCAATCCGTCAGTAAAAGCAGAAAGCCGCAAATCAAAATCACGAAAAGAAACGGCCAAAGAAGCACCGTAAGCCCCGGGGCAATCGGAGAAACCAGATTAAAATTTTTCCACGTGTAAGGGGTCAGCAGTGCAAACACCCAAAGACTAAGGAGGCCAAGCTCCCCAAGTTTGATGAGCCCTCGGCGTAGCCAATCCCATGTCTGACGCCACGAAGCGGGCCACTCAAGTGGCTCTTCGTCCGGCGGCATTCCCCGGAGCTGTAGCCACCAATGTATGCCTCCGAGAATCGTGGCAGCAGCGAGAAAGGAAAGTTGTGCCCCCGTGCGGAACAAATCGGCAGGATTGGCAATAAGGACGCAGAGCCCCGCCCCTCCCAGAAGGTTGAACCCCCGGGCTTTCCGGCCCAAGAAAATAGCCAAACAGTAGAGAATGACCAAAGCCGCGGCCCGAATGACAGAAGGGCGCACATCAACCAAAAGCGCATACCCCAGCACCGTCAAACCGGTAAAAAGCGCGGCAAGTTTTTCCCGACGCCATAACCAGCCCCAAAGCCTAAAAACGATGGCGGCCATCAGCCCCACATGTAAACCTGAGATCGCCAGCAGATGAAGAGTACCCGTCTGGATGAAGGCATCCTCCAAGTCGCCCTCGATGGTCTCCCGAATTCCTAACAGCAACGCCGTGGCTACGCCGCGCTGCGGATCGTCCAAATGTTTTTCCAACACCTGATGGCAATAGCCGCGGCCCCTTCGAAGCCATGCCCCGATATTCCACGGGCTCGGCCCGCTAAGTTTCACGACACATTCGGGCCATGGGCAATGAATGGAACATAAACGACGATCGCCCCGGGCGTACGCAGCGAAGTCGAATTCACCCGGGTTTTTTGGTGGTTGAAGGCTGCCGAGCGAACCGACAATCCGGACGCGATCTCCTCCGCGAAATCCGAGGAGCTGACCATCTACGATCAATCGCGCATAGCCGGTCACGCGGCGCCAGTTTTCGCCATCGCGAATCGCCTCCGCTTGGAAACCCACCACGGTCCGCGGAACGCCCGGGCGAAGGATCATCGGCCTTTCCGGCGGGGGCGGCGCAAGCCGCGGATTCTCCAAAAGAATCCCCTGTACAAACACAGGTTGATTTAACGGGGAGGCAAAAAACCCCAATTCCTCCGCCGCAAACCACCGCCAACAAAGCTGATGCCATAAACCAAAAACCGCGGCCACCGATAATAGAAGCATTACCGAAGCCACACGCACCTGCCGGACCCACCAAAGCAAAAGCCAGATGGTCCCAAAGGCCAAGGCCGCCATGACCCAAAGCTCTAAAGCCAGGAAGACCATCCGCTCCAGCATGATCCCGGCGCAGGCTCCGACAAAAAGCAGCAAAAGCGGTAGAGAGCTAAATGAATGAGCCTGGCGAGCACGCGCGCGAGGTTCCGCTACCTTAAGAGCTGTCCAAATAAGCTCGCTCATTTCCGCTTCATGGCCCTGAGTGACGCGATACCTCTCCAGCCCGAGGAGTGTTGCGGCCGCCATGAGCTTGGGGCCTCACCGTATCGACATATGGGGGGAGTTGCCCGGCCCCGGAGCCCCTCAATTTCCCCCGCAATGAGCCGGATTACCGGGGCAAATCGCCGTGGGCGTGACCAACAAAACCGAAGTAAATATGCCGCCGGGGCGATTCCCTGCGGCAAAGTATACCCGATTTTGCCTAAGGTTAGGCACGGGAGGACCCTCTTTTGGGCAGGTCAGCTTCCAGGAAATTGCCGGCTTCACCCCCGTGTCAACACTTCATGCGGCACCCTTTCATCACTTCATCGTGTACTCAATCACCATTTTCGTGGGGCATCCGCTGAATACGTCGTTCGGTGGTCATTCGTCATTTCACGCCCTAACCATTCATGATTTCATGCGCGATCCGCTCATCATTCGATACGATGTCCGCGCGTCATTTTTTTGCCGTATCCCGTTCATCACTTCATGCGGTTCCAAGTGCTGGTTTCACGCGGTGGCCACTCATGACTTCATGGGGTACGCATTCCACCCTGATGGTGCTCCTGATGGTGCTCATCGCACTCGCTTGGATCATGCACACTGTCCACAGTCTAACGGTGCGTTCATGGCTGAAATTACCGTGCTTTCATGGTTGATTGGGCGATCGATTTTGTTACACTCTTCCATGGGAAAAGCGCCCCAAAAAAGCGGTTTGGGTCTATGCCAGAGCCCTCCGCCGTTACGGTGGGGGCTTGGACAAGCACAAGTGCGTCCCGAAGTGAAGAAATGCTTGCCATCGTTATTCGGAGGATTTTTCCATGCTATGGATCCGAAAACTCACGCATGTACATGTCCGGAGACGTTTATTGGTTCTTGCGGGGCTATTGGCTTTGGTGTTTTGCGTAAGCAGCGGGGGTTGGTGCCACGAGGGACCGCTGCAATTGCATCCGGAAAACCCCCGATATTTTCTGTGGCGGGGCCGGCCTGCCGTGCTGATCGGCTCCGGGGAGCATTACGGGGCGATTCTGAATTTAGATTTCGATTTTCGGCGATACTTCCCGGCCTTAGCCCGCGATGGATTGAACCATACGCGAACGTTTTCGGGGACTTATCGCGAAGATCCGACCTCCTTCGGAATAACCGATAACACCTTGGCCCCGAAGCCCCATCGTTATTTGGCGCCTTGGGCCCGCAGCGATCAACCCGGTTATGCCGGCGGGGGCAACAAATTCGACCTGACTCGATTCGACCCGCAATACTTCGAAAGATTAAAAGAATTTCTGAGCTGCGCAGCGGAACACAACGTCATTGTAGAAATGAACCTATTCTGCCCGCTTTATGACGATCGGCTCTGGGAGCTTTCGCCGATGAATATCCGCAACAATGTGAACGGAATCGGGGACTGTCCGCGGACCGAAGTTCTCACGCTCAAACACCCCAAGTTGGTCGAGGTTCAAACCGCTTTTGTGCGGCGGTTGGTCGAAGAGATCAACGCCTTCGAGAATTTCTACTATGAGGTTTGTAATGAGCCGTATTTCGGCGGGGTAACGATGGAGTGGCAGCATAGGATGGTCGATACCATCGTCGAGAAAGAGCGGGATCTACCGAAAAAGCATCTGATCTCCATGAATATCGCCAACGGGTCGGCCCGGGTCGAACATCCGCACCCGGCGGTTTCTATCTTCAATTTTCACTACTGTGTCCCGCCGGACGCGGTGGCCATGAACCAACATTTGAACAAGGTAATCGGGGAAAACGAGACGGGATTCCGCGGACCAGAAGACGTTCTTTACCGCACAGAAGCGTGGGACTTTATTCTGGCCGGTGGGGCACTTTTCAGCCACCTGGATTATTCGTTCACGTGTTCCCACCCGGGGGGCACGTTTACCGATTACAAGTCGCCCGGTGGAGGAAGCCCGGAGTTGCGTCGTCAATTCGGAATCCTCAAACGGTTTATCGAAAGCTTCGATTTTATCCGTATGAAGCCATTCCAAGAAGCGATCGCCAAGGTGGAGGGGAAGTTGACCTACCGAGTGTTAGCCGAACCCGGGAAGGCTTACGCCATCTACCTTCACGTCCCCCTACCCAATAAACCCAAGAAGCTTGAGGAGCATTTACGAAAAGATCAGCAAGTCGGGATTTGGCTGCGGCTTCCGGCAGGTCAGTATCAAGTGGAATGGTTGGATCCCGTAAGCGGGGCCACTCTTCGGAGCGAGAATATTGAGCACTCTGCGGGGGATTGCCGATTGGTTTCGCCGCCGTTTGATAACGATGTGGCGTTAAAGCTCCTCCGGAAGGGGTAGATGCAAGTTCTCGCGGGGCGGGCACTCGCGGGAGGACACCTTTTTGGTGTGCGGATTGGTTCTCCGATTTATGTATGCCGATTACTCCTCCGGTCTTTTTTCGGGAAATTCGGTCTTTTTCTCAGGAAAAACCGGGGAAATACCCCCTATCCGCGAGGAGCGCTAATCCTTGTTGTGCGGTGCCTTTTGTGCCGGTGCGTGAGGGGACACATTTGCGGAAAATCCCCATCATCATAGGGAATCCCCGGGTATAGAGAGCGGCTATCCTCTCAAACGTCGCCATGTATGCTAAAAGAAGGGAATCCAAGGGTAAAGAGAGCGGCTAGGGCCCCCACTTGAACGACTTATGTCCCGGATTGGTCCCCGAAAAGTGAAATTCATAGCTTTCCCGAATGATTATGCCTGTAGCTGATTTCTGAATGATTATGCGTGTTCTTGATTTCTGATTCCCGAGTGTGGGGTGTTTGACCTGTTTTTCGAGCGAGGAGGCCGAGGCAGTTCGCTTATCTGACATCGACTCTCCGAAATTGAGATCTCGAGGTGCGTTCCTTGCGTCAGGTGAGACACGCTGCGTCCAATCGGCACGCTTACCGGGGAGTGTCAAGGACATCTTGCGCTCCATTAGTCGGCGAACTGAGCTGCGTCAGATCGACTTGATTACGGCGGCTCCCGGGCGCGAAGCATGTGTTCCTTGTCGCAAATGGTGCCGGTAAAGTCGGTTGCTCATCCGGGCGCGAAAAAGAAAAGAGGAAAAAGACACATTTTTTGCCGACAGGCCTTGGTGTTCGAGCCGCTGCTTCGATCATCAACTCGGATTTAAGAGGCCGCATCCCCATTGAAATTGCTTTCGCTGCGGCTTCATCCTTGACAAGGCGAAGTTTCTGCGGTATTCAAAGGGCAAAGTTGCGACGCGCTGGGCCAAGGTGTGTAGGGGAATCCTTTTGCCGCGGAGTAGCTCCGATGACCGAAATTCCTTTCGGGCTGACTTCTCTGGATTTGATTCTTTTCGCCGGCTATGTGGTGGTGGTTGTGCTCTTTGCGCTTTTCATGTCCCGCCGCGAAAAGACCTCCGAAGACTACTTTTTGGCGGGACGACGCTTAACGTGGTTTTTGATCGGGATTTCGTTGATTGCTTCGAATATCTCCACGGAACATTTTGTGGGGATGGCCGGGGCAGGTTTCGAGACGGGCTTGGCCATCGCCTGCTACGAGTGGACGGCCGCCGTCGCCATCGTGATCGTCGGGCTTTTTTTGCTGCCCAGATTCTTGCAGCGCGGCATCTTCACCATTCCGCAGTTTTTGGAATACCGTTATAGCGCGGGTACCCGAGGGCTCATGGCCTTTTACATGATGGCGGCATATGTGTTCGTCATCATTTCGGCCGTTTTGTATGCTGGGGCGGTGGGCCTGGATACGATCTTCGGCGACAGTATCCGCGGCTTTTTCGAATCCACAAATTGGGCAAGCCAACTCGATTTGCCCGGGCTTTTGGGCTCCAAGTGGGTGCTGATCCTTTGCGTGTGGGCGATCGGCCTCGTGGCGGGGATTTACACAGTTTGGGGCGGGTTGAAAGCAGTCGTCTGGGCGGATTTGATCAACGGCCTTGCACTTATCCTCGGCGGCATCTTCATTACCGTTTTGGGGTTTGCTGCGCTGACCGACCAACTAGGCGGCGGCAATTGGCTTCAGGGAATGACCGTCTTTTTCGAAAGAGCCGGGGATAAGTTGTCGGCGGTCAAGCCTTGGAATCATCCAGAAGTTCCCTGGATTGCCGTTTTTATCGGGGGTTTGTGGATCCCGCAATTTTTCTATTGGGGGCTCAACCAATTCATCACGCAGCGGGCGCTTGGGGCCCGGAGTGTGGCCCAAGGGCAAAAGGGATTGGTGTTTGCTGCCTTCTTAAAGATTCTTATGCCGTTCATCATCATTTTCCCGGGAATCATTGCGTACGAACTTTATGCTCAGCAAATCGATGACAAGGATCGGGCATTTCCCCATTTAATTCGCACCATCCTTGGCCCAGGTTTTCGCGGCCTGATGTTGGCGGCGTTATTTGGGGCGGTAATGAGTTCGTTAGACTCGATGCTCAATTCCGCCTCCACAATCGCCACCATCGACTTGTACAAACGACATTGGAAAAAGCAGGCATCAGAGCGTACCTTGGTGCGATTGGGTCGACTGCTTACGGCCCTATTCGTCGTGGTGGCTTGCCTATGGGCGCCGCAGCTTGGGTGGATTGCCGGCGGAAAAGGTGTCTTCGACTACATTCAGAAAACTTGGGGCTTTATCACGCCGGGAATCGTGACGGTGTTTTTCTTCGGACTGGTGTTTCGTCGGGCTCCCGCGCAGGCAGCAATGGGAGCCATGCTCCTGGGGCCGACCTTCTACATGTGGTGCTTGCTAGCCATGCCGGAGACTGCCTTTTTGCACCACATGGCCTTCACTTTCGGCGTTTTGAGCCTGTACATGTTGATCGTCAGCCTGCTGACTCCCATGCGCCAGGAGACGGCATTACCGATCGACCTAAGTGGGGCGACGGAAGCTTCACCGGAAGGGGGCCGATCCGGGGAAAGTGCGACTTTTGGGGAGCCAGAGTCTCCACGGGGCTTTCTCCGCTTCTATTTTATCCCCATCGTGACGGTGGCTGTCGGTTGCTGTTGGATGGCCCCAGCACTGTTCGCCTTCAGCTGGAACGTTCTGACGCGGATTTACCACATGAGTCAGTTGGGGGAGCTGCCGACTTGGCTTCCCTTTGTCACAACGTTGGTACCCACCGCCATTTACTTCTTGGTAGGAATATGGTTGCTGCGACTGCCGTTCTCCCAAACCCGATATGTGTTGGGGTCTGAAGAAGGCGTGCGGCTATCGATCGGCCGATTGTTGCGTGTTTTCGTCGGGATGCTTGTGCTTTCGGTCTTGATCGGTATCCACGTGTACATGTTCAGTGTGCTGGCCTTGAAGCCCGTTACGGAGCCCACAACCGCGGTGGGTACGTTGTATCGACAACTTTGGGATCAAAGTGTCCAAGTGACGGTGCCGGTATTGTGGCATGCTCAACCGCCGGGAAGCGTGTCCGTTTCGGTCGGCGAACCCATTCCATTGGGCCTCCTGGAGCTTACCTTCCAGACACTGGAACTGAACCTGATGCCGCTGCTTTTTGCGGTGGTTATCGGGGGCATATTCTTCCTTGGTGGTTTTGTACTTTGGGCCATGGGATGGCGTCCGAGTCGCGAACCGGAGTCAACCGTTCCGCTGGATTTGACGCCGAGCCGTGGCGCCGCCTTTTTCGGCGTGCTGGTCATCCTCGGCGTTTTGACCGTGTATTACTTCTTCTTTTAATCCCGCACCGAGAATTCTCGGTCAGCATCAAGAGGGTTTGACCGGCGTCGAGAAGGTTCGCCCCGCATCGAGAAGGTTTATTCTCGAGCCGAGAAGTCTCTGCCAGCATCGAGATGTCTCGCCTTGCATTGAGACGTCTCGGTTTGTGCCAAGTAGTCTTGCTTGGCGTCGAGAGGTCTCGCCCGCTACTGAGAAGGTTCGCCCTGCGGCGGGAGGTCTCGGCCTCCACCGGCACGTCTCTGCTTGCGTTGGGCAGTCTCGGCGCTGTTGCCGACTTTTAAAACATCGGCGATCTACTCGATGAGGGCTGCATCGGCGGTCCCACCGAGTGGATGCGGTTTCCCCGAGTTTTAGAAACTTTACGATCTACTCGATAAGGAGCACGCCGGTGCCGGCCAAGCGGTCGGCCTTCAGATCTTGTAGCGCGCGGTTCGCCTCCGCCAAGGGATAAGCGGTCACCTTGGGGCGAATCGGAATCTGGGCTGCTTCTTCCAGAAGAGCACGGCCATCTTCCCGCGTGTTCGAAGTGACCGATCGCAAGTCACGCTCGAAAAACAGGCACCGCGTGTAATCCATTTCGGGGATCGGCGAAAGATGAATGCCCGCCACAGCTAGTGTGCCGCCTTTCTCCAATAGCTCCAAAGCTGCCGGTACCAATTCGCCGGCCGGCGCGAAGATGATGGCACTATCCACTTTGGTGGGCAAATCCGCGGGCTTTTCCCCTACCCAATGGGCACCCATGTCGCGGGCCAACTGCCGATGTTTTTCTGCCCGGCTGACCACGAAGACCTCGTAACCACGATACAGGGCCAGTTGTAAGACGACATGGGCCGAAGAGCCGAATCCATATAACGCGAGTTTACCCCCAGGTGGCACGTTGGCCCGCTTTAGCGCGCGGTAACCGATAATTCCCGCACAAAGCAGCGGAGCCGCCTCTTCGTCGTGGAAGACATCGGGGATTAAGTAAGCAAAAAGCTCGGGGACCACGGCCCATTGGGCGTAACCGCCGTGGGCATGATAGCCTGTGAATCGGGCACCGCTACAAAGGTTTTCTCGGCCGGCGAGGCAGAACCGGCAAACGCCGCAGGTTTGCCGAAGCCAAGCGATCCCCACCCGTTGCCCCGGGCGAAACGCCCGGCATTCCGGACCCATGCGCTCCACGATGCCCACCACTTGATGTCCGGGAATGATGGGGAGGGTCTCGCCGGGCAAATCGCCCTCGATGACATGCAGATCGGTTCGGCACACGGCACAGGCCCGCACCCGTACCGAGAGTTCGCCCGGGCCAGGCTCAGGCGCAGGCCAATCCAGAAGGCGAAGGGGCGAATTCTCAATGGGTGATATTTCCTCCAAAACCATGGCTTTCATCGCCGGAAAACCCCTCTGCTCAAAAACGTAGGATGAAAGTCATTCCTTGTTCCATCGTTCCATGCTGGCCGATACGCTGACAGTCTTTTCCCTCTTTTCCCTGGAACAGCCCACAGAGGGACGGCCGTCCTACAACCAAGCGGAGTGATTACCGGGCTGGCGGAAGCAGCCTGGGGAACAGTCGCATGAAGCATTCTGGCGAACGTTCCTATTGAGTGTTCGAGGAAACGAATTCCCACTTATTATGATCTGTTTTTTTTGAAGCGGGATAGCCGCTTTCGACGGCGGAGATTGGCCTTCATTCAAAACAGGATGATTCCAACGGTTTGTGTAGCCCGAAGGTTTCGTCCGGCGACCGACGATCGTCTTCGACGAATCCCCGGATTTCGAGGGATGAGCAACAGGAATGGGCAATTTGGGCAATTTCGTCAGAGGGGGGGAGCGAGGGTGTCCCGGAGGTTTTGCGGCAAGTGTTCAGGTCTGGTTTTGAAGCTTAAGCTTGTGTCTAAGCGGAAGCTTTGGATACCCCCCGGCTTGTTTCCTTGCATGTCCCAAGCGCTTGAGTCATCCATGGTTGCGTCCGCATCATGCCGTGATAAGGCAGGAAAGTCGTGCGCGTCGGAAAAAGACAAGCGTGCGTTGGCACCGTGCGGGTTTGCGGTCCGCCGGTAAAATTCGCAAAATTTTGCAACTGAGTTCGTAACCTATTGGCCCGCTTGCGCATCCATGAAAGTAGGGCCCAAGACAGCTCCCGGCCGAGGAAACCGCTATGAACTGCGAAGAATTGCTTAAGGCTCTGAACGAGTATGTGGACGGCACCTTAGATCCTAGTTTTTGCAAGGGTTTTGAGGAGCACCTTCAGGGATGTAATCCCTGCCAAATCGTCGTGGATAACATTCGGGGAACAATCCGGCTTTATAAAGCGGGTGAACCGTACGAGATGCCGCCGGAGTTTCACCGCCGGTTGAAAGCACAACTTTTGAGTCGGTGGCGGGCGAAGTTTGAGTCGGCCCAGGCAGAGTAGTTAAGCAATTTACGTATACAACAGTGATTTGATAATTCCAGGAAAGATTAAACAACTACAGAGCACGCCAACCTAAATCTTATCATTTATTATAATCTTTGGAAAAACAGTAAGCTTCTAAGTTTTTGATGGCAATATTGACAAATTTTGGTTGTCAATTGGTCACAATAGGTTCCGGCATCACAAGCAAGATTTCAGCGCATCACCTCAGGGATCTTTTTGACGTTTCAGCTCGGGGTTTTCACCCCGCAAAAAGTGGAGGAAAGCAGTCGTGACATTGAAGGAAGGATTGACCGTTGCGGCCATTTTGTTGGCATGGTTTGCTCTGAATCGCTGGGTACTCCCTTGGCTGGGGATTCCCACCTGCATGAGTGGGGCCTGCTCGATCGAACGCACGGCGGCTGCCAGGCCGGGGACCTCAGCCTCACAGAGCGAGCCTCAAGCAGGCGGACAAGCTCCTTCCCCAACCAACCCGGACGCTAAACCCGGCGAATTGCCCCAGACAAAACCCACCCCTGTAGGTTCCAAATCTTCACTTCCTCCGTGCTGTCGGGTGGGATATTAGACGAGGAGGCTGTCCGCCACCCGTGCGGCGGTAGCCGGCGGCCTGCGAATTCACCAAGCCGATCCGAAAATTATCGGGCCTAAAAAGTCAATCGAAAGTCAATCGAAAGTCAATCACACAAGGTCAATCATACAAGCGGACTGAAAGTTGAGGGTCAACCTCGAGAGCCTAAGCAGACCTTAAGCGCCGAGGCGCAAGGTCTCACTCATATCGCAAGCCAGAGAGCGTACGTAAATGAAGGAAATCCGCAAGTTCAAATCTTAGGAAAACGACCTGTACGGAGGGAAAAGCATGACCGTAGAACGCGGTTTGCGATTTGTAGCCGGAATCGTCGTCCTGGTGAGCTTGGCGGCGGCCGTCTGGATCAGTCCGTACTGGCTTTTGCTGACGGCTTTCGTCGGACTGAACCTCTTGCAGTCGGCCTTCACCAACTGGTGTCCCATGGTGTGGATCCTGGAGAAGCTGGGCTTCGTGCGGTGTCAGGCGGCTAGTGCCGACGAAGGGATGCTGGCAAAAGCTGCCTCGGCCCGGTGATTGAAGCTTCGGTTTAAGCTTCACGCGATTTTGCCAGGCGTTGTGGGGGGAGACACTCACGTAGAATTTCAAAGACTAAAAGGTGCCGATTGGGTAGTGACATGGCTGGGCAACTGCCGCCGCCAACTCCCAGTCAAAAAGATTGCAATAGACCATCGCAAGCAACCCTCCCCATGTAAGCGGCTCCTTCAGCCCCCTAAGGCTGCGAAAACCCAAGGCTTACCTTGGGTTTTCGTTTCATATATCGGATCATATATTCGGGCTGCTGGGGGGATGCCGGGGCGGCTAAGCCTAGGGTGCGAATGCGCGATGTTTAAGCACGGTGTTGGGATGCCGAAGCCTTTTGTAGGAATGCCGAGCTTGGTCTGGGGATGCGGGAGCGGCCGAAGGGGGGACACAAGGCTCGAATTTCCGCCGATAAATCATTGACAACCCGCGGTAAACTGTTAGAACGAGGGTCATCGTTGGTAGAATAAGGTTCATCTTTCAACTGTGCTTGTGACCGGGCCTTTCGGCCTCGAAGCCGAAACTATTAATCGGTCGGATGCCGCCGTCGTGTGCATGTCGCTTGATCGATCTTCTGAGCCGGAAAATCACGTAGCCTTGCGCGAAGGGATTTCCGACCCTGTGGCGGCAGAATCCATCGCGGAGGGGAATCGGTTTGACGATCGATTTTGGATGCCATCTGCCGGGCCAAGTCAATACTGAAGTTCAGCCAACACTCGCGTTCATTGGTTTGATCGTATATGATTTTTCGTACATGATCTTTCATTTGTGATCTTTCGTGCATGATTTCTCGTGCATGATTTGAAGCGCACAGTTCAGTTTGCCACGAAGAGGCCACTTCGATGCATTTCCCGTGGTGGTATGTTCCTGAGCTGACTTCGCCGATGCTCATCGCCCTAGTGGCGATCCTTCATGTTTTGGTAGCGCATTATGCAGTGGGGGGAGGCTTTTTCCTGGCGGTGGAGTCCAGTTTCGCCTATCGGACCAAAGATCAGGAATACCTCGATTATCTGAAACGACACGCGCGGTTTTTCATTCTTTTGACGGTTGTCTTCGGGGCGATCACCGGTGTGGGGATCTGGTGGACAATCGGCTTGGCCAGCCCGCTGCCTACCGCGCTCCTGATTCAGACCTTTGTATTCGGCTGGGCGACGGAGTGGGTCTTTTTTGTGATCGAGCTGACGGCTGCGTTTCTGTTTTACGGCTTTTGGGGAAAACTGCCGGTGCGGCTTCACCAGACATTGGGTTGGATTTATGCTTGGGCCGCTTGGATGAGCCTGGTTTTGATCACCGGTATTACGGCTTTCATGCTGCACCCGGGTCGCTGGTTGGAAGATCAGAGTTTTTGGTCGGGCTTCTTTAATCCGCAGTTTTGGCCGCAGGTGGTAGCCCGGACTGGTGGGGCCCTGCTCCTTTCGTCACTTTACGTATATCTGCATGTGGCGGTCACCGAGGGTCAAGGAAGACTGCGGGATCTGGTGGAGAATCGCTCGGCAAGGCCTGCGCTTCTGGGGGCCATCCTGATCACGCTAGGAGGCCTGGGGTGGTTTGCGCTGCTGCCGGAATCGGCCCGGGCGGTGATGAGCTCCGCGGCCGTAATCACCGTGTTGATGATGCTCATTTTCGTGCTGACGGCGGTAGTGTTCGTCCTGTTGTATGTGGGACCATACCGGAATCCGGGGTGGCTTTCCCCGGGATTCGCAGGGGCCCTGTTCCTTTTCGGAATTGCGGCCTTTAGCACCGGTGAATACATCCGCGAGGCCGTCCGCAAGCCATACATCGTGTACAACAAAGTATTCGGCAACCAGATTTTTGTGGAGCAGGTACCGGAGCTTCGCCAAAACGGCTATTTGGAAGGCGGGGTGTGGACCCGGGCGTATGTGGCGGCTCGCTATCCGCAGGTGATGAACGGGCGGAGCATCGATGAGAAGAAGCTTTTGGAGTTGCCGCAGTCGGATCAAGTGAAGCTGGGTGAAGTCCTTTTCCAGTACCATTGCAATGATTGCCACGCCACGACCCGGGGCTATTCTGCCGTCGGGCCGCTTCTGCGGGGGTGGTCGCGGGAAAGGATTCAGCACCTTGTCGAACATTTGGACGAAGGGCACTTCTTCATGCCGCCTTGGTGCGGCACACCCGAAGAGGCCGAGATTTTGACCAGCTACCTTGAGACCATCGCCTTGCCTCGGCCGGCGGGGATGTTGCCGGCGCGGGCCCAATTGGAGAGACCATGATGGATCCGCAGAGCTTGGTGAACACGCAATATCCGAATCAACTGCCGGCACCATTTTGGTTCATCGAGTTTTTTAAGGTGCTGGGCTTTGCGCTGCATGCCTTTCCCATGAGCTTATGGTATGCGGGGATTCTGCTGGCGATGGGGATGTCCGCCAGCGGGCACCCTCTGGCCCGGCGAGCATCCTGGCGGTTGATGCGGCAAATGCCGCTTATGGTCGCCTACGGGGTGAACTTGGGAATTGTTCCACTGCTTTTTGTCCAGGTGGGATATGCGGCGGTTTTCTACCCGGCAACCATCCTCATGGCTTGGTTTTGGTTGGGGATTATTGTGCTACTGATACCGGCGTATTACGGGGTGTACCTTTACGGGGCAGATCAACGGCAAACGGATGAGCCCGTGAGCGGCTGGCGGATGGCAGCCGGCGTTGTATCCGGCATCTTTTTTGTGGTAATCGGCTTTTTGTTTGCCAATGGCTTTAGTCTGATGACAAACCTCGGAGCTTGGTCCTCCCTGTGGCAACAACAGGAGGTGGCCGGCGCCACGCTGGGCTTAGCGCTGAATACCTCGGATCCTACGCTTTGGTCGCGATGGTTGATGATGTTCGGACTGGCGATCACTACCACCGCGGCGTGGTTAGCGATCGACGGGGGGCTTTTCGGCCGAGGTGAGCCGGAGGCCTATCGGCTGTGGGTCGGCCGGTTTGCGGTTTTGCTTTATCTGGTGGGCGTAGCGGTGTTCGGGGCGTTTGGCTTGTGGTACTCGCTGGCCGGCTGGTCGGTGGAAGTGCAGACGCGAATGTGGTACTCCGGTTGGGTGGTGCTCACCGTGCTGACGGCGCTGAGCCCCATCGGTGTTTTGGCCCTGCTGGGGGCTCTGGTGCTGCGGGGTAAACCGTTGGGGCCGTGGGAAGCCAGTGCGATTGGATTGGCTCAATTCATCGTTCTGCTCCTGAACGCCGCCAGCCGACAGCTGGTACAGAATTTGGAACTAAGTGCTCACTTCCAGCCGTGGCAAATGCCCGTTGCTTTGCAGGTAGGACCACTGGGAATGTTTCTGGCGGCCTTTGTTCTCGGGGCGGTTGTGGTGGGGTGGATGATTTTCCAGACGGTTCGCTCGCTGGGGAAAGTTGCCCCGGGTGAGCCGTGAGCTTGTCTCCTTCTGTATGCCGTTGCGCAACGTGCAAGGCCGGGAAATGTTTCGAACGAGTCTTGAGCTAGCATGCCGCTGCGAGCAGGTCGCAATTGCTCAAGCTGGTCAACGTGGCTTGCGTAAGCCAGCAAGTGGCCCCCGATGATCGTAGGTTATAGCTTCAGAGGCAGGAGGGGGCTTTAACTCCGGAGGCGGGAGTGGGTGATAGCTCTGGAGGTGGGACGGGGTTATGGCTTTGCAGCTTGGAGGTGGTTATGGCTTTGGAGGTGGCAGGGGGCTTTAGCCACGGTGGTGGGAACGCTCTTGCGACTAGTGGCAACGCTCTTTTGATTGATCGCGCGAGCCACCCAAGCGGGAAATGATCGTAAACAATTCGGTTAACCAAGGTTCAAAATATCGGGAGAAGGAGGATGCGGCAGGGTAGTTGGATTCGAACGCTCGTAGTCAAGGTGGTTCCCCCTATCCTAGGACTTGTGGTGCTGGGCGTAGTGATTGCCTGGTTTGCCGGGTTATTCACCGAAAAAATCGCCCCGCGCGAAGTGTTGGCGGCTTCTGGGCCGGCGATCGACTTAAGCCAGTTCGAGCCGTATGAGGTCCAGGTGCGCGAAAAACCCTATATTCAGGAAGCCATCGGCACGCTCCGCGCGGCGAGCCGGACGGAGATTTCGGCACGAATTCTCGCCCCGATCCAGCGAATTCATGTGCGCGCCGGGGACGTAGTGGAAGAAGGACAAGTGCTCATCGAATTGGACCGGCAGGCGTTCGAGGCCCAGTTGCTACAGGCCGAGGCCGCTGTGGAGGCCGCTAAAGCAACTCTGGCGGAGGCCCAAGACCGCTACGACCGAGCCGCCAAGGTGCGGCAAACGAACCCGGGGGCAATCTCGCCGCAAGAGTTTAACAGTTTGGAAGCTAAACTCCGGGCGGCGGAGGCCAACCGGGCGAAGGCCGAGCAGGCACGGGCCGAGGCGGAAGTTCAGCTCAGCTACACGGTCATTCGGGCACCGAAATCCGGCACAATCGTCGACCGTTGGGCGGAGGAGGGGGATATGGCCCGGCCCGGCACACCGCTTCTGAGCTTATATGATCAAAAGTCGCTGCGGTTAGAGGTCCCAGTGATGGAAAACCTTGCGGCCCATATTCGCGAGGGGGATCGCCTCGTGGTCCACATCGATGCTCTGAACCGCCAATTCGACGGGGTGGTAGATGAAAAAGTCCCCCAGGCCGAGGCAGCCACGCGATCGTTTTTGATCAAAGTCAAACTCCCGCCAAGCGACGAACTTTACGAGGGAATGTTCGGCCGATTGTTCATCCCGGCAGGTAGTCGGCGCCACTTGTGCCTGCATAGCGGGGGCATCCAGCGGATTGGACAATTGGAGTTTGTGCGGGTGTGGGACCGGGTAACCGGCAAGGTCGAACGCCGATTCATCAAAAGCGGTCAGAGGGGCTACGGGGATTTCGTCGAGGTGCTCAGCGGACTGAGCCCCGGCGAACTGGTCCTTGTGCCCAAAGAGCTGGCTCGAGCTCCCATGCCGGCGATGCCGATTATCCGGCCGGAAGCTTCGCCGGATGCCGGCGGCAATCCGCGTGATAGCTCGCCGCTGCCCACGGGGGCGGCTCCGGAAATCGCTGTGCCCCAAGGTTGAAGTTTGCTTTTCTTCCTGCGAATCCTCAAGGCGGTGGCGGAACCCCCGATAACGCACGGTAGTCAGGAGGCAGCGGGCTCGCTTGGTGCGGTATGGCCGCGAAGCAAGCTGGTGGGCAAGGCAGAGCAAATAATCGATCGAAAACCTATACGGCTTATGGTGGGGCGGTTTATTCCGTCGGCCGCTTATGCTGTCGGCCCCTTAAACTGTCGGCGCCGCTCGGCAAAAGCCGAGTGAAGAGGCGGCTGAAAGGGATGGCAGGCTCATGATGCCGGGTGGGGATAACCAACGAACGGATTTGGAGCGACCATGAGTGACACAGCACGGACACCATTTCTGACACGCATTGTTGCCCTGTTTTTGCGGGCGGATCTCGTCGTACTTTTGACCATAACTGCTTTGACCCTGGGGATTGCCGCCCTGTGGGTAACCCCGCGGGAGGAAGAACCGCAAATCGTCGTGCCCTTGGCCGATGTGCTGATCAATGCTCCGGGGTTAACGGCTCAAGAAGTGGAGCAGCAGGTGGCACTGCGTCTGGAAAAATTGCTTTTCCAGATCGACGGGGTGGAGTACGTCTACAGCATGAGTCAGCCCGGCCGCTGCGTGGTGACGGTGCGATTCTTTGTGGGCGAAGACCGCGAGGATTCGCTAACGAAGTTATACAACAAGATCTACTCGAATATCGACCTGGTTCCGCCGGCAGTGACCAGTTGGGTGGTTAAGCCGGTGGAGATCGACGATGTACCGATCGTCAACGTGACGCTGTGGAGCGATCGGCCCGATCTGTATGGGGATCACGAGCTCCGGCGTTTGGCCGAGCAAATCGAGAACGAATTGCAACGCATTCCCAACACGAACCGGGTGCAGGTGATCGGCGCTCGCCCGCGGCAAATCCTCGTCTATCTCAAGCCGATGGAGTTAGCCGCCCGACAGAGTTCCGCCCTTCAGGTCGCGGAGCTTTTGCGGGCCAGCAACCTTAACGTGCGTGCCGGTCGTTATGACCAGCAGAACCAGGAATTTATCGTCGAAGCCGGGACGTTCGTCCGAGATAAGTGGGAATTGGAGAACCTGGTGATTCAGGTTGCCGGAGGGCGTCCTGTTTACTTAAAAGACGTGGCCGATGTCGTGGACGGCCCCGCGGAGGTGGAAAGCTACTCGTGGATTGCTTTCGGTCCCGCGGCGCAACATCCGCTTAAGCCGAAAGAGCACTTTCGACCGCGAGGTGATCAGCAATCAGGAGGGAGCTTTTTTGCGCGCTTAGCTGCGTGGGTGGGGATTGATCGCTGGTTTGCTTTTGCCGAACAGTCGGCGCACGGTGCCGGGGCGGTTGTTGCCGCGGAAAACCCCGGCGAGCTTCCGCCGCCTGCGGAAAAGGACTCCGCAACTCAGGAGGCAGCGGCAACTAAGCCCCACGCCCCGCCTGGGGAAATCGGCCAGCTTTTCCCTGCGGTCCACATTGCGGTGGCGAAAAAGAAAGGAACCAATGCGGTTTGGGTGGCGGAAGCCATTCAGCGCCGCATGGCGGAGCTTACCGATCCCAATTCTCCGGATTGCATCCTGCCGGCCGGGGTTCACTACCGAATTACCCGCGACTATGGCGAAACGGCGAACGAAAAGGTCAACGAGCTGGTGGAAAGCCTGGCCATCGCCGTGATCACCGTGGTGGGGTTGATCGGCTTAGTGATCGGCTGGCGGGCCGCTTTAGTCGTTGCCCTAGCGGTGCCGGTTTGTTACGGGGTTACCCTTTTTATCAATTTCCTGGCCGGCTACACGATCAACCGAGTAACGCTTTTTGCCTTGATTCTGGCACTGGGTCTATTGGTCGATGACCCGATCACCGATGTCGAGAATATCGCGCGATACTTCGCGATGGGCATCTTGCCGCCGCGGGAATCGGTGCTCCGAGCGGTGCAAGAAGTTCGCCCTGCACTGATTATGTCCACCTTGGCCATCATCGTCTGCTTCGTCCCCATGATGTTTATCACGGGGATGATGGGCCCCTACATGGCCCCCATGGCACTGAATGTGCCCCTGACCGTGGTGGTCTCGACGTTTGTCGCCTTTATGATCACGCCGTTTCTGGCGATGATCACCCTGAAAAAAGCAGGCGAGCACGAGCCGCGCTTCGAACTCACAGAGCGACCGATTTATCGGATTTCCCAGGCCATCCTCGGCCCGATTGTCCGCAGTCGTTTGCTGTCGTGGTTGGTTTTGCTCGGCGTGGCGGCACTTTTGGTAGCAGCCATGGCCCTGCCGGCTTTACGGGTCATCCCGCTGAAGATGCTTCCGTACGACAACAAGAACGAATTCCAGATCGTAGTCGATATGCCCGAGGGCACCACCCTGGAGTACACCGACTTCGTCACGCGGCAACTGGCCCAGCACCTGGCCCGAGTCCCCGAAGTGCGCGACTACCAACTGTACGTCGGCCTGGCATCGCCTATGGATTTTAACGGCATGGTCCGTCACTACTACCTGCGGGAAGGCTCGCATGTGGCGGAAATCCGCGTGAACCTCGCCGACAAAGCCTACCGAGCACATCAGTCGCACGAGATCTTGCTGCGGATTCGGAACCGAATCACCGAGATTGCCGCCCTGTACGGGGCCAACGTCAAGTTGGTCGAAGTGCCGCCCGGACCGCCGGTGCTCTCGACGATCACCGCCGAAATCTACGGCCCTCCCGAGGCCATCTACGAGGCTCTGTGCGACGCCGCAAAGATCGTAGCCGACCGAATGGCTCAAGAGCCGCTTGTCGTGGATATCGACACCACGGTGGAGGCCCGACGCACCGTGCTTGGCTTCGAGACCGATCAGCCGAAGGCGGCACTGTCCGGCGTATCCAAAGAAAATATCGGGCGGACGTTGCAAATGGCTCTCGACGGCATGATGGTAACTCAGTTACAGGATCCGCATGAAGTTCATCCGCTGGAGGTGTGGCTGCGGTTGCCCCGGCTGATTCGCTCTGCCGCGGAAGATTTGGAAGAGATCTACGTCCGCGGCCAACAGGGCCAATTGGTGCAAATCGGCGAACTAGGTAGGTTCGCCCAAAAGGAAGAAGATCAGACGATCTACCACAAGAACCTCCGCCGGGTGGTTTATGTGATGGCCGAAGTTGCCGGCCGTCCACCGGCGGATGCCGTTATGGATATGGAGTTGGATCGTTTGCCCGCGGGAAGCCCCGTTCCTTCCACCCCGGCATCTCCGCGGCCGATTGAGGCCCGGACATGGTTTCAGCCGGGCGGGGGGGTGCCCTGGGCATTGCCGAAGGGATTCGAGGTGCATTGGGCCGGGGAAGGAGAATGGAAAATTACGCTCGATGTCTTCCGCGACCTTGGAATTGCCTTTGGCGTGGCATTGCTCGCGATTTTCGTGCTCCTGATGTTTGAAACCCAGTCTCGCGTTTTGCCGCTGGTCATCATGTTGGCTATTCCGCTAACGGCGATCGGGATTATGCCCGGGTTTTGGCTCCTCAATCTCCTGGTGAATCGTCCGATCGAAGGCTACCCGAATCCCGTGTTTTTCACGGCGACGGCGATGATCGGTATGATCGGCTTGGCGGGGATTGTCGTGCGAAATTCGGTCGTGCTCATCGACTTCATTCAACATGCTGTGGAGGAGGGATTCCCGCTTCACGAGGCGATCATCCGTAGTGTCGCGGTGCGGACGCGGCCCATTTTCCTTACTTCCGGTACCACCTTGCTGGGCAACTGGGTGATTACCCTAGATCCGATCTTCTCCGGGTTAGCGTGGGCCATCATTTTTGGCATTTTCGCCTCCACGGCTTTCACGTTGATCGTTGTGCCGGTTGTCTACTACCTGCTATTCTCCAGAAAGAGCAACTCGGCAAAAACAGCTTGATTAGCGCAGGAGATAGCGCAGCCCGAACCACGGAAATAGCGAAAACGCTGGTAAAAAATAACTCACCGAGTGCTACCCCCAAGGCGAATACCGCAGCGAAGCGGCAAATAACAATGCGAAAATCAGGGCGATAAAGCTCACGTGCAACAAACCAGCTAGCAAAAACTTCGTGTTCCAGCGCTTCCAGAAAATCACGCCTCGCATATACCGCCAAACAAGCAACCTGGTCCGTGCGACCTCGATCGGGGTGACCCAGGGAGGACTAAATCGGGAATAATCCGGGGAGGCTTTACTCGGGACTAACTCCGAAAGTTAGTACGTTGACAAACAGGGAATCAGCGTGTTAGGCTAGGTATTATGGGAAAATAGAAGTGGAATCGTCTCGATATGGAGCTCAAAAATATTTTCGCGCGCATTGGGCACGCGATACGCAACGCAGCTCTCTTACAGGGCTGCGTCACCCGTCTTGGGGCTATAATTCAGTTAAAAAGAATTCAAAAAGATTCGTCGGCAACACGCCGCTAGCGAAAACGGGGTGCTTTCCGAAAGGTGGTATTTTTTTATCCACCCTGATTGAGAAAACCACGGGGTCTTGGGTGTAAATGACCACGCGGATAAGGGATCGGATCGATGTCTTGCAAAAAACCGGTCAAAGCCGTTAGCCAATTTGGGCGGCGTGCGGTTCAGAGGGTAAGTCCGGCCTGGCGTCGCGCCGGGACTTTTGTTGTTGTGACGGGGTTATTCCTGCTCTTTTGCTGTGCGGACTGCGGAACCCGGTCGGGATTCGGACAACAGCCGGCGCCGCCTGCGGCCTCTCAGCCGGCAGCTCCTCCCGCGGCTAGCCCCGCGCCGACTAACCCGCAAGCCGAAGCCGCACCCCCTGCCGCATCTCCGCCAGCGCCTGAAGCAGCTCCTCCGGCGGATAGTGCCGCAGCGCAACCCGTACAACCGGGGGAACCACCGCAACCAGCGGAAGCGCCGGGCGCTCAACCGCCGCAACCTGCTCCGCCGGCAGGACCAGCTCGTGGTGCTGCCACCCCGCCGGGCAGTCCCCCACAGCCGCCTCCCCGAGCGGCGACTCCTTCCTTGGATCAAATCAAGTTTGTCGAACTTCGCGGCGATCAGTCCCGCACCGAGAAGGATTGGCAAGCGATCCGGCTGCGGGAAATCATGGGCTACCTGAACGCGGGGACCGTTCCTGCGGATCGTGAAGCAGTCTTCCGCGATTACTACGAGCAGTATGCGTTGGCCCGATGGACTTGGCCGGAGAACTTTACCAAACTGCCCGATTTTCGTAAGGAACTGCGTCTGGAATTCGTCATCGCCCGAGGGAAACCTGTGCACGGGCAGCTCCAGCAGATTGTCCTGGGGCTATTCTCCCGGATTGTTAACGACGAAGGTGGCCCCTACCATCCGGCAGCACGAATGAATGCCCTCTTGGCCATCGCCGATTTGAACGCCGTGGAATCGACCAATATCCGCGAACCGCCGACTCCACTGCCCCAAGCAGCCCGCATCCTCGTAGATACTCTAAAGACCGAAAACTTTCCCGACGCCCTTTCCGTGGCCGCTTTGGTCGGATTGATCCGCCATGCAGTGCTGGGGATCGCCGACCAGCAAATGGTGACCGGCG
>Ga0209721_1000091_pt1 | contig 88726 bp, 53 predicted proteins | sample TshhotsprinmetaG_FD_184139 | JGI IMG/M metagenome (GOLD analysis project Ga0209721, IMG submission 184139) | Hot spring microbial communities from South Africa to study Microbial Dark Matter (Phase II) - Tshipise hot spring metaG (SPAdes)... | ecosystem: Environmental > Aquatic > Thermal springs...
AGGGTGGTCGCGCGGAGCTCTTCGGCATTCATTTCACCTAAGCCCTTGAAGCGCGTCACTTGAAGGCCTTTCTCTCCGGCGGCCCGCACCGCTGCCACCAGTCCGCGGAGATCCTCCAGCTCCGTCCCACCGCCGGCGTGACACAGCCGGAAACGCGGCTCCTCCGTTCCGGTTCGCTCCTGAGGAACCAAGCTATCCAAGTCGAAACCCACTTGCCGCAACTCCGCGATTTGAGTATTCAGCGAGCGCACCTCATGCAGCTCAATTACCCGGACCCGCTCGCTGGAGCCGCCCGCAGGTGGTTGCTCCTTGGCACCCGGAGGCCTCTCCCCGCCCGCAATCCTCTCCGCCGTCTCCGCCCCCTCCGCCGCACCCTCCTGCGGTGCATGCTCCGCCAAGAAACTTTCCAATTCCTGCCGCGAACCGAACCAATACTCCTCAAGCCCCAGAAAAACGTGGTAGATGGGAAGCTTCCCGGTCCGTGGGTCCTGCCGCTGGGCAAATTCCCGTAAGCTGATTCCTCGCCGCTCCAGGGTCAAAAGCGGTTCTTCCAACAAAGACAACACTTGGCAAAGCCGTCGTAGCTTTTCGCCTTCGATCGTCATACCGGTGTCGGTTTCTAACACCGCCCCGGTCAGCCCCGCCTGAAGCAGAATTGCTTTCATCTCCTCTTCGGTATGAACGTAGAACACCTCCTTCTTGCGCCGCACCCGGAACAGCGGTGGTTGGGCCACATACACATAGCCCGCGCGCACGAGCTCGTACATCTGCCGGTAGAAAAAGGTCAGAAGGAGCGTGCGGATGTGCGAGCCATCGACGTCGGCATCGGTCATGATGATGATTTTTCCATAACGCCGCTTGTTCAGGTCGAACTCCTCCCCGATTCCGGAGCCGATCGCCGAGATGATACTGCGAATCTCCTCGTTCGAAAGGACCTTATCCTCCCGAGACTTATAGGCATTGATGATTTTCCCACGCAGCGGAAGGACCGCCTGGAATTCGCGAATCCGGCCCCCTTCCGCGCTTCCACCGGCGGAATCCCCCTCCACCAAGTACAACTCGCACCGTTCCACTTCGCGGCTGGTACAATCGCGGAGCTTGCCCGGTAGCCCGGCCCCGGAAAGGGCACCCTTGCGTTCACGGACAAGCTGGCGTGCCTTTCGCGCCGATTCCCGGGCCTCCGCCGCCAAAAGTGCCTTCTGAATGATAATCCGAGCGGTCTTCGGATTCTCCTCCAAAAACGCAGCCAGGCGGTCCCCCACGGCGGAACTGACGATCCCCTCCACCTCGCTATTACCCAATTTCGTCTTCGTCTGCCCTTCGAACTGCGGCTCAGGAACCCGCAGCGACAAAACCGCCGTTAGACCCTCGCGGAAATCGTCACCGGTCGGGGTGAGATCCTTGAAAAGCCCCTCTTTGCGGCTGTAGTGGTTGAGCGTCCGCGTGAGTGCCGCGCGGAATCCCGACAGATGCGTGCCCCCTTCTGTCGTGCAGATGTTATTGACGTACGAGTGCACGTTTTCCGTGTACTCGGTCGAATACTGCATGGCCAACTCCAGGCCAATGCCGTCAAACTCACCAGCGATATAAATGATTTCCCGATGCAGGGGCTGACTGGCGGAATTCAAATACTCCACAAATTCGACAATTCCCCGCTGGTAGCAAAAGGTGTCGCCAGTTCCCGTGCGCTCGTCGAAGATGGAGATTTTCACGCCCCGGTTCAAAAACGCAAGCTCTTGGAGCCGCCGGTGCAAAATTGCGTAATTAAATTGCGTGTTGGGGAATATCTGCGGATCGGGCTTGAAAGTGGTCTTCGTGCCGCGGCGATCCGTTCGGCCAATGCAGCGAACTTCGGAAACTGGCACCCCGCGCTCGTACTCCTGCCGATAGAGGTAGCCGTGGCGTCGGACTTCCACCTCGCACCACTCGCACAGGAAGTTGACGACCGTCACCCCCACCCCGTGCAAGCCACCGGTGGTATGATAGGCACCCTTTTTGAACTTACCGCCGAATTTTAGAACGGTCATCACCCCTTGAAGCGTGGAATAGCCCAAATCGGGATGGACCTCCACGGGGATGCCCCGGCCGTTATCCTCCACAGTGGCCGAGCCATCCGCATTGATCCGCACCGAAATTTCGGTGGCAAACCCGGCCATGGCTTCATCGATCGAGTTATCCACAACCTCGAAGACCAAGTGATGCAGGCCGCGGCTCGAGGTATCACCAATATACATACTCGGCCGCTGCCGCACGTGCTCCAAATCGCTCAAATGTTCCAGGTCTTCCGCAGTGTAGCTATCCTCGGGCCTCGCCACGCCGGTGCTTGCCCCCCCCTCCGCTCCGGACTCCGCCGCGGAGACACCCGGTGCTTCCGATTGCTCCGGCTGAACCGAATGCACCTCCGACTCAGGCAACTCGTCTTTAGGTGAGACCAGCGTATTATCAGGATCAAATGCGCTCATAAATGGCTCGAATTCCACAGCTCCGTCGAACTTCCGTCACTCCTCACAAATCCTTCAGAACCCTTCTTCTAACCCTAAAGAACTCTTCCTACCAAATCCCAGCCCATTATGCGAAAACTGCGCCGCGGGACTACGGGCGGATCTGCCTTCCTCAGCCGGCGGCTTCCATACACACCGCTCAAGATACCAACCGACGCCCGGTGGTCTGTGAACGCTACCTCCTTAGCCTAAGCTACCCACCCGAAAGCGCACATCCTTCAGCGGCTGCTCCGGCATCAAGGAGGCTAACCGCCGGAGAATCTCCGCCTTTCGAAACTGCAACTCATGAAGCACCGCCGAGTTGGCCACCAAGACCGTCAAGACACCTCGGCGCGGAAGGCTCACTTGCGACTTTGCCGCAATCGTCTCACCCACCACCTGTCGCCAGGCCGCCTCCCAACGGGCTACGGCGAACGTTCGGGCAAAACTGCTGCTGGCGGCCAGCTCAGCGAGGACTTCGCCGATCGGCCTTGCCGTCCTTTGGCCAGCCCGACGTTTTTCCATCGCTGCGAACCACTCCTTGTTATTCCTACGCTGCCAGCTACTCGTTTTCGTTCCAAGGCCATCAGCTTATTCCAAAGCCATCGGCATGACCAAGTGCGTATACCCGTCCGTGGTAGCGAAAAGCATGGCCTTCCCCGGCCCCCGACCTTCAACCGTCACCATGCTGTCGCCATCCAGCACGCCCAAAAAATCCAGGAGGTACCGCGGGTTAAGCTTCACGACGAACTCTGGCCCATCGTAATCAAGCGGCAGCCGGATGCGACTTTCTCCTGCCTCCCGGCTTCGCGCCATCACCAGCAGACTCCCCGGCGCCAAACTGAGGATTACCCCCGGGTACTCGCGATCCGCCACAATCTGGGCCTGCCGAACGGCCGACTCCAGGATGTCGACCGAGATTTCGAATCGCGCCGCAGGGGCATCCCGGGGAACCACATCCCGCCAATTGGGGAATCGCCCCTGGATGAGCCGCGATATTACCTTTACTGAATCGGTCCAGAGCTCGAACGTGGTTTCCGTAGCCCAAATCGCTACCTCCGACTCAACATTCCCCAAGGCCCGATCCACCAACCGTAGACAACTCGGCGGTACCAAAGCCGAAGGCGCCGAGGAGTTGCCCAACAGTCGCGCCGGCACCGCCTGGCTTGCCAGACGTCGGCCATCGGTGGCAACCGCCACCACACTTTCGGGCTCGAATTCCAGATGGATGCCCCCCAAAGCGTAGTGGACACTCTCCGGGTCAGTGGCAAAGATGGTTCGCCGAACCAAATCGCGAAATGCCCGGCAGCCCACCGCATGATAGTGCTCGCGTTCTTCCACGGCCACCGGCGGATAATCCAACGGATCGGCCGTCGCGAGATTGAATTCCGCGCTTTCGCCCCGCACCATTACCTGATCGCCCGCGGACTCCAAAAAGATAGTTTCATCCCGAAGTTCCCGAAGAATGGCCAAAAGTTTCGAGCTCGGCAGCAGGGTCTCGCCCTCCTGTTCCACATCCGCCCCGGAGGCGATGACCTGAAGACCTACTTCCAGGTCTGTACTCGAGAGTATCGCCCGATCCTCCACGAGCTCCATTCGGACATTTTCGAGAATCGGCTTCGGAGTTCTGGAAGGCACAATGGCGGCCGCAATCTGAAAAGCCTGAAGCAACTTTTCTCGCTGAAACGTCGCCTTCATTTCGCACTTAACCTCGTGGCTTTGCGCAAAGAGTCATGTCACCTGTTTTCCGTGTAGCGCCATGGTTTATACCCGACAACTGGGCCCCACAATTGGCTGCCTATGATTTTTCAACCGCGGGACGACTATTCCTGATTGATCAGGCCGATTTAATCACCCGGAATCCCTAACCTAATGCCGCAAGGCTGTGGAAACCACCGTTGATCCGCTCCCGCAGCTCGAAGTAAAAGTCCCACTTCGAAAGCAATTTTGTTCTTAGTAACTTCTTGTTAAAAGCATTGGGACCTTGCTGAATAAAACCACCGGGCCTCTCCGCCGTAAGTCCATTTGGATTCGAGTCTTACGGATAATCATTCCCCCTGTGGCATGCAGGGAAAACCTGATGCTCGGCTGTTGCTTTCGTTGCGATTGGCGGGTTAACGCTGTGTGTGTTTGTCGCTAGAAACCAGCCGGTGAAACCTGCTACGAACCTCCCTCGTCAAAGGCGAACAAAGTATCAACGACTTTTCCACTTTTTTCATCTCTGTCCAGTTGGTCCTCTGTCCAATGGAGCCGCTTGCTTTGATGGCCCCGTTTTCGGGCTCGGCCGAGGTGCTTCGTACGAGCCTCGCCGTAGCGCAGCGACTCCGCAAGAGTGACGAGTATTTCCGCCGTCGGGCGATCGCTCCGGCATAGCGCCGCCACTTTCCGACAAGCATGAAGGATCGTTGCGTGATCCCGCCCGCCGAAAAAGGCCCCAATCTCTACAAGTGAATAACTGAACTCCACTCGGGCCAAATACATGGCCAAGTGCCGGGCCATGGCCGTGGCGCGATGCCGCCGAGGGCCGCGAAGCTCCTTGGCTCGCAGGTCAAATTGCGCCGCCGTCAGCTTGGCGATTTCCTGAAGCGAAGGCCGCTGCCCAAGGTCGCTCCCGCACCCAGACTCCGCGAACGTGCTCGGATCGCTTCCGAATGCCTGCGCGGCAAGCGACGCCCCTGGTGTACCTCTGACTAGAGCGGCCGCTCCCTTACTCCGAATGCCCTGCCTTCGCGTAAAGCCCTCTGTGCCGAAAAGCCCGGCGGGAGACCCTGCCGGTGAATGCTCCGGCTTAGACCGGGAGACCATCCCCGCTTCCAGCCAGCGAATCAGTTCGGCCCATTCCGCCTGGCTCAGGAAGCACACCATGCCCTCCTTTAACCGGCTTTGCAACTCCGGCAAAAGGCCGGTCAGCTCGGCCAGCGGCTTTCCGATCGTTACAACAAGCGGCACCCCGCGCTCCTGGAGCGAGTCGAAGAGCCTTACCACGTAACGCTGCGCGCCCATGCGACCTGCCAGTAGGTCCGCGCCTTCAAGCACGAGCAGACCCGCCCGGGAGTACGGCCGCAGGAATTCTGGGAGACGCTTCGTTTGGGAAGCGTCGGCGAACTCCTGAGCGAAGGTTTGTCCTGTGATGGAGAGCACAGGGCTTAGGGCCGAATGCTTGGCCGCAATTCGCGCCAAAAGCCCTCCCAAAGGCCGCAGGGCCCGCCCCGAGGCGCAGGCCCCCGAACGGCACAATACCAGGGGCGTGAACCGCCGCAATCCCGAGAAAATTTCAGCCAGGGCTAGACTGGCCAGCTCAAGTTCGCCAAGCGGCTGGGTTTCAAGTACGCAGCGGGATTCGCTCACATCCATCCGCTCAATTTCCCGGGCTTTGCGATCCGTTTCGGGAAGCTTATCAGCTAGGTTTTTCCCTGACCGGTCCGGAGCTGTTTCTGCCGTCCGTGTCAGGACCCCATAAACCATGTAGTCTACCAGAAAAGACCTCGCTGAACGAGGGCAAACTGGCCGGTTAGGCACCGGTTACCCGGTCGGAGGGCCAAACGGAGGGCCGGTGCATCTGCCGGTATTTCCTACCGTCAACGCGGCGAAAAGATAATCATTCTTCACTAGATTGTGTATCAATTTCGTTTCGGAGAGGAAACTGGCTCCAAAGATTTCTGGTTAGGATACAGCTCCGCAGTTCACTAGTTTGATAAACTAATGAAAGCTTGCTTAAAAATCGTAAAGTATATTGCACATCAATATTCAAATCCGTCAATGGTTTACTGGTCATTATTGAAAGGGTCCCGCTGCTCAACTTGTTTCGTCTCGCGCAAGGGAGTCAATCACTTGCCGCTTTTTGCTCCCCCTTTTGAGCGGGATTTTCAGTCGCGTAGTGGGGATCCTAAAGCCCTTTGGCTGGCAATCCCCGGAAGCCGGTAGCTGGGCCCATAGCCGGGCATACCTGAGCTCAACGGTCTGGGAATCGGGCAGATTGCAGGGAGTGACCAAAATCCCCACCTCTCACCCGTAAGCTATTTTGGATAAGAGCGGAGTAAGCGGTTTGATTGGGGACGCCGCGTACGAGGCCAGCTAACTTGACAGCATCTTTATGTGATGAAATTTAATCTAGGCAGTTTGAGTAAAAGAAATCGGGTTATTAAAATCGATGGGGTGATTCTGACCGCGTAGCTCGGCGGGCTGAGCATTCAGAGCTGCCGGCCGACCTCATTTGATCATTCAGTGCGCAGATCAAAGGTCCCGAATGCCTCTTGGGTAATACTGACGTGGGGGATTGGTAAGATTGACGTGGGTCGGAAGGTCCGGGTTTTCACCTCGTCTCCTGACGAGAGAGAAGTGCACCTTTTAATCGGAGGTTGTGAGCATGCGTCGCAAAGTAATTTGGTTGATGCTGTCATTGGCCCTGACGCTGGGCCTAGTGCAAGCGGCTTCGGCATGCGGCCTGTTGGGCGGGCTGCTTGGCCGCTGCCGTGTCGTGCGACTGCCGCGTTTGTGCTGCCGCTGGGTACCTTGCGTGCGATGCCAGGTCTGTTGCCCTTGTGATTGCTGCGCGCCTTGTGCTGTGAGTCCGGAAGTTTCCGCCCCGGAGGTTCCCGAAGCACCGGAGGCACCCATAACCGAGCAGCCTGCCGAGCCGACGGAGGCACCGGTAACCCCGCCGGCGGCTGAAGCCCCCGCTGCTCCTTTGCCGGAAGCCCCGCCTGCACCGGAGGCTCCCGCTGCGGAAGCTCCGGCAGCAGAAGCCCCGGCAGTTCCAGAGGCTCCTGCGGCAGAGCAGCCTGCTGAGATGGCACCGGAGGCTGCTCCTGCTCCTGAAGCCCCGGCGGCACCCCCAGCCGACCAACCTGCTGTGGAAGCTCCGGCGGCACCGGAGGCTCCCGCTGCGGAAGCTCCGGCAGCAGAGACCCCGGCAGCTCCAGAGGCTCCTGCGGCAGAGCAGCCTGCTGAGACGGCACCGGAGGTTGCTCCTGCTCCTGAAGCCCCGGCGGCACCGCCAGCTGAGCAACCTGCTGCGGAAGCTCCAGCGGCACCGGAGGCTGCTCCCGCTACGGAAACTCAGCCGGCAGCCCCACCAGCCCAGGAAGCCCCCGCTGAGGCGCCCGCTGCGCCCAGCGGTGAGCAGAGCGCACGTTTCGGAAATCCTGCGCGGCTTCTTGGCTCGGACTCAGGGTTTCGCACTTGGACGGACTCAAGCGGACGTTTCCGTGTCGAAGCCCGGTTCGTAAGCTGGCTTCCCGGGGGCGAAGTGCGGCTCCTTCGGTCCGATGGCCGGTATGTGCGGGTGGAGTGGTCTCGGCTTAGCGCGGTTGACCAGCAGGTTGCCCTGGCTTTTGGGCGGTAGGCTTTTCCGAGGGGCATGTGGCCACGGAGGAGGCGCCGGTGCTGGTGAGGAGACATCGGAAAATTCAGACTTTTAAACGCCCGGCATCACTTTCGGAACGCTTAGCTAGATGAGATCAGCCAAGGTCCAAAGCCCTCAACCTCGTGGTTGGGGGCTTTTTCTTTTATGCGGGCTGGGCTTTTTTTGCGGCTTGAGCCGGTAAACCGGCTGCCGCTCCGTTTGCCTAGAACCGCCCTCCACCCCCGCGGCCCCCTTTTTTGCTCCTTCGGGCTTCACCCGCCGCCTGCTTTTAGTCCTCGACAGGTCTAGCGGCCGGCGTACATGGGCAGATCGCGCCGGAGTATCCGCTAAGTTTTGTCTTGCCGGGATAAGCGGCGCAATCGTCAGGCGTCGGATACTTACCGCCTTTTTGCGTTCGCTTTATTGCTTTGACACCGGGCGTAACGGATTTGACAGCGGATGCCCGTCGTATGCGATCTGCGTCATTTTAGTTTTCTCACGCGCGCATGTATTCGGTCGGAAAATAAGCCGATAGCAGTACAGAAATCGGCGGAAATCGGCTTTGCGGTCGGTGGCTCGGCCTCAAACGGGTGAGATGGATATTCACCCTGTAAAACGACCAAGGAAGGAGTGGCAAGCATGTGGAGGAGGACAAGTCTTACCCTAATTGGGCTTTTGACCTGTGGTGGTGTTGCCGTGTGCTTGAGTGCGGTCACGAGCCTGCATCACGGAGAAGTGGGTGACTCGCAGCAGATCGCTGCCGCACAAGCAAGCGGACTGCGAAGCGAGTTTACCTGGACAAATGCGGCCGATACTCCCTCTCGTTCTTCACTGCCTCAAGAGGGGAGCCAGGCGGCGGATGCGGCGGTGCCCCGCTCCGGGGAGGAAGCAGGGAGCAGCGCGTCGGGAATTCGCCTGTTGCCACCGCTTCCGGTCTTCGATGCGACGCAGGCCGCGGCGGTGACGCCGCAGAGGAGTTTGACGCGTTTGCCGGCGGTTCAGGTGACCTCTGCGCCGGCGCCGGCGGTAGCCATTGCGACTTACGAGACTTTGGATGAGTTCCCCGCCTGGCCGGAATTGTCCACCAATCCGGTCGATCCCGAATATCGCTCTTCGGCAGACTCCCGGGGGGTAATTCTGCCGGCCGAACCGGTCGCCGCACTCCCTGCGGATTGGAGTGCTATCGGTGAGCTTTATGCTGTCGAGAGTGGGGCTGCGGAGCTCCCGTCGGTACAAACGTCTGTGCAAAGCGATCCAGCGGCTCAATCGATGCCCGCGATGTTACTCTCGGGCGGTAGCGGGGCGGCCGTTGAGACGACCGTCAGCTCCGTGGCTCAAAGCCCGGCTGCCTCCGCAGGGATTACTCTCGAGCAAGTGCGGGAAGAGGCCAAAAAGTTCGCTTGGACGAAGGGAGATTTCAAAATCGTTCCGTATGGCTCCTTGTGGTTTAATTCCGTTTATGAGACCCAGCGGACCCTCGACGGGGATTATACGCTTTTTGTCTATTCGCCGAGCGTTCGGGATTACGACGCGTTTCATGTCAATGCGCGGGCGACGCGGCTAGGAATCGACGTCTCCGGTCCCAATATCCCACTGCTTTATGATGCCCCGAGCGGCGGCAAGGTGGAAATCGACTTTTTCGGGGCTTTTCCCACATCAGAGAACCGGGCCAGTGTCTTGCTGAGGCACGCCTACTGGGAGGTGAAAAACGAGGAGTTCCGGCTGCTGGCGGGTCAGACATGGGACCTGATGTCGCCGCTATTACCTGGTACGTTGATGTATACCGTGGGTTGGGATGCGGGGAATTTGGGATATCGCCGCCCGCAGTTGCGACTCGAACGGTACTTCCCCGTAAGCGACTCGTTGCTCCTGACGCTTTCAGGGGCGCTAGCCTGCAATATTGCGTGCGAGTTGCCGGGTTTGGCGGGCGATCATGAAGGTTGGCCGGTGATCCAGACTCGGGCGGCGGTCACGCTAGGGCCGCGAGGCAAGGATTGTCGGCCGGTAACCCTCGGTTTCTCCGGCCATGTAGGCGAGCAGTTTTATGAGCGGAACGCCAACATCGACTCCGACGACGAGAAAGAGCAAACCTGGTCATTCAACGTCGACCTCCATATGCCGATTACACCTTATTTCGGGCTACAAGGCGAGGGGTTCATCGGCTCGAACCTCGGCCCGTATCTTGCCGGGATTGGTCAGGGGGTTAACCCCATCACGGGCCAGGCCATCCGCGCTTGCGGCGGTTGGTTAGAATTGTGGTACGATTGGAGCGATCGATTGCACAGCCGAGTCGGATACGGAATCGATGACCCGATCAACCGCGATGTCTTCTCCGGTGGCCGCTCCTACAACAACTTCATCTATACGAATGTCAGTTATGATCTGACCAAGAAGTTTGTCGTCGGCGTGGAGTATTCACACTGGAAGACCCATTACATCGATTTAGAACCCGGCGAATCGGACCGCATTGAATTCATGGCAAAATACAACTTCTGAGCAAAACTTCTGAGCTTCATACCGATGCCACACGCTTCGATGGGAGATGGAGGGCCCGGCTGCCGCCGCCACACGGGTTGCTAGCTATTTAATCCAACAGTCGCCTAAGTGGGGGACATGTTGCCGACCCCAAACCGGTTTGCGGCAAAATCGCAGCCGAGCAACGAAGGTGGAATTCGGTGGATCACGACCGAAGTTTTCAAGCCCCTGCGGCGGGGTAAGCCTTTCGCAGTCTCCGCCGTCGGGTGGCCAAACCGAAGGTGTGATCCACCGCACCGCTTTTGGGCCATTCGGAGGTGATTAGGCAGAAGACAGATGGGCGACTTTTGCGCCTTCGCAACGGAGGAAGCTAGTGCTTGGGCAACACGATATCCGAAGCAGTCGGTTCTGCCTCCGCAGCCCGGGGGCAGCTTAGCGGCGGGATTCCGGCCCCATCATCGGCGATTCTAGCGACGCTTGCGCAACCACATGAGGAGCCGCTGCGTGGAACTGCACAAGCTTGGTATGGGGGTTTGTGGGTTTTCCACGGCGGGCAGTAATTTGGAGGCCAACTGCTTCCCCAGCTCTACCCCCCATTGGTCGAAACTATTGATGTCCCAGATCACTCCCTGCACAAAGATCTTGTGCTCGTACAGGGCGATGAGTTTGCCGAGGTTGGCTGGGTCGAGCTTTTCAGCAAGGATCGTATTCGAAGGCCGATTGCCCGGGAATAGCCGATGAGGCAGGAGTTCCTCGAGGGACATGCCAGAGCCCTCCGAACCGGCCTTGCTCAATTCGGCCGCTAATTCTTCGCGCGTTTTGCCGAAGGCCAAGGCTTCGGTTTGGGCCAGCAAATTGGCCAGAAGCTTGCTGTGGTGATCATTCAGCCGGTAATGGCTTTGAGCAAAGCCGATAAAATCGGCCGGGACAATCTTCGTTCCTTGATGGAGTAATTGGAAGAAGGCATGCTGCCCGTTGGTGCCCGGTTCACCCCAGAGGATCGGGCCCGTTTGCCAGTCGACAAATTCTGCGCCAGGCGTAGGCCGCAAGCGTGCCGATTTGCCGTTGGACTCCATATCTAATTGCTGGAGATAAGCGGTGAATCGAGCCAGCGATTGATCGTAGGGCAAGACGGCGTAGCTCGGCCAGCCGAAGAAGTTGTTATACCAGATTCCCAAGAGTGCCAGGATCACGGGCATATTCTGGGCAAAAGGCCGCGTGCGGAAGTGCTCATCCATGGCGTGAAAGCCTTGGAGCAGTTGTTGGAAATTCTGCGGGCCGATTGCCACTGCCAAGGCGAGGCCCACCGCGGAGCAGAGGCTGTATCGGCCGCCGACCCAATCCCAAAATCCGAACATGTTTCGCGACGCATCGATGCCGAATGCGGCCACCTGCTCGGCATTGGTGGAGACGGCCACGAAATGTCGAGCGATGGCCTGTTGAGCAGCTTCCTCGGTTTTGGGGGATGCTGCGTTCAAAAGCCACTGTCGGGCGGATTGGGCATTTGTGATCGTTTCCAACGTGGTGAAGGTCTTGCTCACGATGATGAATAGGGTTTCTGCCGGATCAAGACCATGAAGGGCCTCCGACAGATGAGCCCCGTCGATATTGGAGACAAAACGAACGGTCAGACGGCGGTCCGTGTAAGGTTTGAGGGCTTCGAAAGCCATGGCCGGCCCGAGGTCCGATCCACCGATTCCGATATTGATCACGTTGCGAATCGGTTTGCCGGAGTAACCGAGCCATAGTCCGGCCCGGACCCGGTGGGCAAACTCGAAAATTTGGTCCAGCACCGGCCAAACCCCTGGGCCGCCCTCGGCTTGTTCCATCAGATCCTCACCTTCGACGAGCAAAGGCCGCGTGCGTGGGTTGCGGAGGGCGACGTGTAAGACGGCGCGATTTTCCGTCCGATTGATCCTTTTGCCTGCGAACATCGCGCCGATCCAGTCGCGCAGACCGATCGTCGGAGTTTCGGCCAGCGCAAGCAGGAGCCGCAGCGTTTCGTCGGTGATTCGGTTCTTGGAGTAGTCGAGCACCAGTCCAAGGTCCTCAATCCAGAACCGCTGGGCCCGCTGAGGATCAACGGCGAAAAGCTGGCGGAGGTGCAAACGTTTCACCTCGGCATAATGAGCCTGCAAACGCCGCCACTCGGGCAGCTCCGTTAGTTTGGGACGGGGAGCAAAGAGCGCTTGGTTGTGTAGCGAGGGTTCCATCGTTCTTTAGTGCTTGACCGATAGCAATGGTGCTTGGTTAACCGCCGGATATCAATTCTTACTGGATACTTCGTGTATCGCGATCTCTAGGTATCTTGAGATCAGTTGTGCATCTAAACCCTGAGTGGTGCATCTAAATCTCAGTTGTGGATTTAAAACTCACTTATGCTTTTGAAAACTCAGTTGTCCTTTTTAAACGGAGTTGTGCATTTAAAACCGAGTACGGATGATCCTCGGCTGAAGAAATCGGAGGCGTGAGACCCGCCCCCCCACTAGGAACCGTCCAGCGAAAAGTTTGGCGGACGGAGTCGACGCTTTCAAGGGCGGGGGAAAGCCAGATTTTTCCCCGCGTAGTCGGGGAGGAGAGTTTTGGAACTCTAACCGGCACGCAGCAATAACTATCTTCCAGATAGCTGCTCCCCAAGACTTGCAAATATCTTGTAAAAAGGCTTGCAAATATCTTGTAAAAAGACTTGTAAATATCGCGTAACTAATCTTGTAAATATCTTGTAAATATCTTGCTCCGAAATATCTTGCTCCGCAGGGGTGGAAGAAAACCTGTAGCCGATTCTCTTCCTTTCCTGCACGATCTCGTCCTCTTATTCCTCGATGATTATTCCTCGATGAGCGTGGGGCGAAACCCTGCGCGATGTATTCCAAACAGCCTCTGCGATATATTCCTCCGTGAGGCTGGAGGGAAAACTTCGGTAACGACCGCAGGTGGAGCTTCCAGCAGTATTCCTCCGTGAGCGTGGAGGAAAAACTCCACGATGCGTCGCGACCGCAAATGCTTCGTTTCAAAGATTCATCCGCAGCCGGGGACAATCGTACCGATTGCCGACTGCATTCTCCGCGTGTGCGGAAGCGGGGAAGCGACCACTGGCCGCGCGCCGAATTCGGACTTTCTAGAAGCCTTCGCAGCTCGGGCCGTTTTTTCCCAATTTCACGTACTTTTTTTCTTTGGGTTTTACCCCGGGGATGCGGCAATCTTCCGAAAAGCCTCCCCGGAGCGACCTGAGTCCTTCAGGCACGGCGAGCAAAACCGCGGATCTCAAATGCGACAAAGCCGTGGGATCACAATGCAATAAACCGGTGGCATCAGATCCAGCAAACGGTTACGGCAATACCGGCGGTTCAATCACGGGAAATTCGCCGGAAAGGGCTTTTAGGAATTCGACCAAATCCGCCTGGTCTTGCTCGGTGAGTTTGGCCTCGCGGATCGCTTTGAGTGGAAGGGCCAGATTGGGGTTATCCTTTCCTCCGGCAATCATGATCGCCACGGCTTCCTCGAGCGTGGCTACACTGCCGTCGTGAAAGTAAGGGGCGGTACGGGCCACTTCCCGCAACGGCGGTACCCGGAATTTACCCAGGTCGCGATCGTCCCCGGTGACGGCTTTTCGGCCTTCATCCGGCGGATTTTTGTCCATTCCAATTCCGGCATTGTAGAACTGATAGTTGCTGAAAAGCGGCGGCGTATGGCAGACGGCACAGTGATCTTGGAACAGACGCCACCCGCGCTGTTGGGCCTCGGTCAAGGCTGTCTTATCGCCGGCTACGAATTTGTCAGAAGGCGAGTTACCGCTCAGGACGGTGCGCTCGAAGGCGGCAATGGCCTGTGCGATCCCCTCCTTGGTTACGCCGGTGCCGAAAACTTTTTGGAAGCGCTCTACATAGCCCGGGATTTTCCCGAGCTCGACGACCAGCTCGTCCAGGTTGTGACCCATTTCGATCGGGTTTTCGATCGGTCCAAGGGCCTGCTCTTCCAAACTGGCAGCGCGACCGTCCCAAAAAAGGCTCGTGGCATAGGCAGTGTTGATGACCGTAGGCGAATTCACCGCACCGACCTGACCGTGAATCCCCGTGCTTGTGGGGGTGTCCTCGGCCCACTCTTTCTGCGGATCGTGGCACGTGGCACAGGAGATTTTCCCGTCTTTGCTCAGGCGGGTATCGAAATAAAGCATCCGGCCGAGCTCGATTTTTTCCGGCGTCATGGGATTGTCCGGGGGAATCGGTACAGGCGGCAAACCAAAGGCCGTGGGGACCACCGAAGCACTTGCGGTGGTTGCTGCCGCCGGCGGAGCTTCGCGTTCGGGTTGAGCTGGGGGCGCAGGCTGCGCCGTCGGTTGACTCGGTGGGGTCTGACCGCATCCTCCAAGCCAAGCAACAGTGACGATGAGGGATAGGGTCGCGGCGAATTTCAAGCCCATTGTTCGCACTACTCCTGACATGGGTTGCCTCCTCTCAAGCGGGCTACGGTGCATCTAGCTACCAACGATACCAACACACTTCTCCGCCTGCCTGGCTGGGGGGATGTCCGGGGGAAAATGCCCGGGAAAATGGGTTACGCAAACCGTTTCATAAGGCCGAAGATTTTTCGCGAAAACCGATTTAAAAATGATACCGGGAAAGTGACTTTTTACAACCGGCTCCGCTGAAAAAACGGCGAAATGGTTCCGATACCCAGTGCAGGGAAAATTTCAGAGATTTTTGAGCGGTTCGGGAATTTTCATGAAAATCGGCTTCTAAATGCCACCCGCGGAAAGCCAATTGCCTTGAGCGAACGCGAAGGCCGCGGAAAGGTTCCAAACGGGCAAATCGCTCCGGAAAGTGTACCCCGGGCCCCTGGAATGTTTGGCTCGAGCGAAAGATAATCAATGCTGACCGCTCTGACGAACGTACATCAGAATGGGATACGATTCGTCCAAAACCGTCGGCTTTGGGCTTTTTGGCGTGGTTAAACGCTGCGACCCTGGCGGGCTTTCTGAGAATAGTTCCTTTCGGTAGCTTCGAGCCGATCGGTGTGTTTGGCAGAAAGCGTCCTGAAGTTGTTCGTAAGAAACTATCCTAAAGTTGTTCGTAAGAAACTAATCGGCTCCATCGAGCCTTTAATCTTTCTTTTTTGGCCTAATGACCGTGATCACAGCGTCGGGCTTTCGCGATTTGGTCAGCGGACGACGGCGGGGAATACTGCCCGCTTTGGCGCGATTTGGCCTTCATTTGATAGAGGTTCCGTACACCCTAGCCGTTCAGTGGCGGAATCGCCGTTATGACACCGGGGCGGCATTCACCCATTGGTTACCGGTGCCGGTGGTGAGTGTTGGCAATATCACCTTAGGCGGTACCGGCAAAACCCCGATGGTTGCTTGGGTGGCCCAGTGGTATCGCCGATATGGGATTCGGGTAGCCATCGTAAGCCGCGGGTACGCCGCCCCCAAAGGGGTCCCTAACGACGAGGCACTGGAGTTGGGCCGCTATCTGCCGGATGTGCCGCATCTTCAGCAGGCGGACCGGCTGGCGGCAGCACTCGCTGCCATCCGCGATCATCAGGCCCAGATCATCATCCTCGACGACGGCTTCCAGCACCGGCGGTTGCACCGCGATCTAGACCTGGTGCTGATTGATGCGTTGGAACCGTTCGGATTCGACCATGTGTTTCCGCGGGGCATGCTTCGCGAGCCGGTCTCGGAGTTGCGTCGGGCCGATGTGGTCGTCCTTTCCCGGGCCGAGCTTCTGGAGCGCGACGAGCGGGAGGAGATTCGTCGCCGGGTTTTGCGGCACAATTCGCGGGTGGTTTGGGCCGAAACGACTCATGCGCCGCAGTATCTGGTGAATTACCGAGGCGAGCGGGAAGCCATCCGACTCCTCCGACGTCAGCCGGTGGCTGCTTTCTGTGGGATCGGCAATCCGGCAGCATTTCGCTTTACGCTCGAATCGTGCGGTTACCGGGTGATTGCCTTCCAGGAGTTTCCCGACCATCACCCCTATACGCCGGCGGATTTCGAACGCTTAGCCCAATGGGCGAAATCGCTGAATGTGAAAGCCCTCCTTTGCACGCAAAAGGACCTGGTGAAGATCCCGCTGGAGCAAGTCGGGGATCGGCCCCTTTGGGCCATCGCGGTGGAAATCGAGATTGTAAGAGGAAGCCATGAGCTGGAGACGAAGCTCCAATCGCTCCTGTCGCAGCCGCCAATCGCTTAACTGGGTAGAGAAGCCGAATACGATCTGACCGCACGCCCTCTATGCAGCCGGTATGCGGGGGGCTAAGCCTGCTCAATGCTTCCCCAGTTGGAGATTCCGATAGGGAGCTTCCATCTGTTCAGCGGTAACCTGCTTTCGCCTCCATTCGTCCCCTCAATTCACGGTTTAGACTTTCAGGTATTCCTCAGGGAATTTCCAGGGGGGGCGATAGGTGGGCACGGCCAAACGCGCCGCCTCTTCATCTCCGAGAATACTCCGCGTTGCCGGGTCGAAATGAATCGTGCGACCCAACCGGAGCGAAAGATTCGCCAGCACAATGGGCACATCGACTTTGGTGTGATATTGGACCGAGCAGGGGGGCAATTGCCGCGTCTTGATCCCATCGAGCCATTCGCGCTCGTGCCCCGGCGAAGGAGGAATCGATTTTTCCGGCGGCGAAATGTCGGGCAAACGGTCGCCTTCCGGGATGACTTTGTAGCTACCATAGTCGCAGTACAAGGTGCCGTTCAAACCGTGGAAATAGATGCCCAATCGTCGTCGCGGGACCGGCTCGCCGTGTAGGTCGAACCCGTAGCTGTTGGCCAAAACACCCATCCAGGTCATGGTCAGCTTCGGGTAGCGCCAAAGGACCTCCTGCACATCCGGGGCATCCCCGTCGTCTTCGATGACGAATCGGCCGCCAACACAGCTAATTTGCGTCGGGTAACCCAGTTCCAAAGCCCAGATCGGTAGATCGATAATATGCGGGGCCATACCCGGGAGCCAACCGCCGCTATAGTCCATGAATGAGCAGTGATGATAGGAGCTGGTCGCCAGATTGTGGTTATATGGCCGCATCGGTGCCGGACCGATCCAAAGCTCCCAATCGACACCGGGGGGAACCGGTGTTCCGGGGTCGCGCCCGACGCCCTCTTTGCCCTGGTTCATCACGTTAAAGGTACGCACGACGCTGATCGGTCCCAATTTTCCGCAACGGATGTATTCCACCACGCGGCGGTAATTCTCGCCGGCATGTATTTGCGTTCCCACTTGGGTGATGGTCTTGTGCTTGACTGCCGCATTTAGAACCGCCAAGCTTTCCCCGAGGTAAAGAGTCATCGGTTTCTGTATAAACACATCCTTGCCCGCCGCGCATGCCTCCACGGTTTGCAGACAGTGCCAATGGGGCGGACTGGCGATGATCACCGCGTCGACTTCCTTCGATTCCAGCATGCGGCGATAATCGTTCATCGGCTTGCAAGTTTCCGGGTAGGCCTTGACGGTAGCCAGCATCCGCCCTTCAATCGGATCGCTCGCTGCGGTGACGACCACGTCGGGATAGTTGGCACAATTGGCCAAATTGATGCGGCCCATTCCGCCGCAACCGATCAAGCCGACACGGATCCTCTCGCTCGGCGGGGCTTGTCCCTGCAAGCCCACGGCTGTGCCCGGGATCCATTGCGGCACCGCTAGTGCGGTTCCCGCCAACGTGCTATCGGCCAAAAATCGGCGACGATCTACCGGTGATTTTTGTCTCATGGTTGAGACCTCCCCTTGAAACGGTTTGCCACGTTCGATCCGCTTCCAAAGATGGTTTACACCTGAAAGGTTCCTGAAGCCGACTGAAGGTTGCTCAAACTGAAACGAATGCTTGGCCCGGTTGCCGGTGGCGTTCAGGCGGAGTGCTCGAACCCTCGACAATGCCGCCGCACCGCCGCTAAAGATCATTCGGAATGTACGAAACCGGGAAGGTGAAGCATGGTGAAAAAATTGTGTGTTTCGTGAAACTACTTTGTCTTGTGGTTGGAGGGATTCTTAGTCCAGGGCTTGCGTTCAAGTCGGCATAAAATTTTTGGCATCGGCAATGATCGCAATTCGCCATTCATTAGCCCGCTTGTTCACGGCAATGGAATTTGGGTTCATGGCAATGGAATTTTGTTGAAGGCGGTTTTCAATGCATGGGTGAAACCGACCGAGTTAACCCCGGTGGACCGTCGGGCTTTGACGGCGTATCATCCTGGGAAAACACCGACTGGATTTGTTCGGTAGAATTGACTCGGTTCCAAACAGAAAGTGTAATTCGGCGACCGGTTTGAGGAAACTGCTAACCATCCGTGCCTCTTGGGGTTTCAAAAGTCCGATCAAGGAGCCTCGGGTAACGGAAAAAACTTCGGAAAACCTACCGGCCCCCATCTTTAAACCATCGTTTGGGTAAGGCCAGAGGTTTGCCGCCAAAGTTACCCGGTAGCAGTTCCGCGGTCTGTGCAAGCGGAAAGCCGCCTGCGAGGTCACCTTCCGTCAACCAGGCGGCGGCAAGCGGAAACCCCACTTCCGATGAAGGCAGGCTGCGTCGCCATTTGGTCTTAAAATCAGCACTCGGAGGCATAATCCAACGATCATGGCCCTACCTGCGGTTCGCTACCTAGTACCTTTTCACCCCAAGCAAGTCCCTCATTTTTTCACCGACGTGTTGATTATCGGTGGGGGATTGGCCGGCTATCGAGCGGCCCTGGCCATCGATAGCGATCTTTCCGCGTTGCTGGTGACCAAATCGACGCGGTGGGAATCCAACACCAGTTATGCTCAAGGGGGGATTGCCGGGGTCCTGAGTCCAGAGGATCGCTTCGAAGATCACGTGGCCGATACGATCGAGGCAGGCGGCTCGCTGTGCGATTCGCGGATTGTGGAGATGGTGGTTCGGGAAGGCCCGCGGCTCATTCGCGAGCTGATCGACTGGGGGGCCAACTTCGATCGTTCCGGGGATCAGCTAGCCCTGGGTCGCGAAGGGGGGCATCGCCGCCAACGAATCGTTCATGCTCAAGGGGATGCCACTGGCCGGGAGCTCATCCGGGTGATGCTCGATCGGGTCGAAGTGGCTCCAAATATCGCCATCTGGGAAAATACGTTCACGATCGACCTCTTGACGGTGGACGGGGTCTGCCGCGGGGCGATCGTCTGGAATCCCCAACACGGCAAGACGCTGATTTGGGCCCGGCAAACCATTCTTTGTACGGGGAGTGCCGGCCAGGTGTATCGGGAGACCACGAATCCTGAAATTGCCACCGGCGATGGCTTGGCCATGGCTTATCGTGCCGGCGCGGAGCTCCGCGACATGGAGTTCGTGCAATTTCATCCCACGGTGCTTTATATCGCCGGTAGTGCCCGGCATCTGATCACCGAGGCGATCCGCGGCGAGGGGGGCCGGCTGATCGATCGCGACGGTTACCGCTTCATGTTCGATTACGATCCGCGGGGAGAATTGGCGCCGCGGGATATCGTAAGCCGCGCCATCGTGGCCCAGATGGCCAAAACCCAGCACCCCTGCGTGTATTTGGATCTAAGCCATTTGCAGCCGGAGGCCGTCCGGGCACGCTTCCCGGGAATTGCCGCAATTTGTGCTCGGTTTAACCTCGATCTGGCCCGCGACCGGATCCCGGTGCGTCCCGGGGCCCATTACATGATGGGCGGAGTGATTATCGACGACGAAGGCCGCACGAGTATCCCGGGACTATGGGCAGCAGGCGAAGTGACTTCCTCCGGCTTGCATGGTGCCAACCGATTAGCTTCCAACAGTTTGCTAGAAGCCTTGTGTTTTGGGGAACGCGCCGGGCGTGCCGCCGGCGCGGCTGCCAAGCAAACGCCTGAGGAGCTTCGCCCTGCGTTGATCAGCAATCCTCGGATAGAAAGCGTCGAAGATCAACTCGATTTGGTCGATATTTCGAACTCCCTCAAAAGCCTCATGTGGCGGTATGTGGGGGTACGGCGATTGGGAGAGGGGCTCCGCGAAGCGGCTCGGCAAATCGACCATTGGTGTCAGTATGTGCTCAGTCGTCAGTTCGCCAAACCGGTGGGCTGGGAACTCCAAAACATGCTCATCGTAAGCCGGTTGATCATCGAGGCGGCATTGATCCGCGAGGAGACCCGGGGAAGTCACGTGCGGATCGATTTTCCGGAGACCGACGACGTCAATTGGCGGCGGCACATCACCCTCCGAATTCCGCAAATGCGGATCGGGTAATACGCCATGGGCTTTTTACGTTTGAGGGGCCAGCTGAGGTTTGGCAATCACTAAGAGATGTGAAATTCCGGGAGGAAATCAGATCAATGATGAGCCTGCTTCCCCCAATTTTTGCCCATGGCACGTGAGACATTTTCATACTTGGCGATGTGGCGCGAGCAGATTTCCGTGTGAGTGCCTGGCATTGGACCACCTAGCATCGTTTACCCGTTAGGTAACTGAAACAACCCGCGCGAAGCGGCAAATCTTAGGACTCAGCACCGTGAGCGAATGCGCACAGTAGATTATGCGGAGCAGGTGTAACGCGGTTCCGCTGTCTCTATCGGCCCAAGGTTGCTAAATTCTTGCGACGTGCGGAGCTAGGAGCGTGCGTTGTCAAAGCTCATAAGGCAGTTGCGCGTCACCAAAACCTTTCGATTGTTCGGTCCAAGAGCTTGTGAAGGCTAAATTGAGTCATTCAGCCTACCGCGAAAAGCGCGTCGTGGCCATGGGGCATTCGGAAGATCTTCATTCTTGGCCGTTGAGCGCATCCCGGGCGTCTAAATATGCTAATAGTATACTAAATAGTGTAAATATGCTAAATATCTAAATATGCTAAATATTTGAGAGGGATTCGGACACGGTATTTTCGGCTGGGCGGCCAGATTCAAGGTTAACGCAATGAGCGTCGCAAAATGTACGGTGGTGGACGACCTTCCGCCAAATCCTGTTTTACGTGAATCGCTGCTTAACGGCTTCGTCGAGCACCCAGATGGTCGGAAGCTTAAACTCCATTCGGGTATTTCTCGGCTTAATCTCAATGCGTTATACCGTACCGTTCTCGGCAGGCGACCAACACTGGTGATCGAAATTGGAATGGCTTACGGAATTTCCACGTTAGGGATCCTCACGGCTCTTGAAGAGCTGAAACAAGGAGAATTGATCTCTATCGATCCCTATCCGCAATGGGAGCAGGGAATGGCTGTGGCATATCATCAGATTGCACGCGCAGGCCTTGCAAATCGCCACCGCCACATCCGGGACTACAGCTATAATGCGCTGCCGAAACTGCTGGCCGAGGGCCGAAGGCCGGACCTGGTTTACATCGATGGATGGCATACGTTCGACGGGGCATTTATCGATTTTTTTTATGCCGATAAGCTCATTGGCGTAGGCGGAGTGGTTGCATTCAATGATGCTGGGTGGCGATCGGTGTTCCGGGTAATCCGTTTTCTTCAGACTCACCGGAAGTACAGGGAACTCGATGTCGGTTTACCCCGCCAATACAGTAGCCGAAACTTTTTGTTTTCCATAATTAAGCGTATACAGGGCCGCTCTACTTTAGATCGATACTTCGAAAAGATCGAAGCATGGGAACCGGCTTTTTACTACTACCGGCGATTTTAATGTGTTCACCCAAGAAGAATTTTGGCTTTTTTTGGGGAACTTCACTTTTAATGAGTGGGCTGAGGATTAAGTTTCTGCATTTGGATCGCTAAACGGGGCGTGAGTAGGGCCAAGCTTCGTGTGTTTGTGAGAATTGTCCTTTTTCCGAAATTCCTCGATTCGTATTCAATTTGCACCTTTTTCCCAAGCGAATTCCGCCAAGCCTCCAAGAAGCCCGCCGGATAATGAGAGGTTCCGAGTGGAAGTGCGAGAAACGCTCTCAGTCTTACTGCCGGTGACATGTCACTTTTGACGCTGGCTCTAGCGTGGTCCGATTAGCTTTTCCTCACAACCCGGCAAGCCTGTGAAGAATCGCTGATCTTGATTTGGCGAATGGTAAAAATTGCAATCGACCGAGAAATGCCCCAGTTGGGGCAGTAAACTGCGCGGCACGGTCCGGTGACTACGAAGGGTTATTCGGGGGGAAAACTTCCCGCACCAAGTGGCTGATTTGCTTGAACTCGTCGGTGCCCGCAACCTCACACCATTCAAACAAGGCGGCCTCCGCTGTGGTTAAGAAGGCTCCTGCGCAGCTCATGCGGTGCAAAGCGGTCTGGTAGTCGATGGCAAAGCGGGAGCCGACCGCATCCGCCGCCACAAAAACCCGCCACCCGTCTGCTAAAAGATCCAGTACACTTTGCTGGACGCACACGTGCGCTTCCACCCCCACCACTAATAGTTTGCGGATACCTTGTTGGGCGAGGTCTTCGAAAAGCTGCGGGCAACCCCGGCAACTGAACATCACTTTATCCGGTATTTGCCCTAAACGCGAGGCTAACTCCGGCACGGTGGGGCCCAGGCCTTTTGGGTACTGCTCGGTGGCTACCACGGGGAGACCCAAGATTTTGGCTCCGTCAATGAGCCGCCGAATATTCCAAATGATGCGCGGCCCTTGGTCGATGACCGGCATGAGTCGCTCCTGCACATCGATGACCACAAGCGCCGTATCGTGCCGCGACATGAGTTCCGGGCTGCGCACCGCCAGGTGCATTCGTCTGCTCAAGCCCTCAGATTGTTCCATACTGGTGATACTCCGGGAAATAACTGGGGATACTTTGGAAAAAAGGGGCGAATTGTCGAAAAACTCCTCATGCCAAAAATTAGTGATGCTTATCGAGTGCGGTCATTCAAGTATGTTTAACGTCCCCGAATTGCGGACGAAATTCCAAAAACTCACAGCGGCGGTCCTCGAAGCTTTGCGCGATCTTTCCGCGGCTTTTTCCGTCGTGAAGTTGGCAGTATAAGCGCCTTGAGCCGCCGTTGGCGACTCCCACCGCCGCGGAAGCCGGCAAATATTTTGGCCACAAAGATATTGGCCACAAAGATATCCGCTTCACGGTGCGCCGTGTTAGGCTGCTGCCAAGGGGTGGGCCCGTCTGCCGGAGGTAGCTCCCGCAAAGCTCGGTCCGGCCTAATGGGAGGTTTTCGGCGAAAGTAGCTGTAAGTACAATGGGTTGCCAAAGCATGAGAAAATCGTCAAAAACACGGAAAATGCAGCAGGCGACCACAAAGCGGTAAACGCGCATTGAAAAGCGGCGAAATCGGTTTGGGCTATGACGCGAGCCGATTGGCGGGATGCAAAGTTTGTGATTTGTCGGAGATCGGCTTGAGCATTGCTTAGGCGAGGCAAGTCGTAAGGGTTACTGGCGGGTCGAGGATGAAGCATGCGGGAGATTCTGACTTTTGTGCTTGGTGGTGGACGGGGTACGCGGCTGTATCCGCTCACCAAATATCGATCCAAACCGGCGGTTCCGGTGGCCGGGAAATATCGGTTGATCGATATTCCGCTTTCCAACTGTTTGCATAGCGGCTTGGATCGGATCTACGTGCTTACCCAGTTTAATTCGGTCAGTCTACACCGCCACATTCGGCGGACATACCTCTTTGATCCTTTTTCCCAGGGCTTTGTGGAGATCTTAGCGGCTCAGCAGACGCTCACTGGCGGGCAGTGGTATCAGGGGACGGCGGATGCGGTTCGGCAAAACCTCCGCTACCTTGAGCAGCCGGAAGTCAAATATGTGCTGATCCTTTCGGGCGATCAGCTCTATCGTATGGACTTTCGCGACATGCTGGCCACCCATGAGCGCAGCGGGGCGGACGTGACGATTGGTGCTGTGCCCGTCGCGCGGGAGGCTGCTCCGAACCTAGGGGTGATGCGGCTGAATGACTCCGGCCGTGTGATGGGGTTCCTGGAAAAGCCGAAGACCGACGAGGAGCTAAAGCATGTCCGCACCGATCCCAGGTGGCTGGAGGACAGAGGAATCCGGGCCGAGGGTCGCGAGTTTTTGGCCAGCATGGGCATCTACCTTTTCAAACGCAATCGTTTGATTGATGCGCTGGAAAAAACGCCGTATCAGGATTTTGGCAAAGAGGTGTTTCCCGCGGCGATTCGCAGCCTTCATGTGCAGGTGCATCTTTTCGACAGCTATTGGGAAGATATAGGGACAATTGGGTCGTTTTATGAAGCCAACTTGGGCTTGGCCTCGCGGCAGCCGCCGTTTAGCCTCTTTTCGCCGGATATGCCGATCTATACTCGGCCGCGGTTCTTGCCGCCGTCTCGAATCGAAGGTGCCACGGTGCGCAACAGTCTGGTGGCGGATGGTTGCCAGTTGGGGCCGGGTACGGTCGTGGAAAACAGCATTATCGGCCTACGCTGTTTGATCGGGCCGAATGTGACGATTCGCAACTCGGTCTTGATGGGGAATGATTTCTACGAACCACCCGGGGATTTGCCGGGCCGAGGTTGCCCGCCATTAGGGGTGGGTGCCGAGAGTGTGATCATCGGGGCAATGATTGACAAAAATTGTCACATTGGTCAGGGCGTGAGGATCTGCAACTCCTCCGGTTTCCTCGAGTCGGAAGAGACGCCTCACGGAATGATCCGCGATGGGATTGTGGTGGTCCCCAAGGGGGCGATTTTGCCTGAGGGCTTCGATTTCGAAAAGCAGGGCATAATTGCCCCGGCATCGGCTGTCGGATGAGGCCTTGCTGAGGCGGATGAGTAGGTCGAAGAAGTCGCTGGGCTTATTGGGGGCTTTTTCCGTTTCTTTGGTGGAGTAGCCAGCTTTTATAAGCCGGCAACCTTGCCTGGGATACCAAAACGCCAAGAGCCGCCAGGGGATGAAGGGTACTGAAAAGCCTTTCGAAACCGCCTTTGGCGGATAAATTTTTGTGGATAGATTCTTCTTGGGGACAATCCTTCTTCTTGGGGGCAATCGAGAAAGTTTCTTCGGAGCTATTCGCATGAAACGAAGCAAGTTTGGGGGGCGGGAAGGCGATCGTCCCCGTGCAAAGTTAGAGAGGGAATGGGAGCGGCCGCCGAATATGCCTAATCCCCAGCGGATCGATCAACTGGTGCGCTTGATTCTGGACCCTAATGTGCCGGCCGAGCAAAAGGAAGATGCGTGGTCGGAACTTTATCCCGTATTGATTCATTGGGCCTGTTTGGTCGGAGAGCGCTTTCCTGTCGAAGTCGGTCAGGATTTGGAGGAGGAAGGACCAAGCCACCTGTACGAGGCGATCGCGGCAGGAAAGTTCGACCCGAATACTGCTTCCCTCAAGACCTGGGCTTTTCAGGCTCTGAAAAACCTCGGCATTCGCCTCAAAAGGAAGAAGCGACCCCGTGGGCTACCGCCTGATTTTGGGAAGGTGGAGGAAGGCGGGGAAAAGTTGGCACACGAGGAGCCGCAGGAAGTCCCGGCCGACGAGGCGGAGTATTGGGAAGAAGCCTTGCCAGCCCGAGAGTCCGGCGAGAAACCCTGCCTGGATTCCGCGGAGGAGCGTGTGCGGAGATTGGCTAGGAATTCTGCATATCTCGTCGATAATCGTCCAGGAGCTTCGGAGCAAGCCGAGTGGCGGAAAACGCATCGATTATTTGGCGGTATTGCTCCTCAAGCTTCGGCAGGTTTTCCTGGCGCGCGCTTGGCAGGAGTACTACGAAGTTTTATTCGGCATTTCCATTTGGGAATTGGTGGAAATGTGGGTCCCCTGGTCTCCGCAGGATAGTTCGCGGCACATTCGCAGCGATTTGCCCACCATTGGAGATGTGTGGCAAAGCATTCGCTCCTGGTGTGAAAATTTGGAGAGTGATAGGCCTTTGGACGATGAGGCCCTCTCGCAACTGCTTGAAGTTGATCCAGTGCTTTGGCGGCAATGGGTTCATCGGGCCAAAGAGTGGACGAAGGAGATCTTAGGGCCCGAGCAGTGGTACGAAAGTTTCGGCTTTTTTATGGGTTGAAGTGCGTTGCGATCGGCGGATAGTCTTTCTCAAGCAAGCCCTGCAAAAAAACGCACATATCAGCTTTTTGGTTGCTTTTTGCTACAGCGAGGATTCATGATGCCAAAAACGGGGGGAGTCCGTGGGCTGCACATAAGTTTGCTGTCATCCGCCGTTTGCCCCGTGCATCGGAGAAAGCAAGCTGAGCTTGTCACATCGAAAGCCAGTGCCCGAGATTTTCGTATCGGTACTTCGTTCCGGTTGAAACAGTGTCCCCTCCACGATTGGCGTTCATTTGCAATTTAGGACCGCGTAATCGCCCCTCGAAGCCCGCGTGCAATCAGGCGGATCCGTGCGCGAATCAAGGGGGTTCGCGCGGCAGGGGGTTTGAGATTTTTTCGGTTTTGCGGTTTTTACATGCCCCGTGGTTTGGAATTCATTCCGGATGAATAGGCCCCGGATTTTGAACTTCCTGACGATTGTAAGCCTCCATCACAATTGATCGCACAAACATAGTAATGATAAATCGAGGATCAATTGGGTATTACGATCGGAGGACAAACACGGTTGAGTTAGGTGGAAAAGATGACCTAGTCGGAAAATAGATTATGGATTTTGGAAGGTTAATCGGGCATCTGTTTATCATGGTGGTCATAGTGATCTTGGAGCCAAAACTTTCTCGTTACTGTGGGAAATTTAGAGAGAATAAGAAGGATGGATAGCCTGATTATGGCTTTTTGTCACGCCCGCGCGAATGGTTGCGTAACCACAATTGGAGGCACGTAAGACCACTGTTAGAGGTATGGAAAGCTCCTGAGGGGATCGGAGGAACCCCTCGACCCAGACGCCGTGGGGACTGGTGGTTTAAGGATCGGCGGAGCATTGACCGCAGCAATCGGTTCCGGGGCAAAGGGTGAGGAGCAACGTTATTCCCGGCAGCGTTTGCGGATTTCAGGGGCCGTGTGTACGCCAAGACGGGTATCATCAGGGATCAGGAGATGTGTGGGAATCCTCAGCGGCCGAGTATGGGCGGAAACGAGAAGGCAGGGTCGCCGGGAGCCGGGAAACGATGCCACTTCCTAGAAGTAGGGAGGCAACCTGTCCGCGACACGCAAGTTTGTGGGGTTATTGGCCGATTTTGGAGGTTTTGAAGATGTGTATATGAACATTTTTATGAACATTTATCTTTCATTTTATTTTTCATTTTATCTTTCGTTTGGGAAGGTTTAAACATTATCTTTCGTTTAGGAAGGTTTAATCATGTTTTCCGATGCACGTTTCGCCTCTTCAATTTTTTTCGGCACCGGGGCGGATGTACCCAGTGGAATGGCGGTCGTCCAAAAGTGGGTAGAGAGATTGGCCGCTGTGGCTAATTCTCTGGCGGGGGGTACATCGTCCGCGGAGCCCCAGGCAGTAGCCGAGCTGGTGAGCCTCTTTTGGCGGATAAAACGAGTCGGCAGAGATTTCGTCGACGAGCTTGGCGCGAAAGCTCTGATTAAGAAGGCAGAGGGGATTTTGGGGCAGGTTTCGGAGTCGCAACTTCGGGCCGTGATGGATGCGTTTTCGGCCGAGGTCTGGATCCGGCAGCTCGAGCGGTTGGCCGACTTGCATGAGGAATCCAATCGGGTAGATGCGGTTGCCCCGCTTGCCCAGAGTTTGTTGGAGGAGCTCGACCGGGTTGAGCTGATCGAGGTCGAGTTAGCCAAGCGTGGAATCGTGGAGGAGAATTGGGCTTCTTCCATCGGCAGTTGTGTGACGGCTTTGCTTGAGAATCCTGACCTGTTTTGGGTCGTGGGTACTTGGGTGAAAGGGGTTTGCGAGCTTATCGCGGAGGACGTGGAGGATTCCGATCCGGAATTGGCCTGCACGACGATCAAATTCCACGAAATCGTGGCGAGTATACAGGCCGAAGCGGAGGCAATTGCGCGCGAACGGGCGGGAAGTTTCACTGCTGAGCAATTGCGGATGATTTACGAGGCGGCCACCCGGGCCGGCTTGCCGCGGGGTTCAACAAAACCGGCGGACGGTGTGGGCTCGTCCGTGGAGCCCTCGAGGCCCGATTGGTGGCTCCCACCGGTGAGCAGCCCCGTGGTGGCAGCCGCGGCCTCGGAAGTCTCGCCCCGGTATTTACCGCCGTTGAAATGGCGGTCGCCGTTGGGGGATTATGAAGCCCGGTTGATCATGCCAGAAAGGCCTCTGCATGGAGAGGAGGAAGCGGTACATGTGACGTTTTACAATTCAGCGAATAAACCGGCTGAAATGTTGACCGGCGCGGAGGTGGAACTGGCAGGATGCTCCGGCCGGATCGATTCGGAAGGAAAGGCTGCATTCAAATTGGGCGAATTGCGGGCCAAGGGGAAGCCTCCGGAGTTGCTGGTAAAGGGGATCGCGTGGACTGTGCTCAATCCTTGATGGTGCGAAAGGTGCGACCGCTGCGGGCCGAGATGTTGCGGGTATTTCACGGACGCTGCGAGTCCCCGCGGTGCATGAGTGAATTGGCTTGTCTATTGGGCTGGCTTGCGCCTTGGTGGATGACCGAGCAAGCACGGCGCGTTGCGGTAGGGGATGAGCCGTGGCGTTCGCGGCCGGAGCACAGCCGGTGGTTGCTTACCCGTCCTTCGATTCCTTCCGCGAGTGGAAGTTGTTGGTTGGTGGCCGGTCAATGCGCGGAATTCGATTTTCTTGAACCGGCTTTGGTTATTCCCTTGCGGTGGCGACTGGGCACGGGTCATTCGCCGGAACTGCCAGCGACTCTTCGGGAACTGGCTGATGAAGTTCTTGGGGAGTTCAACACCTCGGATCGTTTCAGCACGACCGCCCCTTGGGGGTTAGGGTTTCCGGAGGGTTGTGAGGGGGTTGATTTGAGTGAATTGGAATTGGAGGTCGCCTCGGGGAAAGCGGCGCTTGTCGGCGGGCTTTTCCTCGCGCACTGGGATGTTCATGCGAACGTGGCAGTGGGAATATCCGCAACTTGGGGAGAGGGCCGCGATCATAATCGGGTCGGCTTTTTGGAAGCGAAACTTCTGGAAGCGCAGCGGTTTGGTTGTCGGGTTTTCTTCGTTCCGGAGGGGAGTGCGAACGAAGCAAAGCGTTTTCGCGACCAATGGGGATGGAATCTGGAGATTGCCGGTTTGGAGCTAGGGCCTTTGACGGGGAGAATCGATCGATCTGCCCTCGAAAGGGTCCTTGGACCTTACCTTGAAAAGCTGGATTTGCCGCCGGCAGCGGCCGTTGGGGCAATTACCCCCTCGGAACAGCGATGGTACATCCGGCAGGCGCGGCGGAATGAGTCGGTGGCCCGACGGTACTATCAAAAGTGCTTTTTGAAGCGGATTGTCGCGGGTTATCGGGAGCAAGTTTTGGCGGAACTTGGCCGGCAGGCAGATACGGTACCGACTCACCTAGTGAGCGTGCTGAGCAATAACTGGGAACTGATTCCGTTGGTGGCCGCAAGCCACCGGGTAAAGAGGTGCTTGGTCTTTCGCGATCGGAAGCAGTTCGGTGGGCAACAAGATTTAGAAGCGGAGATTCAGGGGATTCTGGGTGACCTATATGACTCGGAGCCGATTCCGGAGGTGATTTGGGCGGATTTCGATTGGAATACTGGGAGCCAAGATTGGGAGGACCAATGGCGGAAAGAGGGATACGAGTTTTTGAAGGGGGTGCCGCCAGGTGGGGCACTCATCGATGTGACGCCGGGCAAAAAAGAGATGTCGTTTCTCTTGGCCTTTCGGGTGGCGCGGCCTGGGGATTGGCTCCATTATGTGCGTCATGAGCAAGAGGCTCGGGTGGTGGTGCCCGGGACGGAAAAATCCGTCTATTGGAAGCGTTAAGCCCGGGGTGTTTTAAACCGCATGCCTGCTTGTCCGGCCGGAAGCGGTGTTGGACCGTTTCTGGTCTTCAAATTCCCTTACTCTCTTTTCTTTAACCGGTTTGCTTTTTGTTCTCGCGGGCCCCCGTCCGCCGAAATCCGCGTAGGATTTCTTGCGTAATTCTTGGCTAATTCTTGTCTGATTCCTGCCAAAATCTTGCCCGATCTGATATCTGTCTGAATTATTCATAGGTGTCTGATCTTACCTGTAATGTAATCTCATCAATCTTTTATCCATCTGATGCTTGATTCTTGATTCGTGCCGAATTCTCGTCTGGTAGCTGTCTGATTTTTCAGTGATTTGCTCACCGAATTTGCCCGCGTATCTCTCCTTAAAGTCCTTTTGCCTTCATGCTGAGGTGAAAGCCGCCACGTAGATGGTCAGTTGAACGATGCGACGCACAGGATGAGTTGAGGGGCAGGACGCACGTCGACGCGGGCAGGCCCGTCGGGATCGCTTCCGGCGAAAGACATTCAAAGCGGGACATATTTTGGGGGGATATTTATGCCTATTTTGCTTGATATAATTTGGCGAATGACACCTGTAAATCTTTCTGGGAATTGCGGCGGTTGGGCGAGCTGCTCATGCCAAGGAGCCGGCTTTGGTGGTGCGGAGGGAGTGTTCTTTGCCGAGGCAGGATCCGCGGAGCTCAAGAAGGCTTTGAACGTCCGCAACCGTTGGCGGCAGGTCGTGGTCAGGGTTTAACGCTCTATGTTGTAACGCTTTTGGCTGAGGTTCCCGGGGTGCAAGTTGGCGAGAGGATATCGCGTCAGGTCGGTGCAAGGTTGGAGGGGTTGGTCGAAGGTCGGGTTCTAAGAGGTCGAAGCTCGAGGTCAGAAAGTCGAAAGTCGGGATTTAGCGGGATTTAGTTAGTCGAAGGTGGGGACTCAAGAAGCAGAGTGAAGGATTGAATTTGGGGACTGGAAGACCGAATTTCTCAACCACACGAGTTGGAGGAATGAAAGATGGCTCAGGCGACGATCGAGCTCGCTCCGGAAGTACGTCGATTTTTGGAGGGGAGCCCTTTAGGCGGTATTGTCGGCGGTCAAGAGTTGCCCGCGTCAAATGGCGGCACCTTCGTCACGTATGACCCCGGTTCGGGGGAAAAATTGGCGGAGGTGGCGAATTTTCAACCGGAGGATGTAGATCGGGCCGTGCGCGCGGCGCAACGGGCGTTTGAGGAGTCGACTTGGGCGACAATGTCTGCGCATGAGCGCGGTGCATTACTGCATCGCTGGGTAGAAGAAGTGGAAAGACAAAAGGATGTGATCGCGCGGATTGAGTCGCTGGATTGCGGGAAAATTCTCCGCCAGGCCGAAAGCGATGTACAAAATTTCATCGATACTATGCGTTATTTTATTGAGATGTCGCTGCATCTTTCGCCCCGATCGGTGCTGGCGGTGCCCCGATATGAAGCGTATTTGTACCGGGCAGCTTGGGGGCCGTGCGGGTTCATTTTTCCCTGGAATTTTCCCCTGCTTTTGCTGGGCTGGGGGATTGCGCCGGCGTTGGCTGCCGGGAATACGGTGGTGGTCAAGCCCGCGGAAGACACACCGCTTTCGACCTTGTACGTCGTGCGGTTGGCGAAGGAGGCCGGCATCCCCGATGGCGTCATGAACGTGGTGCCGGGGTTGGGGAAAGTGACAGGGACCGCGCTTTCGCAGCATCCCGGTTTGCGGCGAATGTCGTTTACAGGTTCGCCGGAGGTGGGGCGTTTGGTGGCGGAGGCATGTGGTCGGAATCTGATTCCCGTCAAATTGGAACTCGGGGGTAAGGGGGCGGCGATTGTCTTCGACGACGTCGATCCCGAGGCTACCGCCGATCGTTTGGCCGAAGCTGTGACGTTTCATTGCGGGCAGGTCTGCTGTACGGCGACGCGGTGGATCATTCATCGAAAGATCTACGATCGGTTCATCGAGCGTGCCCGGGCAAAATTGGGGAGCTTAAGGATCGGCTATGAGCTGGATTCCCACGTCGATTTGGGGCCGGTCATCAATCGCAAACAAAAGGATCGGATCCTCTCTTACATCGAGCGGGGCGTGGGCCAGGGGGCAAAGCTTTTGCTCGAAGGCGGTGAGGCGGAGGTGCCGGGCCGCCGCGGATTCTACGTGAAACCTGCGCTGCTGGCCGGATCGCTGGATAATGTGGCGGCTCAGGAGGAGATTTTTGGGCCGGTGGCCTACGTCACTTCCTTCGAGGATGAATCAGAAGCCATCGCGAAAGCCAACTACACGCAGTACGGGTTGGCCAACAGCGTCTGGTCGCGGGATTTGGATCGGGCACGTCGCGTTGCCGAGGGTTTGGAAGCCGCCAATAGTTGGATCAATGCCCACAATCTCTTTCCTCATGGGGTGCCGTACGGTGGGATCAAGAAAAGCGGGCTTGGGGGCGGGGTACTTTCCGAGCAAACGTTCCTCGATTATCTTCGCAGTACCTCGGTGGTTCGTCCCCTGTGACGGGAAGCTTGCGACGAAGCGATCAGCCGAGCACTATTAAGGTCTTGGACCACCGTGCCGAGAGCGCTTCTGTGCCCGCGAATGGAGCTGCACCGGCAGGTGCAATCCGTATCAAGATGCTTGAATGAAGTGCGGTTTTTCGCAGAGAGCAAAGGGGGAATCATGTTGCGCGCTTGCTCGGCGCGCAAGATGCCACCGAAGCTGCACGCCAGATGCCCCCGAAGATAACGGTGACGGTGCCCCGGAGATTCCCCGCGGAAATATCTTCAGGGCAATGTCCTGAATACCTGTGATCGTAGGGGCACACACCGGTGTGACAAGAAGCGCTTGTGGGGGAGCTTCTCCGCAATAGCGCGAGGCTTTCGGGGAGGTTCGCCCCAGGGAAAGCCCTGCTTCAAAGGACCGATGGCTTGCTACAAAGGATATTAGGTTTCCAGAGGGTTTTTCTGGTGCAAGTTCTTCCGAAATTCTTCCAATGAATCCACCGTCAAAGGATTTGTCATGAGCGCTTCGAACCTTGCGAGTGCGGCGGGCCGGAAAGGGGAGTGGTCGCTACCGGAGAAGCGGTATCCCGGCCTTCCTCGGGAAACTAGCGAATCGATGCCCGGTTCAAAAGGGGCGAAAAGATGCAGGAGCAGTCGCGTTAGAAGCGAAGCAATCGGCAGTCGGTATTGTGAAGAATTTTCCACGCGAAAGTTCTGCGGATCTTCGACTGGATGGTGCGGATGTGCCCCGGTTTTGATCGCGTCGCTCGTTTGGTCTTGGGCTATCGGGGCGAAGGTGCTGGCGGAGCCGGACAAGGCGGCGGAGGCTCGGCGCACCGTGACGATTTTCGTAGCTCCGCAAGGCAAAGATGCGTTTTCGGGCCGATTGTCGGAGGCGAATGCCGTGGGCACGGATGGTCCGTTTGCCACCTTGGAGCGTGCGGTGCAAGAGGTCGTTGAATTGCGGAAGCGCGATCGGTGGCCGGCCGGGGGGGTGATGGTCGTACTTCGCGGCGGGGCATATCCCCGCCGTGGTCCGCTGAATTTGGGGCCGGAAATATCGGGAAAACCGGGGGCCCCTACAGTCTTTTGGAATTATCCGGGGGAGCGTCCGCGGCTTTTCGGGGGGATAGTGCTTCGGGAATTCCAGCCGGTGAGCGATCCGCAGATGCTGGAGCGGCTTTCGCCCGAAGCACGCCCGCATGTGCTTCAGTGTGCAGTGCCGGAGTTGACAACCGAGGAAATGGGACGGCCCGCCGGGGGTGGCTGCGAATTGTTTTTCGACGGGGCTCCGATGACTTTAGCACGTTGGCCCAACGAGGGGTTCACGCGGATTGCCGGGGTGCTCAACCAGCAGCCGGTTGATGTCCGCGGTACCAAGGGGGATAAGGTCGGACACTTCGTGTACGAGGGGGATCGACCCGCTCAGTGGGTCCAGGAGCCGGAACCTTGGGTACATGGGTATTGGTTCTGGGATTGGTCGGATCAACGGCACCCGGTGGAATCGATCGATACGGAGCGGAAGATTCTGCGGGTTAAGCCGCCGTATCACGGCTACGGGTACCGCGCGGGGCAGTGGTACTACGCTTACAATCTGTTGTGCGAGTTGGATCGTCCGGGGGAATGGTACCTAGACCGCACTGCGAAAATCTTATATTTTTGGCCGCCCACCGACGCGGAAACCCTCCGCCAAAAGGGGGCCGTGCTTTCTGTAGCAGGAGATTTGATTCGCCTGGAGGGCTGCGAACATGTAGGCTTTGTGGGCCTGAATCTCGAGTATGCCCGCGGGAGCGGCTTGGTGGCCAATAAGTGCCGCGATCTTGTGGTGAGGGATTGCACGCTCGCCAATTTGGGGGGATATGGGGTGCAAATCAATGGGGGTTCCGGGGGACTGGTGCGCGGTTGCCACCTTTACAATCTAGGCGATGGGGGCGTGGTGCTTACAGGGGGCGATCGGCGCACTCTTTCGCCGTGTGGTCACCAAGCCCTGGATAATCACATTCATCATTACGGGCGGATCAACCCGATGTACCGTGCCGGTGTGTCGATCGGTGGGGTGGGAATTCGTGTTGCTTCTTGCCATATTCACCATGCGCCGCACCAAGCGATCGGCTTCAGCGGCAATGACCATGTAATCGAACACAACCATATTCACCACGTGTGTCTGGAATCCAACGATGCCGGGGCGATTTATGCGGGCCGCGATTGGACGATGCGGGGCACAGAGATCCGATACAACTATTTTCATGACATTCAGGGCTTCGAAGGCCGGGGATGTGTGGGAGTGTATCTGGACGATATGTACTGCGGGACGGTGATCCGCGGGAACATCTTTGTGCGGGTGACGGCTGCCGCGTTTATCGGCGGGGGGCGGGACAATCAGGTGCTCAATAACCTGTTTATCGATTGCCGACCGGCGGTGCACGTGGATAGCCGCGCATTGGGTTGGGCCAGCTACCATGTCCCCACCACAATGAAGCAGCGATTGGAGGCGGTGCCCTATAGCGAATCCCCGTGGAAGGAGCGGTATCCGGAATTGCTGACCCTTTGGGATGATGAGCCGGCTGCCCCCAAAGGAAATGTGATTGTCCGCAATGTGTGCGTAGGGGGGCAGTGGGATCGGATCGATTCCCGGGCCCGGCCATTGGTTCAACTTGCCGATAATTGGGTGGTTCCGGCAGGAACGGATATCGGCTTGGTGGATGCGGCCGGTGGGGATTTCCGGCTTCGGCCCGATGCACCGCTTCTGAAACAAATTCCTTCTTGGGAGCCGATACCGGTCGAAGAGATCGGTCCGGAGCCTGTGCCGGCTCGGGTCCTACGGTGGGAAGAAGCGATACGCAAGTTTGAGCTTCAGGATGAAGCGAACAGGCCGCCCACCGGGGGCGTGCTTTTCTTGGGCAGCTCGACGATCGTTCGCTGGGATTTGGGGAAGTTCTTTGCGGATTGGCAGGCGATCAATCGGGGGTTTGGGGGATCGCACGTTGAGGATTCGCTTTATTTTGCCGATCGGGTTGCCGTGCGGTATGCACCGCGGGTTATCGTCTTTTATGGGGGGGACAACGACTTGGCGGAAGGGAAAAGCCCCGAGGAGGTCGCCGAAGATTTCCGGCAATTTGTGGACGCGATTCATGCGGCTTTGCCGGAGACGAGGATCGTCTTCCTGGGGATCAAGCCGAGCATTCGGCGCTTTCATCTTTTGGCCCAGGGGCGGGAAGCCAACCAAAAGATCCGCCGGCTATGTGCCCAAGATGAGCGGCTGGAGTTCGTCGATGTGGAACCGGTGATGCTCGATTCGGAGGGAAAGATTCGGCGGGGAATGCTGGTGGAAGATGGGCTTCATTTAAGTGAAACTGCTTACGAGGAGTGGAGCCGGCTTTTGCGCCGGGTGGTTCAGAAGTGGCTGACGCCTTAAAGGAAACGGGTTATGGGTTCGTGTAGCTTGGAGGCCGATACGAAGGGTGATGGTTCCTCGCGGGGTGGCACCGGGGTTTTTGGGGGGCGTGAGTCGCACTCCTGTTAGAGTGTGGAGAGAAGCTGGGAGAGGGCTGCGCCCATTCTCCCAAGGCTGAAGTCTCCCTCGTGTAAAGTCTCCCCAGTTGAAAGCTTGTATTCAGAAAGAAGGGTTTTTGGCCATGAATCGCCGTCAAATCCTCCAGGGTGTCGTAGGGTTATCGCTAGGTGTTGCTGCACAAAAGATCGGGCTTGGGAGCCCCAGGGCATCGATGGGAATTTTCGGGGCCGGATGGGGACGGGAGGCCGGGGAGGAAGCGTCGCGGCTGGGGCCGCTTCGGGTCCACCCGGAAAATCCCCGCTATTTCACGGTGGATGGGAAGAGCGCGGTTTATGTGACCGGGGCACACACGTGGGCCAATTTGCAGGATCAAGGGGTGACGGATCCGCCGCCGGCTTTCGATTTTGCGGCGTACTTGGATTTCTTGACGGCTCATGGGCACAACTTTATACGGTTGTGGCGATGGGAGGTGCCCAAATGGAATTACGGCCAGGCGCGGCGTGGGCAGATGAGCTTTTGCGAGCCGCATCCGTGGCAGCGCCCAGGGCCGGGGACGGCCGCCGATGGAAAGCCTCGATTCGATTTAACCCGTTTCAATGAGGGATATTTCCACCGGCTGCGCGAACGTGTCGTGGCTGCTGCGACGCGGGGAATTTATGTTTCGGTGATGCTCTTCGAGGGGCACTGTTTGCAAATTGCCGAGCAATCGTGGGTCTTCCATCCGTTTCATCCCCAAAACAATGTCAATGGAGTGCAATTGGAGTGGGCCGATTATTACGGGCTGAAGAATGCGGATTGTCGGCGGTTTCAGGAGGCGTATGTCCGTAAGGTAATCGAGACGGTGGGCGATCTGGATAATGTGCTCTACGAGATCTGTAATGAGGCGGGGGGATATTCGACCCAGTGGCAGTATCACTTGATCCGCTTCATCAAGGACGTGGAGCGCGAGCGGGGGCGAAGTCATCCGGTGGGGATGACCTTTCAATACCGGGGTGGCTCGAACGCAGTTTTGTTCGACAGTGCGGCGGACTGGATTTCCCCCAATCCGGAAGGGGGTTACCGCGAGGATCCGCCGGCTAATGATGGCCGGAAAGTGGTGCTGAGCGACACGGATCATCTTTGGGGCGAAGGGGGAAATCCGCCGTGGGTTTGGAAAACCTTCTGTCGGGGTCATCATCCGCTTTTTATGGATCGGATCGCTGCCTTGACCAAGCGGGTGGTGACATGGGCCGGACGGCAGCCGGAAGAGGATATCCCGGGGGCAGAGCAAATTCGCAAAGCGATGGGGGTAACGCTGCGGGTGGCACAGAAGCTGGATTTGGCGCGAATGCTGCCGCTACCGCAGTTAGCCTCCAGCGGTTACTGCTTGAGCGAACCGGGCCGCCAGTATGTCGTCTATGTACCGGAGGGGGCACAGGTGGAGGTCGATCTCCGCGCCGGCCAAGGGCGGTTGCAGTGCCGATGGGTGCACCCGATTGACGGCAGCATGACGGAAGCTCCGCCGGTAGCGGCGGGATCGTGGCAGAAATTCGAGGTGCCTCCGGATGGAAAGCGCGTTCTTTTGTTGCAGGCTGGTTGATCCGGATTAGGGCGATCTGCTGGGAAAAGGGGCGGGCGAGACCTGTTTCCGAGGGATATCCCATTGTTTTGCCTCTGGGAGGCCGAGGCTCTCCTCGGGGGCAGCTTGCAGTGGCACGAGGAGCAGAAGTAGTTTATTTTGCTGGTTTGTCCGCCGGAGGCTGTCTGCGGCAGGAGATTGCGGAAGGTGCGCTCAGGGTGGGGCCTTGCTCAGGATTGCAAGAGTCAACCATTTCGGCCGGATCACTATTTTTCGTTTAGCCACGGAAGGTCGTAGGTTGCACCGGGTGGGGAAAGAGGGCGACTTTCTGCATGGGGGCAAAAGTCGGTAAACTTAACCGGACCCGAATGCTAAGCAAGCTCCAGTAAAGAAAAGCACTCAGTAAAAGAAGTTGGAAAAGAACTTCAATGGAGGCAAGAGTTCGGTGGAGGCAAGAATTCAGTGAGGGCAAGAATTGAGTGAGGGAAAGAATTCAGTGACGGAAAGAATTCAGTGAGGGAAAGAATTCAAAGAAGGCAAGAGCTCAGTGAAGGAAAGAACTGAGGAACGACCCGGGGATTGCGATGAGTTTGCCGTCGGCCATGCAACCATTTCTGAGTCGGCGCACGGTGGCGGAGGCTTGGAGCTGGATCGATTCCCATGCTTCGTGGTTACCGGCGGAGTGGGTACCGATAGATGGGTCTGCGGGGAGGGTGTTGGCTGGCGAGGTCATTAGCCCGGTGGCGGTGCCGGGCTTTGTGCGGGCCATGATGGATGGGTATGCCGTGCGGGCCGCGGATACTGAAGGGGCCTCGGCGTATAATCGATTGCCCCTGCGGTTAGTGGGGGAGGTTCGTCCGGGGCAAGCTCCGACGGTGTCAGTCGGCCCGCAGGAAGCCGTGCGCATTGCCACCGGTGCCCCGCTTCCGCCGGGGGCAGACGCGGTGCTGCCGGTGGAATGGGCGGCGGAATTCGCTGAATATCTCGAGGCAATGGCGACCGTGACGCCGGGAAGGCACACCAGTCCGGTGGGCGAGGATATTTCGGCGGGGCAAATCCTTTTCCAGCGTGGGCGGCGGTTGAGACCGCAAGACCTGGGCGTATTGGCCTCCGTGGGGATTGGTCAACTGAGCGTGGTGCGGCGGCCGACGGTGAGGATCCTCGTAACCGGGGATGAGCTTTTGCCGGCAGGCTCGCGGCCGGAAGGCTACCGGATTGTCGATGCCAATGGGGTAATGCTCGCGGCCTTGGTGGAGCGGGACGGTGGTCTGATCATCGATCGGCGTCTGATTCCCGATGATCCTGCCGTCGTATGGGAGGCGATGCGGCAGCCGGCGGATGTGGTGTTGATCTCCGGCGGTTCGAGCGTGGGACATTTAGATTATGCGCCGCGACTGCTCCGCGAGCACGGCGAGCTTGCCATTCATGGGGTAGCCATGCGGCCCAGCAGCCCGGCGGGGATGGGCCGGTTGGACGGTCGATTTGTGTTTCTTTTGCCGGGGAATCCGGTCTCGTGCTTGTGCGCTTACGATTTTTTTGCAGGCCGGGCCATTCGACTCCTGGGCGGCCGATCGGCCGCATGGCCTTATCGATCCATCCGCGGGGTGCTTGCGCGAAAGCTGAGCTCGGTCATCGGCCGGGTGGATTACGCGCGGGTGCGGATCACGCCGCAAGGAATAGAACCGGTGGCAATCTCCGGGGCATCGCTTCTGAGTTCGACGACCGTGGCCGACGGCTTCGTGGTCATCGAAGCGGATAGCGAGGGCTATCCGGAGGGAAGCGAGGTAGAGGTTTTCCTTTACGATATCTAGGGCGTATGACACGCAGGGCGTATGGGAGTAGATCTTATGTGAGTAGACCGTATGACTTGTAGGGCATATGACGTCTAGGGCGTATCACCTGTAGGCCGTATGACAGTAGACCGTATCACCTGTAGGCGTTATCACATGTACATCGTCTCAAATGCACACCGTATGTCGTGTAGGCCGTACGACATGTACACCGTGTCGCATGGAGACCGTATGACTTGTGGGCCGTGTGGGGAAGGAGCGTAGGAAGAAAATCGGTGGGATGCGGTGCCAATGGTGCAAGAGCAATTCTTGGAGGTGGTCGATCGAGACGAAGCCCAGCGGCGGTTCCACGCAGCCTTGCGGCTGGAACCCTTGGGGGAGGAAGTGGTCGCTTTGCCGGAGGCTTGGGGCCGAGCTTTGGCCACGGAGGTCGCAGCGCCGATCGATGTACCGGGTTTCGACCGGTCGAATTACGACGGTTATGCGGTGCGGGCTGCGGATACGTTCGGTTCCTCGGAATTAGCACCGCGCGCACTTTCAATTTTGCCGGGGGTGGTCGAGCCGGGTGAAGTGCCGTTGCAGCAGATTGGGCCGGGTCAAGCGATCCGGATCGCTACCGGCGGGATGCTCCCCCGCGGGGCCGGTGCGGTGGTGATGGTCGAGGATACCGACGAAGCCGACGGCCGATTGTGGGTGCGGCGGGCGGTAAGCCCCGGTTTCGGCGTATCCTTTGCCGGCACGGATATCGCACGGGGTGAAGTCGTGCTGCGACCGGGGATTGTGCTGAGCAGCCGCGAGACAGCCCTCCTGGCCGCTTTGGGGATCGATAAAATCCGGGTGTGGCGGCGACCCAGGGTTGCCATACTTTCCACCGGCAATGAACTTATTCAGCCGGGGGAGCCGCTGGAGCCGGCCAAGCTGTACGATTCTAATGCGCAGATCTTGGCGGATGCGGTTCGGGAGCTTGGCGGGGAGCCGGTGCGGTGCGGCATCGTGCGGGACGATTACGACTTGCTGGTGGGGCGATTGGCAGAAATTCTGGTTGATTCGGATCTCGTACTCCTGTCAGGCGGGACGAGTAAGGGGGCGGGCGATATTTCCTACCGAGCGGTGGGGGCGATCTGCCGGCCGGGGGTCATCGTGCATGGAGTAGCGATCAAGCCGGGCAAGCCGTTGTGTCTTGCGGCCCATGAAGGCAAAGCGGTGGTGATCTTGCCGGGGTTTCCTACCTCGGCGATCGTGACATTTCACGAGTTTGTGAGCCCGCTGTTGTGCCGCCTGGGGGGGCGGAGACTTCCCGAGGAGGCCTCGCGCTGGGCGCGTTTGGCCGTGCAGGTCAATTCGGAGCCCGGTCGCACCGAGTACGTGCTGGTGCGGTTGGTGGGGAGCGGGGATCAATGGACGGCATGGCCGATCGGGAAAGGTTCCGGTTCAGTATCCGCGTTCAGCGTGGCCGAGGGGTATATCACGGCGGAGCGTTGGGAGGAAATTCTGCCGGCGGGAGAGGAAAGGAAGGTACGTCTTTTGGCGACACAAACTCGGCCGCCCGATCTGGTGGCCATGGGAAGCCACTGCGTGGGTCTGGATTACCTGCTGAGTGTCTTGGATCGCCGAGGGATGACGGGCGTATTAATCCCCGTGGGGTCCACGGCTGGGCTGGCGGCAGCACGTCGCGGTGAATGCGACCTTGCGGGGATTCATCTGCTGGATCCTGCTACAGGTCGTTACAATGAACCGTTTCTTACGCCCGATTTGGAACTCATCCGCGGCTACCGACGGTTGCAAGGCATTGTGTATCGGCCGGGTGACCCGCGATTCCATGGGCGGAGCCTGGCGGAAATCCTCCAGACGATTAAGAACGATTCAAGCTGCCTGATGGTCAATCGCAATCAGGGGAGTGGGACGCGGGTTTTAATCGATCGGCTTCTCGGTGGCGTTCAACCCCCGGGATACGCTGTCCAGCCGAGCACGCATCACGCCGTGGCGGCCGCCGTTTCGCAAGGCCGCGCGGATTGGGGGGTGACGATCGAATGGGTAGCCGGGCAAAACAAACTGGGCTTCATCCCGCTGGAGGAAGAGTGTTACGATTTTGTGGTGCCGAAGGCCCGATGGAGCCGCCCTGCTATCCAGGCGTTTCGGCAACTTTTGACGGAAGCGGAAATTCACGAAGGATTGCGGCGGTTTGGCTTTCGGGCCGCCGATTCGCTGGGAACCGGGTGAATCGGATTGTTGCCCGATGGAACGCGTTGAATTCTCCGTAGGGGAGGATGTTTTATGGAGGTCATCCTCAATATTTTTTCAAATGAAGGGAGTCTCGCACGGGTTTTTTAAATCAAGCGGCTCTCGCACGGGATGAGATTCGAGGGACTTTCTGGTGGTGGGAAGTAAACAACAGTCTGCGGAAGAGGCCGAAGGTCACTAGAAAGCCGCCTGGCGGAAAAACCTAGGGGTCCTAAGAAAATGAGCGAGCGACTAAGCCTGAACGGTGTGGCCACAGCGGAAGCCTTGGCTCGGATCGAAAGGATCGAGAATCTCGAGCAACTCGAGGATCTGCTAAGTTGGCCCACGGCGGAGGTGGTGGAACTTTTGGGCCGGCTGGAGGGGGATGTCATAGTGCTGGGGGCCGGCGGGAAGATCGGCCCGAGTTTGACGAGGATGATCCGGCGGGCGAGCGATCTGGCGGGAAGCTCGCGGCGAATCGTAGCGGTGGTGCGGCGGTCGGATCCGGCTTTCGAAGCTCAGATGGCCTCTGCGCGTGTCGAGGTGCGACGGTGCGACCTTCTGGATCCGCAGCAATTGGCGGCATTGCCGGATAGTCCTTGGGTGTTTTACCTGGCCGCTATGAAGTTCGGCACGACGGGTCAGGAATCCACCACTTGGGCGTTGAATAGCTTTTTGCCCGGATTGGTGTGCCAGCGGTATCGGCACAGTCGAATCATCGCCTATTCCACGGGCAATGTTTATCCCTTGGTGCACCCGTGTAGTGGCGGCTCGCGAGAGGCGGATCCACCGGCCCCGATCGGGCAGTACGCGATGAGTTGTCTAGGACGTGAACAGATATTCACATATTTCAGTCGAACTGACGGGGTTCCCACAGCCATTCTGCGCTTGAATTACGCGAACGAGATGCGTTATGGGGTCCTCACCGATATTGCCCAGCAGGTGTTGGCGGAAAAGCCTGTGGATTTGAGCATGGGCTACTTCAATGCGATTTGGCAGGGGGATTCCAATGCGATGACCATTCGTGCCATGGCCCATGTCGCCTCGCCGCCGAAGATCATCAATATCGCGGGACCGCAGATCCTTCGCGTCCGTGAAGTGGCCAAAAAATTTGGGCAAATCTTTGGTAAACCGGTGCGTTTCGGAAGTACCGAAGGGCCCGATGCTCTCTTGAGCAATGCGCAGGAGGGCTACCGGCTTTTGGGCCATCCGCTTGTGCCCGAGGAACAGTTGATTCGGTGGGTTGCCGATTGGCAAATCCGCGGCGGACCGACGCTAAAAAAGCCGACAAAATTTCAAGTGCGCAATGGCAAATTCTAGGGAACACTTGCCGGCGGGGCGAAGGATTCGCGGCATAGAATGAGTGTTTGGTGGGCGAGGTAACGGCAACGTGATGCTTCGCAGGCCAGGTTTTTTGGAAAACGAATTTGCCTCGGGAAAAGGTTTTCGGCGGTAAGATATGCATGTCGCAAGAAGTCTTTGCATGTCGCCGGAAATCCGGGAAGAACTTATGGCTTGTCGGCCGTCCGAGTCGAAGCTGATCATACGATTTTGGCGGGGAAAAGTCGCTCGGTGAGGCGGAACTTTCCCGGCTTTGGGCACGGATCCCCCAATACCGGCAGCATGCGAAAGCGTTTCTGATAACTTAGCGGTCTTATCTTAGGGTGCATTTTTCGCGGGCTTACGAGAAGAATCGGGCAAGAAGCAGTAGAATAGTTTAGCATTCATGCAAAGCGAAAGCCTTCGTGCAAAGCACACGTGTTTTCGCGAAAAAAGTATCCCGGAACGAAAGAAAGCATCCTAGCAGGCAAGCTTGCAGCGATTCTGGGGTTTTTCCACGGGGATTTAAGTGACATTTTGCAAAAGCTTTCGGTTGTTTTTTTAAATTCGAAAGGCCGGCGTAGCTACAAGGGGCTTGGTCAGGCGTGGCAGCAACGGTCAATATCCTGGTCGGTGGGGCGCAGTGGGGCAAAACGACCCGTTTGCTGGGGCTTTATCGTGACGAGTTGAAAAGCCGGGGTTGGGGCAAGGTGCTGTGGCTTGCGCCGAATCTTCGCGCCGTTCAGGTGTTGCGCGAACGGCTGATTGACGCGGGGTTGGCGGCCTGTCTAGCGCCGGGCGTCATCACCTTCGAGAAATTGGCAGGTAGCCTTCTTCAATTCTCTGCGGGAGGATTCCGCCCGCTTCCCCGCGACATGCAGTGGGAGCTGATTCGGCTCGCGGTGCAGCAATTGGCCGAGAATGGACAGCTCCAATACTTTGCCTCCATCGCGCAAACGGCAGGCCTAATCGATGAAGTTTACCATGCGATCAACCGGCTGAAACGGGCCGGAATTGAGCCCGAAAAATTGCTGCGGGCTGCCGAAAGTGCTCGTCTGGGGCCGCGCGGGCGTGATCTGGCCACCATTTATGGCCGCTATGAGCAAATGCGCCAAAAGCACGGTTGGTGCGACCAAGAAGGAAGGTTTTGGGCAGCGTGCGAGTTGCTAGCTTTCGGGCCGAAGCCGCCCTTCGAAGCAATCGAAGTGCTTATTGTGGATGGCTTTGCGCACTTTACGCCCGCTCAATATCGAATCCTCCAGATCTGGAGTGAATGGTTGGACGAGCTTTGGATCAGCTTAACATTCGAAGAATCGGGCCGAGAAGATTTGTTCGTTAAGCCCCGGCACACCTTGCAAGAGCTTCGGCGATTATTTCCCTGCGTTAAGATTCATCAGCAGCAGCTTCTTCCTTCGGAAGATCGCCTGCCGCCAGTTTTGCGGTACTTGGAGCGAGGTGTATTCAGTTGGCAGCAAACCGGCGAGAAACCGACGGACGCTTCCTGCGTAAAAATTGTGGTGGCCACCACACAGCTTAATGAATTGGAACAAATCGCCGGAAAGATCAAACGGCTTTTGGTCGACGGTGACCTGAGGGAGGGCACTGGGCCGGTGCCGCCGGACCAAATCGTCGTAGTCTTTCGATCCTTGTTCGGGATTTCGGGGTTGGTGCGCGAGGTCTTCACGCGGTTTGGAATTCCGTTTTGGTTGGAATCGGGACGGCCGCTTTGGGACGTGCCTTTGATCCGATTCTTCCTGAAGCTTGTAGCCTTGGGCTGCGAGGAGTGGTCTGTCGATCGACTGATCGGCGTGTTGGGAAATAACTACTTTCGTCCCCCTTGGCCGGAGCGGAATTTATCGGGGTGGCTTTTTTGTGTCGGGACGGCACTGCGAGAAGTGGGGGTGGAATCGCCGCGAAAAGTCCTGGAGCTTTCGCAGCAGCGGGCATCCTCTGTTGCCGTTGTTGAAATTCTCACCGGCGGCGAGAATCCAAAAGAAGGCGGCTTACCGGGTTTCTTGCAAGCGGGGCGATCTGCGACCTCACCAACATCAGGCAGGGGGACCGCGCGGCTGAATCCCGAAGTTCGAGCCGCCGGCAATATAAGCAACAATTCGACGGATAATCCTGCGAAAGCCGCCGCCTTTTACGCGGAAGATGACGGATTTGCCGAGACATATGAGCGGCGGTTTCAATTGGCCGAGCAAGCGGTCCGACAGTTGCGAGAATGGTTTCAGGATTGGGCGGAGCCGAGTACCCTCGAGCGGTGGATTGCGCGGTGGGAAAGATTGGCCCAGGCGACGGGGTTGCTCGAAGCTAGCGAGGTCGTTCCCGGCTGGCAAGGGTGCGCTTTCGGTGGGCGAAGGGATGGATCACCGGGGGAATTCGCCCGTAAGTCCCCCCCCTGCCCCTCGCCTCCTCGGCAGCTTTTTGCATGCGTCGACGATACGTTGGAAGGGAATGTGCTGGCGGACCGGCAGGCTTGGGCCAAATTGCTGTCTGTGCTGCGGAAATTGGCGGACTTGGTTGCGGAAATCGACCCAAGCCACCCGAAGCTCCTTTCCGCCAAGGAAGCCCTGGAGCTATTACGGGAAATGGTCCGAAGACATGCTTTGCCGCCTCCGGTGGATGATTCGGGCCGTGTGCGGATCCTTTCGGCTACGACGGCACGCTCCATTCAGGTTCCCTACCTTTTCGTGGCCGGATTAACGGAGGGGAGTTTTCCGGCGCGGCAGGCGGGCGGCATCTGGGATCTGGCGGAATCGGAAAAGCTGGCTGCGCAGGGATTGAACTTGCCGCGAGAACGAGAGCGGCCGGAAGAGGAGATGTTCCTCTGTTACGAAGTTCTTAGCCGGGCTACCGGGCAAGTTGTGTTGAGCTATGCGGCAGTCGATGACCAGGGCGAAGCGGTACTAAAGAGTCCGTTTTTGGAAGAAGTGGAGTTGGCTTTAGGGCCGGGGGGTTTTTCCCGGGAAGAACTTCCGGATTTGGTCCCCGTGCCGCGGCACGAGGAGCCGTTCACGCTGCCTCAGTGGCGGGTCAAGGCGTTGGCCGACGCGCTGGCGGGGAATATCGGCCCCCTGAAACGCCTCCTCGAGCAGGCGGAACTTTGGCTGCTGGGCGAGAGTTTGCGGGCCAGCTTGCACCTTTACCGCTGGCGGCAGCGATTTGGTGTTTTCACACCATTTGATGGTCTTCTCGCCAGCCGGGCAGCCCGGAGAAAATTGGCCCAAGAGCTCGGGAAAAATCACATTTTTTCCCCGACCTCCTTGGAAAACTACGTGGCATGCCCGTTCCGCTTTTTGCTCATGGAAATCGAGCGCATCGAGCCGGTTGCGGAAGAGGGGTTGGGTACCGATTTCTTGCTTCGGGGCAAGCGGTTCCATCAAAGCATCCGGAAATTTCATGAGCGACTCATCGAGCGTTTCGGAAGGTATGTTTCTTTCAAAGCACTTGATGGGCTTTCCGCCGACGAGCTTGCCCGGATCTGGGAGGAAAGCTTTCCGGAGCTAGATGCGTCCGTTAGGAACCCGGTGGCTCGGGCCTATTATGAAGTCGATCGACAGATTTGGTCGAGGCTTCGCGAAAGATACCTCGAGCATTGGCAGGCTTACGACCGGGAATGTGAAAAAAGATACGGCACGGTTTTTTGTCCGGCGCGGTTCGAGGTGGCTTTCGGAAAGGAATGGGGTGCGGACTACGCCCGGAGCCGTGCGCCGGAGGCGGATTCCGCGTCTTCGGCTACTTTTGAGCTGCGGATATCGCGGAAGGAAAGCGTTCAATTTGCAGGGCAGATCGACCGTATTGACGTGGCAGAGCAAAAAGGGCAGGCCTATTTCAATATTATCGATTATAAAAGCGGAATGGTACGATTGGGCGGGACGCTCGGCTGGGAAGATCTTGTGCGTCAAGGTGCGGCCTTGCAGTTGCCGCTTTATGTACTGGCGGCTCAAAAACTGAATCTGGTCGGTAACGAAGGGATTCCGGTTGCCGCCGGTTACTGGGAATTAAGCGGAGGGGGATTCAAAACAAAACGAATCCTGGAATGCTGCGCCTCGGAGCGGCGGCGGGATGATGAGGCCGGGGCCATCGGTTCTCCCACCCCTACCTGGAAGGATATTGCCGGGGAGGTCCTTCCGGAGACGGTGGGCAAATTAGTGGGAGCCATGCGTCGCGGGGATTTTCCCGTCGCTCCCCGAGACGAAGATTGCACGCGCAATTGCCCGTTCCGCGAGGTGTGTCGCATCGCCGAAGTTCGATCACTGAAAAAAGGGCGGGATTGGAAGACGTGAGCCGATTGACCGAAGAACAGCAAAAGGCGGTCGAATTGAGGCATTCGTCCGTGGGCTTATCGGCCGGCGCCGGCTGTGGCAAAACCCATGTACTTACTCAGCGATTTCTGCGCGAGTGCGAAGAACTTGCGCAAGCCGCACAGGGGATCGAAAGCGGGGGTGAGGAGCAATGGGCGGAGTCGGATGCGGAGGAGGTGCTCCGTCAATTGGTAGCCATCACGTTCACCGAGCGGGCGGCCCGACAAATGCGCGACAGAATCCGTCGGGAGTGCCGGGCCAAGGCATACGGGGGGCCCCGGAAGGAGCAGCCGTTTTGGCGGGGATTACTGCGGGAATTAGACCAGGCGCGCATCGGCACCATCCACTCGTTTTGTGCGGGTTTGCTACGGGCGTATCCGGTGGAAGCCGGCGTCGCTCCGCGCTTTACGGTCCTGGCCGAAGGGTCTGCCGCTTTATTGCTCTACCAAAGTACTCAAGAGGTCCTTACCAGGAAACTGGAGCAGCCGGACCCGGCGATCATCGAATTGGTGGTGACGCTCGGGGTGGAAAGGCTTTTTGAAAACATTGCCGAAATCTTAAATCAGCGTCCAAACGTCGATTGGTCCAATTGGCTTAATTGGACGCCTGAAAAGTTGGCGGCACATTGGCAGCGGCTTTTGAGCGGCGAGTGCATCCCGCAGAAAGTGCAGTCCTTGCTCGCATCCCCTCATTTTACGGAGCTCCTGGGTTTGGCGTGCCGGTTGCCTGTGGAGGATAGCCTGATGCGGCAAAGGTGCCAGGGGCTCCAGCATTTGGCTGCGGTGCTCCGAGACCGGCAAGGTGATCTCAAATCGGTATTGCAGGAAATTTTGGAACATGCTCGGGTACAAGGGGTGCGAAAGAACGCGGCTTGGTGGGACGGGAATTATGAACGATTTAAAGACTGTGCCCATGCGGTTCGGGAAGAAGTGAAGCGATTGTTGCCGCTGGTTGAAGTGAATATTTCTACCTGGCAAGACGTGGCCCGCCTGAGTCTCGCCCTCTTACATCTGGCCCACGAGGTGCTCGAGCATTATGAGGGGCAAAAAACGGCATTACCGGCCTTGGATTTCCACGATTTAGTCCTCCGCGCGGTGAAGCTTTTGGAGGGTGCGGAGGGCTCCGAATATCTCTCCCGGTGGACTCGGTCGATTCGCTTGCTGATGGTGGACGAGTTCCAGGATACGGATCTGCAACAAACGGCGTTGATTCGCCGGATATGCGGCGAAAAGCTTTGCGCCGGCAAACTTTTCTTTGTGGGGGATTACAAACAGTCGATCTATCGTTTTCGCGGTGCCAATCCCGAAGTTTTCCACCAGTTGCGGGGCGAACTTCCCGCGGAAGGTCAGTTGGCCTTAACCCAGAATTTTCGCAGCCAACCGGGGATTCTGCATTTCGTCAATGCGCTTTTTTGCGATGTTTTCGGGGAAAGCTACGAGCCGTTACGGGCGCACCGACCGCAGGTGAATTCGGAGCCTATCGTGGAGTTTCTCTGGGCGGCTGTCGATCCGCCTGAGGAGGCCGAAGGGATCGGGGAAGGATGGGTAGGACAGGCGGCGTTGCGGCAGGCGGAGGCCGAATGGATTGCGCGTCGGCTGCGGCAGATGTTCGATCGCCGGGAGCGTTTAGTCGCCGTCCCTCCTGATTCGCAGCATCCGCAGTGGCGACTTCGGCCTGTGCGGCCGGGCGATGTGGCGATTCTTCTGCGGGCTTTATCAGACGTGGAATTGTACGAAGAGGCACTTCAGCGTTACCAAATCGAGTATTACTTGGTCCGCGGACAAGCATTCTATGCCCAGCAAGAGGTGTTCGATTTGATGCACTTGCTTCGGGCGATTTGCGACCCGTGCGACGCCCTTTCGTTGGCCGGCATGCTCCGCAGCCCTTTCTTTTCGTTAGATGACGAAACGATTTTTTGGTTGGCCCAGCAGCCGGGTGGGCTGGCGGCCGGGTTTTTCGCCCCGCGGCTACCGGCGGAGCTCTCCGACCGACGGCAAAAAGCAGTGCTTCGAGCGCGGGAGATTTTGGCCCGGCTTCGTGCCGTGAAGGATCGCCTTTCGGTTGCTGAACTCATTGAAGCGGCTTTGGAATGGACTGGATATGATGCGGCGGTACTGGCGGAGTTTTTGGGGACCCGAAAATTGGCCAACTTGCGAAAGTTGCTGGAGCAAGCGCGGAGCTTCGATGCGGAAGCCTCCTTCACCTTGACCGATTTCGTGTGGCAACTGTCGGAATTCGTGGCCCGGCAACCCCCGGAAGCTCTTGCCCCGATGTATCCGGAAGCTTCCGACGTCGTTCGGCTCATGACTATTCATCAAGCTAAGGGGCTGGAATTTCCCGTGGTGGTGGTGGCGGATGTGGATCGCTCGATGAGAGGGCCGGTGGCAAGCCTGATTTTCTCGATGCAAGCCGGCCCGATGCTTCGGTCCGAGGTCGCTGATGATTCGTTGAAGGCCTTCGTGAGTGAATTCGAGAATCAGGAAAAACTTCCGGAATTGATGCGGCTGTTCTACGTGGCGACAACTCGGGCGGCCGATTATTTGATCGTTTCTGCCGGCTTACGCAGTTCTCAAGAGCCGCAGGGCCCCTGGACGATGTTGCTCGAAAGTCGCTTCGATCTTTTGACCGGAGAACTAACCGGCGAGCTGCCTGCCGGCTACGAGGTCCCCCGGGTGAAAGTCACATATGAGAAGCCTTCGGCGGAAGTGGTGCGAGGAAAAACGCAACCACGCGTAAAACCGCAGGAAGTGTTGAGCTTGCTGCGGAGGGCCGAGTCCGCGGCGGATGAAAGGCAATGGCGATTTCTGGCCAAGATTCTTCCGGACACACAGCGGCGCCGCGAGTACTCGTATACGGCGATTCGCACGGAGTGGAAAGCTTCGGAGTTGGTGGAATGGGCGGCAGAGGAGCCGAGTATCGTGGATGAAGATCGCTGGGAAGGAGCTGCGCTCAGTGGGGACGAGGCTGCGGTTTGGTTGGCCGGCGGCAAGGCGGACCGGTGGAAGCTTGGGGAGGTGACGGCGGAATCGGACGACGGGATCGAAGCAGGGCTATTGGCTCATGAGGTGCTGCGTCAAGCGGATTTTGCTACTCCGGAGAGTGTTCTCCCCACCTTCGAGCGGCTTGCCGTGCGTTTCCGGGTGAGGGAAGAAACTCGGGGAGCACTTCGGGCGGCAATCCGGGGATTTGTGGCGAGTGGTCGGGGGCGAAAGATCGCGGAGGCCCGACAGATCTTTCGCGAGGTGGAATTTCTGCTCGGTTGGCCGCCGGGGAGCGACAAACCGGGACGCCCATTTTTCCGCGGCTTCATCGATTGTTTGTATGAAGATGCTGAGGGTCGCTGGCGGGTGCTGGACTACAAGACTGCGTATGCCGGTCCCGGCAAGTTAGAAGCGGAAGCGGAGCGATACCGTCTTCAGCTCTTTTTGTACGGCTTGGCCGCAGAAGAGGTGTGCCGGCAGCCACCGGCGGAGCTTGTCCTTTGCTTTCTCCTAAGCGGCGACGAATACGCGATGGGTTGGGATTCTTCGGTGCGCCGCGAGGCAATCGATCGGATCGAGGCCCGCTTGAACGAAATACGGCAAATGGGCCGCTGAAGGTTTCAGGGGCCGCTATTTTCCTCGGCTTTCCACAATTTGGCGATAAGGGGACCATTTGTGGCCCGTTCTGGCCCACTGGATCCAAAAGGTTCCTGCGGGCTTCCACAATTTGGCAATAAACTCAAACTGTTAACGGAAAGGCAGGATATGTAACTTAACCCCTTTTGGGACAATCAGTGAGGTGTATTCAAGAAATGTGTCTGTTCCTTGCATTCGGCGGTCATCTAGCAGGCCGTTTTCCGGCCGTTCTCGCTCGCTCCAGGTGATGCCGTTTACAGTTTGAGTGTGTGATAAAGTGAGCACTTGGGCCATGCCCGGCGAACGGTTTCAAGCGGCCTACGGGGGGCAAGGACGCCGGGCCAGCCCCCCGTCTGGAAACGTGCACGTCGGAGAAAGCCGACATGGGTGTGCGCAAGAAGGATCTTTAACTCCAGAAAGATCTTCGACCAAACACACTTCAATCGCGGCGAAGCTTACGTATTTTTAAGAGGGGAATGATCTGCCGAAGCATCCTTCGTAAAATAGGGCCAAATGGCCCCCATGAGTTTATCCGGAAGTTTCTGCGACGTGGCGGAGCGAAAAAGGGAACATTCTGCTCCGCTTGGCCAAACTGCTCAAATGGGAAAGGTTCCGGCAGCGTGGGGTCCTTTATGAAATGGATTGATTTTATCGAATCGCTCGGCGAAAAATCTCAAGCAGCCTGTAACGCCCCATGATTCCGGCCGATCCCCAAAAACAGCGGGAGTTTGCCACCAGGGTAGTTCGAAGGCTTCGCGAAGCCGGTTTCGAGGCTTATTGGGCCGGCGGATGTGTGCGCGACCAACTGCTGGGGCGCGTACCGCGAGATTACGACGTCGCCACAAGTGCACGGCCGCATCAAGTGCGCAAAATCTTCGGCTACCGGCGGACAATCCCAGTGGGAGCGGCTTTCGGGGTGATCACCCTGCTCGGGCAGCGCGGCGAGGGCGAGATCCAAATCGCCACCTTTCGCCGCGACGATCGGTACAGCGATGGTCGGCACCCAGACCAGGTCCATTTCAGCACCCCGGAAGAGGACGCTAAACGCCGCGATTTTACGATCAATGGGCTATTCTTCGATCCGCTGAATCATCGCGTGATCGATTTCGTGGGAGGCCAGGAAGATCTGCGGCAACGGATGATTCGTGCGATCGGCGAGCCATATGATCGGTTCCAGGAGGATAAGTTGCGGCTTTTGCGGGCCGTGCGGTTCGCAGCTACCTTCGGTTTCCAGATCGAGGCGAAAACCTTTGAAGCGATCCGACGGTTAGCCCCGGAAATCGTCGTGGTCAGTGCCGAGCGAATTGCCCAGGAGATGGAACGAATTCTGTGCGAAGCAGATCCTCGGCAGGCCATCGAATTAATGTGGGCAACGAGCTTAGCCCGGGCAGTCATCCCGGAAATTTTCTCCGAAAATCCGCGGGCACAAACAACCCTCCGACATAACCTGGAACTTTTAAAGCGATTGGACCCTCGCACTTTTCCACTGGCACTGGCGATCTTGCTCGAGGGCCTCTGCACGCCCGAAGAGGCGAGCAATATCGGCCGACGCTGGCGACTATCGAACCAGCAAGTCCGCACGGTGGCTTGGTTGCTTGAGAATCGGCTTTTGTTGGAGGCAGCACCCCGGCTGCCGTGGTCGCGGGTGCAGCCGGCCATGTTGGATCGCGATTTACCCGAACTATTGCGCTGGGCAGGATTGCTCCATGAAGCCGGCGAATTGCCCGCCGAGGTACTGGCCTGGTGGCAGGAAAAATCGCAGCTACCGCAAGCCGTGCTCAATCCACCCCCCGTACTCACCGGGGAAGATTTGAAGGAAATGGGAATTGTGCCGGGGCCGCTTTACCGTCGGCTTCTCCATGCGGTGCGATGCGCGCAATTGGACCGGCAGATCGCCACGCCGGCCGAAGCCAGGGAGCTTGTCCAGCGTTTGGCAGCCGAAATGTGCAAGGAAGAGTTATCCAATAACGAGGAATCGACGGAGGGCACAGGAGAGAAGCGTCCATAATCCCGACTTTGTAAGCTCCTTATCGCCCGGTGAGCATCCCAGAGAAGTGCGAAGGGATCATCCCATGCTCGGACCCCACCCGCCAGAAAAGCTCGGTGTCTTTTCGGTGGCTGCGGTTGTGCTTTGTGGGGGGGAAAGCCGGCGAATGGGGCGGCCGAAAGCTTGGCTTCCTTTCGGTCCGGAATGCTTACTTCAGCGGGTGGTGCGGCTGGCCGGCCAGGTCACGGCTGCGGTTTTCGTGGTGGGACAGCGCGGGCAACCGCTGCCACCCTTGCCGCCGAATGTAGAAATCCTCGCCGACTTGCAGCCGGGACTCGGCCCTTTGGCGGGCATCGCCGCCGGATTGGCACGCTGCGAGAAATCCTGGGAGTATGCCTGGGTGCTTGCCGGCGATTTGCCGCTGCTTCGGCCGGCATTAGGATTGCGGCTCCTGGAGCTGGCCCGCGGAGAAGAAATCCTGATACCACTTTGCGAAGATCGGCTCCAACCCCTGCTTGCTTTGTACCGAACCTCCTTGGCCGGCAAAGTCGCGGAATTACTGGCATCCGGAAGCCGGCAACCGATCGATCTCCTTGAGCACGCTGCGTTCCGAATGGTTACCCCCGTGGATTTTCGCGACGTGGATCCCCAAGGGGAAAGCTTCTTCAACATCAACACATGGGAGCAGTACGAGCAAGCAGTGCGGATGGCGGGGTTAGGATCTGCCGATTCTTCGGCAACCGCTACCGATTCGCCGCGCCTTTACCGGGAGTAGCGAAGGGGCGGGTGGAAAGCTCGATTCGGTCAAATCGCGCCGGGCCACCCATGGCGGTGGGGGCAAGCCCCGTGAGCGTAAACTCGCCGAAATCTTGCCACAAATCGCGTTCCACTACGATCCACTCCTGGGGGGCTTCACCGGAAAGTTGCACGGCGGCCCAGCCCGTGGTGTTCTCTCCTGCACAGTATCGCCGCACGGGTTGCTCCGCAGGGGGCCACGCGCCATCCGCGGCTAACTCCAGCATGATCCCCTTCGCTCCCCCGGATTTCCAAGCGAAGCGTAGATAGCGGAATTCCCCAGGCTTTGGATTTTCCCTAATTCGGAAATCCCATCCGGGAATTCGCGCGTTATACCGCTGAAGGGGGGAAACCCATAAGCAGAAATGCCCCGCATAGGCCTCTTGCGGGTCTAAGCGTAAGGTACCATCCCCCTCGTTCAGGTGGAGGCACAGGTCGGAAGCCTCATCGAAAAGCACGAGCGATTGCGCCGCTTGGCTCCCCCAAACCTCCCGCAGGTATCCGAGCAGATCGGCCACATCCTGGGGCGAGACGAGCTTTTCCATGTCCTGAGGCATCATTGAAAGCTCCGAGGCTTCCAGTTGCTCGATCTGACTGCGCAGCAGGACCGTTTCCACCCCTTGTTCCTGCCGGAGGATGATGCTCGTGGCGGTTTCGCCGGCAAGAACGCCCGTAAACACTTGGCCACGTTCCGTAATGACGGTGTACTGACGATAACCGACGGTGATCTGTTGGTTAGGATCCAAGATATCGGCGATGAGGGTTTCGTCGGGCCGGGTCTGCGAACTGAGCAGATCGGGTCCCACGGCATGCCCCAGGCCGTCGAACAAGTGGCACTTGCTGCATTGCTCCTGAAACACGATCCGGCCCCGAGCCGGATCTCGCGGCAATTCCAAGGCTCGATGGTACTGGGCGAGCAGCTCCTGTCGGAAAGCATCGCCGCCAGCGGCCTCCAGCAGCTTCTCCGCCCGACGACGAATCGCGGCCTCCGGATGGTGCAGCAAGCGATTGCGAATGGTTGCGTCCAAGTCCGCCGGTTTAATCGGGCCTGCTTCCAAAGCATCCAGAAGCGCAAGAAGACGCTTTTGCCGGGCGACCAAGCTCTGCAAAACCACTTGTTGCAACTTCGGGGTGTACGTGGACCAATTGCCGATCAGTAACTCGGCCACGCCGTCTTCTTCCCGTAGCGATAAAGCCTCGATGCTCGCCAATTGTAGCTCGATGGGTTGTCGGGGTTCTAGCAACGAGGTGGCTACGTCGCTGAGTTTTTCCCAAGGGGCGGAAGCTAACAGGCTTGCCGCTTCAATCCGCTCCTCAAGCGGTTGCTGAGGATCCAGGCAGCGGTCCGCAGCCTCTTCGAACCAGCTAGCCAGCTCCGGCTCATCCGCCAACTGGGCCGAGGCCATAAGACGCATCAACATTTGCCGGAGCTCTGCATCGTGCCGATTTTCCCGGATTAGCTTGATCACTTCAGCGGCCAGGACCCCGGTACCTGGGAGCGCTACCCTACGCCGGGAAAGCCCTTCTAAAATGCCCCCGAGGATCTGGCGGACTAGACGAGCATTTTCGGGCGATTCCGGGCCGGGCAACCGCGCAAGCACGTCGGCAAGCTCCGCGGGGCTGCCGCTGGCGGCTAAGGTGGCGGCCAGCGGTTGCAGGATTTCCGCGGCCGTCTCGCCCCGCTTGATCGCTGCGCGCAAAAGCCGACTTGCATGCCGATAGGGGGTCGTAAGGACCGCCGCTTGACCCCAAGGCCGCAACTCGGGATCCCATGCTAATTCCAGCAAGGCTTCGAGCGCTTCGTCCGAAGTGCAAGAGCCCAAACTCAGACCAGCCTGAAGCCGAACCCAAGCGTCTTCGTCCTTCGCAAGCCGCAGCGCAAGCTCCTGCAAACGCTGGTGATGGGGTAGCCAGCGCTCGGCCAACTGTAACCCATGAACCCGAAGAGCGAAATGCGGATCCAAGAAAGCTTGCCGAACGTCCTCCGGGCAAAGTGCCCCCAGCCCCTCCAAACAGTAAAGGGCGTGCAATCGGGCCTGCGGTGAAGGATGTTCGAAAAGGAGCTTCCGAACCTCCGGCACCACGGCGGTCGCGCGCTGCTCGAGGAGCAATCGCTGCGCGGTGAGCCGCCACCAGGCATTATCGTGGGTAAGGAGTGCGACAAGCGCTTCCGGCCGGCAAGCCTCGACCCGCGGAGGTGGCCCCGGGGCGGATTGCTGGGGAGCCACGCGCCAAATTCGCCCCCGATCGGCCCCCGCAATCAGCGACTGCACATAAATCTGTTGCAAAAACCGCGGAATAGCCGAATAATCCTCGATGATCGCTCGGTACATATCTACGATGTAAAGGGCCCCATCTGGTCCTACGACGAGATTCACGGGGCGAAACCACTGCTCGCGAGAAGCGACAAATTCCACCGCTTCCTCGGTGGCCCGGACCGCTTGCAAGCCGACCCCGTGCCGCCGAAGGAGGCAACGATGGATCAAGTTTTGTGCGTTATCCACACTGAAATGGTTGGACCAATATTCCTCCGGAAATAATCGGGCTTGATAGATGACTTGGCCACTGGCGGCCGTGAAAAACCCTTGTGCTGTCGCCTCCGTTTCGCCGTAAAAGCGGACCCACTGCGGGTCGCGACTGCGAGCCAACCGCCAGGGATCCGGTTCACTGATCGGGTACACCCGCGCAGGATGCCCGTAGGTGCAAATATTGACGACCGGATCCGGTACCGGATAAAAGGGGTTGCGAACTGCGTAGCGATACTCCAGGGGCATTAAGAAGAGGACATGTTGCTGATTGGTCACCAGAAAGCGATAACCCCAATCATCTAGGGCTTGCCCGAACCCACTGGTGGCGCCGGCTACCGGCTCCAAAGCCGTTCCATCCGAACGAAAGCGGAAGCACATTGCTCCCATTGGCACCGGCTTAGGGAGATAAGGTCCGGTGATGGTGCCGCCGCTTTGGATACCGCTGGCTGCATAGATCCAGTTGTCTACCGATTGCCGCGGGTTGTTGATCCGCGACCATAACTCGTAGCAGCCAAAGCCGGCAAACAGCACCTCGCGGTGGTCGCAGAGATCGTCTGCATCTCGGTCGGCCAGATACACAATATCGGGGGCGCAAAGCACAATCACCCCATCCCGGGCAGGCACCACGCCGTAACAAGGAGGTAACCGGTCGGCCCAGACGACCATGTGATCGAAAAAGCCGTCGCCGTCCGGATCAGTCAGTCTTTTAACGGTGCCGTATTGCTCCTTTTCGGCCTGGCGTCGAGCGGCTTCACCAGCGGGAATCCGCCGCACTTCCCGGTCCAAGACGCCCGTCTTATTCAATTCCAACACATCGAGGTATCCTTCGAGGTTGTAGCCGTGGATTTCGCAAACGAACATGCCGCCGCGGTGATCGAAGGCCATGGCCACCGGATCGGCCAGTTGGGGCTCGGCGGCCACTAAATCGATCCGAAAACCCGGCGCGAGTTGAAACCGCTTCCGGCTTTCTTCAGGGCTCAGGGGACCGGGCGCATCGGTCGCAAGCGGAATCTCTGCCGCGAAGGCGGAGACGGGGCCGCACGAAAACCCACCCAAATTGGGCAGGCTTTCTGCCGCGAGCCAGAAAGTGGCCACCAGCAGAAGCCAGAACCGGCAAGGCGGGCAGAGCGGCCGCCCCTCGCCCGAGAACCACCAGCTTAAACTTTTTTTCTGACGGGGGAAGCCACGCAGGCTTTTGGCGTCGGATAAATCCCCACCGGATAAGGGAGATTTCCCGCCGCTATGGCCGCCTGAATGCTCGGAGTCTCCGAGGGTGCCGAAAATCCGCTGAGGTCCGCCCCCATACTTCATTTTCGCATCCTCACCCGACAAGGTGGCTTTTGTATCGAACCCGCTGCGGATTTTAGCCTCGGCGTTTGCGTGAAATCTAGAACGAAGATGCAAAACTCCAAAAGTTGGGTACCCGCGGAAAGGACGATAGGCTGACGCGTAGGTCTTTGAGGTGCCGCAAGCCAGTGGCATTGACGCAAATTGCCGGGGGGCAGAGTTTTGAATGATGATGCGGCCGATCACCCATACGCGCGGGGGGAGGGGCGCGATCACCAATCGTGACGGCGGGAGAAGGCGATCCCCTCGATTTCCACCAGCAACTCCGGTCGGCAGACATCCGCGATTGCATAAACCGTCGGTAGTTCGCCGAGGCGCTTTTCGCACACGGCCCGGGTTTTCGCATAATCCTCTTGTCTCTTGATATACACGCGGGCCAGTGCCAAGCCGTCCAAACCAGTTCCCAGGCCGCGCATGCCGTGACGAGCAAGGTTGTAATCCGAGATCAAAGCCTCGATGTTATCGAGCGTTTGATGAGTTTGCTTCTCGACGTCGCCAATGAAGCGGGTTTCTTCGTTGGTGATACTGGCCGTTCCGGAAACAAAGATCGTGGCAAATGGTCCGCAAGAGAGTGCCATCGCCCGGGAAAACTTTGGGCTCTTTGAGCCATAGCAAGCCGAATACTTGAAGGCCGAGGTCTGCAAGGGGTTTTCCAGCGGCATCCCCACGATATCCTGGCGAGTGGTTTGCAGGGCGATGCAGCTCATGACGATATCGCGGCCCTCCGTGCCGATTCCCGTGCTGGCGGGGTAAACCGTGGGGTTTTGGCCCGGGGGGAGCTTGCCGGCTCGGAACCGGATCGGTTCATAGAAATCCGTCCTTGCGCGATTGAGTTCCTTGTAGCGTTGGGTCTCGCCTTCGGCCCCCACGATGTCGCCCAGGTAAAGCCACGTGCGGATAACTTCTTCAAAACCGACGCCGGCCCGGGCAAGCTTCGCCTGCATCTGCCGAAATGCGTCCAAGCTGCGTTCATAAACGCCAGTGGCAGAGGTTTTCGGCACAATATCGGCGCAGTGGACCCACGAAACGCCGCTGTGCGAGGCGATCACAAGCTGATCATCCAATCGGAGGACTTGCACTCCCTCGTGGGCCCGACCTACGCCGAGTGCCTCGATGGCGACAAGCTTTCCTTGACAGGGGGGTTGGAGGATGTAAGTGGTGGCCGGCATTTCGGGGCCGTAGAAGTCGCGGATCAGCTCGCGACATTCCCCAAGGTCCTCTGCCCGACTTACGAAGACCGCCTGCTGAATGATTGAGCCGCGAATTCCCTCGTCGGCATTGACCTGACGGATGGTTTCCAAGGCATCGAGGATTTGCTCGCTGAGAGTTTGACCCCGACGCGGAACAGCCGATGCGAAGACATGCCGAACGTCATTCAGTTCCACGACCGAATAGCCGACGCCTTCGATGGAATGCTTCCGCACGAAAAATGGTTCGCTTTTCAGGGAGGAAGTTACTCGGCCGCTCATCGGGGCGTTCCAATGTGAGGGATTATCGTTCGGCGGAAGTCGGGGATTTTCTACTCGCTGTGTCAAAAAACCATTGACCCTCGGACCACTTGCTTACCTTGCTTTGAACCGCCTGTTGGCGGACAACATGGCCAAATCCGTGGGACCAATCGGTGCGATCCCTGCGATGGTAAAGGGAGTTTGGTTGGAGGGAGTCCTTTCCGAGTTTTGCCACACAATAACCACATTGCAGTTTATGAAATCGGCTCCGACCGAAAGTATTCCCGCTGTCGAACCACGACACCCATCAATTTTTGGTAGCCCCATATGGCTATGGTAAGCTACTTCAAGCCCTTGCTTAAGCACCTGTCTAATAATTCGAATAATCATTACTTTTATTACACGCTTTCCCAAATTTCGCGAGTTAGATGCCCTCCGTACAAATCTAAAAAACTCGGGTACTCCAATTTTCCCTAAGGTCCTTTGTAACTATGGGTTGGCAAGCACTTTTGGGAAGCGGCACGGTTTGGCGCGAGCAGTCAAGGACGTCATTAGAGGGAGAAAGAACTCGCTTTTTTCCTACGCTACCCAAGCGTCTTTTTGAGCCTAAGTTAACTCAAGCTGGGATGGTACGCCCCGCGGTTATCGAACTTCTCGAGTTCTCACCCAAGTCATACCGGCTTTTGTCGGCAGGCTAACAGGCATTGCCGGCGGGTGGTGGCCCCCCTTGCCTTGCCCACTCGTGGCTTGCCCTGCCAGGGGGCAATACCTTCTACTAACCCACCGGCTTTTCGGCTCTGCGCCTGCGACTGGAAATTGTCGGTATTGACGGTCTTGGAGGGAAAGCTTTTCGATACCACCCTTGGGGTTGGAAAATCCTTTCAGCTTCTCCCGATGTTTTTTGAAGGATCGGTTTCATCCGCCGTGCTCCCGAGCGGCAACCTTCGGGGCAGAGATTTGGTATGGTGTCGCATCATGCCACCTTTGGTTCGCCTCATGCCGGCGGGGGATCGATGTGGGTCTTTAACGCCTCCCACTACTCGAAATCTCTAATGCCTCAAACTACCCTGAAATAACAAAGCGGAATCTAAAACGAAAAATACGCCGATTCCACCGGGGTGAGCTTGCCGCCAGGGTCCCGAGGAAATACGCCAACTTTTCTTTCGCCAGTAGTTTGATTCAAACGAATGACAGTAGTCTGATTCAAACGAATGAAACGTCTTGCCATTCCGCGCATGGGCGGTTGAAAGCTGAAAATCACCAAGTATGCTTCACTCATGAAGCAGCTCGGCAAATTCCTACCCTCCATTAAAGTTAGCATTACGAAATATTTTAAGCCTTTGAGTCCTTGAATGAAAGAATTTTTGGGAATGCCTTAAAATCCTCGAGAAGCCCTCCCAAAAGCGTTTGGGTTTCTTCGGAAGCGTTGTTTTGATTGGGGGAGGTGGAATCGGTAGGTCCAATCACTTGCCATTTATGGGAGGTTTTACTTCGGCAAGTCGATCACTTTGGGATCGAACCTTGCGGCGTAAAGGTTCAGGCTTTCGTTCTCTAAAGAGTTTGCCCCCCCTATCTGAAAACGATTGACCTGCCTTGCAAAAACGGGAAAGATCGCGTCTTGGTTCCCGGACATGAAGGATTTTGTCGATAGCCGCCTTATCCGAACGAAGCAACCTTCGGAGGTCTATCGGAGGTATATTCGGCCCGTGAAGCTACGCAAGTTCGGCGGATACCCTCTCTAAGGCCCTGACGGAGGTTTGGCGATGGTAAATCGTGCTAAGGCCCTCTGGCTTAAAAAAGCTATCAACGTGCTCTTTGGCCTCGTGGTCGTTATGCCCGCGATGGTTCATTCGGGAGCTTCCTGGGTTTTTGCCCAGGAGGCTTCTGCGTCCTTAGGAGGGCTTAAGGCCTGGATGTATTTTGTTCAAGGTGAGGAACGATACGGTGGGACACCCTATTATTGGCTGGGGCGGTTTAATTTGCAATTAAACATCCGGTACCCAGCCTCGTCAAGTGAGGTGTTGGAACTCCTTTGGGGAGCGAAAAACGATCAGCGTGAAGCCGTGCTTCAGATCGGGGGGCAACAGATTCGCTTATCCGCCGGTGGCTACGACGGTTTTCGCTGGCAGAGGGTTCCGCTTCCGCGTGGGCTTCCGGCGGAGGATTTCAGCGTGGATATCAGGGCCGGCGAGGGAAAGCCTGCCTTCTTGGCAGCCGTCCGTGTGGTGGACCCTTCGGTCCCTGTGCCCGAGGATATCGACGGTAGTCTCCCTAGGGAGCATTTGATCACGTTGAGCTTTGAGCCGGCGCGGCCTGCGGCCCCTCCGGAGGCTTTTCCGGAGAAACGTTCTTTTTGGGACCAACCCTTCCCGGCTATTCGGCCGCGTGTAGCGGAGCCGGAAGTTCAAGCCGCCTTCCTAGAGGCTGAACTCCATGCCCGACAAGCGAACGAGCAATGGTTCCGCTGTCGGAAGTTTCTGGAAGGTTGGGTGAATGAAGCGGATCCGGCGACCGGGCTAATCCCGAGGAATTTGAGCACGGATCGCGACATTTGGAATGCCGCCGATGCTGCCGCGGATAACTATCCGTTCATGGTGCTCACGGCGGCCCTCACCTCGCCGGAGCTATTTGCCGGAAAAATGCGCGAGCTGCTGGAGACGGAAACCCGGCTGACATGCCGCCTGGACCGCCTCCCCGATACGTGGTCGTTTTCCCGACAGGGGTTCCGAAGTGAGCAAATCGATTTATCGGCGATCATCTTCGGTGCGTCGGAATACACCAAAGACGGCTTGCTTCCTTTGACGGAGTATTTGGGGCCCTCTCCGTGGTCCGATCGGCTCCTGGGGATTTTGGATGATATTTGGAAGCATGCTCCGATCGAGACGCCCTTCGGGCGGATTCCCTCGGAAAATGTGGAGATCAACGGCGAGCAGCTTCAGGTCCTTTGCCGCATGTTTTGGATGACCGGCGAGACAAAATATTTGGATTGGGCCATTCGCTTGGGGGATTATTACCTGCTCGGCGGGAATCATCCCACGCGAAATATGGAGCGGGTTCGGCTCCGGGATCACGGGTGCGAGATCATCTCCGGTCTTTCGGAATTGTATTTGGCGACCCACTTTGCGCGTCCGGAGAAAAAGGCCACCTACCGCGAAGCCGTCCATGCCATGTATGACCGAATCCTGGAAATCGGTCGAGATCGTCGCGGGATGCTCTATAACTGGATCAATCCCCAGACCGGGGAACACGATGCGAATATCTGCGACACCTGGGGCTACAACTACAACGGCATCTATACGGTTTATTTGCTCGACGGCCGGGCCGATTACCGCGACGCGGTCCGCCACGCCCTGCGACACCTGCCGGAACTGACCGAGTACCATTGGGGAAGTGCCGACGAATACGCGGATTCCATTGAAGGGGCCATCAATCTATACAATCGCGAACCGGTTGAAGAGGCCCGGCAGTGGATCGACAGCGAAATCCGCGACATGTGGCGTCCGCAAAGGCCGGATGGGATCATCGAAGGTTGGCACGGCGATGGCAACTCGGCTCGCACGGCCATTATGTACGCGCTGTGGAAAACGCAGGGAATAACAGCCCAGCCGTGGCGGGAAGATCTTTTGCTGGGGGCAACTCGCCGGGGCGAGAAGCTTTTTGTGGTGCTTTCGGCAAGTAGCCCTTGGGAGGGGAAGATCTGTTTCGATAAGCCCCGTCATCGACAGCAGATGCGGCTGCCAATCGATTATCCGCGGATCAACCAGTTTCCCGAGTGGTTTACGGCGGAACCGGGTAGAGCGTATTCGATTTTGGATCCCTCAACCGGAAAGAAGCAGAGTTTTTCCGGCGAGGATCTCCAGCGCGGAATTCCCATGACGCTGGAGCCGATGAAAGAACTGCGTTTTGTGGTGCAAGTGCAACCGTAAGGAGGACGCCTGCGTTTAACCGCCGCGCTGAAAGGCAAAGCTGCCCGGCACCCGCTCCTATGCCCCAAGAAGCGGCTTTGGACACAGCTTTGGGATAAAGCCTTTGGACAAACTTTTTGGCTAAACCCTTTGGCTAAAGCTTTTGAACAAAGCTTTTGCCTAATGCTTTCGGATAAAGCTTTTGGACGAAGCTTTTGGAGAAAACTCTTGGGCAACCTCAAACGAAGGTCGCGGCTTGTGCGAAAACTGGCCTCAAATACTCGCGCTAATTCGGCAGGCCGAATCGCGGAGTAATCGGGCTAATGCCGAATGGCAAAAAATCGGTCTATTCCTGAACCCCGAATCGGTGGATGGTCACCTGATGGTAGGTTTCGCCGGGACGAAGGACGGTGCTGGGGAATTCCGGCCGGTTCGGTGAATCCGGGAAGTGCTGGGTCTCTAAGCAGAATCCGTAGTGCTTCAGGCACGGTTTGCCCGCCACCCGAAGGGAACCATCCAAAAAATTCCCTGTGTAAAACTGCATGCCCGGTTGGGTGGTATAAACTTCCATCGTGCGACCGGTGTTGGGTTCGTACACTCGGGCTGCTAACGACAGCTCCCCCGGCACGGCTTTATTGAGCACGTAGCAATGATCGTATCCGCCGCGGACTTCCCCGATCCGCTCGCCGATCGGTTTGGGTGTGCGAAAATCCATGGGGGTATCCGCCACCGGGGCAAGTTCGCCGAGTGGGATCAGACCTTCGTCCACCGGCAGATACCGGTCGGCATTAATCATCATGATGTGGTCTAGGATGTCCCCGGTTCCGGCACCGGCCAGGTTCCAATAGGCATGATTGGTCAGATTCACATGGGTCGGCTTATCGGTGGTGGCCCAATACTCCATCCGCAATTCGTTATTTTCGTTGATGGCATACAGGGCTTCCGCCTGAAGTGTGCCGGGATAACCTTCTTCCATATCGGGACTAGTGCGTTTCAGCCGCACTCCTGCCCAATCGGGACCCTGCACCGGTTCGGCTCCCCAAACGTATTTGTCAAATCCTTTGCGGCCCCCGTGCAGGTGGTTTGGTCCGTTATTGGCGGCCAATGGGTACTCCACCCCATCTAGGACAAAGCGTGCTTTGGCGATCCGGTTGGCGTATCGCCCCACCAGCGAGCCAAAGAACGGATGCCCTTTCAGATAATCTTGTAGGGTATCTAGATAGAGAGTAATGGGGGCGGGTTTCCCGTTGCGATCCGGAGTTTCCACCGTAATCAACGTTCCTCCATAGGTCCAAATACGGACGCGAAGGCCGCGAGAATTACTGAGGATGTATTCGTGCACTTCGGTGCCATCGGGCAATTTTCCGACGGATTGCTTCACGATTTCCATGGCCTGTGCTGCTCCTGAGGTGAAATAGTCGCCAGCTTGACCCAGCAGCGCAATTCCTAAGCCCAGCGTAGCGAGGCACCCAACCCGGAGGATCCCCCCGGCTAAAGGCGCGACCAAAGTTTCTGCCGACTTTCGCCTTGCAAGAATCGTTTTTGCCATACTCTGATCTCCCGGGAGCTGCTACCCAAATAGAGATGATTCTTACCCTCTCCCCTATCGTCGGCTTTCTCGGCGGATGCCGATCGGCCTTTGCCGACAAATTTACCCCTACAGTGTAGCACGAGACGGCGGCGAGAAAATGGGGACTCACCAGCAAAAACCTCATGGGGGAAAAAGGTCCTCCAGTGTGGTACAGGATGCCCGCGGGAAAACGGGGGGAGGGACTACCCGTTGGAAAGCGGGCCGGTAAATTGGCCTTCTAGTAGCTCGATCCGCACGCGCTCCACGCGACGATGCGTGGCATCCATCACGCGGAATCGTACCCGATCCCGCACAAGCTCATCCCCCACCTTGGGTACCCGCCCCAGTTCCGAGAAAAGAAGCCCGCCAATCGTCTCCACTTCCCCGTTTTCCGGCAGGTTTAGCGCGAGTTTTTCGTTCAATTCATCGAGCCGCGCACGACCAAGAACCTCGGCAGTCCGCTCATCGATCTGGCGGATTTCCTCGATTTCATCCTCATCTAATTCATCGGCGATTTCGCCAACGATTTCCTCAAGTACATCCTCCAGGGTCACTACGCCGGACATCCCGCCGTATTCATCCAGCACGACTGCCATGTGGGTGCGCGTCCGCTGGAAGTGCTGCAACAGATCGTCCACCGGCTTGGTTTCGGGGATGAAGATCGGCTCGCGAATCAAATCGCTCCACGGCTTCTGCGGCTCGCCCATGCATTGGGCCATTACCGGAAGCAGATCCTTAATGTAGAGAATCCCGACGATATCGTCGCGATTTCTGTCGTAGACAGGAATCCGGGTATGCCCACTTTGGACCACCAGCTCGAGCATCTCCTTCCAAGAGAGCGATTTGGGGAGAGAAAACACGTAGGTTCGCGGGGTCATGATTTTGGAGACCACAGCATCGCTGAGCTTGATGACCCCTTCGATCATCTGCTGGGCATCCGCCTCGAGCAGGCCCTCGCGATGTCCTTCGCTGACTACGGTGCGGATTTCCTCCTCGAGCGATGCTTCTTCTCCCGGCGGAGATTGCCGTCCCAAAAGCCGCCTCACAAAAAGTTCGATCACGAGCCCCGTACCCACTAACGGCCGCAATACCCGGGGGGCCCAACGCCAAATCGGCCACAAATAGTAAACCATCGGTGCGGCCCAGAACCACCCGACCACCCACGGCAACCATAATCCGGCCGCTAGCACGGCCACCAGGAGCCCGAATCCCAAGCCGATCTGGTCCCACAGGTGGCCCGGTCCACGGGCCGAATGCTCCACCCAAGCCCAAGCCAAACCCCCGCAAACGATGAGGCCCAGCGCCTGGAGCGACTCCACGGCGAGGGCCGCTTCATCGTGGGTTTTGAGAATCTCACTCAATCGGGCAGGGGTTTTCCACCGGTTACAGAGCGCCTCCAATTCGTGCCGGGAAAACTCCCGCAACGCTTTCACACCACTGGTGGCCAAAAAAGTGACCACCAAGACCCCGCCGAGGATGTAAAACAGAATCTGCGAACTCACCCCGAGCTCCGTTGTTTTTTCGAGCGGCGCAAAGGGACTGGCTGGCCGGAAGATTTCTTCCGCGCTGCCGGCGCCAATCGCACTTCGTAGCCAAACAGTCGGAGTAACTCGCGCTGTTTCCTTTCCATTTTCATCCGCTGCCGCGTCGTGCGGTCATCGTAACCTGCCAAATGCAGCACGCCATGGAGAACGTAAAGGAGCGATTCGCTTACAGGATCCGTGCCATAGTCTCCGGCGACTGCCACGGCTTGCTCCGTGCTGACGACGACTTCCCCTTCCCAATTTCGCCGCGAGGTTTCAAGGGGAAAACTCAGGACGTCGGTCGCTTCGTCCTCTTGTAAGAAAAGCCGATTCAGCCGCCGGATGGTTCGGTTATTGACGAGGGCCACGCCCACAGTACCCTTGCGAATTCCCGATTGCACCAAAGCCGCGCGGACCAATTGCCGCAACACCACCGGATCGAGCTTTACGTGATGTTGATGATCCGCTAGGTGAACCTTGATCCCCGCACCATCCGCAAGCCAGGCTTCGAGCTTTTTTCGATCGGCTTCGCTTGGTAACCTCGGCGGTGCAGGGAGCTTGAAGTGCGGAGGCCTTTTCCGCCGGCTTACAGACCGAGAAGGTTTGCCGATGGAGGCGGGCGGCTTCGCGTGTTGATCGGAAGTTTCCGAGCCCACCACGTCGCCTTCGGCCGGGGAGTTGGAAGCGGCGACTTCGGCTTTCACGACTCTCTCCTCCGCACAAGCGGGTTCGGGGCGGGTTTGAGGCTGCCGAAGCCCGGCGTGCTGCCGAGCCTGTTGCCCATCTTCGATCCTCATCGTGATGATACCGACTCGGTGGCCGGATAGCGAATCCGCCCGTGATAATTCGCCACCAGCGATTTGATCAAGCTGTTTTCGACGGTTCGAAGCTCTCGCAAAGTAATGCCGCTCTCGTCGAATTGACCATCCTCCAATTTAGCTCGGGCGATCTGCCGAACCAAATGCTCGATCCGCGAGGGGCTTGGATCCTCGAGCGCTCGGCAAGCACCCTCCACCGAATCAGCCAGCATGAGCACGGCGGCTTCTTTAGTTCGGGGTTTCGGACCGCGATATCGGAACGTCGATTCCTCAACGGCCGGCAAGTCCGGCGAGGCCCGCCATTGCTCGCTGGCCCGATCGAAAAAGTACCGCACCAACGTGGTCCCATGATGTTGCTCGATAAAGTCGATAATCGGCTGGGGGAGCTTGTATTGCCGAGCCAAGTCGGCACCGTCCTTCACATGGGACATGATTAGTAGCGTGCTCATGGCTGGTCGAAGATTCTCGTGGCGGTTCTCCCCGCTTTGATTTTCCACATAAAACTCCGGCTGGAGAATCTTGCCGATATCATGATAGTAAGCCCCTACCCGGGCAAGCAGGCCGCGAGCCCCGATAGCTTCGGCGGCCGCTTCGGCCATCGCCCCCACTAGGATCGAATGATTGTACGTGCCCGGGGCGCGGCGTAACAATTCCTGGAGGAGGGGCTGCGACATATCGGCAAGCTCCAGGAGGCTGATGTCGGTAAGGACCCCGAAGAGCCGTTCAATCGGCTGAAGCAAGCCCCACATCAGAAAGCCTGCCGCGATTGTCCATAGGGCGTTCTGGATCGCTAATCGCACGGCAAACCAATCGATGCTGGCTTGGCGGAGGAGATCCCCGGCTAAACTCAGCCCAAATGCCGCCACCGCCGCCACGCAAGAGACCTGAATCAGTTTGCTTCGGGTTCGCACGCGGCCTAACTGTACCACGGCCGTGGCCATCACCCCGAGAAGCACTAAAAGATGCGGAAGCGATTGGCCCAAAGCCAAAACGATCGCAAGCGCGACGATGCTCCCCAAAAGGATGGCCAGCTCTCGCCTCAAGGCGATGGCCACCGACTGACTGAAAAGAAGGAGCGGAATGATTTCGCCCCTCCACGGGTCCGGCGCTACCCATCGCGCCAAAGCCGCCGCTCCTAGCGCTGTAGCCAGCAAAAGGAGCAGCCGCTCACTCTCCAACGCAAGATCCGGGCGGCGGACAAAAATGTAAACGCCGGCTAAACCCACCAAAACTAGGAGCAGGACGAAAACAGCGGCAAACCGCAGCAGCTTCACCCCCACACCGCGGCCCTGAAGCACCGCCAAGTGCTCGGCCCAAAGAATCTGGATCTGCTCCTGCCGCAGCGGCTTGCCTGCCTCGGCAAGCTTCTGACCTGCTTGGTAGCGAATCGGCTCCTCGTCGACGCTCATCAAATTGGGCATCTGAAAATCGACGCGGCTTAAGAGGTCCCATTCGGGAACGTCCCCAGCCCGAAATGGGAAAGGCGGGTCCCAAGCAGCCGTCAGAATACACCAAGCGCCCACCAGCAAAATGGAGTAGCTAATGTTGAAGGCAATCGGGGGACGGAGCAACTCCTGTCCCATCCGCTGCCACCAGCTTTGGACACTAGCAAAGGCAGCCACACGTTCTGCGCGAGTCCGAGGCGAACCGGTTGCTGCCATCTGAAATCGTCCTAACTTTCCTGTTTCTTTCGCGGGCGCTCTTCGTACGCTTCAACGATGGACTGGACTAACGGATGACGTACGATATCCGAGGTGCTTAAATGCACAGCCGCCAGTCCCGGCATCCCCCCTAGGCGCCGAATGGCATCCACCAAGCCGCTCCGCGTCGGGGGCGGAAGATCAATTTGCGTAATATCCCCGGAAACGACAATCTTCGAGCCGATCCCCATTCGCGTCAAAAACATCTTCATTTGGGGCACGGAGGTATTCTGGGCCTCGTCGAGGATCATGAACGCCTCGTTGAGCGTCCGGCCCCGCATGTACGCTAGCGGAATTATCTCGATCCTATCCTCCTCCTTGAGACGCCGAAACATCTCATAATCCATCATCTCGCTTAATGCGTCCATGAGCGGCCGCAAATACGGGAACAGCTTGGCCTGCAAATCCCCAGGCAAATAGCCTAGGCTCTCTCCTGCCTCCACCGCCGGACGAGCCAGCACAATCTTCCGCACCAAGCTGGATTTTAAAGCCGCCACGGCCATCGCCACGGCCAAATACGTTTTACCGGTGCCGGCAGGACCGGTGCACAAGACGATGTCATGCTCGCGAATCGCCTGCACATAGGCCAACTGCCCGGGAGATCGCGGCCGAACTCGTCGCCCTTGATACACCTCGATCGTCGGATAAACCGCCGGCTTTCGCCCGTCTTTGACCTCCGACAAGGCCTGCGTGATGTCATCCGGCGTTAAGCTGCCTGTCCGCTCTAACTGCGCTTGGAGCTGCTCAAAGACCTGCGTGGCGTAACCGACGGCCTCCTCTTCGCCTTGAATGTAGATGTGGCCGCTTCGCGCAGAAATCCGTACCCCGAACGCCTCGCGGATCTTCCGGACATGCTGATCGCAAGTCCCAAACAGTCGGATAAGTGCTTCGGAGCTGCCTACTGAAATAATCGATTCATTCATTCGACAGTGGCGCCGGCGTCGTACGGCGCTTCTACCCATACACCTCCGAAAGAACCGAAGCCAGACCCCAAGAGTGCTTAGGAAGACCTTGAATCGCTTCTTTAAATTCCCTGCAAATTCCTAAATTCCGTGGAAATCCTCAAAGTCCGTGCAGATTCCAAAATACCGTCCAACTCCCTTCTCCGAAATTCCGTGCTCCCGTCTGTTATTAATAACGCGAACCCCCACCCCGGCATTACCTGCCGCTATCCGAAATTAAACTTTTGAACTCTTTGATATCGCCCCTAACGGTCTTGAAGTCGCCTTTGATCATCCCGGCCCGCCTTACCACCCCTTTATCGTGATTCTGTCGGTTTGAGATACATCGGCTAGCGTGGATCGACGACTTACCTAGCTCGGCAATACCCCTCGGTAATCCACTCTTAGCCGCTCGGAGTTCAACACGTTTTTGGATGGCGAATTTTGCAAATCTCCTTTAGCCGTTTTCGCCCGGGCTCAAAATGCAAAAGGCCGCGAGAACCAGCGGCCATATTTGAACCGGGAATTCGGTTTTTTGGTTTGGTAAGAATCAGCCTCGCCTTTCCGGTTCTCGAACGTGGGTTGACCCCGTTGATCAACCGCTCTTGGTTCCTCCTCTTTTTGAGCTCTTTATCCAATGTTGTGCGTACTTCGTTGTCCCTACTCAATTGTACTCAACCGGATTGCTGCCACAAACATGTAGCCGCTTTATTGGGTCTTATTCCTCTTTGCCAGCTAAGAGATGCGGAAATGCCGAAACCTTATTGCCTTAGTAATGATGGCTCGCAGGAAAGGTGTACCGAGCTAACGTCGGACCGCCCCCAAGCATCTACTTGATGCACCGGCAGTCCGATGAGCTCCTGGGCCCGGGAACGCTTAAGTAGATAATCTCGGGAAGGGCATCCGTCAACACAATATATGCCCTCATGTCACGATATATCAATAAGATTGTCTATTTAGTGCTGTATAGGAAGGGTAATTGTAGTTAGAAAACGATAAACGATATCAGACATCAAGGAAAAAAAGTACGGCATCAGACAAAAAACGGAATAAGATGCCAAACGATGGAAACTTGCGTCGGTTCAGCGAACCGGTGCATAAGGGAATAGGTCGATATGTTTGCAAATTACATGAAGAATTGGTGAGGTTCTATGAGATTGAACGAAGAGGGCGAGGAATGGAGTCTCTAATAGAGGAACGGAGAATGGGCATCAAAATGCTGCATCCCGTGTATCGGCTAATACTTGTGCCCCGGTGAGCGGGAAGTGCCGATTCCTCTGACAGCGGTCCGCGACTGGCTCCCGGGGCTGCGGGTAAGCCAATCAAATCTCTCCCAATTCAGCCACGTAAGTCTTGCAGTTGGGGCAGATTCTCATTCCGCCAGGAATGGCGGCGTTACACCGCGGGCAAGCCTTGCGAGGCGGAGTGGGCCCCTCCGTAGCGCGTCTTGCCGCCGCGCGCTCCGCCATCGGATCCAGTCCGGACGTGTCTTTGGCCTGCTGCCGCCAGTTTTGATTTCCTGAGCTGATGATCTCGAGGATGTCGTCTTCCGTTAGTCCGCCGGCTACAGGTTCCGGCACCTTGATTTTTGCCTTGCAATGCGGGCAAAGGCCCGTCTTGCCCGCCATGTCGTCCGATACCTTTAGGGTGTGGCCATTAGGACAGGTAATTTTGATCGGCATGATCGGTCTCCGTTAACCTGGGCCAACCGATGGCCAGATTACTTCCAGTTGAGAGTACTTTTAGAGTACGTCTCCGAATAATCTGTGGATAAATATGAGTAATCTGTGGATAGTTAGGACCTAAAAGACTGCTTCTGTAAACGCCGATCTTTGAAAATGCTTTGGTCAAAGGATCTTACCCGCGGGAAAGCCATGAGCAACCTTACCCGCTGGCACCACACCTGAGGCAAGGAGCGACTTACTCCGAATCTTGAAAAGAAGTCTAGATCAAAAACACTGCCGGATCCCGCTTATAGTTTCGACGCTCGAATTGTCGCCTCAGTTCTCCCCGAGTACACGGATTTTGGGCAATCGAAAGTGCGCCCTTTGAGCTACCCGGAGTAACCCTCCGCCACGTTGCGATACACGGCGGCCCCACGCCCAAAACTATTAAACGATGATTGCCCCCCGACGGTGGCACTCCGACCCAATTTTTGCCGGCGAACCAACGAAGTGAAACAGACTGCCAAGTATTGGCCACCGTAATCCTCGATTAATTTTGGTAACAAAGTTGATCTTCACAACCAATTTTATCATAGCCTCCGGTGGTAGACAGAGAAAGGGTTTTTTCTCGAGAAGTCCCCTCAATCGGGTAAGAGAGGCGTTTGCGCACCGGCACAAAGAAGCGTTTTTGCAATGGTACCAACAAAAAGGTTTCTTTGGCCCGAATGCATCGCAAGAATTACGGAGATTTCGGGAGGAAGAAGAAAGTACTTACTCGGCCTAACACCGGAGAGATTGTGGGCTTACATCGCACGAATCTTTCAACAGTTGCGAACGACGAAACCTGGGAGCGGTATCTTCCGCGGCAGGAAGGTGGGAGGGCCAATCAGGGCAAAAATCACCCGCCGCAAACTGTGATTTGAAAGTGCTTATGAGACCCCCAATTCGGGGGATATACGGCCTGAGGCTTGTCGCCCAACCTTGCCCACGCTCCTTACCGCCTGCTAGACAGCGGCACGACGCCGTGCGAAACTAATTCCGGCCGGTCCTCGGGAAGATGCGATCAAGAGCGGGAAAATGCGATGGAGTTCACAAATCATATCCCACTCATATCCCACAAATCATGTACGAAGATGGAGCTTACGAATCAGAAAGAAGCAAGATTGCGGAGCACTGAGTCGGCCGAGTCGGCAGGATTCGGTGAGAGCTGAAATCAAGGCGGGTTTCCTCGTGTACCGTCTCCCTGAAAAAGGTGCCGAATAGCCAGGACCGCGTTAGAGTTGAAATCAAAAGCGGACGAGATCGCGCGCCATGACGGCAGCCTTGTGAGTTCCGTTTTATGGTCGGCACCTCGGTGGGATCGTGTGGATGCGTTTAGGGGCTCGGAAGCTGGCTCACTGCAATTTAGCTCGTTGCAATTTGCACCGATCTCCGCTTTTTTGATGGGGTGCTCCGGTCGGCATGGGCCGCGACGGTTGCCCAGAAGAGAGGGATAGATCTCTTTTGATTGGGTCGAGGGATGGGAAAGGGAAAATCGACGCGGAATAGCGGGCCTCCTGCTCCGGTTAGATCGGCGGCAAAGCCGACTCGTAGTGCTAAGGGCAAAGGGAGCCTTGTTTCCCGATGGCGGCGGATTGCGGCTTTGGCCCGCCAGGGCCTCGATGATCTGGACGATGGCCGGCTCGAGGCCGTGCGGTCCTCGTTGGAAGCGATCTTGGCGGTGGCCAATTGTGCGGCAGCTCATGAGATGCAGATATGTCAGATGCAGCAATGAGCGTACTCAACAGCCGCAGACATTCGGATGGGAAATGCCGGAGCCGGAAACCTCGCGGAGCCTGCCGTAAAAAACCGCCCTGCAAGAAACGCGGATAGCAGCCAGAAATCCTTCCTTCGGGTGCCCCGCCTCTATGGGAGTTTAGGAGGCCGATGGGGACCCCCGTTTACTACCCGCGAGTTATTGGCCTGCCCTGAAGCGATATAACTCCGAATGACCTCGAAAAATCGGATTGCCGCAGGACCTATGGACGCGCGGTGCTTGCGCGCGACCGGGGGAATGAGTGGTCCCGTGGCTAGTGAATCAAACGATCAGTGTCCACCGAAGAGTCACATTTTTGCCCAGGTTTTCGAGGGTTTTGGGTGGATGATCCCTCGTGAGTCGCCGGGAGAGCGTCCGCGGGTTTGACGGTGCAGAAGGGTGCCGTTCCATGCACCTTGTGCCGGCTTGGGGGGTGGAGTGGGCGAATGATAACCGTCTCGTGCGGCGATGATGTACGGTCAAAACCGGAGTTTTTGGGTGTTAACCAGGGTCCTATTTTGTCAGTTTTGTAGGAGTTCGACCATGATCGCAAAGCGGACCAGACGCGCGGTTCTGAAGGGGCTTGCAGTGGCGGGGGCTGGGTGGTGGATCCTGCCTCGGAGTGCTTCGGCTTTCACCTACGAAGTGAACGAGCAATTGGCTATCGCGGCCGTCGGCTTGGGAAGCCGTGGCAAATGGTTGGCGGAAAGTTTTCCGCGGTTGCGGGAGCGCGTGGTGGCGGTCTGCGATTCCAATCGAAGCCGCATCGACGAAGTGAAGAAACAGCTCGGCGACGCCGAGGTATTCCAAGACTATCGCAAAATGCTCGACGCTTTAGATCAGCGGCTTGATGCACTGGTGGTCGCCACGCCGGATCATACGCACGCGATCATTTCGGCCGCTGGGATTCGCCGCAACAAACACGTCTATTGCGAAAAGCCAATTGCCCACAATGTTCGCGAAGCAAGAGAGCTTCGGTTGCTAGCGGCGCAAATGGGCGTGGCTACGCAGATGGGCAACCAAGGGATGGCGACGGATTCATTCCGCGGGACCCTCGAATTCATTGAGGATGGGGGATTGGGGGAAATTCGGGAGGCTCATGTATGGTTTGTATTCGGGGGAAGTGGGCCGCGAACTTTGCCGACCGACCGGCCGCCAATCCCTCCCGAGTTGGACTGGGATGTATGGTTGGGCCCGGCTGCGGAGCGACCCTATCACCCGGAGTATGTCTTTGGCTGGTTCGGATGGTGGGACTTCGGTACCGGATGTCTTGGGGGTGGGGGTTCGCACTCGTTGAATCTGAGTTTCAAGGCCCTTCGTTTGCGGACATTGTGGGACGGGCCCGGCGCGCCGAGCGGCATCATCAAGATCGTTAGTCAAATCCCCGAACGGGCCGACCACGGATTTCCCCGCTGGCAAGTCGTTCAGTTCCACATTCCGCCGCGCGGGAACATGCCACCGGCGGTCATTCATTGGTACAATGGGTCGGAAGAAGAGCTCAAACGTCAGGGGATCTGGCAGAAGTTGGAAGAGATAGTTGGCGGGGATCTGGAATGGAAAGATGGGAGCTGGACGCCGCGCTCCGGCACGCTCCTCGTCGGCAGCAAAGGGGTCGTGCATACCAATGCCCATAATTCCGTTTGTCGTGTGCTTCCGGCCGATAAGTTCGAGGGAGCGGTAAAGCCCCCGCGACGGCTGCCTCATGTGGCCGGTCATCAGCAGGAGTGGATCGCCGCCTGTAAGGGAAGGGGAGTGCCGATTTCGAATTTCGATCATTCTGGGCCGGTAATCGAACTGTTGCTGGCGGCGAATGTCGCCGGACGTTTCGATGAAGCGCTGGAGTTTGATCCCGCGGCATGCCGCATCGTGAACAGCGCCGAGGCCGATGCGTTATTACGTCCCCCGTATCGCAGCGGATGGTCGCTATGATAGATACGCCGACGACCGAAGGTGAAGAAATCTTTCCATCGGATGAATCCTGGACGATGCCGCTCAATCCACGATGATCCCGCGGGTATGGCGCAGAGCACGGCGGAGGCACGATGAGATCGTGAACGCCTACGGTTGATCTCCGGGGAAGGCCGTAAAGCCCTTTTTTTGTTGGCTCGATGAGCGGTTAGCCCCGACATAGAATGCAGCTTGGATCTTGTGCCTTTGGGGGGAAGGCGGCCCGGTAGGACCCGGGTTTTGTCGGCATATTATCGGCGGGGCTTTGGGGAATAGGATCGCACGCTAGCGGTGTGAAGGCCTTAAGGTCAATCGCCATGCCATACGAAGGTGTGCTCGAGGAGGTACGCCGCGCGATCGAACTGAAAAGACCGCGGCGGTTGCCCGTCTTTGCCCACAGCGAAGAGTTCGACGTGAAATGGTACGGGCGATACTGCTACGAGGAGGTCTGCCAAGACGGCAATAAGATGGCGGAGGTGTGGATCGCTGCAATCGAGGAGTTCGACTACGATTGGGCATGGCTTCAGGTGGATGACTGCTTTGAGTTTGAACCGCTGGGCGTGGGGACGCATGGTGAAGGAAATATCCTGCGGGCTACCCGGGACTATTTGCCGGCGTGTCGGGAGAGCTTGGACCGGCTGCGGATTCCGGATCCCTGGCGGGAAGGGCGAATGCCTCAAAAGCTCTTGGCTTTGCGTCGGCTGCGGGAGCATTTCGGCGATAGCGTGCTGGTTGTGGGCAGTTGTGCGGCTCCGTACAGTTCCGCTGGATTGTTGTTCGGCTTGGAAAACGCGATGATCCTCGGCTTGACCGATCCGGAACTGCTCGCCGCGACATGCGAGTTTTTTGTGGATTTGCAAAGCAGGTGGATCGAGGCTCAAGCGGAAGCCGGCGCGCATGCGATTTGGCTGGGCGATTGTAACGCGTTTTCGGGGATGCTTTCGCTGAAGCAATATTGCGATTTTGCGCTTCCATGGTGCAAAAAGCTGATTGAGCGCGTCCGTCGGCTGGGGGTGATCATCTACCTGCATAATAGCGAGATTGCAATCGGACACTTGGAGGCCTCTGCCACCAGTGGGGCCGATATTATCAACTGTGGTCCTGCGGCTGACCTCGCGGCCGTGCAAAGTGCCCTAGCAAACAAGGTGTGTTTCAGCGGGAACCTTGATCCTCTTGGGGTTCTGTTGAATGGGACGCCGGCGCAGGTGGCTCAGGAGACCGAGCGACTGATCCGGGTTGGCTCCCGCCACGGGGGATATCTGTTTAACACCGGGGAAATGAATCCGCGGGATGTTCCGGTGGAAAATATGAAGGCAATGGTGCGGGCGGTGCGCGAGAGTTCCCGCTCGCTGGACTAAGAGGGCTTTCCCGCGCGTGTACTCAAGCTCTTGCTCGGTGAGAGGCTTCAGGTAAGAGACGAACGAAATCTCGAACCTTTAGCGCGCGAGTGCCCAACGTTTCGCCCGTTGAAATGCTTCTTTAGGTGCATCGGCGACGCCGATGGGGGAAAACTTTCCGCCGCCACGCGATCGCGGGCAAAGCGACTCGTTCGCTACCACGCTTGGGTTTGGCCAGGCATCGCACAGGGGTAAATCCGTTTTTCGTTGGGCTTTACCGGCGGTTCGGCATCCCACGTGTACTGGCGAGGTGACAGATCGAGTTGGGAATTGATGGCTTGCTCCCAAGTGACTTCTTTTCCGGAATAGGTGGCCATTCGGCCGAGGATAGCCGTCATAGAGCTTTCGGCAGCCCAATCGCATTCGTTATAGGGTTCGCCGGCCAAGAGGGCAGCGAATAGGTGGTCTTGCTCCAATTGATGGCCAACGGGGCCGCGTTCCCATCGCACGGGGTCTTTGCCCTGAATGCGGAGAATGGCGTGCCCATGCCCTTGAATTTCGGCATCGCCGAGTGTGCCGTGGGCAAATTCAGCGAAGGCGTTCCAGCAACCAGGCATATGCCGGCAATAGCTGTAGAATCGGACCCCATTGGGATATTCGAATTCCACGGCGTGATGATCGAAGATTTCGCCCACAGCATCGGGTCCGTAACCTTGCGCTTCGGCCCATTCGGGAGTTCGCGCCTGACGCCCTCCCATTCCGTTTGCGCGGATGGGGTGGGTTTGCATGATCCAATTGGCGACATCGATATCGTGGACATGCTGCTCGACGATGTGATCGCCAGAAAGCCACGTGAAGTAGTACCAGTTCGCCACCTGGAATTGCATTTCGGTTTGGCCGGGCTTTCGGGGCCGGAACCATACGCCCGCCGAGTTGAAGTAGGCCCTCAGGAAGCGTACTTCGCCGATGGCACCGTCGTGAATCCGGCGGATCACCTCACGGTGTTTCACCTCGTGCCGCAGGTGGTGGCCCACTGCGACCAGGAGTTTCTTTTTCTTCGCCTGTTCATTCGCGGCGATGACGCGGCGGACTCCCGGCGCATCCACGGCCACGGGCTTTTCCATGAAGACGTGTTTTCCCGCGCGGACGGCGGCTTCAAACTGCATGGGGCGAAAACCCGGCGGCGTGCACAGGAGGACCATGTCCACATCGCTCTCGATCGCCTTCTGGTAGCCATCCAAGCCGACAAAACGCCGTTCCGGAGGGACATCCACCTGATTGGGGCAGCGAGCCGTGATGGCCCGGAGACTGTTTTCCAGCGGTTCAGGGAATGCATCGGCCATTGCGACGAGCTTGACGTTCTTGGTGGCGGCATTTTGCAGGGCATCGATGGCCGCGCCGGTCCCCCGGCCTCCGCACCCGATCAGCGCGATGCGAATCAGTTCGTTTCCTGCCGCATGGGCAGCCCGTGCTACCGCGAGCGTGCCTGTCGCCCCCACAAAGCTAGCACCGGTTGCGGCGATTCGCGCCGACTTGCTGGACTGGTCTCTATCGGTACCCGGCTCGCAGGAGATTGGACGGCATTGAGCCGAAACTCCACAGCCGGTGTTAGAGGCCCCCGCTGGAAGTTCCGTTTTCGCCACTTCTCGAGACGATTTCATCATCTTTTGCCTCCTCAGGAATCGGTCGTATTAGATCGCTGCTTTTTCAAAGGATTTCGGGAGAGTTTTGGCGCCCTGAGCCTGGAAAACTCGGCTTCCCCGGAAGACCACTTTGCTCGGAAGGCGTTTTGCCAGCAAAGCTTTTTACCGGTTGCCGACAAAGCTTGTTCATTGACAAATCTTGTTGGGGAAGGCTTTTTTATCCTCGAGATTTATCGCTCACAAACCTTTTTCGGCCTCATGCGGCTTATTGCCTACTGCGGTTTTCGCTGCGGGTACCCGTTTTTTGTCCGCAGGGAATGTTTTCTTCCGTTACGGAAGCCTCTGTCACCTACGAAAACTCACTTGTCAATGAAATATTTCTTCCAGCGAGGTCGTGGGTGCAGGTTGGGTTTTTGCACGCATCAAAGCGTTTTGCGAATTTGTAGACGTTTTGTTGTCTTCATAGACTTTCTTGCCGAACGAGGTTCGCTCACCACGATGCTGAGGAGCAAAGGGGGCATCTGCCCTCGTGCCTTCGGGCCATCCGGCTTACGATCGAACTTTATCGGTTTGGGCTGATTTAGCAACATGTGTTTGGGGATCACCAGGTGCTCGGGGTCATCCGGACTGACTTTATCGCTAGGGGCTGGTTTAGCATCAATTGTTTCTGCCCAATCTTGAACCGATTGGGTTTGCTCGCTAAGGGGGACGCCTCGACCTATCAAACTGCGAAACCCCTGACCATTTCTGATTTTGATCCCCGAGAGTTTTGACTCCCTTGTGATTGCACAATTTCGGGTAAAAATTTCGGTGGTTGAGAAATGGTAGCCTCGGGAGCTACCGAAGAAAAGGGTTTGAGGGTTTTGCGGATCAACCCTTGTAATGGGCCCAACTTAGGCAATCACGCACGGCGCAAGCGGAGCCTTTGGTCTTTTGCGGGATGCGATCGAATTGGTGCACTTTTCTGTGTGTTGGTGGGCCGCTTTTTGCCAGATTGCGGTTTCCTTTGCGGAGACCGGTTTGAGCCGTGTGTTTCGCGTTCTAAGTGCCAATTCGTGGGTTCGTCGGTCCGTTGGAGCCAGTCCGCCGATTCTTCGTAGCGGGATAGCCGGCAGAGACCGTGACCCTGTTTGGAGCCCTCGACTTTCCGCGGTAGAATCGGGGCTCTTCGCGATGACCTAAATGTGGCGTATAACTCGCTTGCCACGTCCCCAGGGCCCCGTGTCGATTAAAAATGGCCAAATTTCGTTTGAAAGTTGCAAGAGAAAAAGTTTCAAAAGAATTTGGAGAAAAGTCTTTTCTTTGGGAAAGAAACTTCGGGCTTACATGGGGGTTTAATCTATAGCCGGAAGGGGGGAGGAACCGTCGAAATATCGCGATTTTTCGGCGGGAAAACGCGCGGAAAAAAACAACTCGGGGGGGCACCGGATTTCGAGAAAAACCGGCTCAAAATGCGCGCAAGTTTGGAAGTCCCAGTGGGCGTTTGGCAAGGTTAGGTTTCAATCAGGCGGAGGAGAACCATGCGAAGAATTCTGTGGACCATCACGGCCTTTGCCGTTTTGTTCGGTGGGATGGTTTTGGCTCAGCAGGCTGCTCAGGAGCGACCGCGCGGCCCTGGGGGACCTGGCGGCCCCGGGGTAGAACCGTTGATGCGCTTCAATCCGATCTTTCGACTTTTCGACACTAACCAGGACGGTGCGATCACCGAAGCGGAGTGGAACAAAGCTTCGGAGGTTTTGGCGAAATTGGATCGGGACGAGGATGGGCGGGTGGTGCCGCAGGAATTGCGCGATTTGATCCCGATAGGTCCGGGGATGGGCCCGCCGCCGGGCTTCGGTCCGCCGGGTGCCCGGCCGAGTGGGCCACCCGTCGCAGCCCCACAGGGTGGTGCGGATTATGAGAATCCCCTTTTGGCGAAAGACGACGGCGAGGAGCGGGTCCTTTCGGTCCTCCAGGAGGTCGGCAAGCTGCGGCGGTACCAAATCGTTTCGGAGACCGACGGTCGCTTGCTGCGGCTTTTAACCGAGACCGTAGGGGCCAAGCGGGTGGTGGAGATCGGCACCTCCGTGGGATACTCCGGCATTTGGTTTGCGCTGGCGCTGCGCAAGACATCGGGACATTTGTACACCCATGAAATCGACTTAGAACGTGCACGGATGGCCCGCGAACATTTCGAAAAAGCCGGTTTGGGCGATCTGGTGACGATTATCGAGGGTGATGCCCATGAGACAGTCAAACAGCACAAGGAACCGATCGATATCCTTTTCTTGGATGCCGACAAAAGTGGCTACATCGACTACTTAGAAAAGCTGCTGCCTTTGATCCGGCCGGGCGGTCTTATCATTGCGCACAACATGCGGCGGCCGGCGGCGGATCCTCGATTCGTCGAGGCGATTACAAAAAATCCCGACCTCGAAACGAGTTTCCTGCTGATGGAAGGGGCGGGAATCAGCGTCACGCTTAAGAAGCGCTAAGCGGACCCAATGCTGAGTGCGCTGCTCCGGGGCAGCGGTTGAGGTCGCTCCTTCAGCTTTCCCGGGGCAATTGATTGCGTGAAAGTGCTTTCTTCCATCGCTTGAATTGGGTGAAACTGCTTTCTTCAAGAGCTTAGTGTAACGGAGATGAGCCGCCGGGGTGATTATCCCCGGCGGTTTTCTTTTGGCAAGCCGCCAAAAATCAAGATACCCATCGGCAGGGGTGTAAAAACCGAAGGCCTGCAAAGCGCCCAGAGTGAAACATCAGTCAATCCGATCTAACACAGCTCGAATGCAGCTTATCGATCTGATGCACCCTACTACGGGGAAAGCTAAGGCGGGGCTGCCAGCGCAGTTAGCCGCGAATGAAGACACATCCGCGATACGAACGCGAAAACGGGGGGAATTCCGAGGTTCGACAAGGCCGAAAAGACGCCTCTTAGAGCAGTAGAAATTGGAGTAGTAGAAGTTGGGTAGCGGCAATACCTTCAATAGTGGCTCCTCACGCCCTCCTCGGGCGAAAGGATCCGCGACCTGCACCTCCCTCCCTTAGCACTCCTCGATGAGAATGACGACAGCAGAGGGCGGCTCGGCAGCGGGTTTCTCCTCCGCCGGCTGCCGGGTGTGCCAAACAAGTTCCAGCTCATTCCGGGGAAGAAGCAATCGGCTTACTTCCCAGGACGTGCGGCTTTCTGCCGAGGCCGTTCCCAAAAGTTGATGGTTGAGGTAAACTTCACACGCCCCGCTGTGGTTGTCGATTTCGATCCAAACATTTTGGTGCGGCGATAGGCCGGTTGGCCGCCCAAAGCATCGGTGGAAGACGAGCCGTGCTCCGTCGAACCAACTTTGCCACGGCTTGCGTAGACGAATGCGATGCATCCTGCAATGGCCTGTAGAGTACTTTGGTGCACAAAAATCTAAACCGATTTACTGCTTTATAGCGTATTTACTGCATAACTTTGCTACTACCAATGTAGCGTGTGGCGGCTGCGATCAAGCGATCTGCAATTGTTATGCCTAAAGCCGCACTGTATTTTAAGTGTGAGTTTCCGTGCAAAGAGGGATCAGGGTGGGCTGTGATTACTGTGGGCTTCACCTCGAGATGCTTGTGACCCAAAAATCGGGGCACTTCGCCGGAGAATCTTTGGCAAAACGGTGGCATATCCCGCGAGCCTGAATGCATCCGGGAACCCAGAACCGGCTAAACGCCGGGCGGGAAAAAGCCGAGTTGGCTCGTTTAACACCCGAGTGTGCTTCATGGGCTCAGTCTATCTCGGGCCTAAGTTGCGGGGAGTGGTGTGCTGCGAATGGATTTGGTGCCCAACACCATCAAAAAACGCACACAAAAACCGGTCAAAGGAGGAGCTATAGGCAAAAGGCGTGGTTTGAGCAAAAGATTGCTTTTGGCATGTAAAAGCTCGAGGAAATCGTACGTAAGACCAAAAGATACTGGGACCTAAGTCATCATTCACAAGGGGGAGAGCGGTTAAACGAGAAACAATAGCTCATTGGTCGTATTTCTCAAAGCGGCCCGGTGGGAATGTCGTTAACCGGAAAAGCTGCTGTATGTTGCGCGTTTAAGTTAACTTCGCGCATTTTATTTCTGAAGACCTCTAGCTACACTAAAATGCCCCATTGATGCCCGAGCACAGTTCCCGCCAAGAATCCCGGGCAAAACTCGAAAACCACTAGCAAAAGCTGAAAAATTTTCGGCAACGACTGAAGATCACAAGTTGAGAAGCAAAAATTATTGGTTGAGAGGCAAAAACAGTGAGTTGAGATCCAAACAAAAGAAGCGAAAAGAGGTGAAAATCATAAGTTTACAGTTAGCGATGAAGCTGATATGCGTTCTTATAAAGGCCTTAGGGCCATCGACGGACCACGCGCCGTGTAGAAGGCGAATTACGAACGTATCGCTGAAGAATGCACGTTGGGTTTCCTCTACCGGCAGCAAATTTTGACAGGCACGAATCAACAATTCCATAGGATCATTAACCCGGTACCTTTTAATGCCGGGGCTGAAGGAATCGTGCTTTGGGTCGGTGAAAGATCCGGGCAAGAGCTGTTGTCAACCAGGAAATGGCCACTTCAGCGCCGCGGCTCGAATGAGTCGGAGATGTCTTAGCCCGAGAGCCTGACGTATTGTCGAGATCGTAAGGCGATGGCGCCTTTCGGGTGGAACCGGTTTTGCAAATGAATGCAACGCTTTCGGCATTCAGGTTGCCGGAAAGTTGTCGTTCAGCATGTGCCATGAAGTCAGCCTATAACAGCACGTGCAATGGACGGAGCGCATGTTCCAAGGGGCAATTCTCCCAAGGCGATGCAAGCTGCTTGTGGGAGGAAGAGGCTCGAAGGCGGAGCGCAAGCCATCTCGCAAATCAAGTGGTTCGCAGCAAACGAAGCTCATCTCTTAAAGGCGGAAATGGGTACGCAAAGCTATGGCTAAGGTCCTGGTAACCGGAGCAAGTGGGTTTATCGGCTTCAATTTAGTGCAGGAGCTGGTGGAGCGCGGGGATTGTGTCACCGCGTTAGTGCGATCCACCTCTCGGATTGACCGCTTGAAGGATTTGCCGGTTACCTTGGCATCGGGGGATGTGACGGAGCCGGCGTCGCTTCGGGACGCGGTTGGCGGGCAGGAGATTGTGTACCACATTGCGGGGCTTACGCGGAGCTTAAGCGCTGGTTGGCTATGGCGGGTTAATGAGGAGGGGGTGCGGAACGTCGCGCAGGCTTGTGCCGACAGTTCTCGGCCACCGGTGCTTGTGGTGGTTTCCTCGTTGGCTGCGGCGGGACCGGCGCCGAAAGATCGCCCGCGTTGCGAGGACGATCCGCCGCAACCGGTGTCGTTTTACGGGCGAAGTAAGTTGGCCGGCGAACAAGCCGCCCGAGCTTTTGCCGATGCGGTCCCGATTACCATCGTGCGCCCGCCAGTGGTGTTTGGCCCCGCCGATGTCAACGGTTTACCCATGTTTCGGACGGTCAAGCGCTGGGGGATTCATCTTGTGCCGGGCTGGGGGCGGCGGCGATATTCGCTGATCCATTCGGAGGATTTGGTCGAGCTTTTTATTCTCGCTGCTGAAAAAGGGGAACGCCTTCAGCCGAATTCCACCTCAGCGGCCGTTAAGCCCGATCAAACAAGCGGGGCCGCTCAGGAGGTTGCGACGGTCCCCACGGAGGGAATCGGCCGCGGGATCTACTTCGCGGCAGGGCCCGAGTATCCCACCTGGGCGGAGCTGGGACAATTGGTGGCCCGAGCGGTGGGACGTCGGAAAGCCTGTATTCTTCGCGTGGCCAAGCCCGGTGTGTGGATGATTGCCGGCTGCGTGGAATTGCTGGAACGGCTGCGGCGTCGGCCCATGTATCTCGATTTTGACAAGGCCCGGGAAGTCAATGCAGGCAGTTGGGCCTGCTCGTCGCGGAAAGCCTTTCAGCAGTTAGGATTCGCTCCAAAGGCGCCGTTGTTCGAACGCCTGCGGCAAACCGCCGATTGGTATCGCGCCCAAGGGTGGCTCTAACGCCAGAAAGTGGCTCTCACCCCCGAAAATAATTCTTCGACCAATCAGTCCTCACAACCTAAAAAGCTTACTTTCGCCGTATTGAATCGAGCAATGCGGGAAGCTTTCCTTTCCCCTCAAAGTCGCCACCCGAAAATCAGTATCGCGGAAACGATGATCGCCAAAACCAGGGCCGGTACCCGGCTCTTGTGGGTGGTGGGATCGGTCAGTTTACTCTCGCGTACCGCGTAATAACCCATGGCCAAAAGCACAAGCAAACTGACCGTCGAGATCAAAGCCTTCGACATAAGTGGTGTGGGGGTTTTCAGTGTGCCGGCAACAGATCGGGAAGCTCTAACGTGAATCCTGCCCCAGTGATATGAATTGCGCCCCACTTATAAGAACTATAAGAACTTTTCGGTCGCCATTTTTAGTCCAGTCATGCCTAATAGGTTGGCTTGAGGAGAAGAGGAAAATAGATTTCTTGAGCCAGAAGGGGCACTCATAACGGAAGCAGCCCGGGGTCAAAAGAGGTGCTCAGAATTAAAAAAGCACCGAAAGCCAAAACTAGGTATCCAGAACCTACAGGAGCAAATGAAAAGCTCAAGCCGCCGCGCTGATTACATGGCGGTTTTACCCAGGAGTTTTCTTCCGTCGGTTCCGCCAAACCATCCTCAGCGCAAGCCGCGGGTATCCCGCCCAAAAAGGGAAAATTGGCAACCACAGCGGAGATTGCCGCCAAAGATCTCGTGCGTTCATCCAAGGATTCTGCCAAACGAGGGCCGCGTGGCCCGCACCCCCGTCAGCCAGAAACTTTCAGCAGTTGGTTCAGGGATTCTGGCCTAAAGCAGACGGGTGCCGGCCTCGACTTGATCGGCCTCAAACGGCTCGACGTGTACGAGAACCTCAACGACCTCCTGCACCTCGGCAATCAGTCGATCGCGGACGGCCGTCGCAATATCGTGCCCTTCCCGAACGGTGATTTCCGGGTCCACCAGGATGTGCAAATCCACATGTACCCCAGGCCCGACATAGCGTGTCCGCAGTTTATGCATCGCCTGAACGCCTTTGGTGCGCAACACTAGCTGCACCAAATTTTCGACTTGCTCCTCGGTCATGCCACGGTCGGTCAATTCATGAAAGGCGGGAACCGCAACGGTCCAGGCGGCATAGAGGATCAAAGCCGCGACAATCACCGTGGCCACATGATCAAGATGGCCCCACTGGGGGTTCAATTGGCTTCCGGCCACAGCAAGAGCAACCGGCAGCGAGCTGAGGGCATCGGTCCGATGATGCCAGGCATTGGCGATGATCGCCGCCGAGCGAATGCGGCGACCGATCGCCGCGGTCCACCGATAAAGCCACTCCTTGGCAACGATCGACACACAAGCGACCACGAAAGCAGGCCAGGTGGGCACCACCGTCTGCCCGGCATGCAGCGCGGAAATAGCCCGATAGGCCAGCCCAATCCCGACGCTGGCCAATGCCAAGCCAATCAGCCCGGTGATGAGCGTTTCAATCCGCCCGTGCCCGTGCGGATGGCGGCTATCCGCCGGTGCACTCCAAACGCCGGTCCCTACCAGGACCATCGCATCGGTAAACAAATCCGACAAGCTATGGACCGCATCGGCCACCAAGGCCTGACTGGATGCCGTAATCCCCCACACAAACTTGGCGAAAGCCAAAAGGGCGTTGACCACCAGCCCCCACCAAGTCACCTGTCGGGCCGCTCTGCTGACGTCGATTTCGGCAAGAACTTCAGAAGGCACGGACTTTCCGCGAATTTCAATACTTTCGTTTAGGGTGAACGCATTGGGCTTTCAGTTACCGCAGGATCCACGAGGCACATGTCTTCAAAGTGCCCTTAAGGATTTGCACTTTCCTGCCGGACAGGAACGATTTCTAGGCGGTCTAACCAGCCCAAGCGCTCGGCCACCTGGCGGGGGTAAACCCAAGCGTCGACCTCGCCCGTTTCAAGCCAAATCGGACATCGCTCCATGACCATAGCCACCACTTGGGGCAAATCCAAAAAACGCTCTACGTTTAGCACGATGGGACCGTCGCGGTGACGCGCCCGCAATCCGCTGAGCCGAAGCTCGGCCAGGTTCGGCTCGAAGACCGCCGCATAAAGTGCCCAGCCGGCCGCACTCCCGCGGCCCTCCAGCACCAGCGGCCGACTCTCAAACCCGGGCAACCGCCGCACTGCTTGAACGGCGCGACGCACGTCCCAAATCCGCATTCCCTCCACCGATTGGCCCAAAAGCATGAATCGCCGCCGGATCTGCACTTGTTTTCGTTCATTTGGATTCCAAGCATCCGGACCGATCCCTCTCGGCGGGAAGATGATCAAAGCACCGACCTCGCCGCCCAGCCGGCCGCAAAGCTGCCGGAAAAGCTCGTCGCTCGGTTCAGGCAACGAGAGCTTCGGCTCCACTCTTGCATCCCCGTCGATTACTCCCGGCAAACCCGCCCGCATTGCCGCCACAAACCGATCCCAACCCTCCTGATCGACTACCTCCAAAACCACGTTTCCTGCGCTAGCTGCTTCGGAAGCTGTGATCACGTAGCACCGCAGAGCCACTCCCGGCTGACTCAGAAAATCTACGGCAAGGACCGTCACGCCCTTTCCCGAGGCCCGATAAGTTACCCGCGGATCCGCCGTCGCCGTATCGTGAGGCCATGCCCGGAAACTTTTTTCCAGCAATAAGCCGTACCACCGCTCGCTTTGGTTTTTCCAACTCTCCAAGGAATCGGGCACCGTCGGCACCGAAGCTGAAGGGACAAACACTTCGTGAATGGTGGCGTTCAGTTGATCGGCGGGTAATTCCGCAAACACCTTCAGTTGTTCCGGTTGGAAGGGCTTTTCCGCAGGAATTTCGATCGGCCGCTCGATGCCCTTCAAATGCTTATCGAACCACCGAAATGCCGCTTGCTGAAGCTCTTCGGTATCTTCATGCCGACCTGGATAAAGCGCAAGCCCCACTTTATCCGCGGCCCCAACAACGGTGTACAAGTTTTTGACCTTTTCAAATAGCCGCTCCACCCCATCCTGCGGAAAGATGTCGTCATTATCCGTATTGCCAATCAAAAGGGCCCGCGGCGCTATCAGGGCAGCTACCATCGGATAATCCCACCGATAGGTATTAACGATGTACATGCAGTCGCAGTGGCCCTCCACGCAGCCATCCGGCACATGATCGGCCAAATCGGTGATGCCCGCCACAGGAACCGCTGCCTTAACACGCTCGTCAATGGCGGCAATCCACCAACTATAAGCCCCACCACCACTGCGGCCGGTGACGCCGATTTTTTCGGGATCGACTTCCGGACGCGATTGCAGGTAATCGATTGCCCGCATCCCGTTCCAAGCCTCGACCCCCGCCGGCGTATACCCGCGGTTATTCCACCACCACATCCCGTAGCGATACGTTCCGTGGTGGATCCCCTCGATTTCGCCGAGTTGAACCGAGTCGATCACCAGGCAGACGTACCCCAATCGGGCAAAGCGGACTCCGTGGTGTTGGTACGCACACTTGTTCCCGTAGCTGATCCCCTCCTTGCGCACCCCTGCATGACCACACACATAGAGGATGGCTGGCACTCGGCCCGAAAGCTCCTTCGGACGGTACAAGTTGCCGGTCACATAAAGCCGCGGCATCGACTGAAAATAAAGCTTTTCCACCACAAAATCATCTGTCTCAATGGTACCGGTTACCGTCACTTGCAGGTCGGTCCTCTCCGGAAGGGGATCCAGTCCCAACATCTCCATTAGTTGCCGACGATACTCCGCCCGTTGAGCCTCCCATGAGGCCCGATCCGGAAGAGGGTTCAAGCAGCGGTCGCCGATCAAAGCGGTTTGCAACTTGAAGTATTCTGCAAGATGTTGATCGCCGGGTCGGTCCCCCAATTTGATCCAGTCTGGCCGCGGAGCCCCGACCACATTCGAAGCCGCAAATAGCACGGCAAAAAGCATCAAGGTCCTTTGCACCCAGGGCACAGAAGCCCGCTGTACCCGGATCCCGGTCGAGCTAAATCGAATTGCTCTCAAACCCATGGCATAAGCTCCCCTTCAATGGTCACGCTGCCCTACCTGCGATCCGCAAGTTTCCTTTACCTTCGCATTGAATTCGCGTGATCTCAGCGTGATAGCAGCTCACACTTTAGCAACGTGATTCCCTTGGCAAAAGTTGGGAGGAAATTTGGTAAAAAATATTGTCCCGAAATTTAAACGACTTTATTATAAAGCTACTTGGTGATTTTTGCGCGATCGCCGTGTTGCGACGATAACCCCTGAAATACCTAGCCGACAGGACTGTGCTAGCCCTCCGAGTGGGCCCAATCGAGATTGCTCCGGAATCAAACCCCCGATTTATGCACCTTACTGCCTTCCATCCAGTTGATCTGCCTTGATTGCCCCGGAGGGGCGAAAAGTTTTTGTGCTCCCGCTTCGCATATTAGACCCAACCAAGATGCGGCCGCATTGAAGCCTTCTTAAACACCAAAACCGTGCCCCATTCGCAGTAAGTACACGCAGCTTTTTGGGTCACCCGGTTGCTCGTTAGCCTCCGGTAAATTGGTAACTATAGCTTCCGGCGGATTGGTAGATTGTGGTGAATCGGTAGATTCTCGCGGATCGGTTTCTAAAGCTCATTTGATTTTTGCTCGGAACGGGCAAGTAACCTGGGGCGGGCATAAAGGAGGATCGCTGATGCGTAGCTACGATTTGCCCCTAGGAAAACGACATTCGAGGCCGGCATTTCACGGACTTGCCCCTCGGCCGGAATGGAAAAACGAGGCGGCTGATGCCGTAGGCGGGGATGGCGGGCGTTTGCGCCCTAGAACATCCGGCGCCAATCGGGGTTCGCTCAAGGCATGGGTGTATGCCAATGATTCGGTCGCTGCTTCCACCATGGCTCCCTGGTGCTCTTTAACCGCGTGGGTTGCCTTGCTCATCGTTTTTGTCCCATGCGGAGGAAGTTGGATTCATTCGGCCGAGGTTAGCCCGGGATTTCAAAAGGGGCCCCTTTTGGAAAAGTTCTTGAAT